>Ga0075423_10000078_pt1 | contig 56044 bp, 57 predicted proteins | sample SoiMethybrSBSTD2_FD_80114 | JGI IMG/M metagenome (GOLD analysis project Ga0075423, IMG submission 80114) | Bulk soil microbial communities from a Populus tree surrounding site in Tennessee, USA - Soil MetaG P. TD hybrid SBSTD2 | ecosystem: Environmental > Terrestrial > Soil > Tree plantation... | reverse complement strand
TTCATTCATAGCGTTTTGGCGAAAAGAACCATGTTCGGTTTCGGAAAGACCCGTAAGATCGAAACGGCGATGGCCGACTGGCTCGCACACCCGATGGAGTTCGGGGTGCGCCCAAAGCGCGTTTGGGCGCGAGGTCATTCTGGAAGGTTAAGAAGGTGAGCGCTGCGAACGCTAAGTATGGCCTGCTTCTGCGTACCAGCCCCCGAAAACCTGCCATGATCGCCGCTCGAAGCATGGCCACAGTGCTGGTTTTGGCTTTTTTAGGCGCACAGGCTGAGGCGCAGAACCTCAAGGCCTGGAGACATGGCGTCATCGAGCCGAAAGGCGACGCCGGGTTCATGTTGATGGTTGGTCAGCGTGATTTTGGCGCGCGGCATGGGCTGAAGATCGACATCGTGCCGCTGAAGAACGGCGCCACCGCGCACAAGGCACTGCTCGCGGGCGAACTCGACAGCATCGAATCGAGCCCAGGCGCGACGATCCTGGCCGGCGCTCATGGCGCGGACATCAAGATTCTTGGATGTGACTGGCCGGGCGTGCCTCATGGATTGATGGTCAGGTCGGGCATCCGCAAAGTTGAGGATCTCAAGGGCAAGACGATCGCGGTGGCCGCGCCCGGTTCGCTGCCAAATCTGTTGGTCAATGCCATTCTTGAACAGCACAAAATTCCGGCATCAGAAGTCCGTTTCGCAAATCTTGGCGGCGATCTCGAACGCTTCAAGGCGGTGCTGGCCGGAGTGGCGGATGGTGGAATTGTCGCCGCCGAGTTCATGGCGGTCGCTTCGAACGATGTGAGGATGCTGGTGACTGGCCACGAAGCGCTGCCGAATTATGTGCGGCTGTGCCTGACCATGACGGGTAGGACGGTCGCAACGCGCCGGGACGACGCCATTAATTTCGTAGCCGCCGAAATAGAAGCGCTGAAATTCGCCGTCAGCCATCGAGACGAAACGATAAAGCTCACTCAGGCAACCATACAGGCAAAGCCAGACGATCCGCGGCCGGCCTATGCATTTGACGATACGATCAGACAGAATGCCATTGATCCGGAAGCGAGCCTGCCGCTCGATAAATTGAACTGGATGCAAACCGAGTTGGTAAAAGCCGGCAACCTGAAGACACCGATTGATCTCTCGAAGATCATCGATCCCGAAATCCGCATCGAAGCGATCAAGCGGATCACGAAATAGTCAAACCTTCACAGACGCCATAATGCCGGGAGGAAAAATCTCTTCGGGACTAGCAAGGCGGTGCGCAATGCCCTGCTCGTGTGCGTAGCGCAGAAATAATTCCAGCGTCGGCCGGTTCGGCTCGATACCGTATGGAAAAAGCTCGCCGAACATCTGCTGCATGCGTTGTGCATAACTCGTCAGCCACGGTATCGGGTAGCGCGAGACTGCCGGGTCCAGAATGCGGTCAAGACTGCGGCGCCTGGATTCCTCGAACGCGTTATAAAGATTGCGCGCCGTCCAGGGATGCGCATCAAAAACGGCTCTTCGCATCGCAATGACGTGCATGATCGGGTAGACACGCGTCTGCTCATAGTAACGATGCTCACGAACCTCGTAGTCGGGAAACAACCGCACCACATCCGGATGTTTCTCGCGAAATGAGTTTGGCGGCCGAGCTATGATAGCGCAGTCGATTTCGCCGGCCGCGATCATGCCGCTCAAGGTTTTCTCTGGCGCGTTCGTCAGACGCACGCCAATTGGCAACGATAGTTCGACCTTTTCAATCCGCCCGGCTTCGTTTGTGCCGGCCTGTATCCAATCGATATCGGAAAGCGCAATTCCGCATTCATGCATCAGCCAGCCCCGCATGTAGACCGCGGCTGTATGCGCCCATTCCGGCACGCCCACACGTTTGCCTCTCAGGTCGTGAGGCGTTCTGATGCCTGACTTTCGATTGACGTAAAACGACGCGAAGCGGAATAATCGCGAAGCGTAAACGGGTAGGCCGATGATGTCGGGATCCGGCCGGGTCACCTGCGCCAGAAACTTGGCAAAGGAGAGCTCTGAAACGTCCCATTCGCGATTGAACGTAAAGCGAGAAAAGATTTCGTGATGTCCGAGCGTGAGCCAGTTCGTCTCGATGCCTTCTGCACGGACAAGGCCAAGACGGAAGTCGCGAAAATGGTCGTAATCCGTGGTGGCGATGGTGAGAGCGACGCCCATTGCCCCTCACCCGGCTTTCCGCCTAGCCTCGATCTTGTCCCAGATCAGTGCCGCGACGTCGGGCCCGCCAAGATTCTTGATCGCACGAATGCCGGTCGGCGAGGTAACATTGATTTCGGTCAGATAGCCGTCGATCACGTCAATGCCCACGAACAGCAGGCCGCGCTGGCGCAGCGCCGGTCCGATGCGCTTGCAGATTTCAACCTCGCGCTTGGTCAGTTCGGTTGCCGCCGGCACCCCGCCTCGCACCATGTTGGAACGCAGGTCGTCGGCCGCCGGAACACGGTTCACTGCGCCGGCATATTCGCCGTCGACCAGAATGATGCGCTTGTCCCCATTCCTGATGTTGGGCAGGAATTTCTGAACGACCCACTGCTCTCGGAATGTGCTGGCGAACAAATCAAAGAGTGAACCGAAATTCAGGTCTTCGCGCTCAAGCCGAAACACTGCTTCGCCACCCTTGCCATAAAGCGGCTTCATCACGATGTCGCCGTGCTCGGCGCGAAATGCCTTGATCTCAGCGAGATCGCGGGAGATCAGGGTCGGCGGCATCAGGTCGGCGAACTCGGTGACGAAAACTTTTTCCGGCGCGTTGCGCACGCTGGCTGGGTCGTTGACGACAAGTGTCCTTGGATGAATGCGCTCGAGCAGATGCGTTGTCGTCACATAGGCGAGGTCAAATGGAGGGTCCTGGCGGAGCAATACAACGTCAAGCTCGGCCAGTTCGATGCGTCGCGGGCGGTCCAGCGTAAAATGATCGCCGGCCTTGTCGCGCACAGTCAGGGATTGAACGTGGGCAAGCACCCGCCCGTCGAGCAGCGCCAGCCGATCCGGGGTGTAATAGGCAAGGTCGTGACCCCTTTTTTGCGCTTCCAGCAGCAAGGCGAAGGTCGAGTCGCCTTTAATATTGATCCGTTCGATCGGATCCATCTGCACCGCGATTTTAAGGCTCATGACAACCTTAAGGCGAACAAAGCGTTAACAAATTACCCGCACTATAGCCGCTTCGGGACCGTTGTTGCACGGGCAGGGGGGCCATTGGTGAATCTGCCAAAGCTTTCAATTGCCGCCAGACTGTACGCGATCTTCGCACTGATGGCCTTAACGACCGTCGCGCTGTCGATGCTTGCAGTATCGAAAGCCCGCTTTCATGCGGCCCTGACTGACGAATTCGAATCGGCAAATTCCGGTAGCTGGAACGTCGAGCGAATAAACGGCTTAATCTACGCCACGGTCATGGACCTGCGTGGTATCTATATGTCGGCCGAAAAGGCCGAGGTCACCAAATATGCCAACTCGCTCGTCAAGGTCACGGATCAGATCAGCGTAGTAATCGCGGACTGGCAGCGCGGCGTTCGCAACAACGACGCGCTGGCGTTCAGCAACTTTGCGGTGCGAATCAACGACTACCAGGATTCCCTGTATAAACTTGCGCCAATCGCAAAGCAGTCTGGTGCACAAGCCGCGCGGGAATGGGCCGACAAGAACCAGCCTGCCGAAATTCGCGCTGCACTGAGCAAGGATCTGGCGATCCTAAGCCAGCACTATACCGACCAGGCCAGCCAGATTTACACGCAAATAGATCGGGGCATCGATAGTACTGCGCTGCTGTTAACCGTGCTCGCCTGCAGCGCCCTTGCGCTCGCGCTTGTTGGCGTCTTGATCATCGCGCGCAGCGTGACCAGGCCCATTTCCGCCATAACCAGTATTACGGAAGCGGTTGCCAAGGGCGATAGCGCCATCGCTATACCGTTCAGCGATCGGCGCGACGAAATCGGCGCGCTTGCGCGGTCAATCGGCGTTTTCCAGACCGCAATGCGCACCAACGCAGACCTCAATCGCACGGTACTCAACAACGCCGAGCTGAGGTCACGGCGCCAGCAGCAGATGTCGAACGAAATTTCGAAATTCTCTGCAGCAGTGGAAGCGACACTTGCCGAGCTTGGGCGAATTTCCGATGAGATGCTGGCAGCATCCTCGAAGCTCGGAGCTTCCGCCGACCATGCGTCTGGCAAGACAGCCCGTGCCGAAGAATTGTCTTCGGAGGCATCCGCCAACGTGCGTGATATCGCTTCGGCTGCCGACGAGTTATCCGCGTCTGTCAATGAGATTGATCGGCAGGTAGCTCAGTCCAATGCCATCGCCACCAAGGCGGTCAACGAAGTCGAATCCACGAATCTTGCAGTCAAGGAACTCGACGAAGCGGCTGCGCGCATTGGCGATGTGGTCAAGCTCATCACCGATATCGCCGAACAGACAAATCTGCTCGCGCTGAATGCAACGATCGAAGCCGCCCGTGCCGGCGAAGCCGGTCGAGGTTTTGCTGTGGTGGCCGGTGAAGTGAAAGCGCTTGCCGGACAGACCAGTCGGGCAACTGAGGAAATCGGCGCGCAGATTGCGGGCATGCAACGCGCGACCCAGCGTTCCATCGCGGCAATCACAGGTATCGAGCATACGATCCGCGAGATCGGGAACATCAGCAGCGCCATCGCTGCCGCGGTCACCGAACAGGGTGCGGCGACGCAGGAAATTGCGCGTGGCGTTGAGGTCGCGGCGGATCGCACAGTGGCGACAGCCAAGGAAGTCAATTTAATGGGCGCGGCGACGCACGAAACGCGTTCGAGTGCTGCGGCAGTGAAAATGGTTGCCGATGATCTCAGCAGCGTCGCGAGCCGCATTCGCACGCAGGTCGATCAGTTCTTCGATCGACTGAGCGCCTGATCATCCTGCTTCGAAAGCGGCCGGGATGTGACGGGGTATTTTCCCTGGCGCGACGAGGATCGCGTCAAATCTGATGTCGAAAATTGTTTTGTCGGGATTTGCGGCCAGCCAGACTTCGGCGGCTGCGGCAATCCGTCGGCGTTGCCGCTCATCGACCGATTCAGCAGCTTCGGCAAGGCTGGCCCGCGCCTTGACCTCGGCGAACACGAGCAGATGACGCCGTCTGGCGACAATATCGATTTCTCCGAGGGGACTTCGCCAGCGTCGCGCCAGAATACGGAACCCTTTCGCGATCAGGAAAGCGGCTGCCCGGCTTTCCGCCGAAATTCCCACGCGGAACGCTGCCTGTCGCTCCGGCCGTGGGGCGGGCTTGGGCGGATGTGGTCGATTGTCATTCGTCCTCATCGCTTGCATTCCGTGAGAGTACGAGGGCGCGCTGGTACACCTCGCGCCGAGGGCGGCCGGTAACGAGCGCCACCTCGCCAACGGCTTCCTTGACGGAGACGCGTGTGAGCGCCTGCATCAACAAAGCGTCGATATCGTCAGTCCTTTCGTCGATGTTCGCGGGCGGCGCAACCACGATGACGAACTCACCACGCGTCTCGGCTCCGCCAGCGTAGTCGCGCGACAGGGTTTCGAGGTCGCCGCGTCTCACTTCCTCATGCAATTTGGTGAGCTCCCGGCAGATCGCGGCAGCGCGCGCCCCGAAAATTTTTGCAAGATCGGCGAGCGCCCCTGACAACCGCGGGCCGCTCTCGAACAGAACCAACGTGGCCGGGATATTGGCAAGGGTCGAGAGGCGCTTTTGCCGTGCAGCCTGCTTGACGGGAAGAAAGCCCTCAAAGAAGAAGCGGTCGGTCGGCAAAGCTGCGACGGATAGTGCAGCGAGCACCGACGAAGCGCCCGGAAGCACCGTCACGACATGGTCCGCTTCGCGTGCCGCGCGGACGAGCTTGTAGCCGGGATCCGAGATCAGCGGGGTGCCCGCATCGGACACCAGCGCGACCGCCTGTTTGGCGGCGAGACGTGCAAGCAGCTTCGGACGCGCTTCTGCCGCATTGTGTTCGTGATAAGGCGTCAGCGGCGTGGCGATTCCATAACGATCCACGAGCTTCCGGGTTACACGGGTATCCTCACACGCAATGACATCGGCGCCAGCCAGCACCTCAAGTGCGCGCAAGGTTATGTCGGCGAGATTTCCGATCGGGGTGGCAACGATGTGCAATCCAGGTGCAGCCTTGTTCGCCTCAATCGCCATGCCAAACAACGTGTAGCGACGAGGATGCGATTTGCTTTCATTTGCCATAATCGGAACTTTAAACAGCCTGTCGAGGCTCGTCATCGGGTGATGAATTCCGTACCTTTTCATGCCGCAAGTTTTGCCTGACAAAACCATCGATACCGGATACCACTGGGTCCGAACGGTCGCACGGGGAGCGACGATGCACGGCATGTCGCATAAGGAGGGGACGTTGACGCAGGCATGGAGGCGCATTCGCGCAGGCCTGTCTCTTGCCGCGACAGCGACTGTTCTTGCTGCTTGCAGCACGCAATTGGGCGGCGGGATCCCATCATCTCAGTCGACCGACGTAGCCGCCGCAAGCGCTGCCGTCGGTGACGGCCAAGTCCGTGTCGCTTTGGTCCTTCCCCTTTCTGCGCAGGGGAATGCGGGCCTCGCAGCACAGTCGATGAAAAATGCTGCCGAGATGGCACTCGCCGAATTCAAGAATCCCAACATCCAGCTGTTGGTGAAAGACGACGGCGGAACCCCACAAGGTGCGCAAGCAGGCGCGCAGCAGGCGATTTCCGAAGGTGCAGAACTCGTCCTCGGTCCGCTGTTCGCTCAGTCGGTCAGCGCGGTCGGACAGGCTGCACGTGCACGCAACATTCCGGTGATCGCGTTTTCGACCGACACCAGCGTGGCCGCGCGCGGCATATACCTGTTGAGCTTCCTGCCGGAGACGGACGTGCGCCGCATCGTTGATTCGGCAGTGGCGCGCGGCAAACGCTCATTTGCGGCGCTCCTGCCCGATAATGCCTACGGCACGGTGGTGGAGGCTGCCTTCCAGCAGGAAGTGTCGCGACATGGCGGCCGCATCCTTGCGATCGAAAAATACCCGCTCGACCCGAACAGGATAGCCGAGGCGGCACGTCGCGTGAGCCAGGCTGCGAACCAGGTCGACTGCATCTTTATTCCCGACGGCGCCGATGCGGTGCCGCAAGTTGTGCAGGCGCTTGCCGCGAGTGGCGTCAATCTCAAACGCGTACAGCTGCTTGGCACCGGCCTGTGGGACGACCCGCGTATTTTCTCTACCGCCGCCCTTGAGGGCGCCTGGTACGTGGCCCCCGAAGCGGCTGGCTTCCGCAGCTTCTCGGCTCGCTACCGCGCTCGTTATGGGCAAGATCCCGTGCGGACCGCGACGCTCGCCTACGATGCCGTTGCGCTGGCGGCGGCGCTCGTCAAAACGCAGGGGCCGCAACGCTTCAGCGAGCAGGTTCTGGCCAATCCTTCGGGTTTTTCGGGAATCGACGGGGTCTTTCGTTTCCGTTCCGACGGCCCAAGCGAACGCGGTTTGGCCGTCCTGCGCGTTACGCCTTCCGGCGGTCAGGTCGTGAGCCCGGCACCACACTCGTTCCAGCCGGGGACGTAAACTAGGCGGCGAGATCGGCCACCACCGCATCGAGCAGCGGGAAGCCGCTCTGTGTTACGCGCAGCCGGCCGTCGGCAGTTATTTCCACCGCGCCTTGCTCCCGCAAGGCCGAAATACGTTTGGGGTCGAGCATGCGCCCCGCCCGCGCTGCGTAGCGAGCAGGATCAATCCCTTCCGCCAGTCTCAATCCCATGAGGAGGTACTCGTCGGCAGCTTCGCCGGGCGTCAGTTGCTCCTCGACGGTGAGCCCGCTGCCGAGACCTTCCACCCGCATGAGCCAGGCTTCGGGCCGCTTCTCGGTTGCTGTTGCAATACGACGGTCATCGATCGTCAGCCTTCCATGGGCGCCTGGGCCAACGCCGGCATAGTCATGCCCACGCCAGTAGACGAGATTGTGCCGGCATTCTGCACCGGGCCTTGCATGGTTGGAGACTTCGTAGGCCGGCAAACCGGCGTCGCCGCAAATTGTCCGGGTGATGTCATAGAGCTCGCGAGCCACGTCGTCATCGGGCATGGCCAGCTTGCCGGCTTGGTGTAAGCCAAAAAACGGCGTGTCGGGCTCAATGGTCAATTGGTACAGCGAGAGATGTTCGGCCGCCTCGGCGATCGCGCGTGTCAATTCCTTCGCCCAGTCTTCGGTGGTCTGGCGCGGGCGCGCATAGATCAAGTCGAAAGAGTATCGATTGAAAATGGAACGGGCGATCGAAACTGCATCGAGCGCCTCCTGCGCGGTATGGAGCCGGCCAAGTTCTTTCAGCGCCGCATCGTCGAGGGACTGCACGCCGAGCGAAACGCGGTTGACGCCGGCGGCATGGAAACCTCGGAATCGCGCGGCTTCCACGCTAGTCGGATTGGCCTCCAAGGTCACTTCGACCTCTGGCGCGATCGTCCAGTGCTTGCCGATGCAATCGAGAATCCTCTCTACCGATGAGGGCTGCATCAGTGACGGCGTGCCGCCGCCGAAAAAAATGCTCGAAACGGTGCGGCCTGGCACGCGCCCAGCCGTCATGGCGATTTCGGTCTCGTAGGCTCGAACAAATCGCGCTTCGTCGATACCGCCATGCCGGACGTGGCTGTTGAAGTCGCAGTAAGGGCACTTCGAGAGGCAGAATGGCCAATGTACGTAGACGGCAAAGGGCGTTGTTAAGCTCATGTTAAGCATCATAGGCGTCGGGCGGCATGGCAGCCAGCGCGCCTGCGCGGTCGTGAGCAACAGTTGATTAAACTTGTAACGATCGGCAACAACTCAATCCCTCGCAAGGCAAGCATCTGCAAGCTTGAGAAAGGCCCGGGCACGATGCGACAATCCCTGACCCTTTGGCGGCAATCCATGCTTTTCGTCCGCGGTTATCTCGCCGAAAGTGCGGTCCAACCCATCGGGCCGAAAAAGCGGATCGTAGCCAAAACCTTTGTCGCCGCGCGGCGGCCATACGGCGACGCCATCCACCCGGCCCTCGAACTCCTCAACGTGGCTGTCCGGCCATGCGAGACACAGGGCGGCCACGAAATGCGCGCGCCGCTGGTCCGGCCTCTTGGCGCCGCGCTCGATCAGCAGCGTCTGGATGCGATTCATTGCTGCGCGAAAATCCTTGTCGGGCCCTGCCCATCGCGCTGAATGAATGCCGGGCTCTCCATCGAGGGCATCAACAACCAAACCCGAATCGTCCGCAAACGACACTTTTCCGCTGGCACGCGCCGCGGCCAGCGCCTTAATGCGCGCGTTCGCCGCGAAGGTCTTGCCTGTTTCGCGTGGCTCGGGAAGGCCCAGATCTCCCGCAGACTCGGTGGCAATGCCATAAGGCGCAAGGAGTTCGCGCATTTCCCTAAGCTTGCCCGCATTGTGGGTGGCGATCACCACCGGCCCGGTGAGTTTGCGCGCCATTGTTTGTCATGGCCGGCCACGGCCATCCACGCCTTCACATCACGGCCATTTTCTGCAAGCCGACGAGCTTTTCGATGCCCTTGCGCGCAAGCGCAAGCAGCGCAGCGAATTGATCTTCGCTGAACGGGATTTTTTCGGCAGTAGCCTGGATCTCCACAATGTTGCCGGATCCCGTCATCACGAAGTTTGCGTCGGTGTCGGCTTCCGAATCCTCGGCATAATCGAGATCGAGCACAGCAATGCCCTTGCATACGCCACAGGAGACAGCAGCGATATGGTCCCGCAATACATCCGCCTTGATCATGTCGCGCGCCTTCATCCAATTAAGACAGTCGGCCAGTGCGACCCACGCTCCGGTGATCGATGCGGTCCGTGTGCCACCGTCGGCCTGTATCACGTCGCAATCGAGCGTTATTTGCCGCTCTCCGAGTGCCGGCAGATCAATCACCGAACGCAGGCTGCGACCGATCAGCCGCTGAATTTCCACCGTGCGGCCGCCCTGCTTGCCGGCGCTTGCCTCGCGGCGCGTGCGTTCAGAGGTGGCGCGCGGCAGCATGCCATATTCGGCTGTGACCCAGCCGCGCCCCTGACCCTTGAGCCAGGGCGGAAGACGCTCTTCCAGACTGGCGGTCACCAGCACGTGGGTATCGCCGAATTTCACAAAACAGGAGCCTTCGGCGTACTTGACAACACCGCGCTCGAGCGAAACCGCCCGAAGTTCATCGGCTTGTCGGCGGCTCGGGCGCATCAGATGCTCCTCAATGTTAACTGCACACCATACTCATACGCCCGACTTGAACAAGACCGGCCCAATGGTCAATTCTTGGCTACTCTCGAGGAGTGAGGTCTTGGCGTCACACGATATCCATATAGGCGCGACACAGGTGAGTCTGGCAGCTCTCAATGAGCGCTCGCGCGAGATTTTCCGTCAGATTGTCGAAAGTTATCTTGCGACCGGCGAACCGGTTGGTTCGCGTAATTTGTCCAGATTGTTGCCGATCACTCTGTCGCCGGCATCCGTTCGCAACGTGATGTCGGACCTGGAGCAGCTTGGGCTGATCTATGCTCCGCATACTTCGGCGGGCCGGCTGCCGACTGAACTTGGCCTTCGGTTTTTCGTCGATGCCCTGATGCAAATCGGTGACCTGTCGGAACAGGAACGGCGGTCGATCGAGTCGCAATTTGCAGGCACTCGCACGGCCAAATCTCTGGAGGCTGTTCTCACCGAAGCATCTCAGATGCTGTCGGGACTGACGCGTTCGGCCGGCGTCGTGCTCACTGCGAAAAACAATGTTCGACTCAAGCACGTTGAATTCGTGCGGCTTGAACCTGAGAGGGCCCTGGCTGTCCTGGTTAGCGAGGACGGACAGGTGGAAAATCGAGTTCTGAATATTCCATCCGGGTTGCCGACGTCGTCGCTGATAGAAGCGGGCAATTTTCTTAATGCCCGCATTCGCGGCAAGACGCTGGGTGAGTTACGGAGTGAGATCGAAAAAGCGGTGGCGGAAGGCCAGGCCGAGCTCGATCAGCTGACTCAGAAAGTCATTTCAGCAGGCCTTGCCAGCTGGTCGGGTGGGGAGGACGAAGAGCGTCAGCTCATCGTGCGCGGTCACGCCAATTTGCTGGAGGACCTGCGTGCCCTTGAGGACCTTGAGCGCGTGCGGTCTCTGTTTGATGCGCTGGAAACCAAGCGCGGGGTCATAGATTTGCTCGGCCGGGCAGAGCGGGCTGAGGGAGTGCGCATCTTCATCGGTTCCGAAAACAATCTGTTTTCGCTTTCCGGCTCCTCGACCATCGTTGCGCCCTATCGCGACGGCAAAGGCCGCATTATCGGCGTAATCGGGGTGATCGGACCCACAAGGCTTAACTATGCTCGCGTTATTCCGATGGTCGACTATACAGCGCGGGTCGTAAGCCGCTTGCTGGCCCCCTGAACGCTTGATTTTTGCGCTCAGAGCCCTGATATCCCCGGGCATCCGGATATGCTGAGGATGGATTGAGAACGATGACGGACCCTACAGCCCGCCAAGGCGAAACCATGGCTGACGAGACTGTCGAAACGGCAGCGGCCGAAACAGCCGATCCGGTGGCCGAGGCAACGCGTGAAGCAGCCCAATACAAGGACAAGCTCCTGCGCACCCTTGCCGAGATGGAAAACCTACGCAAACGCACCGAGCGCGAGGTTCTGGATGCACGCGCGTATGGCATCGCCGGTTTTGCCCGCGATGTTCTTGCGGTGGCCGACAACATGCATCGGGCACTGGAGGCGATCGGTCCGGATCTGCGGGAAGGCGCGGATCCCAAGGTTAAGGCACTGATCGAAGGGGTCGAACTCACCGAGCGGGAGCTCATGAAGATTCTCGAGAGAAACGGCGTGAGGAAATTCTCTCCACAGGGCGAAAAGTTCGATCCGAACTTCCACCAGGCCATGTATGAAGTGCCAACGTCCGATCAGCCGCCCGGACATGTGGCGCAGGTCATTCAGGCGGGCTACATGCTTGGCGAGCGCGTGCTACGACCGGCTCTTGTTGCGGTAAGCAAGGCTCCGCCCAAGTCTTCTGCCAACGACAACGCACAACCAGACGCTGCCGGCTGATTTCAACGCATTGCGATGCCGTCTCGCACGGTTCGGAAACGTCCGAACGATTGATCCCATTTCTCGGCGGGACTGACCCCGATAATTCGCAAAAACGCTCCGCTGCCAAAGCGCAACCATTGGACGACCGAGACGGGGTTCCCCGCCGGGTCTTTTCCGTTCGCGCGAATCTCGTGACCAGGCGCGCCGCTGATTCGCATCGCTTCGCCCGATTGCATACTGAGGTCCCGCACCGGCGCATTCGTGAGCAGGTTCCGGGCGAACACGCCGCGGTCGGCGGCTTCAGTGGGTCCGCCACGTTCGACTGAGACGATCATGAAGGGCTGGCGCTCCTTGTTGTCCGACTGATTGTCGGCAAGGATGACGGTTCCCGTCGGCAAAACCTGCATCACCTGAAACCCGGACAGGTCGTCAAGTCTGAATGGTAGTAGCCCGAGTTGCTCGTGGATCGGCGTGGGGCGCAACGTGACGCTCGCAAGCGCCTTGCGGATTACTGCCTCGGGGTACACCGCCAAAGCGCTCTCCGGCACTTCCACATTGACCAGCATCGTAAGGTTGGGGACGGATTCCCCGATGCCCATTGCCAGCAGCGACCATCGGTACAATTTGACATCGTTCTGCCAGGCAATGCCGCTGATCAAAAAGCCGATGCCGCTGCCAAAAGGGAAGCTCTCCCGCTTCACCTCCTGAAGCTGCTCCTGAACCTTGTTGAACGCGGCCACTTCGAGTTCCCGATAGGCGCTGCCGGGAAGATCGAGAATCGCGATCACGACCTTGCGCTCGCTGTCTTCGAAGCCGGGAAAGCGATTGCTCAATTTCAGATCGCCCGGGGGCTCCAGGCCGATCCGCAGGCCTGGTGGAAAGATTGGCTCGGCGGTCGCAATTGGAGTGCTGCTTGCCAACCCGGCCCAGATCGCGAACAGGTAGACACAAACTCGTCGAAACATGCCTTAAGTCCTATCAGGATGCTGGATTGGAAGGCCTCCCTAACCGTCCTCGCCTACGCCGGCAATGCCCCGATAACCATTGACGAAGGCGTCGGCCTTTCGGCTCGCGATTTCGTGACCGACTGACTTGCAGCCCTAGGGGGCCCTCCTATATGAGCCAGTAAGCCGCGCAAATGCGGCGAATCGAGTATCCAGGGGGCTGGATCGGGGGTCTGCGGGTGAGCCGCCGACATTCCTACCGGGCGCCAAGCGGCCCGGCCGGCCTGCCGCAATTTGAGAGGAAGAACCATGGGTAAGGTCATCGGCATCGACCTCGGCACCACCAATTCGTGCGTTGCCGTCATGGAAGGCAAAAATCCCAAAGTCATCGAAAACGCCGAAGGCATGAGGACCACGCCTTCGATCGTTGCATTTACGGACGACGGCGAGCGTCTCGTCGGCCAGCCGGCCAAGCGCCAGGCGGTTACCAATCCGGAAAAGACCATCTTTGCGGTCAAGCGCCTGATTGGCCGGCGCTATGACGACCCGATGGTCGAAAAGGACAAGAAACTCGTCCCCTACAAGATTACCAAGGCTTCGAACGGCGATGCCTGGGTGGAAGTCGACGGCAAGACCTATTCGCCATCGCAGATCTCCGCTTTCATTCTCCAGAAAATGAAGGAGACAGCGGAAGCCAATCTCGGGCAGAAGGTCGAGCAGGCTGTCATCACCGTTCCTGCCTATTTCAACGACGCGCAACGGCAAGCCACCAAAGACGCTGGCAAAATCGCCGGGCTTGAAGTGCTGCGCATCATCAACGAGCCGACGGCGGCCGCACTCGCCTATGGGCTCGACAAGCAGAAAACAGGGACCATCGCGGTCTATGACCTTGGCGGCGGTACCTTCGATATTTCGATTCTCGAGATCGGCGACGGCGTGTTCGAGGTGAAGTCGACAAACGGCGATACGTTCCTTGGCGGCGAAGATTTTGATATGCGGCTGGTCAATTATCTTGCCGACGAATTCCAGAAGGAGCAGGGCATCGATCTGCGCCGCGACAAGCTCGCGCTACAGCGGCTCAAGGAATCGGCGGAGAAGGCCAAGATCGAACTGTCATCCACGACGCAGACCGAAATCAACCTGCCATTCATCACCGCAGACGCTTCGGGTCCGAAGCATCTGACGATGAAGCTCACCCGCGCCAAGTTCGAGGCGCTGGTCGAGGATCTCATTCAGAAGACGATTCAGCCCTGCAAGCAGGCGCTCAAGGACGCCGGCATCTCGGCCGCACAGATCAACGAGGTTGTGCTGGTCGGCGGCATGACCCGCATGCCGAAAGTGCAGGAAGTCGTGAAGCAACTGTTCGGCAAAGAGCCGCACAAGGGCGTCAACCCGGACGAAGTGGTTGCCGTGGGCGCGGCGATCCAGGCCGGCGTGTTGCAGGGCGACGTCAAGGATGTGCTGTTGCTCGACGTCACGCCGCTGTCGCTCGGCATCGAGACGCTCGGAGGCGTGTTCACCCGCATCATCGATCGCAACACGACGATCCCGACCAAGAAGTCGCAGGTGTTCTCGACCGCCGAGGACAATCAGAATGCGGTCACCATCCGCGTGTTCCAGGGCGAGCGCGAGATGGCTGCGGACAACAAGCTGCTTGGTCAGTTCGATCTGGTCGGAATTCCTCCGGCTCCACGCGGCGTGCCGCAAATCGAGGTCACTTTCGACATCGATGCAAACGGCATCGTGAACGTGCAGGCGAAAGACAAGGCGACGGCCAAGGAGCAACAGATTCGCATCCAGGCTTCAGGCGGCTTGACCGAGTCGGACATCGAAAAGATGGTCAAGGATGCGGAAGCGCACGCCGAAGAAGACAAGAAGCGCAAAGCGGCGGTCGAAGCCAAGAATCATGCGGAGGCGCTGGTGCATTCCACCGAGAAGGCGCTTTCCGAGCATGGCTCCAAGGTTGGAGATGCCGATCGCACGGCGATCGAGAACGCCATTGCTGATCTGAAGGAAGCTCTTAAAGGCGACGACGCGTCAGCCATCCAGACCAAGACCAATGCGCTGGCCCAGGCTTCGATGAAATTGGGCGAGGCCATGTACAAGCAGCAGCAGGAAGCGCAAAGCTCAGCCGGTGGCGGAGACGGCGCGCCTTCGGGCCAGAAGAAGGACGATGTGGTCGACGCGGAGTTCACCGAGGTCGACGACGATAAAAAGAAATCTGCCTGACCGCAGGGCGTGAGCCATGCGCAGGTCATCTGCTGATAGTCTCGCCCCCGGACCAGTGCCCGGGGGTGTATTTTTGCAGGCGCCTCGGACAGCCGAATCAAGTACGCCTGTCCGGGCGCCATAAGTTCCAGAGCTAAAGCCGGATGTCCAAGCGCGACTACTACGAAATTCTGGGCGTAAGCCGAAGCTGCACCGAGGTTGAACTCAAGGCAGCCTTTCGCAGGCTCGCAATGCAGCATCACCCGGATCGTAATCCGGGCGACAAGGAATGCGAGCATCGCTTCAAGGAAATCAACGAGGCTTACGACGTGCTCAAGGACGGCGACAAGCGCGCCGCTTATGACCGCTTCGGCCACGCCGCGTTCGAGCACGGTGCGGGCGGCCCCGCGTACGGTTTTGGCGCCGACTTCGGGTCCACTTTTGCGGATATCTTCGAAGGCATTTTTGGCATGGCGGGCGGCCGCGGCCGGAGCTCCGGGCGCGAGCGTGGGTCCGACCTTCGCTACAATATGGAGATCACGCTCGAAGAGGCCTTCATCGGCAAAACGGCGCAAATTCGAATTCCGACCTCCGTGACATGCGAAGCTTGTTCTGGTAGCGGCGCCAAGGCCGGCACCAAGCCAAAACCATGCGCGACCTGCGGCGGGGCGGGCAAGATTCGGCATGCACAAGGATTTTTCACGCTGGAGCGCACCTGTCCCGCCTGTCATGGCCGCGGTCAGGTGATCGACGATCCCTGCAAAATGTGTGGCGGCGGCGGCCGGGTGACGCGCGAACGCACCCTTTCGGTCAATATCCCGAGCGGGGTGGAGGACGGCACGCGCATTCGGCTGGCCGGAGAAGGCGAGGCAGGGCTGCGCGGCGGTCCGCCCGGCGATTTGTATATTTTCCTCGAAGTCGCGCCGCACGAATTCTTTCAGCGCGATGGCGCCGACCTGCATTGCAGGGTGCCGATTTCGATGGTGAGCGCGGCGCTTGGCGGAGAATTCGACGTCCCGGCGATCGATGGCAGCAAGGTGCGGGTCAAGGTTCCGGCAGGCACGCAGGCGGGGCGTCGCTTCCGGCTGGCAGGTAAAGGTATGCCGGTCCTGCGCGCGAAACAAACTGGAGATATGTACGTTCAGGTAGCGGTGGAAACGCCGCAAAACTTAACCAAACGTCAACGTGAGCTGCTGGCGGAGTTTGAAAAGCTGTCTTCGGAAGAAACGCAGCCGGAATCGGCCGGTTTCTTCAGTCGAGTCAAAGAGTTTTTGGACGGTCTTGGAAGTCGGGGCAGTAACCAGTCGCGCCGCCCATCTTGACCCTCCGCCTTGGTCCCTATACCCGTAGTTATTGCGGCGGGACCCGCCGCGTCTTGTACGCGTGACCTCGCATCAATGCCTTCGCATTCATTCGCCCGCGTCGAAAAAAAGAGTCTCCGTCTCGACGACGAGGTGAAATTCATTCGCTCCTGGATCGAGAAGCCGATTTCAACCGGCGCTGTGATGCCATCGAGCCGCGTCCTTGCGCGGGCCATGGCTCGCTACGTCGATCCCGAATCGAACGGCCCGGTCATCGAGCTTGGTCCCGGCACCGGCCCGGTGACGCAGGCACTGGTCAGGCAAGGAATCGATCCGGCGCGGTTGGTCCTCGTCGAATTCAATCCGGATTTTTGCCGACTCCTGCGCGCGCGCTATCCAGCGGCGACCGTCGTGCAAGGCGACGCCTACCGCCTTCGACGCTTGCTGGACGGCTATGTGGACGAACCGGCCGCAGCAGTGGTCTCTGGCCTTCCGCTTGTTACAAAGCCATTGCGCACCCGCTTGCGCCTGATTTCCGATGCGATGACGCTGCTGGCTGTCGGCGCGCCCTTTGTGCAATTCACCTATGCGATGGTCCCGCCAATCCCCAAGGGTTTGTCCGGGATGCGAGCGGAAGCCTCGGAATTGATCTGGATGAACCTGCCGCCTGCGCGCGTATGGGTCTATCGCGCCCGCTGATGCTGTGGTGTCATGCCCGCGAAAGCGGGGCTGTTGATGCCAATCCCTAAAATTCTTGTTTTCCCGGGTTCTACCCGGGCCGGTTCACACAATGTGAGGTTGGCTGCTCTGGCGGCAAAAGAGCTGACCTTGCTCGACGTCGACGTGACCCGCATTTCGCTCGCCGACTATCCCCTGCCGATCTATGACGCCGATGCCGATGCGCGCGCCGGCCAGCCCGTCAACGCAGTTAAGCTGAAACACATGATCATGGCGCACCATGGAATTTTTATTGCTAGTCCGGAGTACAGCGCGTCCGTAACGCCGCTTCTCAAAAATGCCATCGATTGGGTATCGCGGGTGCGCGAGCGTGGGGATCCTACCTATGCCGCTTTCAAGGGTCGCGCGTTCGCAATAGCGTCGGCTTCTCCCGGCCGCGCGGGCGGGCTGCGATCGCTCATGGCGCTGCGGCAAATTCTCGAACTTGGCTGTGGCGCGCTGGTAATACCCGAGCAAGTAGCGATCCAGCGCGCCGACAGCGCTTTCGACGATATGGACAATATTGCAGACATTGGCATTGCCAATCTGTTTCGGGCGCAGCTTGAACGCCTCGTGGAAATGGCGCGACTCGTGGCGAAAGGGGCATGACCGTGTCGTTGGACCCCCGCGAACGGCTGATCGTCGCCCTCGACGTGCCGTCAACGGCGGCGGCGGAGGCGCTGGTGTCGCGGCTCGGCGAGTCGGTCTGGTTTTACAAAATCGGCTATCAGCTCGCCTTTGCCGGGGGTCTCTCTCTCGCAGCGGAGTTGATTGCTGCCGGCAAGAAGGTCTTTCTCGACCTCAAGCTGCATGACATTGGCAATACAGTCGCCAGGGGCGTCGAGAGCGTCGCACAATTGGGTACGACCTTCCTGACCGTGCACGCGTATCCGCAAACCATGAAGGCGGCCGTCCAGGGCAAACAAGGATCGAACCTGCGGCTGCTCGCAGTAACGGTTCTGACCTCGTATGATGATGCGGATCTTGCTGCGGCCGGATACGAGCTGAACGTGAAGGAACTCGCAGCCGCCCGCGCCGAGCAGGCACGCGATATCGGCCTCGATGGACTCGTTTGTTCCGCGGAAGAGGCCACGGCGCTGCGCAACATCGTCGGGCGTGGCATGGTTCTGGTGACTCCCGGCATCCGGCCGGCGGGCAGCGCCGGTGGTGACCAGAAACGGATCATGACTCCGGCACGAGCGATACAAGCGGGCGCCGATTATCTGGTGGTTGGACGTCCAGTCCTGGAGGCCGGCGATCCGAAAGCTGCCGCCGATGCGATCGTCGCCGAGGTCGACAAGACAAAAGCTCAGGGGAGGACGTAGGAATGGCCAAGGGCTATTGGATCGGACGCGTGGATGTGAAGAACGACGAAGGTTACAAGCCTTATGCCGCGGCCAATGCAGCCATCTTCAAAAAATTTGGCGGACGTTTCATCGTGCGCGCCGGCAAATTTGAATGCCCGGAGGGTTCCGCCCGTTCACGCAATGTGGTGATCGAGTTTCCTGACTACGCCACGGCGCTCGCCTGCTATCGGTCGGCTGAATACCAGGCCAACATCAAGGTGCGGCTGCCGCATTCGACAGCCGACATCATCATTATCGAGGGCTATGACGGCCCCCAGCCGTAGTGCCTTTTGCGCCCTAGCGCGCTATACCCACGCCAACGTTTCGGAGATGAACCGATGGCGGAGATGCGGCTTGTAGTCGCCGGCGCCGGTGGGCGGATGGGCCGCACTCTGGTGAAGGCGATTACTGAAAGCAAGGAATTTTCGCTTGTGGGCGCCCTAGAAGATGCGCGCTCGCCGCTGATCGGCTGGGATTCCGGCACGCTTGCCGGAATGCCGGAAAATGGCGTCAAGCTGGTAGGCGATGCCGCGCCGTTGGTGTCGAAAGCCGACGCGATCATCGATTTCACTGCGCCTGTCGCGACCGTTGCTATTGCCGCGCTCGTCGCGAAGGAAGGCAAGATCCACATTATCGGAACGACAGGGTTGAGCCCCGCCGACGAAACAAAGATCAAGGATGCCGCAAAACGGGCCGTGATTGTGAAATCAGGCAACATGAGCCTTGGCGTCAACCTGCTTGCCGCGCTGACCAAGCGCGTGGCGCGAACGCTCGACCTATCCTTTGACGTTGAAATCCTTGAGATGCATCACAATCAGAAAGTCGATGCGCCGTCCGGTACTGCCCTGCTGCTCGGGCGTGCAGCGGCTGACGGCCGCGGCATCGAGCTCGACAAGCAGTCTGTAAAGAGCCGCGAAGGCCATACGGGCGCGCGCAAGTCGGGAGATATCGGTTTTGCGGCCCTGCGCGGTGGCAGCGTAGTGGGCGAGCACAGCGTGATTTTTGCCGGCCCGGCCGAGCGTCTCGAGCTGGCGCACAAGGCCGAGGATCGGATGATCTTCGCGCGCGGGGCCTTGCACGCGACGCGCTGGGCGCGCGATCAGAAGGCCGGGCTTTATTCGATGATGGACGTTCTGGGATTAAAAGATTTCTGAGGAAAGAAATGACCGATCGGCTTCTCGTACTCGTGCGTCATGGCCAGAGCGAGTGGAACCTGAAAAATCTGTTCACCGGATGGCGCGACGTCGATCTGACCGAAAAAGGTATCGCCGAAGCCCGCGAAGCGGGCCGCAAATTGAAGGCGCAGGGGATCAAGTTCGACGTCGCTTTCACGTCATCGCTCAAGCGGGCGCAGCGGACACTCGATCTGATGCTGGAGGTGCTGGGGCAGACTTCAATTCCCGTTTTCAAAGATGAGGCACTTAATGAGCGCGACTATGGAGATCTCGTGGGGCTGAACAAGGACGACGCGCGAAAAAAATGGGGCGAGGAGCAGGTGCACATTTGGCGCCGGTCCTATGACGTGGCGCCACCCGGCGGGGAAAGCCTCAGGGATACGCTCGCGCGCACCTTGCCCTACTACGTCACGGAAATTCTGCCCCGCGTGCTGCGCGGCGAACGCGTGCTTGTGTCGGCCCACGGCAATTCGCTGCGCGCGTTGGTGATGGTGCTCGACAAACACACGCCCGAAAGCATCACCAAGCTCAATCTGGAAACCGGGGTACCGATGATCTACCGACTCAATGCCGACTCTACGGTAGCCTCGAAGCTTGATCTGGCGGCCTGAACTAGGCGGCTGCGACCATTCCGGCTTCCCAGCCAAGCATGGCCCGTTTTCGGGTGATGCCCCAATGATAGCCGGTGATGTCGCCGTCCTTGCCGATGACGCGGTGGCACGGCACCACGAAACAGATCGGATTTTTCCCAACCGCTGCGCCGACCGCGCGCGCGGCCTTCGGCGAACCGGCTTTGGCGGCCAGGTCCGAATAGGTCGTGAGCCCGCCCATCGGGATATCCAGTAGCTTTTCCCAAACGCGAATTTCGAAGTCGGTGCCAATCAGGACCACGCGCAGAGGCTGGTTCTTGCGCCACAAGGCAGGATCGAAGATACGCCGCGCGGTGGCGGCCGTGGCCGCGAAATCCTCGACGTAGCGAGCCTTTGGCCAGCGCGCCTTCATATCCTTAAGTGCTCCCCGTTCCTTGCCGGGATCTGCAAGCGCGAGGCCAGCCAGGCCGCGCGGCGTTGTCATCGCCAAGGCCATGCCGAACGGACAAGGATGACACCCATAGGTTATCGTCAGGCCTTCGCCGCCTGCCTTCCATTCTCCAGGCGACATGGCCTCGTGAGTGACGAACAGATCATGCAGCCGGCTCGGACCCGACAGGCCGACTTCGTAGGCGGTGTCGAGAATGCTTGCAGAGGAGCGTAGCAATTCGCGCGCGTGGTTGAGCGTCAGGGCTTGGAGAAATGCTTTAGGCGTGAGGCCGCACCATCGACGAAACAGGTGATGCAGATCAGTCGCCGATACACCGGCGGCGTTTGCGATTACATCGATCTCGGGCTGGGCGCGCCAATTTCCGCGGATATGCGCAATCGCGCGGCGCACGACGTCGTAGTCCGCCGCCGCGGTCGATAGCGGCGCAAACTCGGTGAAGCGATCGGTTAGTCCGGATTTGGCAAGGTTCATGTTCATGACCGGTATTTAGGACAGCCGGCAGTGGCCCACCACCCGATTTCTGGCTATTCGAACACCGTTCTTGTGGGTCCGCGCCGCGCCTCATTCAGGGCGTTTCCAAGTTCCCTGGCAAAATCCGCCTTTTCGTCGGGGCTTAGGAAGCTCGCGATCGACAGCTTTTTCCCGCGCGATATCAAAAACAGGCGGTCGATTCCGAAATCTTCGATCTCGACCTTATCGAGCCTTACCCAAAGCGGGTTCAGCACCCATTCGCGCGCGCGGCCGAGATGACTCACCTTGCGAACCCTGAGCTTGGAGCATGTTACGGTCACCTGCTCGTAAGCTTCCGCATGGCGATAATTGAGCCGGAATGCCCAGTACAAGAGCAGCACGTCGAGTCCGAAGAACCCGAATACCGGCCAGGCTCCGAGCACCAGAAAGAGCATGCCGGTTATGAAGCTCGCCAGCCCGAACAGGACCATGAGAATCAGAAAACCGACACGGCCGAGGGAGCGATGCGGCGTCAGCGTCGCTGAAAAGATCGTGGGTTCAAGTTCGTCGCCGTTGTCGGTGTGCATCGTGCTCAGTATACCGAAATCATGGTGAAAAGGCCTGTCCGCGGGGGAAGCGCACGTAATCGGACGCTACGTCCGCGGAAGCGCGCAAAAGTGAAGGCGGAACCAAAGCAGGTCGCCGCCGATCTCAAGGCCGCCGCCGGTGAGCTGCCGCAGTGGACGCCGGCGCAGATTGAAGAAGCGTTCCGTCGATTCAAGGCCGCCAACCCGGAACCCAAGGGAGAACTCCAGCACATCAATCCGTTCACATTGCTGGTAGCGGTCGTGCTGTCGGCGCAGGCCACCGATGCCGGGGTCAACAAAGCGACGCCCGCCCTGTTTGCGCTCGCTGATGACCCCGCAAAAATGATCGCGCTAGGTGAAAAGCGCGTTCAAAACCTTATCAAGACCATAGGTCTCTACCGGACCAAAGCCAAAAACGTGATTGCGCTATCGCGCAAGCTTGTCGCCGAGTACGGCGGGCACGTGCCGCGTTCGCGTGAAGCGCTGGAGGCTTTACCGGGCGTCGGCCGCAAGACCGCTAACGTCGTGCTCAATATTGCATTTGGGGAACCGACCATCGCCGTTGACACGCATATTTTTCGTGTTGGGAACCGCACGGGAATTGCCACCGGCAAGACGCCGTTCGAGGTCGAAATGAAATTGGAGCAGGTGGTCCCGGCAGAATACAAGCCCCATGCGCACCATTGGCTTATTTTGCACGGGCGCTACACTTGTGTCGCGCGCAGGCCGTTGTGCGAAAAATGCATCATCAGCGACCTTTGCCAATGGCCGGGAAAAACATCGCTTAAGTAAGTTCGGGAGAGGCGCATGGAAGGCAGCAGTCGCGGCGGGGTCACGCTTGTCGATCACGCCGATCCGAAAGTCTGCTTCGAGCGTGCGAAACTCCCGGTCAAGTCCGCTGCCGCCTGGCACAAGAGCGGATTTCGTATCAGCGGCAATTTCAAACGCGACGTCACCGCAAGCAGCAAATACTGGCGCGTGGGAGCCGCTCTGCTCGCCAAGCTTCCGAACAAATCAAAACGTAGCCCCGAGCAGAAACTGGCGGCGGAGCTGATACTTTCAGCTTGTCGGCGGGCACGAGAAGATTTCCTGCAGCGGCATGCTGGGACCATCTATCGCAAGCTGACGAAAAATCTGGCCGATTTTGTGCGCGTCGATGATCTCGTCTATGGCGCCGCCAGACTGGTCCCAGGGCTGACGCCGACGCGCAAGCAGGTTGGCGCAGAAAGTTCGCTGATGCAGGCCGAAAAGGACGGGGTCGAAGTCGATCAGGGTATTTTCCTCTCGCAAGTCCTCGCGGTGCCGGACGTAGGCATGCACCTGTGCAAATCGATGCTGCTGCCGAAACCTGAAGCGCTGGAGCGGGTTGCCGAATTTGCCGACCGAGGCACGATCGATTTTGGTCCGGCGAGGGTCGAGCGGCAAGGCAAAGCGGCGATCGTCACGGTCTGCAATCCACGATTTCTCAATGCCGAAGACGACAACACGCTTGATGACACGGAGACCGCCGCCGATATCGCCACGCTCGATCCAATGAGCGAAATTTGCGTGCTGCGTGGCGGCGTGGTGGACCATCCCAAGTATCGCGGTCGCAAGGTTTTTTCCGCAGGCATAAACCTGACGCATCTCTATCGCGGAATGATTCCTTACCTTTGGTACATCCGTCGCGATATGGGCATCGTGAACAAGATGTTCCGGGGTCTCGCGCGCGTCGATTCAAACCCGGACGAGATTTATGGAGGCACGCGAGAAAAGCCGTGGGTAGCCGGCGTGGACGTTTTCGCGATCGGTGGCGGCTGCCAATATCTTCTTGCCATGGACTACGTTGTTGCCGGCAGCGATGCCTACATGACACTGCCTGCACGCAAGGAAGGCATAATACCCGGCGCTGCGAATTTGCGTTTGACGCGTTTTGTCGGTGCGCGTGCGGCGCGGCAGGCCATCATGATGGGCCGCCGCTTCGAGTGCGATAGTCCGGAAGGACGTATGATTTGCGATGTCATTGTACCGCCCGGTGAGTTGGATGCAGCGATTGTGCGCGTGATTGACGATTTCACCGGCTCGGGCGTGGTCAGCGCCGCAGGCAATCGACGTGCATTTCGCGTGGGTGAAGAGCCACTCGATACATTCCGGCGCTATATGGCTGTCTATTGCCGTGAGCAGGCCTATTGCCATTTCAGTCCGGCTCTCATTGCAAATCTCGAAAAGCACTGGAATGCCGGGCAGCGGAAAATCTAGCGACGACAGTCACGCCGGGGGGACGCATGCTGGGTTTGCAGCTTAAGGGCATCAACTTGGCGCCGCGCCGCGACACATTCGATCCGATCGAGACGGCATCACGCGACGAGATCAGCGCGCTACAGCTCAAGCGGCTCAAAGCGACGGTCAGTCACGCCTACGCCGGCGTCCCGCACTACAGAAAAGCTTTCGACGCGGCGGGCGTGCATCCAGATGACCTTAAGTCTTTGAATGATCTTATGAAATTTCCGTTCACGACCAAGGACGATCTGCGTGCGCATTATCCGTTCGGGATGTTCGCCATCCCGCGCGAGCAGGTGCTGCGCGTGCATGCTTCGTCAGGCACCACCGGCAAGCCGACTGTCGTCGGGTATAGCCGGAAAGATCTCGACACCTGGGCCGGAGTGATGGCGCGCTGCATGCGCGCGGCGGGATGCCTGCCGGGAATGCTGGTGCAGAACTCATACGGCTACGGCCTGTTCACCGGCGGGATCGGCTTTCACTACGGTGCCGAGCGGCTCGGCATGACGGTCGTCCCGGTTTCCGGTGGCATGACCGAGCGACAGGTACGCCTGATCGCGGATTTCAAGCCGGATGTCATCTTCGTCACGCCAAGCTACATCCTCGCGATCCTCGACGAATTTCACGCGCAGGGCCTTGATCCGCGCCGAAGCTCGCTCAAGATTGCGATGTGCGGCGCTGAACCGTGGACCAATGCCATGCGCGCTGAGATCGAGGATGCATTCGATCTCCACGCCATCGACAACTACGGATTGTCGGAAATCATCGGCCCCGGCGTTTCCTGTGAATGCATCGAGAGCAAGGATGGGCCGCATATCTGGGAAGATCATTTTTACCCCGAGATCATCGATCCGGCGACAGGCCAGGTGCTGCCGGATGGCGAAGCTGGCGAGCTGGTTTTCACTACACTCACCAAGGAAGCAATGCCAATCGTGCGCTATCGCACGCGCGACCTTTCCCGTTTGCTGCCGGGCACAGCGCGGTCGATGCGCAGGATGGAGAAAGTCACCGGTCGTTCTGACGACATGATGATTGTGCGCGGCGTAAATATATTTCCCAGCCAGATCGAGGAGATCATTCTCAAGGATCAGCGCCTGGCGCCACATTTTGTGATCGAGCTCCGCAGGGCTGACCGGCTCGACGAAATCACTGTCGTTGTCGAGGCGAGGGCGGATGCGGACGCCGCCATCTTCGCCACGTGCGAGCGCGACCTCGCTCAACGCATCAAGGCGTTGATCGGCGTGACCGCCGGCGTGCGCACGGTCAAGCCCGGCACAGTCGAGCGTTCAATTGGCAAGGCCAGGCGGGTGATCGATCTGCGGCCCAGGAGCTGACAGTCAGCGCGGCCGTGCCATCAAGGCCGCCGGCGATCCTGACAATTTCTTGTGCATGTGGACCATGAAGGCCATGGCAAAAATCGGCGTCGCAAAGTTGAGAATTGGTATCGACACAAAGGCGGCGATGATCATGCCCGCAACAAACAGATAGATCGCATTGGCTTTGCGCATCGCTTTTGCCTCGTCCGGTGGACGAAAACGCATGGCGGCCAACTCGAAATACTCCCGTCCCAGCAAATACGAATTCGCCAGAAACAGCATGATCACGCCCAGGCCTGCCACGAGGAAAAACGGTAGTGCGCACAGATAGACGAGCAGAGCCAGCAAAGCGACCTTCAGGCCTTCAACCACGGCGAGCAGGACTGGCAGGGGTCGGCCGACCGGTTCGCGGGGGTAATGCTCGTGCTCGACGGCCTCGCCGATTTCGTCGACAAAGAAACTGCCGACAAATGCGCTCACCGCAGGCATGAGAAACAGCGCACCGGTGATGATGCCCAGGCCCGCCATGATTGAAAGCAGCCAGGCCAGGGCAGACCAGACAGCGTGCGGCGCCACGCCGGCGGTTTGCTCGGCCCAATTGGCGCCGGTTTCCGCCCACGCCGCCAACAGTCGATACAGCAGAACTCCAATCACAGCGATGAGAACGAGCGCGAGCCCGACCGCCTTGAGCAGCACAAAGCGCAAAGTCGGCGCAAACATCTGCGAAAGAGCTTTATAGGCGGCGTCGATCATCCCCGCACAGTTAAGGCGGGTTGCGGCGATCAGCAAGCCTGCAATCTAGGCAACCGTTGAAAGCCTGTCGTCGTGCGCCGGGACCGCAGCAGGGATCGCTTCGGCGGCCGGACGATGCACGTCGGCGCAGGCCACTGCCTTGTAGTTGAAGCCGCGCACAATCGTTGGCTTGACCACCTCGAAATACGGGGAGATATCGAAATCGCGCGGCGCGTAGAGCGAAGAGTGGCGGATCTCGAGAATCTCCCGGCGCGCCGACCTGCTCTCGGCCAATGTCACTTTTGGCAGGATTGGATAGCGCACCGTCTCGAAGGCCTGCGCGATCAGCGCCGAGCAAATGATGCGCGTGGGATGGCCGGAGCCGAGGGCGATCATCCGGCGGCGCCAGCGCTGCGGCACCGGCAATGGAAACAGATAGCGCATCAGGTCGATGATGTTCTTGAGATCGTAATCAAAGCCGATGCGCTCGGCGGCGTAAGCGCAAACCCGCGCGCGATCTTCGTCGTCGAGCTGCGTCGGACGGCAGATCCTGGTGTGGAAATGGGCATATTTGGATAGCGGCGCGGCAACAACGCCTTGTCCAAGGTTGGCTTCTACAAGGACCAAAGGTTCGCCGTCGGAGGTTGCGCGATCGCCAATCGGGCCCACGTACAACGCCGCATGCGACCAGGTGGACTGGGTGAGGTATTTGATGACGCCTGAAATGTGATTGTTTCCTTCAACCAGGAGCACGTCGCCTGGCTGCAGGGTCGCGCGGAGAGCATCGGGATCCGACGGCGTAAACGGCTCGTAGCCTTGCACGGGCTTTTCGAGATAGTGGGCTAAAAGGCGCCCGACCCCGTCGACCATCCAACCCATGACCGATCCTCGGCGCCATTTTCTTGGCGTGTCGAGGTTCCCCTCTGCGGAACTGTTCCCCGCGTGACGTCCTGCAGTGAAAATTAGTCGGAAGTAATTGCAATTTCGTTCATCTCACTGTGGCAGCCCGCTGGCTGCAGAGACTTACGAATCGTTAGCCATAAAATTTGCCGCATCAGATGCGTTCAGGCATTCTGCCCGCAGGTCAAGCAAGCCTTTGGATACCATGTGGGGGCTTAGCCGACGCTCATTCCTCGCTGCCTCCGCGGCGTTTGTCGCCGCGCCTGCGGTCGCGCGCGCCCAACCCGCTGCTGAAGCGGATGTGGCGATCATTGGCGCAGGAGCCGCGGGGATTGCGGCGGCACGTCGCGTGGCCGCCGCCAATCGCCGCTTTGTCCTGTTTGAAGCGAGCAATCGTGTCGGCGGCCGTTGCCTGACCGACCTGACGATTTTCGGCGTGCCCTTCGATCTCGGCGCGCACTGGATTCACCGTCCAGACACCGGCTCGTTTACCGGCTCAACCTCGACCAGCGGACTCGATATATATTCCGCCCCGCGAGGGCAGACGGTCCGCATCGGTCCACGCAACGCGCGCGACGCGGAACTGGAAAGTTTCCTCGCCACGTTGGTGCGATCGCGCCGGGCCATCGTCGATGCCGGCCGCGGCAGAAACGATATCCCGGCGGCGCGTGCAATGCCCGCTGATCTTGGCGATTGGCGCTCGACCGCCGAATTCGTCCTCGGTCCGTTCGCATACAGCAAGGATCTTGCGGCGATTTCCGCGGTGGACATTGGGCGTGCGGCCGAGCGGGAGAATGACGCCTTTTGCCGCCAGGGATACGTTGCCCTGTTGGCCAGCCTTGCAGCCGGCCTGCCCGTACGGTTGTCGACCCCTGTCATCCGCATCGACTGGGACCGCAGTGGCGTGAATATCGTCACGCCTAAAGGCTCCGCGCGCGCACGCACCGCCATTGTCACGGGGTCGACCAACGTGCTCACTGCGGAGAAGATTGCATTCAGGCCGGAATTATCGAGACGCCAGCTTGATGCCGCGGCGGCTCTCGCACTCGGCAGTTACGATCACATTGCGCTTGAGATGCCGGGTAATCCGCTCAATCTGCAACGCGATGAGCTTGTCTTCGAGAAATCAACGACCCGGCAGACCGCGGCCCTGCTTGCCAATGTTTCCGGCACAAGCCTGCATCTGGTCGAGGTCGGAGGAGATTTCGGACGCGATCTGTCGGCGAAGGGCACGCCGGCAATGGTTGAATTTGCCCGCGACTGGTTGGGTTCGCTTTTCGGCGCCGCCGTCAAAAACAAGATCAGGCGCAGCCACGCCACGCGGTGGAACGAGGAGCCTTTTGTATTGGGCGCGATGTCGGCGGCGGCACCCGGCGCTGCCGATGCGCGCAGGATCCTGGCGGAGCCAATAGGGGGCCGTGTGTGGCTGGCCGGCGAGGCCGCGCACGAAACGCAATGGGGCACAGTGAACGGAGCGTGGGACTCGGGTCAGCGCGCGGCCGAAGCGGCTTTGCGGCAGATCGGCGCCTTGAAGAGTCCGGACGAGGAGAAGCCGACCCAGCGCACCAAGCAGCGCCGCCGCCGCGGAGCGAATGATTGATATCGAAACGCTCGAAAGCGCTGGTGGCCTGGTCGAGCGGCAAGGACAGCGCGTGGGCGCTGCATGAAGTGCGTCGCGGGGGCGATCTTGAAATTATCGGCGCCTTGACGACAGTCACCGAGGTCTTCGGCCGCGTGAGCATGCACGGCGTCCGCGAAGAATTGTTGCGCGCGCAGCTCGATGCGGCGGGTCTGCTCGCGATCGTTGTGTACATTCCGTTTCCGTGTTCGAACGAGGTGTATGAGCAAAAGATGGCAGCGGCGCTTGATGAGGCGCGCGCTTCCGGGGTCACGCACATGATCTTCGGGGACTTGTTTCTCTCGGACGTGCGGGCGTATCGCGAGCGACATCTTGCGGGGACCGGCATTACGCCGGTTTTTCCCGTGTGGGGCCGGCAGACCGCTGCGCTCGCACGCGAAATGATTGAAAGTGGGGTCGAAGCGCGCCTTTCCACGGTGGACCTGAAGAAATTGCCGGGTTCATTCGCCGGTCGAAGGTTTGACGGCGCACTGCTCGCCGCGCTGCCGGACAACATCGATCCTTGCGGGGAGAACGGCGAATTTCATTCTTTCGTGTCGGCGGGCCCCATGCTCGCGCGCGAGATCGCCATTAAGGTCGGAGCGACCGTCGAGCGCGATGGATTCGCTTACGCCGATTTACTGCCGGCGTAGTTATTGCGCTACAGGAATGAACGGGCTTTAGGCTCTCAATATGCCGCCGGTTCGCTTCTTGACTTCGGCGACGATCTTCTCCGAGAGGGCGTCGATCTCAGCGTCGGTCATGGTCTTTTCGAGCGGCTGAATCGTAACGGCGATGGCAATCGACTTCTTGCCGGGCTCGATGCCCTTGCCTTCGTAGACGTCGAACACATTGACGTCGGCGACAAGCTTTCTGTCGACGTTCTGCGCGGCGCGAATGATGTCGGCGGCCTTGACCGCACTGTCCACCACAAAGGCGAAATCCCGCTCTACGGGCTGGAACGGTGACAATTCCAGCGGAGCTTTCGCCCGCGTGCTTCGTTGCTTCGGCTCGGGGATCTTTTCGAGAATGACCTCGAATGCCACAAGCGGGCCGTCGGCATTCAGCGCGGCAACCACGCGCGGATGCAATTCGCCGAAGTGACCCAGGATGTTCTGCGGTCCGATCTGCACGGTCCCGCTGCGGCCGGGGTGAAACCATGGCGGGCCGCCCGGCACGACTTGCAACGGCTGCATGGGGCTTCCCGCTGCCGACAATGCCGCGAAGGCGTCGGACTTTGCATCGAACGCGTCAACCGGCTGTGCTTTGGTTGACCAATGGCGACCGCTGCCCGACGGCTTGGCGAGCGCGCGGCGCAATCCGCTGGCTGCGGTCAACTGATCCTCTGGCCTGTCGCCGGCAAAAATTTGTCCCACCTCGAACAGGGCGACGTCGGGATGGCCGTGGTCGGCATTGCGTTGCGCTGCCATGATCAGGCCCGGAAGCAGGCTCGGACGCATGTCGGAGAGTTCGGCAGCGATGGGATTGGCGAGTGACAGCTGGGGCTTGCCTCCGCCGAACAACTCCGCTTCCCGCCTGGACACGAATGACCAGGTGATGGCCTCGACGAGCCCGCTGGCGGCGAGCGCGCGTTTCGCCTTGCGGGTCCGATTCTGGATCGTAGTAAGCACTGGCTTGCGCGCATGCTCCCGAGGAAACGGCGTTGAAGGCACGCGCTCGACGCCGAAAATGCGCACGATCTCCTCGACAATGTCCGCCCGTCCCTGAACGTCCGGCCGCCAGGACGGCACGGCTACCTTCATCCGCTCGCCCTGGCCGGCGACGAAGAAGCCGAGTTTCTCGAGGACGCGACGTATGTCAGGCAGGGGCAATTTCATTCCGGCAAGGCGGGGTAACTCGCTCAACGGGAAATCGATGACCTTTTCTTTTGGCGTCGGGTTCCCGGCAACCACCACGTCGGACGGCTGTCCGCCGCAAAGATCGAGCACAATTTGTGTGGCCTGTTCGAGACCTGGCAGCATGAACGCCGGATCAACGCCGCGCTCGAAGCGATAACGCGCATCGGAATTGATGCCGAGCTTGCGGCCGGTCTGAGCGATATTGAGTTCGTCCCAAAGCGCCGACTCAATCAGCACGTCGGTCGTGCTATCCGAGCATCCCGTCGCTTCCCCGCCCATAATGCCCGCGAGCGACTCGACGCCGTTCTCGTCGGCAATCACGCAGGTTGCTTCGTCAAGCGTGTAGGTCTTGCCGTCGAGCGCGAGCAACTTCTCGCCATTCCTGGCGCGCCGCACAGTCAGGTTGCCGTGTACTTTTGCAGCGTCGAAGACGTGCAGCGGCCGGCCACGGTCGAAAGTGATGTAATTGGTAATGTCGACCAATGCATTGATCGGCCGCAACCCTATCGCCGTGAGCCTTCTCTGCAGCCAATCCGGCGACGGACCATTCTTTACCCCGCGAACCAACCGCAGTGCGAAAGCTCGGCAGAGCGGAGGCGTCTTGCTAAATTCGAGCGTAACCTTGACCGGGCAGGGGAATGCACCCTTCACCGGCTTGGGGATCCTGTTCTTGTACGTGCCGATCGATGTGGCGCCGAGATCGCGTGCGATGCCGGCAACGCCGGTGCAATCCGGACGATTGGGCGTGAGATTGATCTCAATCACGGGATCGCCGAGACCGGCCCACTCGACATAGGGTTTACCGACCGGCGCATCGGCGGGCAGGTCGATGATTCCTTCGTGATCATCGGAAATCAGCAGCTCAGCCGGCGAGCACAGCATGCCGCGACTTTCAACGCCGCGGATCATGCCAACGCCGAGCGTGATGTTCTTGCCGGGAATGAACGTGCCCGGCGGCGAAAAGACGCCTTTCATGCCAGTGCGCGCGTTTGGAGCGCCGCAGACGACCTGGATCGGCTTGCCGTCACCGACGTCGACCATGCATACGCGGAGGCGATCGGCGTTTGGATGTTTTTCGGCCGAGATCACAGACGCGATGACAAATGGCTTGAGCTGGCTTGCCTTGTCCTCGACGTTCTCAACTTCAAGCCCGATCATCGTCAGCCTGTCGACGATCTCGGCCAACGACGCGTCGGTGTCGAGGTGCTCTTTCAGCCAGGCCAGCGTGAATTTCATCGCGCGGCTCCGCTCGCGCGTTCCCTCGCCCCTTGAGGGGGAGGGTTAGGAAAAACGTCGCCCTGGCGTCTCATCCGCTCAAGCCCCCGGCGAGAGTGGGAAAGTCAAGTGGCCGGAAGCCGTAGTGCGCAAGCCAGCGCATGTCTGCTTCGAAGAAGGCGCGGAGATCGTTCATGCCGTACTTGAGCATAGCGATGCGGTCGATCCCCAGGCCCCAGGCAAAGCCCTGATATTCATCGGGATCGAGCCCGCAATTGCGCAGCACATTGGGATGCACCATTCCGCAACCGAGAATTTCCAGCCAGTCGTCGCCTTCCCCGAAACGAATTTCGCCCTTGTCGCGCTTGCACTGGATGTCGACTTCAAGCGATGGCTCGGTGAACGGGAAGAACGACGGACGAAAGCGCATCTTCACGCTGTCGACTTCGAAGAATGCCTTGCAAAATTCCTCGAGTATCCATTTCAGATGGCCCAGGTGAGATCCCTTGTCGATGACAAGGCCTTCGACCTGATGAAACATCGGCGTATGCGTTTGATCCGAATCGCTGCGATATGTACGGCCCGGGCAAATGACACGGATCGGCGGCTTCTGGCTGAGCATCGTACGCACCTGGACCGGTGATGTGTGCGTGCGCAGCAGCAGTCGCGAACCATCCGGCTTCGGCGGGAAATAAAAAGTGTCGTGCATCTCCCGCGCCGGATGGCCTTCGGGAAAATTCAGCTTGGTGAAATTGTAGTCGTCACTCTCGATGTCGGGCCCTTCGGCCACCGCAAAACCCATGTCGGCAAAAATCGCCGTCAGCTCGTCGGTGACCTGGCTGATCGGATGGACACGGCCCGTTTCAGCGGGTGTTTCGCGAACTGGCAACGTGAGGTCGATAGTTTCGGTGTTGAGTCTGGCGTCAAGCGCGGCTGCACCAAGCTTGTCTTTCGCCTCTGCGATCGCTGCGGTCAGGCGATCTTTCAATCCATTGATGGCCGGACCCTGGATCTTGCGCTCTTCGGGGGTCATGCTGCCGAGCGTCTTGAGCAGCGCCGACACCGAACCGCTCTTGCCCAATGCCGCCACGCGCACGGCTTCGAGCGCTGCCTCGTCCCTCGCCGAGGCAACGGCAGCAAGCAGATCCTGCTCCATTTGCGCGATATCGGTCATGGCTCATCAGGCTTCTAGCTGGTCATGGCCGGGCTTGTCCCGGCCATCCACGTCTTGGTTGCAACAAGAAAGACGTGGATGCCCGGCAAGAGGCCGAGCATGCTTTTTAAGCCGGCAAAGCGGCCTTGGCCTTTTCGACGATTGCCTGGAAGGCCGCGGGCTCGCGAATGGCAAGGTCGGACAGCACCTTGCGATCAACGGTCAGACCCGCTTTGGCGAGGCCAGCTATGAAGCGGCTGTAATTCAGCCCGAATGGCCGCACCGCCGCGTTCAGGCGCTGGATCCAGAGCGCGCGGAATGTGCGCTTGCGCCGCTTGCGATCGCGGAAAGCATATTGGTTCGCCTTCTCCACCGCCTGCTTGGCGATGCGAATCGTGTTTTTGCGGCGGCCATAATAGCCTTTGGCGGCCTTGAGGACCTTCTTGTGCTTGGCATGCGACGTGACACCACGCTTGACGCGGGCCATGGGAAATCTCCTTGCAGAACGAGCGAATGGTTACAGTGAAAGCCGTGGTCAGCGGCCTAAAGACCGGTCAGCCGTAGGGTAACCAGTTCTTCTTGACGGTCTCGCCGTCGGTTTTGAACAGCACCTTGGTGCCGCGATGCTCTCGGATCGTCTTGGTTGTCCGCTTGATCATGCCGTGGCGTTTGCCGGTCTGCTGGTATTTCACCTTGCCGGACGCCGTAATCTTGAAACGCTTTTTGGCGCCGGATTTGGTCTTCAACTTGGGCATTTGGCTCTCCTCATCGGCCGCGCGGACAAGCCGCATGGCCGGAAAATGCTCGTAGGCTTTTTGGCCTGGAGCGGTGTGCTCGGGATTGAGCGTTAATCGCGGCCACGGCAGCCCTTACTGGCCGGGCAGCGATGGCCGGCGTTATGGCAGAGGCCGCCCACTCATGCAACCATCGGCCGTGTCTCTAATTGCGGGCGAAAATGCCGATGCACCGCTCCGGCGCGGAGCAGGGCATCGGCCGATACAAGTATGCTTTTGGCCCTAGCGGGGCGCCAGGACCATGATCATTTGCCGGCCTTCGAATTTCGGCTCCTGCTCGACCTTTGCGATCGGACCGACATCGTCCTTCACGCGGTCGAGCAATTTAGTACCCAACTCTTGGTGTGCCATTTCACGGCCGCGAAAGCGCAAGGTGATTTTGACCTTATCGCCGTCCTCGAAGAAGCGCTTCATCGAGCGCATTTTTACCTGATAATCGTGGTCGTCGATCATCGGCCGGAGCTTGATCTCCTTGACCTCGACGACTTTCTGCTTTTTGCGGGCTTCTGCCGCCTTCTTCTGCGCCTGGTACTTGTACTTGCCGTAATCCAGGATTTTGCAGACGGGTGGCGACGAGTTGGGGGCAATCTCCACCAGGTCGAGACCCGCCGCCTGCGCCATATCTAGCGCGGCTTGGATGGGCGTGGGACCATGGTTGTGACCACTGGCATCGATTAGCTGGACCTCGCGGACGCGGATCTCCTCGTTTATGCGCGGGCCGTCCTTCTGAACGGGCAGCGCGGACTTCATCGGACGACGAATGGCTATTTTCTCCTTATGCCGTTGCAACTGTTCCCAGGCGCGTTTTGGCACCATGGGAATAACGAAAGATTGGTAGAAACCACGAAGAAGTCAACGCAGTTCCGCTGCCATTGCAGAGCAGGGTGTTCTGAGAGGCATTCAAAGTATTCAAATTGCTCTAATTTTGTCTTGCTTGGCGTTTTCCTTGCGCCGGGATTTTTCGGCGATATCGCCATAAAGGCGCAGCGTCTGCTCGGCCACGATGGTCTGGTTGAAATGCTCAAGCACCCATTCGCGTCCGCGACGGCCTATTGTCGCACGGTTCAGCTCCGGCATTGAGAACAGTCGCAGCAATGCCGCCGCCAGGGCCGCATCGTCGCCGGCATTGAAGCGAAGTCCGGCAATCTTGCTTTCAGGCACCGCAGGCGCAGTGAGCACCACGTCAGGACCCGCGCCAAGATCGGACACGATAACGGGCCGCGCCATGGCCTGGCCTTCGAGAATTGCGCGCTGGACGCCTTCCGGCTGCACCGCTGCCGAGACTACGACCGATGCAGCGGCATAGGCGGCCGGCATGTCGGGTACAGGCGAGGCCATACGAAAGACGTCCATGGTGCCCGTCGTCAGCACGAGATCCCACAACTCGCCGGTGTAGCGGCTGCGGCCCCGATCTTCGCCCACGAAGACGCACAAAAAATCCTTCAATCCCATTTCCTTAAGCCGCTTCACCGCCTTGACGACGATGTGATGGCCTTTGCGGCGCAGAATGCGGCCGCTGATCAGAATGACCTTGGTCTCACGCTTGACGCCCCAGGCTGTGCGTATCGCCTCGATGCGCTCACGCGAAACAGCTTCCGGATTAAACCGCTCCAAGTCGATGCTGCAGGGCACCACGGTGATCCTGCTCCATGGCGTGCCGTAGCGGTCGTTGATCAGCTGAGCGATTTGCTCGCTCGAAGCTATGACGCAATCTCCGCGCGCCATGATCCCGTTGTAAAGCCGTTTGAACAAATTCTGTTCACGGAAGCCTTTGTGGCAGCTGGTGACAAACTCAATTCCGCACAACCGCGCAGCGATCAGCGCGCTCCAGGCGCCCGCGCGGCCGAAGGCGTGAATCGCCGCGCATCGCCGTTCTCTTGCCAGCCGCGTCAGAACGACGGCATTGCGCAACATGAGGATGGGATTGTTGCTCGAAACATCGAGCGCGACAAATTCTGCTCCCGCTGTGGTGATGTCCGCCACCAGCCGCCCCGCGCGCGACACCACGATGCCCGCGTACCCGGCTCCAGCAAGAATGCGCACAAGCTCAACGGCCGCTGCATCCGAAGCGCCCCCATCGAGTGTGGGTACGACCACAAGCACCGCAGTCGGGGCACGCGGTGCAACGGGGCTGAGCGACTTGCCGCGCACAATGTCGTCCGCATCGGCATGCGGACCGTTCTCGACGGACGGTGCTGCGGATGCGGGAAAACTCGACATTAGTGTGTGATCTCGAACCGAAGTGTCTTTCGAATGATTGCAGCCTCAAAATGCCGCGTGGCGAATTCAAAGGTATAGACGGCGCAGATGGCCTGGGCAACGGTTGCCTCTTGCATCATGGGTATCTTGCGGACAAGAAAGGGCGGTCCTCACCGGCGTCCATTGAATCAACCATGAGTGAAGCTCGCCTCGTCTCTCTCGTCGTAGAATCTTCGCCAAAGAGAACTATTGCCGTTCGGACCCGTGAGGGCAGGAGCCCCGGCCTGGTCTGGCTCGGCGGGTTCAAGTCCGACATGAAAGGTACGAAGGCGGAGGCGCTCGATCGCTGGGCGGCAAGCGAGGGGCGCGCATATGTGCGGTTCGACTATTCCGGTCATGGCGAATCGGGCGGCGCTTTCACTGACGGGACCATAAGCCGGTGGCTGGAGGAAAGCGTGGCCGTCTATCTTCAGTTTGCACAGGGCGCGCAGGTGCTGATCGGGTCCTCGATGGGAGGGTGGCTGGCATTGCTGTTGGCCAAGGCCGTGTCCGAACGTCCGGGCGCGGCGCCGATTGCCGGAATGGTTTTGATCGCGCCAGCAGTCGATTTCACCGAAGAGCTGATGTGGAAGCAGTTCCCGGACGCCACCAGACAGCAGATCGAGCGAACGGGAACCTGGATGCGACCATCAGCGTACGGTGAAGAGCCCTACCCGATCACGCGCGTGTTGATCGAGGACGGTCGCAGGCATCTGCTGCTCGGTGGTCTGATCGAAACGCGCTGTCCGGTGCATATCCTGCAGGGCGTCGAAGATCCGGATGTGCCGTGGAGGCACGCCATAGAACTTGTTTCGCGTTTTTCCCGCGACGATGTTGTTCTGACGCTGATCAAGGATGGCGATCACCGGCTCTCCCGCCCCGAAGACATCGAGCGGCTGATAGGAGCCGTAAAGGAATTCTAGGCGAGCGCAGCGGCCCACTCCTCCCTTACATCGGGGTCCGAGTCGTTTTGTCGTCGTGAGGCCAATGTTTCGAATTCTGCCCGCGGCAGCAGTTTCGACAATGCCCATACCGCAGCGCCGCGCACCAGAGGCGATGCGTCGCCGAGCAACCGTTCGGCTTCAAGCGCGAGTGCTCCGTCTGCTGAGTTGCCGATGGCGATCAGCACATTTCTGATAAACCGGTCGCGCCCGGTGCGCTTGATCGATGTCTTGGAAAAGAGCGCACGAAATTGCGCATCGTCGAGGCGGACCAAGTCGGTAAGACTGGGTGCGCGCAAAGCTGCCCGCGCAGCGAGCCTGGCTTCACGACCATCGCTTGCGAACTTGTTCCAGGGACAGACGGCAAGACAATCGTCGCAGCCATAGATCCGATTGCCCATGGCGGCGCGCAGATCGCGCGGGATCGGGCCTTTATGTTCAATCGTGAGATAGGAGATGCACCGTCTCGCATCGAGGCGGTATGGCGCCGGAAACGCCGCCGTCGGACAAATGTCGAGGCAGGCCCGACAACTGCCGCAACTGTCTGGCTCGGGCGAATCATGCGGCAGGTCGAGGGTGGTGAAAATCGAGCCCAGAAAAAGCCATGACCCGTACCGGCGGGAGACAAGGTTTGTGTGTTTGCCTTGCCATCCAAGGCCACCCTGAGCGGCGAGGGGCTTTTCCATAACCGCGGCGGTATCGACAAATACTTTAACCTCGCCGCCTGCGCTGGTGATCAACCAGCGCGCCAATTCTTTCAGGCGTGCCTTGATGATATCGTGATAGTCATCTCCCCTGGCATAGACCGAGATCGCGCCGCGCGTGCGCATTTTCAGAATGGCGAGCGGATCCTCGTCAGGTCCGTAGTTCATTCCGAGCATGATGATGGAGCGTGTCTCTGGCCACATGACCTGAGGGGAAACGCGGCGATCGGCAGTCAATGCCAGCCATGTCATGTCGCCGTGCGCGCCGTCGGCCAAGAAGCTTTCAAGCCGCGATTTCAATTCAGGTACGGCGTCGGGTCCAGTGACACCGAACGCATCAAATCCTTGCAAGCGCGCTTTGTCCGCAAGCGCGGCTTTGATCGCGGCACGCTCTTTCAAAAATCGAGGTCGGCGTATGTTTTCGATGGCGGAAGACCGGCCTGTGTGTCGGCCAGGATTGCCCGGAATGACGGGCGCGACTTTATCCGCGCGTACCAGTTTTTTGTCGCTTCGTCTTCGTTCCACGGTACTTCGCCCAAATAATCGGCGGCCGATAAATGCGCGGCTGCGGCCAGATCGGCCAGGCTCAGCCTGTCTCCCGCGAGCCAATCACGCGTGCGCACGAGCCAGCCGATATACGCCAGATGATAGCGGATATTCTGGCGGGCGGCGCGCAGCGCTTCGGTACTGGGAGGACCGCCACCCTGTTCCTCCGTCATATGGCGTTTGAATGCCCTTTCGTTAACCAGCGGCCCGCTGACCTCGGCATGGAATTTGTTGTTGAACCAGTTGGCCAGACGACGCACTTCGACCCGCGGGCCGGTTTGCGATGGCAGCAGCCGATCCGCGCCGTTTCCTCCAAGACCGGTTTCCTCGATGTACTCGGCAACAATAGCCGCCCCCGGTATCGGGGGCTGGCCATCGGTCACCAGTACAGGCAACTCCGCGGCAGGATTGATCAGCAGGAATTCTTCCCGCCGTTCCCAGAAACGCTCTTCCACCAGCCGGGCAGCGATCCCGTACTCGCCCAGGATGAGCCGCACGTAGCGTGAATGGGGGCAAAGCGGTTGATGAAAAAGGGTCAACATCACGTGCGAAGAGACGGCGCGCGCCTCATGGAGGGAATCAGCATCTGCACTATAGAAAGCTGCCACTGAGGTGCAAACCATCACAAATTACCGTCTTTTTTCGTTGCGTCGTCAGGGCCTTTAGGTCAAAAGCGCTGGCCTACAGCATCGCGTCAGTAGGGGCGCAAATCCTCCGGAGCATTTTATGGAATCCATCAGGGCGGCCATGCTTGGCCCGGCAGCGGCAAATATCGATCTGATCAAAGCGGCCGTTCTCGGTATCGTCGAGGGACTGACGGAATATCTGCCGGTTTCGTCGACCGGGCACTTGCTGTTGCTGGAGCATGTGTTCGGATGGGGGGACGATGATTTTGGCAAATCGTTTGCGATCCTTATCCAACTTGGCGCGATTCTCGCGCTGCTGACGATCTATTTCGGTCGGATCTGGGCGCTGACGAAGGAAATGTTCACGCAGTGGGCGGCGGCGCGCTTTGTCATTGGCGTACTGCTGGCCTTCCTGCCTGCCGCGATCGTCGGCGCGCTCGCGTATCATGTCATCAAATCCTACTTGTTCGACGTACGCATTGTTTGCATCTCGCTCATCGTCGGCGGGTTCGTTCTGCTTTGGATTGACCGGCTGAACCTCAAGGCGCGCTATCACGAGGCGACCGGATTTCCCCTGCCGATGTATCTGGGCATCGGACTTATTCAGTGCATTTCGATGGTGCCCGGCGTATCGCGTGCCGGCGCCACCATTGTTGGCGCAATGCTTTTTGGTGCCGATCGCCGTTCTGCTGCCGAATTCTCTTTCTGGCTGGCGATGCCGACGATGGTCGGGGCATTCGCATACGAGATCTACAAGAGCCGGGGAGAGCTCGCCCTTGGTGGGAATGTTGCAGTGACCGCAGTCGGGTTCGCGTTTTCGTTCATCTTCGGGTGGATCGTCGTGAAAACGTTTTTGGGCTATGTGCAGCGTCACAGCTTTGCGCTGTTCGCCTGGTGGCGCATCCTGCTCGGCGCTGGCGGACTCACCGCACTGTATATTGTGTGAAGTTAGGCGGTGTGTTTTCTGAACTGTCCCGTCTTGCGAAATCGCCAAAGGTAGGACGGCACAATTGCCTCTATTGGCTCAGGCTCTATGCCAAGGGCTTGCAGCGTTCTCCCTTCGTCTTTTGCGGCCTGCGACACGACATTGTCGTTGCGTAGCGATTCCACCTGATCGGGCGTGAGCGGTGGCTTGGGGAGATATTGCAACACCGTTGCCTGGGCCTTTGCCAAGGGAAAAGGCAACGTGACGAGAAGTCGTTTGCGCTCGATTGTCGCGAGCACGAATTGCATCAGTTGCTTGAAAGTTCGGGTATCTGGTCCGCCCATTTCATAGATCGTGCCCGGACGCGTCTTGCCGTCGACAGCGTCGGCAATCGCAGCTGCAATATCGCCGACAAACACTGGCTGAAAGCGCGTGAGTCCGCCTCCGATCAGCGGCAATGCCGGCGATACGCATGCCAGCGCGGCAAAGCGGTTGAAAAAATCATCCTCGGGCCCAAACATGATCGATGGCCGCATAATCGTAGCCGAGTGTTGCGCCGCCAGAACCAGCTGCTCGGCGTGCGCTTTGGAACGGGCGTACGCACTGGACGAGTTCGTGTCCGCCCCGATGGCGGATACGTGAACCATCCGGGCCCCGTGGGCATTGGCCGCAAGCGCAACTTGTTCCGCGCCGTAGGCGTGAACCGCATCGAAACGCTGGCGGCCGCGCTCGAAAAGGATGCCGACGAGATTGATAAGCGCGTGTGCATCGCGGGCCGCCGATTCTACCGACGGCGCATGCCGCAGATTGGCCTGTACGGCATGAATCTGCCCGACACGGCCAAGCGGCTGGAGGAAATTTGCAAGCTCGGGCCGGCGCACGGCCACCCTGATGCGGTAGTGGCGTTTGGCTAGGGCCCGCACAACATGCCGGCCGAGAAACCCCGAGCCACCATATACGGTGACCAAAGTCTCGTAGGGGCTGGGCGCGGCCATGCGCTTTCTTGCTTCTCGCCGAGGCGGGGTGACTGAAACCGGCCAATACAGGATCGGCCAAGGAGTGTACAGAGCTAAAAGCCCCTTCATTGACAAGCGGGAAGCGGCTCCGTATCTGGTCCCGAAAGCCCAGGTGGCGGAATTGGTAGACGCACTAGTTTCAGGTACTAGCGGTGAAAGCCGTGGAGGTTCGAGTCCTCTCCTGGGCACCAACGTTCCGAGCCTTAGAGGCTGAATGACCATCCGCCTGCATCGTGGTGACCTGCCGGACCTCTCGGCCTACAAGGGCGCGGTGGCAATCGATACGGAAGCGATGGGCCTCGACCCGCATCGCGATCGGCTCTGCGTGGTGCAACTGTCGCCTGGAGACGGCTCTGCGGACGTGGTGCAGATCGCCGCCGGGCAGCGGAAGGCGCCCAATATCGAACGACTGCTATCGGACAAATCGATCCTCAAGATCTTTCATTTCGCACGCTTCGATTTGGGAATACTGGCGAAGACATTCGGCGTAATGGCAGCTCCGGTCTACTGCACCAAGATCGCGTCGCGCCTCGCCCGCACCTATACTGACAAGCATGGTTTGAAGGATCTGGCACGCGAGGTGCTTGGCGTCGATCTGTCGAAACAGCAGCAATTGTCCGACTGGGGTGCCGATGAACTAAGCGACGCGCAAGTGTCGTATGCGGCGACCGACGTCCTGCACCTGCATGCGCTGAAGGAGAAGCTGGACGGAATGCTGGCGCGCGAAGGCCGGGCCGATTTGGCCTCGGCCTGTTTCCGCTTTCTGCCCGATCGGGCGCGGCTTGACCTCGCCGGCTGGGCGGCCGAAGACATTTTTTCGCACTCTGCATAAGCTATTGAGTAGCCACCGCTATTGTTAACTGTAGACGATCGCGTTGCCGTGTCGGGGCCATATTCGGCCGGCATCGTGCCGGCCCGGGCGTGACGATGACTTCCGGCACTTGTTTTAACCAGAACCGGACACGGGGCTTGGGATGAGCCGTGTGATTACAGCGAGGAGCGATCCAGAAGCGCCGCGCGCTTATTGGACCATGAGTCGGCGCGATGCCGATCGGGCCTTTCGTGCTGCGCGGAGACACAGCCGTCTGGTTCGCATCCTGCGCATCACCGTTCCGGTGACCGTGGTGATCGGACTGATCATCGTTACGCTGATCACGTACTTCAATCCGCTTCGCATGCTGGCCAAACTTCCAATCAACATCGACAACCTCGTCGTCTCGGGCACCAAGGTCACGATGGAACAGCCGCGTCTGGCCGGGTTTACGAGCGATGCGCGCGCGTATGAGTTGGTAGCCGACACCGCAGCGCAGGACATGACCAAGCCCGACATCGTCGAGTTGCGCAACATCCGCGCCAAAGTCGAAATGCAGGACAAGACGTCGATGGAAATGACCGCCGTCAGCGGCATCTATGATGCCAAGGGCGAAATGCTCAAGCTTGAGAGGGAGATCCTGCTGAGATCGTCCACTGGCTACCAGGGACGCTTGAGCGAGGCGCTGATCGACATTCGCAAAGGTAACATCGTGTCCGAGCACCCAGTTGAAGTGAAATTGTTGCAGGGCACGCTCAATGCCAACCGGCTGGATATCTTTGATTCAGGAGACGTGGTTCGTTTCCACGGCGGCGTGGTCATGGACATGATGCTCAACCAGCCACCGCCGGCAAAGCCAGACACGCAATGATCGCTATGCGGAAACTACTCATCTTGTTGCTGGTCGTTGTTGCGCTGATCATTCCCGGCGCGAACCCCCGCGCGCAGACGACAAGTCAGGGACCGCCAAATGCATTGCAAGGCTTTTCGCAGAATCGCGATCAGCCGGTCCATATCGAAGCAGCGACTTTGGAGGTTCGCGACAAGCAAAAGGAGGCGACCTTCAGTGGTGACGTCCGCGTGAAGCAGGGTGACACGGGCATGCGCTGCAAATCGCTGGTGGTCTTCTACGAGCAGGGTTCTGAAGGCAATGCCAAGACCAAGACGATGCAAGCGGCCTCGCCTGGCCCCGGTGGCGAGCAGCGCATCAAAAGATTGGAAGCGCGAGGCGGCGTCATCGTCACGCAAAAGGACCAGACCGTCACTGGCGAACAGGGGATCTTCGACATGAAAACCAATACGGTCACGATGACGGGCAGTCCGGTGATCATGACGCAGGGCCCGAATGTATTGAAGGGTGACAAGCTGGTGGTCGATCTGACAAGCGGGGTATCGCGAGTGGAATCGGGCAAAAATGGCCAAGGTCGCGTGCAGGGATTATTTCAACCTGGCAGCGCCGGAAGCGGGGCCGATTCCAAAGCCGGCGCGGGCGGCGCCCAGGCCCCACGGCCCAATCCCATGCGGCCGTTTTGAGCCGGCATTATCGTCGGCCGTCGGCCCACTCAGCACTTCGGGAATCGGGTAATGTCCCGCGCGCGGCATTTGTGGCCCTACAGAGAGACCATGTTCAAGCAGCTTGAGCTCATGCGACGCGAGCTGGCGAATATTGTTTCGTCGCTCTGGCGGCGTCCAAGCAAAGCTCGCCGAACGCTGAGCCCAGCCGACGCGCGCGCGCACCCGGGAGCCCATTCTCGGCCGGTGCAGCGTGCTTATCAGGCAGCTGCGCAGCCGCGCCGCGGCGGCGATGGACTGCAGGCGGTGCGTCCCGCATATCTCGCTGCGCATGGCGTGGAAAAAAGCTTTGCCGGCCGCATGGTGGTGCGAGGCGTAACGCTCTACGTGCGTCGGGGGGAAGCCGTCGGATTGCTCGGCCCTAACGGCGCCGGCAAAACCACGGTCTTCTACATGATCACTGGCCTTATCAGTGCTGACCGTGGCCATATCGAACTCGATGGCTTCGACGTCACGGCACTGCCCATGTATCAGCGCGCTCGGCTCGGGATCGGCTATTTGCCGCAGGAAGCCTCGATCTTTCGCGGTCTCAACGTGGAGGACAACATTCGTTCGGTGCTCGAAGTTGTCGAACCGGACCGCCGCCGCCGAGAGGCCGACCTCAATGCGCTGCTTGAGGAATTCAATATCGCGCGGGTGCGCAAAACGCCCACTATCGCATTATCGGGCGGCGAGCGTCGCCGCGTGGAAATCGCGCGGGCATTGGCGACGCGGCCGAGCTACATGTTGCTCGACGAACCATTCGCAGGCATCGACCCCATCGCTGTTGGCGACATTCAGGCGCTGGTCCGTCACCTCACCAACCGCGGAATCGGCGTTCTGATAACGGATCATAATGTGCGCGAGACTCTGGGTCTCACCGATCGTGCCTACATCATCTATTCCGGCGAAGTGCTGATGGAGGGCCGCGCGGACGACATCGTCAACAATCCGGACGTCCGCCGCCTCTACCTGGGCGAAGAATTCCGGCTATAGGCCGCGTGCAAACAAGTTATGCAGTGCCGACTGCTTATTCGCATATCGCCGGCTCCGGTAACCTGATATACACAAGCAAGAATCGGACCACTTCTCGCCGGGACGTTTATGCCGCTGTCACAAAGAATGGAGTTTCGCCAGACGCAAGGGCTGGTGATGACGCCGCAGCTGATGCAGGCCATCAAGCTGCTGCAACTCTCCAGTCTCGATCTGGCGGCCTACGTCGAAGGCGAGCTTGAACGTAATCCGCTCCTTGAGCGGGTGGACGACGAGGACTCACCGGCCGCGAATGCCGAGACAAGTGGCGCCCCGCTGGGGACCGGCGACGATAATCCTGCCAATTCGGACTGGATGACACCTGCGCTTGAGACCAGCCGCAGTTCGATGGAGCAAGGACTCGGTACCGAGCTCGAAAATGTCTTTCCTGACGACGGCGGAGAGAAAATCCCACAATCGGGACAGACGGCAGCCCCGACCTATGCGGAATGGGCTGGATCAACGCCGAGCGGGGTTGAGGACTACAATCTTGAGGCGTTCGTCTCGGTTGAGACAACGCTTGCCGATCACCTCGCTGAGCAGATGGCGCTCGCAATTTCCAGCCCGGCAGGGCGAATGATCGGGCAATATCTGATCGATATGGTCGACGAGGCGGGCTATCTGACGGGCGACCTTGAGGCCGTCGTCGAAAAGCTTGGCGCCCGGCGAAGCGACGTCGAGCTCGTGCTTGCAGTACTGCAAACATTCGACCCACCTGGCGTGTGCGCACGCAATCTCACCGAATGCCTCGCCATCCAGTTGAAGGAGCGCGACCGGTACGACCCGGCAATGAAGACGCTGGTCGAACATCTCGATCTCCTCGCGAAAAGAGATCTTTCCGCCCTGCGTCGCCTGTGCGGGGTCAACGACGAGGATCTCAGCGACATGATCGCCGAGATCCGCACGCTTAATCCCAAACCCGGCCTCGCTTTCGGCTCAACAATGGTGCAGCCGATCGTTCCGGATGTATTCGTGCGCGCTGCGCCGGATGGCACGTGGCAAGTGGAGCTGAATTCCGACACATTGCCGAAAGTTCTCATAAACCAGCGTTACTATGCGCAGGTTTCCGAATCGAGCCGAAGCGAAAAAGAGAAGACTTACATCGCCGACTGCATGCAGACCGCAACGTGGCTGGTGCGGGCACTCGACCAGCGTGCAAAAACCATTCTCAAGGTATCAAGCGAAATCGTGAGGCAGCAGGACGGATTTTTTGCCAAGGGCGTGCAACATCTGCGGCCGTTGAATTTGAAAACCGTTGCTGATGCGATTGGCATGCATGAATCGACCGTGTCGCGTGTCACCGCCAACAAATACATGGCGACAAGCCGAGGCGTATTCGAACTGAAATATTTCTTTACCTCGGCGATCGCCGCAGCCGACGGAGGCGAGGCGCATTCAGCTGAGGCGGTCCGTCACCGAATTCGTCAAATGATCGATGACGAAAGCGCCGAGCACGTATTCTCGGACGACACGATTGTGGAGAAGCTTCGCGAGGCCGGAATTGATATCGCGCGCCGCACAGTTGCCAAGTACCGCGAGGCCATGCGTATCCCATCCTCGGTGCAACGCCGGCGCGAAAAATTGACCGCCGGTTCCTGATCGGCCGTTCCAACGCATTGACGTGCGGAACATTTTTAAGGTCAAATAATCGACGCCACCTGGGCCAGGCTTGATTGACACCGATGGAGGTCAGCCGATGCCTTTACGCGTTTCGGGAAGGAACATCAGCATCGGCGCGGCGCTGCAGCAAAAAATAACCGAACGGGTCGAAGAGGCAGCGTCAAAATACTTTCGCGGCGGCTATTCAGGCCATGCCACGGTCGGCAAGGACGGGTTTGGTTTCCGAACAGAATGTGTTCTGCATCTTGATTCCGGCGCATTGCTCGAGGCGGAAGGGATGGCACCTGATCCCTATGACAGCGCGGAACAGGCAGCGATTCGGATAGAAAAGCGGTTGCGGCGCTACAAGCGCCGCCGCAAGGACCACCAGGCCCGTCGCGGGCGGCAGGGGAGATCAAAAAATGCCAGAAAAGCGACAATCGGAAGCTGAGTTCTCCCATTGACGGCGACGTTGACCGCTCCTATGGTCCGCCGCCTTCAACAACCCCCTTTGCAACTCGACGCCGTTATGCCCGATCTTCGGACATGTCCATGACGCTTACCGACCTCGTCGCGCCGAACGCGGTAATTCCTGCTCTCAAGGTTAACAACAAAAAGCAGGCGATTCAGGAACTGGCCGCGCGTGCTGCCGAACTAACCGGGCAGAACGAGAAGGCTATCCTGGAAATCCTGCTTCAGCGCGAGAAGCTGGGCTCGACCGCAGTTGGCAATGGCGTTGCAATTCCGCACGGTAAGCTGACGAAGTTGGGTCGCCTATTCGGTTTGTTTGCGCGGCTTCATAAGCCAATCGATTTCGAGGCACTCGACAATCAGCCGGTTGACCTGATTTTCCTGCTGCTCGCGCCGGAAGCAGCCGGTGCTGATCATCTCAAGGCCCTGGCGCGCGTTGCGCGACAGCTTCGCGATCCCGAGATCGCTCGCCGTCTTCGCGAATCGAACGACGCTGATGCCTTATATGCCGTGCTGGCAATGCCGCCGGCTTCAAGCGCAGCCTGAGCACGAACTGGGTTGAGGTCCGATTTGAGGAATCAAATCAGGCGCAGCGAGATTTGCTGCGCCTCCGCCGCAAATTTTCGGATCAGTGCACGCTGACCGGCTCCAGCTCCTGGCTCCAGGCATTGGCGAGCGCGGCTTCACGCGTATCGGTCAACATGATTGGCGTGCCATCGGCAGCATGCAGCGAAAATAGCTTGAGACCGGGCGCGATCTTTGGCGCCTGCGGGAAAAGGCTCGCTACATCCTCGGAGCGGATCGTCTTGACGTAAGCCAGACGACCATCGCCTAGCTGTGCCAGTGCTTCCTGAGTAATGGCCGGATGTGCCTTATTCGGTTCAATCTGTTTGTCGTTGGTCATGGCCCTCGACTCCTTTCTGATTCAACGCTTGACGCGGTCGAGTCCTGTTCACGAGTCCGTCATTCCTGTTCGTTGATCGAGATCGTTTTCACGATCCGTTCCGGCTGGGGCCGGACGAGATCGATCGACAACAGGCCGTTTTTCAGATCCGCCCCCATTACCTCCATCCCATCTGCCAGCACGAAAGTGCGCTGGAACTGGCGCGCGGCGATCCCGCGGTGGAGGTATTGACGGGTTTTGTCGTCCTGTTGCCTGCCGCGGATCACCAACTGGCTTTCCTCGACACTCACATCGAGCTGATCGCGGGTGAAACCGGCGATGGCAAGCGTGATACGCAGCCGCTCCGGGTTTTTCCCATCGCGCGGCAGTCGCTCGATGTTGTAGGGCGGATAACCGTCGGCCCCCTTGGCGACACGATCGAGCACGCGCTCGATTTCGTCGAAACCCAGGAGGAACGGGCTGGACAGAGACGGAACTCGCGACATTGATCTCAAAGCCCTCGCTTGAAGCGACTTTGACGGGGCCCTTGCGGCGCCCCAACCTTCCGAAACTGTCGGTCGGTCGCTGCTAATATGGGCAGGCCCGGTTAAAGGTTCAAGAACAAGGGGAATTCGGGCTGGAACACGATATAATCGCCGCTTAATCGAGTTTTCCATGCCTGATCGCCCCCCCATAACCGCCCTGACGGTCCGTGCCATCCGCGCAACTCCCGTCGAGGTGCCGCCCAACTTTGTGCTCGGTACCAGTGTAGGGTCGTTCCGCCAGGTGCCACTTCTTCTGATTGATCTCGAAACCAAAGAGGGGGTTACCGGCCGCAGTTACGTGTTCTGCTATTTGCGGGCGGCGGCGCCGGCGATCACCAGCTTGCTCGGCGAGGTCGAGCACGTCGTCAAGGATGCCGCGATAAATCCGGCCGGCCTATGGGCGAAGCTGGCCCAGCGTTTCACGCTGATCGGGGTGCAAGGCATCGTGCGCATGGCCATGGCAGGCTTTGACGTTGCCTGCTGGGACGCTCTCGCAATTGCGGCGGGCTTGCCGCTCGCCACCTTTCTGAATGCGACCCCACGCCCCATCCCTGCCTACAACAGCTGCGGACTTGGACTTACCGATGATCTGGGCGCGCTGGCGGACGAAGCGGAGAAGCTCCTCAGACGAGGGTTCCGCGCGGTCAAACTGCGTCTGGGCTATCCGACGGTTCAGGCCGACATCGCAGCGGTGCATGCGGTTCGTAAACGAATCGGCGAAAGCGTGACCTTGATGGTCGACTACAATCAGGCACTCACGTACGAGGAAGCAATCACGCGCGGCCGTGCGCTCGATGCCGAAAACATTTACTGGCTCGAGGAGCCAATCCGCCACAATGACTATGCCGGCACTTCAAGACTTGCCCGCGAATTGAAAGTCCCAATTCAAATCGGCGAGAACTTTTCTCTGCCATCGGACATGGAAACTGCGGTCGGACAAGGTGCTTCCGACTATGTGATGCCCGATCTCGAGCGCATCGGCGGGGTCACCGGGTGGCTCCAGGCGGCGAACATTGCCGCCAACAAGCGTCTTCAAATGTCATCGCATCTTTTTCCTGAAGTGAGCGCGCATCTGCTCGCCGCGACCCCGACCTGCCATTATCTCGAATATGTCGACTGGGCGGACGCGCTTCTCGAAGAGCCGCTCATAATTGCCAACGGCTATGCAGTCGTTCCCGCGCGGCCAGGCAATGGGATGATCTGGGACCAGAGCGCGGTCGAGCACTACCGGATGCGCTAAGCCTACCGCAGCGGCAGCTTGAACAACCTGATGGCGTTCTCGCGTCCAATCTTGACGCGATCCGCTTCGCTGATCTCCGCCTTATCGAACCACTGCGTGCCTTCGTCCACGCTTTCAAACGGCCAATCGACCGAAAACATCACGCGGTCCACGCCCATCACGGTCATCGCGTTGACCAGCGCGGGCGTATCGAAGTTGCCCGACGTGGTGAGATGGAAGTGCTTGCGGAAGTAGTGGGCCACACCGTGCTTGGCAGGATATTTATGTCGCGCCTTCATCCAGCCATTGCGATTGTCGATGCGCCAAAGATAAACAGGGATACCTTCACCAATGTGGCCGAGCACTAACTTCAATTTTGGACACTGGTCGAAAACCCCGCTGCCGATCAGCCGCATCGCATGCACGGCGGTCTCCGCCGCAAACGCCCAGTTCGGTCCAAGCAGCCAATTGTGACCGTCGTAGAATTTGCTCCAACTCGGCAGCGGATTGCGCGGATGCAGATAGAACGGCACGTCGAGCACCTCGACCTTGCACCAGAATTCCCGGTATTGCGGCAGATCGTAATAAGTCACGTTGTCAGGGGTACCGACCTGCGAGAACCCGTTGACCAGCGCACCGACCATGCCGAGCTCTTTCACACAGCGAGTGAGCTCGGAGCTCGCGGCTTGCGGATCCTGCATCGGCAGCGCCGCGAAAGCGGCAAACCTGCCCGGACGCTTGCGAACCTCATCGGCGAGGGCATCGTTGGCCTGCCGGGCGATTTCTACCGCGCGCTTTGTGTCGTGGATGGCCTGAATGGCCGGGGCATTGAGCGACAGGATCATCATCTCGATTCCGTGCTTGTCCATCTCCCGCAGCCGCGTGTCCTGGACGTCAAGCAGGCGGTGGCTCAGATCCTTCCAGACGTGCGACCCGAATACTTGTGAATCGCCAAGCGTAGGCTCGATTGCGAAATGCTCTTCAAGCGCGATCTTGCCTTGCATGGGTGCTTTCCCCGCTCCTTGGTGCAAATATCTTCAGACCGGCTTTTTTTTGTGAAAGCGACGTCGGAAGGGCGACTTCAATATCTTTCGAAATTGATAGCCTGTTTTCGTCGCTAAAAGCGAGCTGCCAACCGAAGCGTCCGAAGACCGCGGAGGTTGGTGGAGCCAGGGGGAGTCGAACCCCCGACCTCGTGAATGCCATTCTCAAGATGGATTATTCCTCATGTTTCCCCGGATTTCCGATACGTACCAAGTGCGCTTGAAATAGGGCGTTTTGCGTATATCTTGCTTCCCTGGGTTTCCCGTAATTTCCGATTTCGTGCTTCCCCGGTGTTTCCCCGCGGGCCCAGGGGCGAAAATCTAGGAGCGGCCACATGACAAGCCAGCGGATCACCAAACGCGTTGTCGACAAACTTAAAGCTGGCCAAGGGGAATACGCAATATGGGATGCTCAGATGCCCGGATTTGGCGTCCGCGTGAGGCCGACAGGGTCCAAATCTTATGTTGTTGTTTATAGGGCTGGCACGGGCCGTGGCGCACCTGTGAGGCGCTGCACAATCGCGAGTGTCGGAAAGATCACTCCGGAGGATGCAAGGACGCGGGCAAAGAGCATTTTAGGACAGGTGGCGCATGGCCACGATCCAGCGGGCGAGCAAACGGCCGAACGCGGCACCCTGACAATCTCCGAACTGGCTGATCGGTTCATGGCCGAGCACGTAGAAGAGAAACGGAAACCTGGAACAGCGGCCTTCTATCGACATGTGCTCAACAAGATTAAATCAGAGCTGGGGGCTACGAAGGCCGACAAGTTGACGCGAGCGTCGGTAGCCAGGCTACACAGTAAGCTTCGCAAGACACCGTTCCAGGCGAACCGCGTGTTGGCGGCCATCGGCAGCATGTATGGGTTCGCAGAACGAGTTGGCGTTGTTTCCGAGAGCATGAATCCTGCCCGTCGTATCGAGAAATTCAAGGAACATCGTCGCGAGCGGTTCCTAACGGGTGAGGAACTTCAAAGGCTTGGTTTAGCCATCCGCGAGGCCGAGACGAAGGGCATTCCTTGGGATGTAGACGAAGCCAAGCCTAAGGCGAAGCACATACCCAAGACCCAAAATCGGTTCACTAAGATCGATCCGTTGGGCGCGGCGGCCCTTCGCCTCTTGTTGTTCACTGGATGCCGACTGCGGGAAATCCTCCATCTCAAGTGGGAGCACGTTGATCTTGAACGCGGCTTGCTATTCTTGCCCGAGAGCAAGAGTGGCCGAAAGACGGTGATCCTGAATGCTCCCGCCATGGCGGTATTGACCAACCTAGAACGAATTGGCCCCTATGTCGTGCCGGGTCATAGACCGGAGAGGCCGCGCGCCGACCTCAAACGGCCGTGGGAGGCTGTATCTCAGCGCGCAGGTCTCGATGGCGTTCGCCTTCACGACCTTCGCCACACATATGCGAGCTTTGGTGCCGGAGGGGGCTTCGGACTGCCAATCATTGGAAAATTGCTCGGGCATACTCAGGCGTCTACGACTCAGCGTTATGCTCATCTCGACAACGATCCGCTGCGCCGTGCGACCGAACGGATCGGAGATGCAATCGCGGAGGCTATGGGCGAATCAGGAAGGATCGTTCATTAGCCAAGTCATTCCTATTGGGCCAAAGCACAATCGGCGATAATTGATTACCCACTGCCTGCAAGCAGCAAACGTCCATTGCTGTTGGTTTCGACGGGAGTGTGAAAAAATGTTGTCCGCCAGACATTGGTTTACGGGATCGAGCAGTGCCCATTCCTCATCGGCCAGATCGAATCGAATGATCCACCTCCAACGAGTGTGAATCATTTACGTTTATTTTCAGTCGCTTATGTGAGTACAGACCCTAATAAATCGCGAATTGCCTGGAAAAGTCTTTCTTGATGATCACTTTGTTTAACTTTTATATGGGTTCAACAAGGTGGACGAGCGTAGTGCTAGTGCGCCTGAGGTGGAGAGAACCCGATGAAGAAGAGAATCAACATCCCCGCTAGCGACGCCTGGACGAACATAACGGGTCTTCCGATCCGGCGGTTGCTCATCGAATCGGAAGCGTCCGCTCATCTGCGCGTGAGCAGAAGTTTCCTTGCGAAGAAAAGATGCACTGGGGGTGGACCCCGGTTCTGCAAAATCGGGCGTCGAGTGTTGTACGACATCGCCGACCTCGATGAATTCGCTGAGCAAGGTAAACGCCGCAGCACGTCTGAATGTGCGGCCGCTTAGACATTCTTCCACCAAAGTTTAGACCACGAGCGCGACGTCCATTGTTTCGTCATTACGAAAAGTGGACACGGAACCGCGACGATCCCTTTAAGAGGAAATCATGCGCAGGTGGCATAGACCGGATCTCGAGGAAGGCTGGGCCGATCGGGCTAGGGCTGCCGAGATGCTCGGCATAACGGTTCGCACCCTGCTTCGATGGCACCACAAAGGAAAGGGTCCCCCTCGCCGACGCAATGGGGCCGGCCTCAGATACCGGATCAGTGAAATGGAGGATTGGTTGCGGCTCAACCCACGACATCGAGCGACGAACCGCGTCCTACCCGATGCTGCTTAAACACAAACGTGTTCCACAGATGGAAGAGGAGAGTCGAAAATGGCCATTGTCCTGAAGCCTGCAAAGAGGTTGGCAAAGAACCTAACTGAGATGACCGCCGAGACGATGAATGAGGACCAAATCAGTACGTTCGTGAGCAAGGTGGAGAAACTCAACTCGCGAATGGAGATCGACAACATCATCAAGGGCCTCGCTAATGCAAGCGGATTCGAGTTCTTTAGCCTCGGTGGTGCTGTGGTCCGGGCTCAGAAGCTGTTCGAGACAAAGAAGTGGGAATTCGATGGCTACAAAAGTTTTCGCGACTACATCGAGACGGCCCATGGCATCCGGTACGGCAAAGCCATGCGCGCGGCCCAAATATACAGGAACTAGTGGATCTGAACCTGCCTTGGTCCGCGTTCGAGTCCATTGGCTGGACCAAGGTCCTCACAATGCTCGATGTCGTCACTAAGGACAACATCAAGCAATGGCTCGCGAACGCGAAGGAGAAGAATTTCCATTCGCTAAGGGCCCTTGTCGAAGCGGAGAAGCATAAAGGCAAGGCGCCGAAAACACTCACGACCAAGACATTCAAGCTGCACGCCGACCAGAAGCAGCTGGTCGAGGATGGGCTCAAGAAGGCGGCCGAGGAGACTGGGTCCGTCTTCAATTCGGTGAACCTCGAAGCGGTCTTCGTGAGCTATCTGGGTGCGGGCATCAGTTTCCCCGATGTCGAACACGCGATGGCGTACGCCGCCGAGCGCGCTGACGATCCCCAGGCGTTTGTCGAAAAGCAGCTCGCAAGGCTGCAAGACTTGTTCCCCCAACTCAATATCGGTGTCGAGATCACGTGGAATAAATCCGCGGTGCACTGAAGCTTTTGATCGCCGATTCCGGAGGACCCCCTTATGTCTATTGCGACCGACACACTGCCTGAATTGAACTGTGTGGCCGCGTTCCTGGAGTGTGCTGATTCGCCGCGGGCGCGGAATCATCTCCTGGCGAAGCTGAGACACATTCAAAAGGCGCACAGCGCCGGCGACCGAGTTAAGCTCCGATATCTGGTCCAGCAGTTTTTGACCTCGTTCGACGGACGGTTCGCGGCGAGCCGGTTGGCGGCGAAGAAAATGCGTTGGTATCGCCGGCCAAAGAAGTCCGATGTGAAGAGCATCGCGGAAAGTCTGAATGCCTTTCAGGGCACGCGAGAAGAGGTCAAGCTGAAGCTGATCCGAAAAGGCACGAACACGTTTCGTCCAACATTGGACTTCGAGGCCGAGAATCGCGCACTTCAGTATCTTGTGCTGTCGATCCTCTATGCCATCGCCAAACTGCACCCACGGCAGTTCGCGACCCGGGGTGGCGTACCTGCCGCCATCGCCGAGGTCGCGGACGCGATGAGAGCCGGTTACATCCATGCCAACGAGATCGACATCAAGGATTTTTATGCGAGCTTCGACGGGAACAAGTTGGTGGATTGGTCCCGGTTCAGAAGAGAGTGATCGAGAGAGTGCTGTTATCTGAGCACTTGAACATCCTCCCTTACACACCCCACCACAATGCTGTCTCTCCTATCGGCGCTGCGGGTACCGACCAGGGGGAAGTAACTCCCCTTGAAAAGTATGTCGCAGATGCCCGGCGGGGCATTCCCCAAGGATCGGCCGCATCGCCCATCTTAGCCGAGATGTTGCTGGCACCGCTGCTCTTCCAAGTCCCTTCTGGGGGCGTGGTGGTTGCGTATGCCGATAACATCCTATTGATGGCCAAAAGCAAGAGCGATGTGGACGCGATGACTGAAAGCTTGGAGATCGCTCTAAAAGAGCACTCCGCTGGGCAGCTTTGGCCGAAAATCAAGTCGTTCCCGGCCGGTGGTCCGATCGACTTCCTCGGACATCGCCTTACTGCAGACGGCGACGAAGTCCGTGTTCAGCCCACACGCGAGAACCGGAAAAAATTCGAACGCAAAATGAAGAGCGCGTTGGCTCGGCTCAGAAAGCCAACCCTGACGCCCGCGGCGCGGGACAGGCTCGTGCGGGACCTGAAGAGCGACCTCAGCGCACATGCCTCCAATTTCAAGCTCTGTGATGGTGTGAAAGAGTACCGACAACATTGGTCCGCGCGAATCGCTTCAGCCGAACTTGGGGGGACAACTACGCCGCAATCTAAGCCACTTTCGGTCGAGAGATTGGTGTTCTGGCCACATGCCGATCAATACGAGATACTTATGGTCGCCCTGGACCTCGCGAAGGAGGCAGTCGGGACCCAGTGCCAGACAGTCGCGCTGGAGGCCATTGCCCGCGCGCACATTGGCACTGGGATCGCCTTCCAGGACTAGAGGCAAGCCCTCGCGTTTCAGCGCAAACATACGCAGGACCCGACGGCTTTTGCTCATCAGGTGTTGACGTTTCTCCAGGAACTTTGCCCAGAGTTAGGGCTCGAGTTCACCATCACGCCGAACGCTTGCCCGAGCTGCAAGAAAGATAAGTTCGCCCTGGAAACGCTTTCCAATTCGCACTGAAAAAAGTTCTGCTCGGATGGCGGTGAGTGACAGGCATCAGAAGATTGAAACAAGATGTTAGAAAAGGCCCACACGCTATAGTGACCGAAATGAACGCCGGACACCAGACAGACATTCATTCAAATTGACATGGGACGATTGCGAAGTGATTGAATTTCCATTCGTTTGAGTCCCTTTCATCGGCGAATATGAGTGTAAAAGCGGCTAATGATTTAGGTGAAACGGACGGAGAGTCGCATGGGTGGGAGGGGAAGCGGCTGGCAAGGTTCGAAAAAGAACATCGTGGAAGATTGCCTGGTTCTCTCAATCAGCGACCTCATGCGCCAGCGCATGATCGTACCAGGCTCCTACCGCAGTGGGTCATTGCGATGGTCATACGAGGGCGCAAACGAACCCTTTGCCTGCCTCGACTACGAGGCCGACCTTCGGAATATGAAGAGCACGACTCTGCACCTCCAGTACGTCTGCAATGACAAAGGGATTAATCAGTGGGTTTGGCTCAAGCATACGGAACCACACTATGGCGGTTCTCGTTGGTGGTTCCGTTGTCCGATCCTCCAGATCAGGGTTGGGAAGCTTTATCTGCCGCCAAACGAATTCCGCTTCGCGAGCCGTAAGGCACACAAGCTGACGTACCGCTCGTGCCAGCATAGCGGTTTGTTAGCGCGACTTTATCGTCAGATGGCCCGCGAAATGGGATGGGATGAGGCGAATGTCGAGCAAGAGCCGAGTGGATAGCGTCATCAGGCAATCCACTGCCCAATTTTGGTCACGGGCGAAGAGGCTTCGGTCTAACCTCCGATAATTTTCCATTATCACGACCAAACCCGCTTGCCCCGAACTCGCTCACCTATGCCCGCTTTTGGCCTAAAGCGGGCATTCCTCCGAGTCGACATACCCTACTGCTGGGCCACCTGACCTTCTTGACTTTCGCCTCCGCCTTGCATGGTCCCGACAGTTCTGTCGATATATCAGACCTACTCCAGCGCCATGCCCTTCTCGGCCAGTTCCGTGGATTTGGCGTCCAGCCGATAACAAAGACCGATGACCAAATTCCCCATGACCGCGGCGGGTTACTCGGCTCTTCAAGATGAGCTGAACCAACGCATGGCGGTCGAGCGACCACGTCTTATTCAGCGGATGCAGGAAGCGATTGCCGACGATTCCAACTTGGCTGAGAATTCGGAGTACCACGCGGCCCAAGCAGGCCAGCTGATGAATGAAGCCCGTATTGTCGA
>Ga0075423_10000077_pt1 | contig 56688 bp, 57 predicted proteins | sample SoiMethybrSBSTD2_FD_80114 | JGI IMG/M metagenome (GOLD analysis project Ga0075423, IMG submission 80114) | Bulk soil microbial communities from a Populus tree surrounding site in Tennessee, USA - Soil MetaG P. TD hybrid SBSTD2 | ecosystem: Environmental > Terrestrial > Soil > Tree plantation... | reverse complement strand
CGTCGGCGTGCCGGCCTTGGCGTGGTGCTCCTGCGGCCCGTCCTCGCGGATGTGCTGGCCGAACTCCTTCACCCGCAGGTACTCGATGAACTTGGGGCCGAGGAAGATGCAGATCAGCATCGCGGCCATACCGGCGATCAGGACCTCGCCCATCAGTCCTCCTCGACTCCGGCGGCAAACAGCTCGACGAGGTTCTCGGCGACGACCTCCAGGCCCGCAGAGCGGGAGCCCTTGACGAGGACCGCGTCGCCCGGCTCCAGCCGCGCCGCCAGCAGCTCGGCCGCGTCCTCGGGAGTGGCGACCAGCTCGTCGGGATCGTAGTCGCGGGCGGGCTTGCCGACGCCGACCAGCAGGTCGAGCCCCTCCGCGCGCGCGTGGGCGCCGACCTCCCGGTGGTAGCCGGCGGCGGCGGGCCCCAACTCAGCCATCTCGCCCAGCACGGCGACCCTGCGCTCCGCATCGAGCGAGGCCAGATGGTCGAGCGCCGCTCGCATAGAGACCGGGTTGGCGTTGTAGCAATCGTTCACGAGGACGATTCCGTCGCCCATCTCAAGGCGCTCTCCACGGAAGCGGGAAAAGCCTATATCGGCCGCCCCGACGGACATCTCGGCCGGGGAGGCTCCCAGCGCCACGCCCGCGGCAATGGCGGCAAGCGCGTTGGTGAGATTGTGCGCCTCGGCGAAGGGGAAGTGAAAGGACTGGCGGCCGATGGGAGTGTCGATCAGCGCCTCGGTGACGCCCTTGCTGACCCGGTGCTCGGCGACGCTGACGTCGCCGCCCGGGCCGAAGCGGATAAGGCGGGGAGCGCTCGCCAGGTGGGGCTCCAGCTCGGGGGTGTCGACCGGAACGACCGCTGCCCCGTCGTCGGGAAGGGCAGAGAGCACCTCCGCCTTCGCAGCCGCGATCGCCTCGACTGAGCCGAGCAGCTCGACGTGAACCGGACCGACGTTGGTGATCACTGCCACCTCGGGCTCAGCGATCGTCGCCAGCTCAGCGATCTGGCCGGGCCCGCGCATCGCCATCTCCAGGATCAGAGTCTCGGTGCCCACCGAAGCCTCCAGGATGGTCAGCGGCAGCCCAATCTCCGTGTTGAGGTTCTCGCGATTGGCGTGGACGCGGCCGGGAAGTAGCGCCCGGGCGATGTCCTTGACCGAGGTCTTGCCGACCGAGCCGGTGACGCCGATGACCTTGGCACCGAGGGCGCGGCGCCAGGCGCGGGCCAGGGACTGGAGCGCGCCCAGCGGATCGGGGGCGGCAAAGACCCAAGCGCCGTCGAGACGGGAGGCCCGCTCAGGAGGGACGACAACCCCCCACGCTCCCGCCGCGATCGCCTGCCGGCCAAACTCGCCCCCGTCGACGTTCTCGCCGCGCAGCCCGAAGAAAAGAGCGCCAGCCGTCTCGCGGGAGTCGATAGCGGCACGCTCGGCCGCGCCGGTCTCGCCCTCGGCGACGATCTCGGCTCCCATCGCCTCCGCAATCTGACCCGGGCTCAGGTTCATGAGCGGCTGCCCAGCTTCCGCAGCTCCTCGCGCGCCACCTCACGGTCGTCGAAGGGGACCTTGCGACCGCCTTCGAACTCCTGGCCCTGCTCGTGGCCCTTGCCGGCGATCACCACCGTGTCGCCGGGCTCCGCCCAGTCGAAGGCAAGGGCGATTGCGACGCGCCGATCGACCTCCATCTCGACGTTGGAATCGTCCTCGACACCGGTGAGGATCTCGGCGACTATCGCCGCCGGCTCCTCGGAGCGTGGGTTGTCGGAGGTGACGATCGCCAGGTCGGATAGCTCGGCCCCGGCCCGCCCCATCTTCGGCCGCTTGGCGCGGTCGCGGTCGCCGCCGGCTCCGAAGACGGAGATCACCCGCCCCTCGGTCAGTCGCCGCGCCGCCCGCAGCACATTCTCCAGCGAGTCGGGAGTGTGGGCGTAGTCGACCAGCACCACAAACCCCTGCCCCTCGTCGACCGGCTCGAAGCGGCCGGGGACCTGGCCGGCCCCGGCAAGCCCGGCCGCGGCCGCCTCGGGATCTACGCCAAGCGCGGTCGCAGCGGCGAAGGCGCCAAGCGCGTTGGCGACGTTGAAGTGGCCGGGAAGAGCGGTGCGCACCTCCGTCTCGCCCGCCGGTTCACTCACCGTGAAGACGGCGCCGCCTGCGTCGAAGGAAACCTCGCGGGCTACGTAGTCCGCCTCGCCTCCTTCCGCCGAGAAGGTCAGGCAATCGAACTCCTCTGCGAGGCGCCGCCCGTAGGGATCGTCGACGTTGACGATCCTCACCTTCGGCCCAGTCTCGAACAACGCCCGCTTGGACTGAAAGTAGTTCTCCATATCGCCGTGGAAGTCGAGGTGGTCCTGGGTCAAATTTGTGAACAGCGCCACCTCGAAGCGAATTGCGTCGGCACGGTGCAGCGCCAGCGCATGCGAGGACACCTCCATCGCACAAGCCCGATCCCCCGTATCCAACATCTGCCGAAAGGTCGCCTGCAGGTCGATCGCCTCCGGCGTCGTCCGTTCAACCTCCTCCTCCACTCCCCCAACAACCTGCTTCACGGTTCCCAACAGCCCACAACCAACCCCCGCTGCCTCAAGGATCCCCCTCACCAGGAACGCCGTGGTGGTCTTCCCATTCGTCCCGGTAATCCCGACCACTCTCAGCTCACTGGTCGGATTCCCCCAAAACCGGGCCGCCAGCGGCCCCATCGCCACCCGCGCATCCGGGACAACCACCTGCGCCACAGGCATCTCAAGCTCCCTTTCCACAACAAGCGCAACAGCTCCAGCCTCAACAGCAGCCGGTGCGAACTCATGCCCATCCACCTTCTCCCCGGGCACGCAGAAGAACAGCGTCCCGGGCCTCACCCTTCGGCTGTCATAAGTCATGTCCGAGATCTCGACGCCCGGATCGCCAACGGCGACTTCCAAGCTCGCGATCAGATCCCGCAGCCTCACGAGGGCGATTCTAGGTCCGCCTATTGCGGAGGAACGCCCAAGTAGGGCAACGCGAACTGGGCGATCTCGCCGAACGCGGGCGCCGCGACCGACCCGCCGTAGTAGTCCCCCTGCGGCTGGTCAACGATCACCGAGACCAGCAACCGCGGATCTTGCGCCGGCGCGAACCCGATGAACGAGGCGACGAATTTGGTCTCCGAGTAGGTCCCGTTCTCGGCGATCTGCGCCGTTCCCGTCTTCCCCGCCAGCGTGTACCCAGGGACGCTGACCTCGGAGGCGGTGCCGCCCGGCGCCAGCACGCCTTCGAGCATCGTGCGCACCTGCTCGGCGACGCTCTCGTCGATCACCCGTCGCCCTGGCGGCTCCTCTACCGGTTCGCCGTCGACCTTCTCGATCAACTGCGGTGGCCGCAGGATGCCGCCGTCGGCAATCGCCGCGTAGCCGGCCATCATCTGCATCGGCGTCACCGACAGGCCCTGCCCGATCGGCAGATTGCCCATCGTCGAGCCGGAGTAGTCCTCCAGGGTCGGCACGATCCCTCGCTCTTCGGCGGGGAACTGAACGCCGGTCGGTCGGCCGAAGCCGAAGCGATTTATCCAGCGGCTGAATCTCTCGCTGCCGAGGAGCAGCCCAATCGTCACCGCGCCCACGTTTGAAGACTGAGCGAGGATGTCGGAGACGGACAGCGTCACCGTTCCCCGGGCGTGGGACTCCTCGATGACCCGGTCGGCGACCTGGATCGTCGGCTGCAACGTGAATGCCGACTCCGGCGTGACGAGTCTGTCCTCCAGCGCGGCCGCGACGGTGAACGCCTTGAAGGTCGAGCCCGGCTCGTAGGTGAATCCGGTCGCCCTATTCACCAGGTCCTCCGGGCTGGCGCTGGAAAGGTCGGCGGGGTCGACCGGCGGCCAGTTCGCCATCGCCAGAATCTGCGAGTTGCGCGGGTCCATGACGATCGCGGTCGCGCCCTGCGGCGCGTAGGTTGCGCCAATCCCCGCCAGCACCTGCTCGGTCTCCGCTTGGATCGCGGGGTCGAGGGTCAGCTGGATGTCCTCGCCGTCCCTGGCTTCGCTCACCGTGTCGAGACGGATCGGCTCGCCGAGGGCGTCCTTGACGATGTGGCGCTCGCCATCGCTGCCCCCCAGCACCGAGTCCTCGCCGGCTTCCAGCCCGGTCAGCCCCTGCCCCTCGTCGCCGACCGCGCCGATCACCTGCGCCGCCATCGTCCCCTGCGGGTAGGTGCGGCGGCTGTCCGGAAGCTGGCCGATCCCCGGCAGCTCGAGTCGGTCGACCCGCGCCGCGGTTGGCATGTCGACTTTCTTGGCGACGTAGGAGAAGCCGGAGTCCTCGGTGAGGCTGGTCAGTACGTCGCCCTCGTCCTCGCCGAGGATCGGCGCCAGCTTGACGGCCGCCTGCCGCGGGTTCTTCACCTGATAGGGCGTCGCGTAGATCGTCGCCGCGTCTTCGGAGGCGGCCAGCGCCTTGCCGTGGCGGTCCAGCACGCTGCCGCGAAGGCCGGGAACGGTGACGACCTCGGTCTGCTGGTAGCTCGCCTCGGAGGCCAGCTCGGCGCCCTTCACCCCCTGCAGCCAGAAGGCGCGGCCGAAGACAACGAGAAAGCAGAGGAGAAAGCCGGCGAAGAGGAGTCCGATCCTTCGCTCGATCGTGCGCATCCCGGCCGCGTGCCCCTAGTAGGCCGAGCCGGCGGCGGCGAGGCGCTGGGCCGCGGTGGCGACGTCCCCGGGGCCCACCTCTATGTAGTTGACCTCGTCGGCGGTGGGAAGGGTGAGGCCGAGCGCGGTGGCGTCGTGGCGAACCCGGGCGCTCCCGGACAGGTGGGCGTCGCGACTACGGAGCAGGCCATTCTCCTGGTCGAGGGCCTGGATGTTCTGGTCGACGTGCCCGGCGGTTGCCGCGAGGCTGAGGGTGACGACGTTGAGGGCGACGATCCCAGCGAGCAGCACGCCGAGCACGCCAATCCAGGCGCGCCCGCGGGTCATGCGGACCATCAGACTGGAATCGGGGAGTTGGCGAACGGCGCTGGCAGTGCGAACGGCGGCGAGCGGGATCAGCTGACCGCCGGTCGACCTCTTGGGCGCGGGGCGGCGCTGCGGCGCGCGGGCTGGAGCAGTGCGAGCGCGGGCAGGGGCCGCAACGGCCATCAATCGTTCTCCCCGACCTTCACAGCGCCGCGCAGGTGCGCCGACTTCGCGCGCGGATTTGCGGCGACCTCCTCGGCGCCCGGCGCGATCGCGCGGCGGGTCAACAGCTCAGCCTCAGGCTCACGGCCACAGACGCAAACCGGAAGCTCGGGCGGGCAGATGCAGCCGCGGGCGCGCTCGGCCAGGAACCGCTTGACGCGGCGGTCCTCCAGCGAGTGGAAGGAGATCGCGGCGAGACGGCCGTCGACCGGCAGCATTCCCCAGGCGGTGGGAAGGGCGTCGTCGAGCGAGTCCAGCTCGCCGTTGACGGCGATCCGGATCGCCTGGAAGGTGCGCTTGGCGGGATGCCCGCCGCCGAACCGCGCCGAGGCCGGCATCCCGGCCTTGACCGCGTCGACCAGGTCGGAAGTGGTCGCCAACGGACGCCGCCGCACGATCTCTCGCGCGATCCCGCCCGCGTAGCGCTCCTCGCCGAAGCGGCGCAGCACCTGGGCGATTCGCGACTCCGGCCACTCATTGACCAGGTCGGCGGCGGTGAACTCCGCCCGCGTGTCCATCCGCATGTCGAGCGGCGCGTCGTAGGAATAGGAGAAGCCCCGCTCCCAGGCGTCGACCTGCATCGAGGACATTCCGAGATCCACGTAGACCATCTCTGGGTGGATGCCTTCGCCGCGCAGGGCCCGAAGCCCTGCCGCGAAGTCCTCGCCAATAAAGCGCGCCTTGCAGGGGATTTCGCCGGCGAACTCGGTAAAGCGGGCTTCGGCGGCAGGGTCGCGGTCGATGCAGATGAGCGTCCCGTCGGGGCCGATCCGCTCGGCGACGAGCCGCGCGTGACCGCCGCCGCCGAAGGTGCAATCGACGGCGGTCTGCCCCGGCTCGGGGGCGAGCAGGGCGAGGAGCTCGGGGGCGAGAACTGACTGGTGCTCGGTCGGCATATAGAGAAGGTTGGCGGTTACTTCCACCTGGCTATGGGCGTAGGCATGGGCCGGCATCTCACTCGGCCGCCCCGGTTCCGGCCAGCCCCTCGGCGATCGCCGGCGCCTCGGCGTCCAGTTCGTCCTCCTGCTTCGCCCAGGCCTCGGCGTTCCAGATCTCCAGGTACTCCCCCGTGCCGACCACCACACAGGCGCCGTCGAGACCGGCGTGCTCCAGCAGCGGCTTGGGAACGCGGATGCGCCCGGCGGCGTCGAGCTTCTCGTCGAAGGAGCCGCCGTGGAAGCGGCGCCGCATGCGGCGCGCCTCGCTGCCGAAGGGGCTGTGCGGGGTGAGGAAGCGGGCGGCGAGGTCTTCGTAGCCCTCGGGCGTGTGCAACCAGACGCAGGGGTCGAAGCCCTTGGACAGAACCACTCCATCAGAGAGGGCCGCGCGGAACCGGGAAGGAACGGTGAGGCGGTCCTTGGAGTCGAGACTGTGCTCGTAGATTCCCCGAAATGCCACCGCGTCGATTCCTTTCGGGAGGGCTGGAAAGAGAGTTAGGACCGGAGTGATGAGGTGGGAGGAGCCTCACCACCCCGGTCCTGGGCTTCAACTCGAGCGCCACAGTAACCCACTTTCCCCCACTTTGCAACACAATCATCCTCTGCAAGGTCATTTGCACCGTGCGCTCGGCCACGGGAGATGCGTCTAGAAACCGCTGAGCAGGAAACCTGCGTTGGCGATTAGCCCTGCCGCGATCATCAGGAGAACTGAGGGGACGAGGACGAGGGCCACGACCAGTTGGATCTTGGGAGCGGCCTTGGCCGCGTTTTCTTCTATAGCTCGGCGTTGGTCTCGGCGTAGGGCTGTGGATTGGCGGCGGAGTTGGTCGGCTAGGGGAGAACCGAAGCGGCGGGAGCGTTCTATGGCAACGATGAGGGTTGCCAGCTCGCTGCCTGGGACTCGGGCGCGCAGGGAATTCAGTGCGGTTGAGAGGGGTTGGCCGCAGGAGAGCTCGGCGACAGTTATTCGCAGCTCGTCGGCCAAGGGACCGTCGCTCGCGTTTGCGAGTTCTTCGAATCCGGCGGCTGCGCTGCGGCCGGAAGTGGTGCTTACGGCTAAGAGATCGAGGGCGTCGGGGAGGGAACCGACTAGGCGGCATTGGCGGCGGCGGGCCTCTCGCTCGAGCAGTGCGTCGGGAACCATGAACCCCGCCGCCGGCATCCCCACCGCCACCAGAAGGGAGATCCGGCCTGGAGCGGCGGGTGCGACCGCCATTGCCACGATCCCTCCCGCCGCCACGCCGGCGAGCTTTGCCAGCAGCACCGCCGGCAGCGGATAGCGCGCTTCGAGCCCAGCTCGGGCGAGGCGTTTGGGGAGGCCGAGCTTGAGTGCGGCCCCCGCCGAGCGGCCGTGGGTGCCGAAGGAGAGCGACGGACCTCTGCCCTCGCGCCCGGGGAGCAGCTCACGGGCGCCTGCGAAGCCGAGTAGGACCGCGATCACGGCGAGCAGGGCGGCCGGGTTCACTCGACGACCCTCGCAAGACGGCGGATCGCGACGAAGCCGGCGAGCTGTAGGGCCGCAGCCATAACCAGCATCACGGCCGAGACCGGCGCGCCGAGTAGCTTGGCGAGGAAGCCTGGTTGGATCAGCTCGGCAAAGAGGGCGCCGCCGGTCGGCATCGCGACGACGAGCAGGCCGGTGAAGCGAGCCTGTGCGGTCGCCGACTTGGCGTCCTCCGCCACCCGATCGCGCTCCGCCGCCCCTTCGGCGAAGCGGCGCAGCAGGCCGGCAAGGTCGCCGCCCGCCAACCGCTGGCTGAGCAGCGCCGTGGCGAAGGCATCGACTCGAGGCGAGCGCATCCGCCGGCGCCATTCTTCGATCGCCTCCGCGGTTGGCGCTCCCAGGTCCAACTCGGCGCCGAGCCGCGCCAACTCGACCGCGGGCGGACCATCGAGCGAGGTGGCCGCCGCCGGCAGCGAGGCGCGCAGCGAACGCCCCGCCGTCAGAGAGTCGGCAATTGCGTCGGCGATGTCGGGCAGGGCCCGCTCGACCGCGCGGCGGTAGCGAGCGCGGCGACTGGAGATCGCCCAGGCAGCGATTCCCGGACCGGCAACCGCCAGCGGCAGGGCAACCGAAGCGCCAGCTATGAACCAGCCGGCAAGCAACGCCGCGCCCGCTCCCAGCGCCGCAAGGCGGCGGCGCTCCAGGGTCGACGGAGCGTAACCCTCACGGCTAGCACGCCGCAAAGGCTCCAGCGCAACCTGCACCCAGCGCGCCGCGGCAGGGCTAGCCAGCACCACTTCGCGGGCGGCGAGCGCAATCAACCCTCCCGCCGCGGCGGCGATCAGCGGCGGCAGGAGCTCGGCGCCCCCGCCGCTCATGCCGCGAGCGAGAGTTCGGGCACCGAGCGGACCGCGGTCCCTCCGGCCGCCCTCACAACCTCTGCGATCTCGGTGACGCAGCGCGATCCGTCGGGACGGCGCTCAAGGTGGACGACGAGGTCGATCCCCCGTTGCACTTGTTCGGCGATCGCTTCGTGCGGCAGCCCCACTCCAGCCATCAGCGCCAGCGTCTCCAACCGGTTGAGCGCGTCGGCTGGCGAGTTGGCGTGAACGGTCGAGAGAGCGCCGTCGTGACCGGTGTTGAGCGCGGTGAGCAGGTCCAGCGCCTCCGCTCCGCGCACCTCGCCGATCACGATCCGGTCGGGCCGCATCCGCAGTGCGTTGCGCAGCAGGTCGCGGATCGTCACCTCTCCCCTACCCTCGACGCTGACCGGCCGGCTCTCCAACCGCACCACATGGGGCTGCTGCAGGCGCAGCTCTGCCGCGTCCTCGATCGTCACCACTCGCTCGCCCGGCGCGATAAAGCTGGAAAGCGCGTTCAGCAGCGTCGTCTTGCCGGAACCGGTGCCGCCGCTGATCAGCACGCTGCGGCGCGCGGCGACGGCGTCCTCCAGTAGGCGACGTTGACTAACGTTCAGCGTTCCCAGCTCGACCAGCTCCTGCGGCCCCGGCCGCTGGGCGCTGAAGCGGCGAATCGAGACGGTGGGGCCGTCGATCGCCAGCGGCGGGATCACCACGTTGACGCGGGAGCCATCGGCGAGACGAGCGTCGACCATCGGGCTCAGCTCGTCGACCCGGCGGCCGAGCGGCGCCAGGATCCGCTCGATCGCGTTGCGCAACTCCTCCTCGCTCGCAAAGGCGACGTCGGCAGCCTCGATCCGCCCGCGCCGTTCGACGAAGACACGGTCGGGCCCATTGACCATCACCTCTTCGACTTCGGGGTCGGCGAGCAGGTCCTCAAGCGGTCCGAGCCCAACCGTGTCGCGGACGATCCGGGCGGCGACCTCCCCCCGCGCCCCGGCGTCGAGGAGGGCGGCCTCCTCTTCGACCAAGCGGTCGACGGTCTCCTGCAGGTCGCCAGCCGGAGAACGACCCGCCGCGGCCTCGGCGCGACGACGCTCGACCAGGCGGGAGCGCAGCAAGCCGGCCAGCTCCTCGACGTGCTTCTCTCGCGCCGACACCCGGCTCAGCCCCCCGGCAGCAGGGTCACCTGGCGGGCAAAGTTCTGGGCGGCGATCAGCTTCAGCGCCTGGCGGCGGGTGAGGCCGAGCGTCGCGTTGGAGAGGCCGCCCGGACCGGGACCGTCGGGACCCGGGCCCAGCGCGATCAGCGGCACCGCGGAGGCGGCGACATAGGTGCGGCCAATGGCAGAGCTGCTCGGCTCCTCGGTCACCACCACGTCGACCCTGGCGCCCGCCGGCACCGGCCCGGCGGCAAGCAGCGCTTCGGCGCCGCTGACTGCGATCTCGACCGGGCGCCGGCCGGCGCCGAGCCCGGCGTGCGGCGCCCCGCCGCTTCCCGGCGACCGCAGCTGCGCTGCGAGCAGATAGGAGCCGGCCGGCAGCGCCGTCTTCGGCGCCAACCCGAGCGCGTCTCCCGGTACCGCCAGCGCCCCTGGCGGGACGAACCGCACCGGCACCCGCCGCACCTCCAACGTCGAAGAAAGCTCCTTCGGGCCGATCGGCTCGCCGGCGGGAAGGTCAGCGCCGAGCATGACGACCGGCCGCAGCTTGCCGTAGCCGCGGGCGATGCTCGATCCGTAACCGTTGGCGATCGCGGCCGCGATCGCCGCCGCCGTCAGAGCGAGCAGCAGGAAGGCAACAGCGCGACCGCGCCGGCTCATGCGGCCCGCTCAATGCCGCCGGCGGCGGCAAGCGGCAACTCCAGCACGGCGAGCGAGCCCTCCTCGGAGCGGCGCAGAACAAAGCGGCCCTCGTGGGAGGCGGCGACCTTTCGCACCACCGATAGGCCATGCCCGCGCCGCCGCCGCCCGGTCAACCGGGCGATTGCCTCGGCGGGGCTCTCGCGCCGCGACTCGGGGCGGGCAGCGCGCCCGGAGTCGGCTACCGAGACGCGCAGCCGGTCTCCCCGCCGCCGCGCCTCGACGACGATCGAGGGCCCGCCGTGCTCGATCGCGTTGACGATCAGGTTGTCGAGCGCCTGCGCCAACCCGGTGCGCTCGCCCTCGACCACTGCCGTTCCCGCCTGCCAGCGCAGTTCCAGCGAACCACCGGCCAACACCACCCGCGCCCGCCAGCGGCCGACAGCCGCCTGCGCCAGCGGCTGCAGTCGCACCGCCCCCCGCATCGCCGCGACCGGCCCGCCTCCGTTGATCTCACGGTCGAGCCGTTCGAGCGCCGCCGCGGCGAGTTGCACCGACCCCTCGACAACCGGCGGCGCGGCGCCCCCCGGCCCCGAGGTCGCCAGCGCCATCGCCTGCAGCGGGCGACGCAACTCGTGCAGCGCTTCGTTGAGGGCGCTGCGCCGCCGCCCCGCCCGCCACCCCTGCGCGGTCAGCGCCAGCGCCATCGAAGCGGCGAGCGGCCAGCCGATCGCGACGTTTGCCAGCCCCGTCATTGATCCAAGAGCCTGTAGCCGACGCCCCAGCAGTTGACGACGTAGCGGCCGTTCTCGGGGTCGAGCTTGCGCCGCAGCCGGCTGGCGTGGGAGTCGAGCGTGCGGGTGCGGCCAGGGGTCTCAAAGCCCCAAACGTCCCGCAGCAGCTCCTCCTTGGGAAAGACCCGCCCGGGGTCGGAGGCGAGCATCCGCAGCAGGCCGAACTCCTTGGTGGAGAGGTGGACGTCGCGCTCCCCGACCTTGCAGGTCCGGGTCGCCGGGTCTACGACGATCTCCCCCACCTGGCACGGCCCTTCTGGCCGAGCCGCTATCCGGCGCAGCACCGCGCCGATCCGCGCCCGCAGCTCCCGGTAGCTGAACGGCTTCACCACATAGTCGTCAGCTCCGGACTCGAGACCGCGCACCCGCTCGTCCTCGCCGCCGCGCCCGGTCAGCAGGATCACCGGCAGCCGCGGGTCGAAGCGGGAGACGACGCCGTCGGCGTGGCGAATCTCCCTCAGCACGTCGAGCCCGGAGGCATCGGGCAACTGAATATCGAGCAGCAGCAGGTCGGGCTGGCTATAGCGGCAGAAACGGAGCGCGTCGTGGGCGGTGGGCGCCGCCAGGGACCGGTAGCAGTCCGCGGAGAGGTTCTCGCAGAGCAGTTCTAAAGTCGGCATGTCGTCTTCACAGACGACGACACTGGCAATCTCTCGCTTGCGGGGGAGCATTGCTTCGTCTAATCCATAAGCGGCCGAAACTCTCCCCTCTGCGCGGAGGGAACCTCGAGCACCGCGGCGGCGCCCCGGTGAGAGACGAAACGACGCGGCCGCACGTTGCGACGAACCGCCATCACCCCACCCCTCCCGTCGAGAAAGAAGACATCCAGCGCGAAGCGCATCCCGAAGGTGTGGACGCTGGCGCAGCGGGGAATCAGCAGGCCGGGCCCGGCCTCTTCCCACCGCAGCCCCGCCAGTCCCAGCAGCCGGGAACGGAAGCCGGCTGCCACCGGCACCTCCCGACCCTGGATCGTCTCCATGGGCAGGGAACGGAGCCTGGCGGCGACCGGTCGGCGGGTCACGTGGCGTCAATCCATCGGGCGCCGCTCACTCTCCCCCTCACCCGCGCCGCCCCCGGCCCCGAGTGCAAACCCTCGTTCAGGCACGGCCACGCACGGGCGCGGAGTTACGATGATCGGCATGATCCAGCACCTGCTCCCGCTGGGCTTGTGGGAGCGGATGGGCTTCAACCGTGGATAAGAAGACGACCCGCAAAGGGAATTACGAGTCGGGCTCCGACTACGTGCTCGAGTACGGCGAGCTCCGCTTCTCCTTCAACGAGGAGGACTTCGGGCAGCGCGTCGAGCAGGCCGCGGTGAAGCTCGGGTTCGTCGACCAGGGGCTGAGTCAGGAGGAGCTCTACGACCTGCTCGACCTGGCGGTGAGCGGCGAGATCGCAGAGCCGGCCTCCCCCCTCGGCGAGCACATCAACGAGAACTGGGAGGATCTGGTCGGCCCCTCGAACCGCAGTCTCGTGCACTGGCTGCGCCGCCTGGTCTTCCGCAGCGCCTGGCTGGACCAGCGGGTCAAGGAAGGCGAACTGGACGTCGTCTTCGACGAGCGCACCCAGACCTTCGGCTACGTGCAGCCGAGCCGCAGCTCGGAGCTGATCGAGCTCTCCAAAGAGCCCTCCTGGCGCCGCATCGCCTACCGGCGCTGAGGCCGGGCGCGGAGCATCGGCCCTAAGGGCGCTCGTAGAAGGCGCGAGCGCGGACCGCCTGGCCCGACTCGTTCAGCTCGACGGATTCGACGACGCGGGCGCCGTCCTCGCGACGGTAGACCAGCGCGTAGCCCCCGGGTCCGGTCAGCAGCGCCTCCTCGGTGAAGGAGAGGCCTGGCGCCTGCTCGAGGCCGCGGGCGAAGTGGGCGCGCAGCTCCTCGCGGCCGCTCAACCTCCCGTGCTCGGGGCCGCCGCGCTCGGCGACGGTCGGCGAGACGAAGTCGATCTCCTCCGCGTAGCAGTCGAGGATCGCGTCGAGGTCATGGTCGTTCCAGGCCTCCAGCCAGCGATCGGCGTGATCGCGCGGCCCGCCCCGGCGACGGCGGCGGAAGCGACGGCGGCGTCGCCTGCCGGGGCGGGGCGGGGCGGCCTCGCCTTCGCGCGAGGGCGTCGCGGCCGGCTCGCGCGCGGCCGTTCCTCCCCCGTTCCCACCGGCAAGCGCGTCGATCAGCTCGCCGCGGCGCAGCATCCGGTAGCGGGGCACGCCCGCGTCGGCGGCGAGCGCGTGCAGCTCCGCGAGGTGCTTCGATTCCAGCTCGGCCTTGGTCATCGCTGCGGCAGATTATTCAGCCGACCGCGGCGAGGCGCTTCTCAGTCAAACCGCGCAACCACTCGCCAAACTCGGGGCGGCTCTGCCAGTCGGCGCGGAACTTCTCGGCGCCGGCGTCGGTCAGCGGATGGTCGAGCATCTGGCGCAGCACCTTGGCCGGGGTGGTGGCGATCTCACAGCCGATCCGTGCCGCGGCGACGATGTGCTCGGGGTGGCGGATCGAGGCGGCAATGATCTGCGAGGACATGCCGCCGGCCCGCAGCACGTCGGCGATCTCCTCCACGACTGCGGTCGAGTCGACCGAGATGTCATCCAGCCGGCCCATGAAGCAGGAGACGTAGGTGGCGCCGGCCGAAGCCGCGAGCAGCGCCTGGCTGGGCGAGAAGACGAGGGTCATGTTGACCGGGATGCCGTCATCGGTCAGCGCCCTGGTCACCTCAAGCCCCTCCCTGTTGAAGGGAACCTTGACGACGATGTGCTCGTGCAGTTCGCGCAGGGCGCGGCCCTCGTCGAGCATCCCCTGCACATCCTGGGAGACGACCTCGGCGGAGGTCGGGCCGTCGACCAGGTTGCAGATCCGCCTGATGCTCTCCCCCGGATCGCCGTCCTCCTTGGCGAGCAGCGAGGGATTGGTGGTGGCGCCGGAGAGAACGCCCCAAGCGGCGATCTCTTCGACCTCGGCGACGTTCCCGGTATCGATGAAAAGTCTCATACGGCCAGGCTAACGAAGGGGCTAGACGGGTGAAGCGGAAGCCGCGGCGGGGTCAACTCCCTCTCGCGCTGCGGCGGCCGGCCAGGCTTCGGCCTCCTGCTTGACGCGGCGGCGGGACCAGCCCAACTCCCTCCCCATCGCCTCGGCGAGCGGGCGGACCGAGTCGGCGGTGCGAAGCTGCGGCGCGGCGAGGATGCCAAGGCGGGTGCGGCGGAGCAGGACGTCGGCGACGGTGCAGGCCTGCTCCAGGCGAGCGGCGACGACCGCTTCGGCGAGCAGGTCGGGGCGGCCCTCGACGATCGGCGCCGCCAGCTTGCGGTTCTTCCAGGCGAGATCGAGGACGGCGCGCGTCGCGTGGCCGTAGCGGAAGGCGAGCTGCTTGACGGACTCGTCCCCCACCTCTTCGGGCCCCTCGAGGTCGTCGGGGCGGGCCTCCATGCCGAGCGGGATCTCGGCCGTGTGACAGGGGGCCTCGCGGCCTTCGCGCTCGACCAACCGGTCGACGGTCTGCTTCGCCATCCGCCGCCAGGTGGTGAGCTTGCCGCCGGTGATCGTCAGCATCCCGGAGGAGGTCTCGTACAGCTCCGCCTTGCGGGAGATGTCGACCGACTTCTTCGGGTCGCCGGTGGAGATCAGCGGCCGGACGCCAGCATAAGCCCCGACCAGATCGACGGGGCCGAGCGATGTGTCGAAGAAGGAGTTGATGGCGCTGAGCAGGTACTCGACGTCGTCGGCTCCCGGCTGGGGGTGGTCGATGTCGCCGTCGTAGTCGTTGTCGGTGGTGCCGACCAGGGTGCGGCCGTACCAGGGCAGGGCGAAGATGGCGCGGCCCTTTCCGGCCGGGACGATGCAGGCGGCGCGGCCCATCGGCAGGTCGGCGCGGTCGAGAAGAAGGTGGGTGCCGCGGCTGGGTGAGATGCGCGGCACGTCCTCCTCGTCGACGACTTCCTCGGGGCGGATGCGGTCCGCCCAGACGCCAGTCGCGTTGACGACGTGGTCGGCCTGGACCTCGAAGTGCTCGCCGGAGTCGGCCTCGACGGCGGCGACGCCGGCGGCGCGACCGTCTGTGAAGAGCACTTCGGTGACCTCGGCGCCGTTCAGCATCACGGCGCCGAAGCGCTCGGCCTCGCCGAGGATGGTGAGAACGAGGCGGACGTCGTCGGTCTGGCAGTCGTAGAAGAGGTAGGCGTCCTTGGGGTCGCGTGGGCGCAGCGCCGGGATCATCTCCAGGACTTCATCGCGGTCGATCGTGCGGTGCCGGTCGGGTGACCAGTAGAAGTCCTCGTCCTCTTCCTTGGAGGAGCGCATCTCGCGACGGCCGCGGCCGACCCGCGTCGTCGCCATCACGTCGTAGGCGTTGAGGCCGAGCCCGACTTTGCGGTCGCGGCGCTCCTCGCCGAGGGCGGGAACGAGGAAGGGGGTCGGGTAGACGAGGTGCGGCGCGAGCTGGACCATCAGCTGGCGCTCGAGCAGGGCCTCGCGGACCAGGCCAAGGTCGAAGTTCTGCAGGTAGCGGAGGCCGCCGTGGACCATCTTCGAGGAGCGGCTCGACGTTCCCTGGGCGTAGTCGCCACGCTCCAGCAGGGCGACCGAGTAGCCGCGCGAGGCGGCGTCGAGAGCTACGCCGGCGCCGGTGATGCCACCGCCGATGACGACGACCTCGAAGCGCTGGCCGGCGATCGCCTCGATTGCTGCGGCGCGAGTCAGCACCTGGCGAGGGTATACCGGCTAGAAGCCGTAGCGGCGGCGGAGCCACCAGGCGGCGCCGAAGACGAGGGCGCCGGCGGCGAGGCCGAGGGCTGTCGCGGCCGCCGCGCCTCCGCTGTTGCTGGTGTCGATGCTGTCGGTTGACGGCTGCGACGCCAACGTCTCCGGTTGGGTGGAGTCGGACCTCTCCCTCTCTCGTCTCCCCGTTGGAGGGGCTGGGGCTATCGCCCCAGCGGTGGGCGGGCGGGGGGCCGCAAAACGTTCGGGAGGGGCGCCGACACCACCTGCAACAGAATTAGGGGAGACCGTTGGAGACGCAGACGTCGCCGGGGACCCCCTGCCGGCGCCGCTTGCCGCAGAGTGGCCGGTGGTTCCCGCTGTGAAACCGGCGCCCTTAAAGGAACTGGCGCCGTGGGCTCCAGCTTGAGGGGGAGAAGCTTGGGTTGTTCGGGGCGATGGGGTGAGTGGGAAGGACTTGCCGGCGGCGGCGACCAGGACCTGGCCGGTGACCCAGATCGGGGTTTGGTTGCTGGAGGCCGAGTAGCGGTAGTGGCCGTCGCTCGTCTGGCGGGCGGCGAGGTAGTCGTAGGGGTCATTGCCGTCGCGGCGGACGGAGCTGGGCTTGGCGCCGACGGCGACGATGCCCTGCACCGCCCAGCCGGTGGACTGCGAGTTGACCGAGCCGGTGCCGCCGAGCGGGAAGCCGCCGCTGGGGCGCTGGGCCTTGCGCAGGTAGGCGAGCCCACGGTCGGCCGCCTTCGAACCAGGCATCGCCTGCATCGCCGCGCCGGTGCCGTCGGCGGTACTGGCCGAGCCTGGGGTGTCTCCCCACCCCCCGTCGTCGTTTTGCACCTTGCGCAGCCAGGAGAAGGTCTTGTCGAGGCCGCCGGTGGCGCCGGCTTCGCGCAGGGCAATGACGCTGAACGCGGTGGTGCCGGGCCACCTCTCGAAGGAGCCGTCCTTGAGGCGGCGGCTCAGAAGCTCGGCGACGAGGTTGCGCCCGGCGAAGGAGCGGGGGTCGGCGCCGGCCCCCTGCAAGGCGATGATCGTGCGGGCGATGTCGCCGGTGCTGCCGACGTCGTCCTCGTTGCGGCGCAGGAAGTCGACGGGGGTGTTGCCGCCCTTCGACACGTCGAGCGGGTTGCGGCCGGCAGCTTCCAATCCCAACATCGCCCAGCCGGTCATCTCGGCGCTCGACCCTTCGCCCGGCGAATCGCCGAAGCCCCCGTCGGCGTTCTGGACCGAGATCAGCCAGCCGGCGGCGAGACCGGTGTCGGAGGCTTGAGCCGGAGTCGGGACGATCGCGGGAAGTAGAAGAGCGAGAAGCAGGGCGGTGGCGACGGCAGGAGTGCGCCACTCGAACCGGGTCCGGAAGCGGCTCAGCATGCGGATCATCGCCGGGCCGGCGATCAGTGCAAGGACGACGTTGCCGACGACGTGGGCGGCGTCGAAGGGAACGGCGCGGGCCTGCAGCGTCAGGAAGCGCTCGAGCGAGAGGTCGCCGCCGTAGGTCGCCATCAGGGAGAAGTTGAGCAGAGCGCCGTAGGCGATGCCGGCAAAGCCGCAGACCGCCGCCAGGGTGAGGCGACCGACGTTGCGGGTTCCCAACGCCAGCGCGGCGCCCAGAATCCCGCACATCCCCCACCCCGCCATCTGCCACGGCGTCCACGGGCCCTGGCCGAACCAGAAGTTGGAGACCAGCGCGGCGAGGGCGCCGACCGCGAAGCCGGGGGCAGCGCCGAGCGCGTATCCCGCGAAGATCACGATGTCGGTCGTCGGCTTGACGTTGGGGAAGGCCGCAAAGGCGATGCGACCGGCGATCGCCAAGGCCGCGAGGGCGGCGACCAGCGCCACCACCTGGGAGGGCGGGCGCGAGCGCTCGTACCAGCCGAAGCCGCCGAGAATGACCGCGAGCACAATCAAAAAGCTGACCGTCTCCCAGGTCATTCACCCTCCTCCGTAAGGACGACGGCGCCCTGCTCGGGTGTGATGATCCCGGGCAGGTCTAGGACGCGGGACACCTCGGTGGCGAAGTACCAGCCGCCCGACAGCATCTCGGCGGCGGGGCCGTCGGCAATCACATCGCCGTTGCCGAGCAGGATCACCCGTTCGGCGAAGGCGGCGGCAAACTCGACGTCGTGGGTGGCGACGAGGACGCCAGCGCCGCAGGCGGCGAGATCGTCGATTAGATCGACAAGATCGTTCTTGCGGGCGCGGTCCATGCCGCGGGTCGGCTCGTCGAGGGCAACCAGGCTCGGCAGCTCATCTCCCTCCATGCGACCCGCCAGCGCAATCGCCAGCGCCAGCCGCTGACGCTCGCCGCCGGAGAGGTCGCGAGGATCGGCGTCGACAGCGTGTTCCAGGCCGACTACCCGCAGCGCCGCCGCGCCGGCGTCGCTCGGGAGCTCGTCGCCCACTCGCTCCCGCACCAGGTAGTCGCTCGGATTCTGGGTCAGCAATGCGATGCCGCCCGGCGTTTCGATCTTGCCCCGCACCGGCTCCACCAGCCCAGCGGCGGTCCGCAACAGGGTGCTCTTACCTGCTCCGTTGCGGCCCATCAATGCAACGCGTTCGGAGCGGCCAACCGCAAGGTCGACTCCTCGTAGAACATCGTGGGCGGCAAGCTCTACCCAGAGGTCTTGGGATGAGAGCGCAACGGCGGGCGGGTCCTGTCGTCGGGGGGCACCCTCCTTGCCCTGCGCGCTGCTCCGGGAGAAGGGACCATTCGCGAGAAGGGTCGGGGCCTTGCCCTCCGCAGCCTCCGGGCTGCGGAGTCCACCCCCCGACGCCACCCCCCCGAGCTGCGGCCCCACCAGTGTGCGGCGTGCATCGCGGACGCCTACAGGGAGGGGTTCAATTCCGGCGAGGGAGAAGAGGCGAGCGGCGGGGGTCTCGAGCGCGGTATCGGCGTCTTGTGCCCAGGTGAGGAAGTCACGGCGTTGGCCGTCGAAGGCGATGGCGCCTGTGGTCATGGCGATGACGCGGTCGGCGGCGGCTAGACAACGCTCCAGTCGGTGCTCGGCGAGGAGGATTGCTACGCCCCACTCCTCGTTGAGTCGCCGTAGGAGCCAGATCAGTTCGTCGCCGGCTACAGGGTCGAGCTGGGAGGTTGGCTCGTCGAGAAGGACCAAGCGGGGACGGGTGACGAGGGCTGCTGCCAGGGCTACGCGTTGGAGTTCGCCGCCCGAAAGGGTGTCGACGGTTCGGTCCAGTAGGTGCGGGATCGCGAGGGCTAGGGCGACCTCCTCTACGGCGCGGGCGCGGGAGGTTGGGCTGTCGCCGCGCATCTCGAGGGGGAGCTCTATTTCTGCCGCGACCGTTGTGGATACGACCTGGGTCTCGGGGTCCTGGGCGACGTAGCCGACTACGCTCGCCAGCTCTCCTGGACCGGATTCGATCGCATCGATGCCGGCGACGCTGACGGTTCCCGATATCTCACCGCCGTGAAAGTGCGGGACCAGGCCGCACGCGGTGCGCAGCAGGGTCGACTTGCCGCTGGCCGAGCGGCCGGCGAGGACGGCGAACTCTCCCGCGCCGAGGCTTAGCGAAACGTCGCGGAGGGCTTGGCCGGATGAGTCTGGGTAGGCGTAGGTAAGTCCCTCTATATGTAGAGCGGGGGTGGTTCGGGACGGGGTCGCCAGCTCAGGCACGCGATGGCTCCACTGATTGCTGAGTAGGGGGAGTGGTTGGTGAGGACGCTCGCCGGGTGGGCTTGCGGCGCAGCGGGGCTAGGCCACTGAGCAGGACCAGGGCGGCGAGGGAGAGAGTGAGTGGGCTCGTGCCAACGACGATTGCTGGGTAGGTGATGAAGTCGTCGGCGCTGAGTGCCTTACCCGCAACTGCAGCGATGAGGACTGTGGCACCGACTGCATAGAAGCGAGCGTCGTAGCGGGACCCGAACTTGCGGTGCAACGCATTTGGCAGCAAATGGATGCCCAATGCGTTGCGCCTCGAGGGGGAAGAGTTGGGGAGGGAATAACCGCGTAGCTCCAAGGTGGCTGCGACATCGACGGAGCGATCCAAAGAACCCGCCAAGAGCCGGCGGGCCAGTGGGGCGCGGCCTACTGGGGCGGCGCCTGGGCCTCGGAGGCGGGCGGCGTCGCGGAGGCGGGCGGCGTCGGCGGCGGCGACCGGGACGAGGCGTGAGACGAGCGTTGCGGTGAGGGCGGAGCGGTGGGCGATCAGGCGCAGGGCGCGGAGAACGCGGTCGGGGTCGACGCAGGAGGAGTAGACCGCGAAGGCGACCATCGCGACGGCGGCACGCAGGCCGATGACGGCGCCGGCGGCGATCGCCTCGGCGGTGACATCGACCTGGCCCAGCAGCGGCCAGTCGCCGAGGCGGGCCAGCACGGTGTTGCCACGGCTTACGACGAGCGCGTTGACGGCGACGATCAGCAGCGCCAGGGTGACGCCCATGCGCAGTGCGGCGCGGACGGCGTCGCGAGCGCCGGCGAGAAGGCCGGCGATGATCGCGGCGCCGCCGGCCGCGGCGAGGACGATCGGGTTCGAGTAGAGGAGGGCGACAGCCACCAATGCGCCGAGGTAGGCGACCGCCGCCCCCGGCGAGGCCGCCTGCAGGGGGCCGGGCCTCGGCGTGTAGGCAAACGGCGATCTCATCGCACCGGCAACGGGGTCTCCACCCCGCCCTCGACTGCCACTGCGTAATGGTCGCGCAGATCGGCGGCGTCGAGCAGATCGGCGGCGGTACGCACGCCGGCCGACGCCGGGCCGGTCACGAGCCAGATCGGGGGAGCGTCGTAGCGGCGCGTCGCGGCGACCAGACCGGCGCGGGGCCCAAACTCGCGCGTCGGTTCGCCCTCTTCATCGAAACCCAGCAACCTGAAGCTTCCGCTGAAGTCGGCGAAGACGCCGCTTGTCTGTGGACCGTCCTCGATCTGCACGGCGGCGGGGTCCTCCCGCACCCGCGCCCAGGGGCCGACCAGGACCCGGATCGCCCTGTCGGGCGAGCCGGCGGCGACCTCCGCCCCCGCCTCCTCCAACCTTCTCCTCACCTCGTCGCACGTCCCTCCCCCGCCCATGCACTCGACCGCCACCGGCCGTCGCTCGCCGTCGTAGCCGCCGACGAACGGCTGGGGCCAGGAGCCGACCACGGCCGGCACCCGCATCGCCGCCGACCAGTTGCGGTAGTCCCACCAAATGCGCTCCCCTCCGTGCAGCGGATAGTCGGCGGCGCCGACGGTCGACTCCACTCCATTGACATAGAAGAACCAGTCGAACGGGTCGCCGCCGCGCCGCGCCTCTTCGATCCCGTCGATCGACTGGACGAAGCCGCCGCCGTAGCGAGTGGTTATCTCGGCGTTGCGGTCCAACACCCGCATTACCGTGTCGGACTCGTTCACGTCGTCGACCATGCGACTGAGGACCGGCTCGGCGCCGTAGTCCCGGGTCACAGTCAGCTCGACGTCGCCGAGCCTTTCCCCCGAGCCGACGCCGCAGCCGGCGGCCGCGAGCGCTGCCAAAAGCAGCAGCGCGATCGCGACCGCCGTGCCGCGGCTCGGACTCACTAGGGGACGGGACAGAGGCCGTTCGACAGGCACATGTGGACCCGCTCGCTGTTGGACGGGATGTCCTTACCTCGACGAGCGATCAGCGTCGCCTCCTCACTCAGCGTCACCATCGCGTGCCCGGCGGCGTCGGTGGGCCCCGACGCGCCGGTGACAGTCACGCCCGCAGCCGGCTTCTTCTTGCCTTTGTCGTCATAGGAAAAGACACTGACTTCAAACGGCACACCGGGATGGGCGCTGAAGGGGGCGGCCAGCGAGAGCTCCCTGGGGTAGGGATAGGAGGCGAGAGCCCAGATCACTTCGTCGCCGGCTTTCAGCTTCACGGCGTCGCCGGAAAGCAATGAGCCCTTGTGGTTCACCTTCAAGTACCAGGAGAGCTTCTGGGTTGTCTTGTAACCGCCGACCCCGCAGATTCCCAGACCGAAGTCGAAGGCGTCGGTGATCAGCAGCGGCTTCAGCGCGGCAGTGAACTTGGCCGCTCGAAGCAGCATGCCGAGCGCCGTCGCCTCTTTCATCTTCACTGATTTGCCGCTGCCACCGGTACCGGGCCCGAAGCAGTTTGCGTTCGGACTTGCCTTGATCGAAACATCGCCATTAACGGCAAATGACCTTTCGGCAAGGACCTTGCCGCCCTTACCGACAACGCGTAGGTTCGGCCCGATTAGCCGCTGATAGGCCTGCGCCCCGGTCGAGAGCAAGAGAGCGAATACGAGAGCCAGCGCGCACGCGGCGACCAGCCTGGATGGAATGAGTCTTGGCATTTAAGCCACCCTTTCCTCGAGGGTTGTCATGGCTGGCCGGGGACAGGTCTCCTGGCTCCCGGGGTGATTGGCCGCACCTTCCCGGGGGATCTGTGTCACCCCCAGTGGCCGGCGCGCGTGGCGCCTGCGGCCTCCTTCCCGGTCACAGTGGCGGGACCGCGCCGGCTTCGCACCGGACTTCCCTTGACCACCGACCGTATTTAGCGGCGAGTCTACCCCCGACGGCGGGCGACGCCGTAGCCGAAGCGGCGGGCGCGTGACCACTGGATATCCGTCTACCGGTGGGAGTCTCCAGAGTAAGGTCGCGCGCCGCTCGGTCCGGGCCGTCCATCATGCTCGACAGAAGGGAAGAACGATGAGGAAGGGGATGCGAGTCCCGTCGCCGTCCCTGGTGATCTCGCTGATCGCGCTGTTCGTCGCGATGGGCGGCACCGTCTACGCGGCCGCCAAGATCAACGGCAAGGCGATCAAGGTGAAGTCGCTGCCCGGCAACCGGCTGAAGCCGGGTTCGGTTCCCGCCAACCGGCTGGCACCCGGCGCGCTCTCCACGTCCTTTGCCGCGCAGTCGCCCGGCGTCGTCACCGGCCTGGAGGTCGACGAGTTGAGCCTGGGGCAGGTGCCGGAAGCGGCGCACTCCCAAACCGCTGACCTCGCCAGAAACGCGACCGACGCGGAGACGGCGCTCAACGCCGTGAACGCAGTCAACGCGAGCAAGGTGAACGGGTTTGAGGCGGGGTGCTTGCCGAGAACGGAGTTTTTCGCCGGGGAGTGCTGGCAGACGTCGGCGAGCGACACGGCGCTGTCGGCGCCCGCGGCAGCTCAGTCGTGTGCCGCGCAGGGAGGAGCGCTGCCTGAGGCGCTGCAGCTCGCTGCTTACTCCCAGCAGCCCGGAGTGACAATCGATGCTGGAGATGAGTGGTCGAGCGACATTACGAATGTGTCCGGTCTCAATCTCTATGGAGTCATCACTGTGTCTGCCACTGGCGGAGTCAACTACTCGATAGAGACATCCCTCAAAAAATTCCGCTGCGTCCTCCCCCTCCTCCACTGACGCACTAGCCACGGTCTTCGCGCAGCGCCGCCACCACCTCCTCGTCCGACACCTGGGAGAAGTCGCGGTACCACTGGCCGACCCCGTAGAGCAGCGGCGGAATCGTCAGGGCGACCACCTCGTCGGCCTCCGCACTCAGCCGCGCCGCCGAGTCGGGCGGGCAGACGGGAACCGCCAGGATCGTGTGCGCCGGTCGGCGGCGACGCACGGCGCGTAGCGCCGCGGTGTCTGTGACACCGGTCGCGACACCGTCGTCGACGACGATCGCCGTCCGCCCCTCCAGGTCCAGGGGCGGCCGGTCGCCCCGGTAAGCGGCGACGCGCCGGCGCAGCTCCTCGGTCTCGCGGGCGATCAGCGCGTCGATCGTCGCCCGGTTCAGGCCCAGCGCGCTCACCGCCTCGATGTCGATCACCCGGCTGCCGTCCTCGGCGACGGCGCCGATCCCGTACTCGGGGTTGTGAGGGGCGCCGAGCTTGCGCACGGCGAGCACCTCGAGCGGAGCGCCGAGCCCCGCCGCGACCTCCCGCGCCACCGGCACCCCGCCGCGCGGCAGCGCCACGACGATTGGGTCCTCCACGGCGAACGGCATCAATCTCTCCGCCAGCCGCCGTCCGGCATCGCGCCGGTCGTCGAAGCGAGCGGAACGACTCTCCCCCTCAGTCAATGACCATGCCCGCTACCGCCCTGCCAGGGCCTACGTCTCGACCAGGCCGCGCTCGAGCGCGTACTGGACCAGCTCCGCCCGACTCGACAGGCGCAGCTTCTGCTGGATGTGGGAACGGTGGCTCTCCACCGTGCGGATGCTGAGGTAGAGCTGTTCGGCGATCTCCGCATTGGTGTGGCCCAGGGCGATCAGCCGCAGCACCTCGCGCTCGCGCTCGCTCAGCTCGTCGCCGCGCGAGGGCTCGGGCTCGGCGACCAGCCGCGCGCCAAGCGCCGGCTGCAGGTAGGTGTCGCCGGCGGCGGCGCTGCGCACCGCCTGCACCAGCTCGGCGTCGGCCGCCTCCTTCAGCACGTAGCCGCGCACCCCCGCCTGCAGCGCCCGGCGGGCGAAGGCGGGCTCGTTCTGCATGGTCAGCACGACGATCTCGGTGTCGGCGGATGCCTCCTGGATGTCGGGAATCGCTTCCAGGCTGGAGCGCCCCGGCATGTTGAGATCGAGGATCAGCACCGTCGGCTTGTGGCCGCGCACGTAGCGGGCCGCGGTGTCGGCGTCGCCCGCTTCGGCGACGACCTCGAAGTCCGCCTCCGCCTCCAGCAGCATGCGCAGCGCGCTGCGCACGACCGCGTGATCGTCGGCTAAGACGATCGTCGTCGTGCCCTCTCGCCCCTCGGCGTCGCGCCGGGATGGCATCTCGACGAGGTTAACCTCACCCTCAGAGCGGCCATTTGAGCGCATGCGGCTATCTAATCCCGCGGCGGGCGCCTCGCCATCCGTGTTTTCCCGCGAGTTCCACCGGTCAGGTAAATTTGAGTGTTGGATCTGGTGCTTATCAACGTGAATGCGGGTAAGAGCCCGGTGTCGAGTTGGAGGTGGGATGGTGGGGTACGACAGCGGCGACCTGGACGAACGCCGTCTGCGCGAATTGATCGAGGTGGGACGCGGCCTGGTGGCCGAGCTGGACCCCGAGGTCGTTTTCGGGCGGGTACTGGAGGTCGCGCGTGAGCTGACCGGCGCCCGCTACGCGGCGCTGGGCGTGCTCGACGACGACCGCCAGGAACTGGAGCGCTTCATCACCCACGGCATCGACGAGGAGACAAGGCTGGCGATCGGCGACCTGCCCCGGGGGCGCGGCGTGCTCGGCCTGTTGATTGAGCAGCCGCAGCCGCTGCGGCTCACCAACGTCGGCAATCATCCCCGCTCCTACGGGTTTCCCCCCGGCCACCCGCCGATGACCAACTTCCTCGGGGTGCCGATCGTGATCCGCGGCCGCGCCTGGGGGAACCTCTATCTGACCGAGAAGGCGGGCGGCGACTTCGACGACGCGGACGAGCAGTCCGCCCTGATCCTCGCCGAGTGGACCGCGATCGCGGTCGACAACGCGCGCCTTTATCGCGACGTCGAGGCGCAGCGCGACAGCCTGAGGCGCGCGGTGCGGGGGCTGGAGGCGACCACCGAGATCGCCCGCGCCGTCGGCGGCGAGACCAACCTCGACAAGATCCTGGAGGCGATCGTCAAGCGCGGCCGGGCTCTGGTCGAAGCCCGCTCGCTGCTGATCCTGCTGGAGGACCGAGGGGAGCTGCGGGTTGCCGCGGCCGCCGGTGAGTTCGACCGGGACGTGGAGCTGCGCATACCGATCGAGGGCTCTGCCCCCGGCAAGGTGCTGAGGGCGCGCCGTTCCAACCGGCTCGCAAACATCGGCTCCGACCTGCTGACGCGGCCAAGCAGCCAGGAGGCCGGCGTGGCCGCCCTGCTGGTGCCGCTGATCTTTCGCGGCCAGTCGCTTGGGGTGCTGGTCGCGCTCGAATCCCCGGGCAGGGACACGGGCTTCACCGACGAGGACGAGCAGGTGCTCGACTCCTTCGCGGCCAGCTCGGCGACGGCGGTGGCGACGGCCCAGTCGGTGGCCGAAGACAGGATGCGCGACAGCATCGAGTCAGCGGAAAGGGAACGCGGGCGCTGGGCCCGCGAGCTTCACGACGATGCGCTGCAGAGCATGGCGGGGCTGCGGGTGATGCTCTCCACCGCCCGGCGCGGGGGCGAAGGCGGAGAAACCGAGCAGCTGCTCTCCCAAGCAATCGAGCGGGTCGACGCCGCGATCGCCGAGATGCGGCGGTTGATCGCCGACCTGCGCCCGGCGGCGCTCGACGAGCTGGGGTTGGCGCCGGCGCTGGAGACTCTGGTCGAGCGGCTTACCTGGGGCGAGGTGCTGGACGTCGAGCTGCGGGTCGAGCTCTTCTATGACCAGGGGCGCGAGCCGACCCGCCTGGTCAGCCAGATTGAGGACACCGTCTACCGGCTGGTCCAGGAGGCGCTGAACAACGTGGCGAGGCACGCCGAAACCGATCGGGCCACGGTCGAGGTGACCGAGAACGAGGAGAGCATCCGAGTGTGGATCGGCGACGAGGGTTGCGGCTTCGACCCGGCCGCTGAGACCGACGGGTTCGGTCTGCTGGGAATGCGCGAGCGAGTGACGCTGGCGGGCGGCACGCTGAGCGTGGAAAGCACCACGGGCGAGGGAACCTCGGTGACCGCGGTGCTGCCCGCCCGGCACCGGGCAGAGGTGGGTGTGGACGCGACGAGGCAAGCCGCCGACGAAGCGGACAGCGCCGCCGTCGAGGGCAGCTGACCGGTCTCCAGGTCACTCCCACATATCCTCATGTCGATGGAGAGGCTTGCGCAGAGGACTTCGCGGCGCGCCGTGTGCGTGTTCGCGGCGCTTGCCTTCCTGCTCGCGGCGGGCGCGCCCGGGGGTGCGGAGGCCGCGGTGCGCGTCCAGACACCGCCTGGCGCTCTCGCCAGCAGCGGCGGCGCAGTCGCGGCCCACATCGCCCGGGTGACCGACTACTGGACGCCGGCCCGGATGCGCAGCGCCCGACCGCTGGACGGGAGCGGCGGCGGTGAGGGCGGCGCGCCGGTGGCAAGCGCCAGCTATGCCTGGGTTCCCGATTCCACCATCCCTCCTTTCTCCGTCAACGGGCGCATCTTCGTTCGCCAGGGTGGTCAGGTCGGCTACTGCTCCGGGACGGCGATCGACAGCCCGACCAGGCAGCTGGTGCTGACCGCGGGGCATTGCGTCAACTCGGGCCCGGTCGGCGCCCGGGGGCGGAGCTTCTGGTCCCAGTATCTGGAGTTCGTTCCCGCCTACACCGACGGGCAGGGGCCGTTTGGCGTCTTCGTCGCCCAGCGCAGGGCGGTCTACGCGCTCAGCCCCTGGGTGAGGCGGGGCAACCCGAACTTCGACATGGGCGCCTTCCTGGTCTACCCCAACGCCGCCGCGCAGAACCTCGCCGACGCGGTGGGCGGCGGCGTGACGATCGCCCTCGACCAGACTCGCAGCCAGCAGTTCCAGACCTTCGGCTATCCCGGCAGGAGCAGTCGTCTGCAGGAGTGCGACTCTCCCTATACGGGGAACGACCGCCGCACCAATCGCCTCGGCGGGGAACCGACGCTGGGAATCCGCTGCCACTGGAACCCCGGCGCCAGCGGCGGCGGCTGGTTGATCGGCGGCGGGACGGCGATCAACGGGCTGACCAGCTACGGGCGCAGGCGCGACCGCATACACACCTTCAGTCCCTACTTCTCCAGCGGCAGCGTCGGGATCTTGGCCGCCGGCCTCTAAGAAGTCGGAGTCGGCGGGGGCGCCGATCTAGGAGGCGGCCGCCAGGCGCTCGCGGTAGTAGCGGTAGTCGCGCCGGTCGGGGCGCAGGTTCGAAGCGAGCGCGAGGTGATGGCGGGCGCGGCGGATCTGGCCGATCTTGGTCAGCGCCCGGCCGAGGCAGAAGTGGGCGTAGTCGTTGACGTGGTGCGTCTCGACCACGGCTTCGAACTCGGCGGCGGCATCCGCGAAGCGACCGGAGCGGTAGTAGGCCCGGCCCAGCGCCTCCCGCACGGAGGACTTCTCCGGAGCGCGCCGCGCCGCTTCGGCGAGCGGCTCGGCCGCCTGCTCGAAGGACCCGTCCTCGAGCAGTTCGATTCCCCTCCGGTAGAGCGCGTAGGTCGAATGGTTATGAGTCTCCGAAGACATGCTCCTCAGTGTAGGCGGGCGTTTCATCGGCCTAATACGGGGAAACGTGTACTGAGAGAGGCGGAGCCGACGAGCGACGCGTCGCAACTTAAGGAGAGAAGAAACATGGCTCAGGCCAAAACCAGAGCGTCGACGAGACGCTCCCGAAGTCCCAGAAGAACTCAAAGTCCCAGAAGAACCCAAGCCCGTTCGAGAAACTCTTCCCGCAGCCCGGCCAGAGAGGCGACCCAGGCGATGGGGCAAGTCGCCAGAAAAGCGAGCAAGGCAAAGACGCCGCTGCTCGCCGGCGGCGCGGCCCTTGCCGGAGCGGCGGGCGGCCTGGCGATCGGCGCGATGCAATCCCGCCACTCGCGGCAGCGCAAGGTGCTGGGGGTCAAAATGCCTCAGCCGAAGCGGGTCAAGGTGAGGTCGCGCGATGTCGCCAAGGCGGCGAAGGAGGTCGGCACCTTCGGCCAGCACGTCGGCGAGCTTGCCATCGAGTTGCGCCACGCCCGTGAGGAAGGCGGCAACGGCAGCAAAGGGCACCGATCCCCAATCGAAGTGGTGCTCAACGGCTTGACCGCGCGGCGTTAGTCGCTCGGTCAACGACATAAGCAAACCAGTACAGCAGGGGCTCCCGAGGGGGCCAATGTAGGGTGGCGCGATGCGGGGCGGGAAGGCGAAAGCGGGATTGGCGCTGTGCGCGGCGGCTACGACGCTGTTCGCTCCTTCATCTGCAGCGGCAGGTTCGACCGCGGCCGCGATCGGCCTTCTTGGCGCCGGACCGGGACCGTCGCGGGGCTTCGCTCTGAAAGGGAGCAACGGCTACTCGATCTCGGTGCAGGGATCGCGCAGGGCGGTCTTCCTAACTGCTTCTCGCGGGAGCGCGGTGGCGAACTACATAACTCGCGGCAGGGCCACCTCGAGACGAATCGAAGCCAGGTTCGGCAACCTCGGGAGGATCTCGGTCCGCTTCAAGCCCTCCGGCAAGGTGAAGCGGAGAGAGCCACCGCGGCGCTGCAGGGGCAAAGACAAGGTCACGACCTTCGGCGTCTTTGTCGGCAAGGTCAAGTTCACCGGGGAGTTGGGTTACACCAGGGTCAACGCGCGCCGTGTCAAGGGGAGCGTCAGCACCTCACCCCGGCGAAGGTGCAGGGCATTGCCCATGAGACATGGCCCGTCGACCTTCAGCAGGAGGCTGAAGTTGACGGTCTTGAGCGCGAGCGGTTCTCAGCAGACGGTCGGCTTCGAGGCAATTCGCCTTGACGGTCTGCCCTTGCTGAGTTCCAGGATCGCCTTCGTCGCCAGCTCGATTGAGTCAAGGGGGTCGATGCTGGTCTTGCGCAGTACCTACGCGACCGGTCGAGCCCGGACCTTCACGTTCGACAAGGGCCTCGGCGCCGCGACCGTAGCGCCGCCCGCCCCATTCACCGGCACCGCAAGCTTCGAACGAGGAGGCCCAAGGGAGAGTCCCTTCTCAGCAACTTGGTCCGGCTCCCTCACCGCCCCCCTCCCCGGCATGGGAACCGTCCCCCTAACCGGCCCAGACTTCACCGCCAGCCTGATACAGCAGCCGTAGCGATCAGAAGCGCTGGAGCACGCCTAACTGGACAAAGTTCGAAACAAGATCCTGCCTGGCGACAAATCCGTGATTTGCATGCCCGACGGTTCGGAGGCGCGATTGAACGAGACTTGTCGGTCGGCAGTTCCCGGCGCAGCTTCTCCGCGCATTGGGACCTATGACGGCAGATGAAAGAAATTGCAGGCCAGTGCAATCCGTCGATCCGGATCACCTGGCCAGCTCATCTCTGCCCGCAGCTCAGTCTCATTCTGGCCCTCAACCCAACGCTCGAATTGGCTGTGCTGCTCTAAGGCTTCGCGGGCTTTGGCGATGACCTGAGAGAGATTCTTCTGTCCAACAAAGACAACGAGGGCCAGTCTTGTATCGCGCCAAGCCGCGTAGCCAAAGAGCTGGTCGATCGCGGAGGCGAAGTCTTTCGGTCCACTCCATATTTTGCACTCGCCGATGAAGAGATTTTTCTCCTCGTAGGAGATAAGAAGGTCTGTCTTGCCCTTGACGTTGAAAGCCTCGGCTGAGGTTCGCCCTCGATAGTGGGTGTTGAGGTTTGTCAGGAAGACGTTTCGGCGTTCCTCTTCAGCCATCGGGAGATAGGTAGCCGGCGTCTTCTCCATGCCGACTCCGGTATCGCGAATGACCGTCAAAATGTGCTCGAATACGCTGTCTTGAATCGACGGCTCAAGCTTTATCGGCTCAGATGGAGCGAGCTGTTGTGCGGGTGACGGTTTTCGGATCACAGCCTCGACGATGTCTTTCTTCTTTCGCTCGCCAGGCGGGCCAATTGGAATGCTGGTTTCTGCCAGCTGTGCCTTGTGCTTTTCGATTCGCTCCCGCCGAAATCTGATGCTCGATAGAGCATGCTTCTCTAGCTCATCCCGGTGTCCAGATATGTCCCTTGCTGCAAAGGCTAGGTGGCCGGACAGGCCATCATGAAAGCGCTTTGCTTCGGCATCGAAATCAAGCGGCTTATCGTGGGGATATTCAATGGTCCGCGTCACCTCCCCATTTCGAAGCGAACCGCGCGGCGGATTGTAGGTAAAGGCAGAAGCCTGCAACTTCAAGACGTTCGCATCGCCCTCAAGGGGAGCGTGGAGCACAACCCGGTACCCGGGGATATAGGTAGGCACCTCTGGGTCGAAAATCGCGCGACTCAAGTGATCGTAGGAGACATCTACCTCGACCTCCTGGGGCTCACTCATCCAAATCTCGCCTAGCTCGGGCAGACGGACGGCGAAGCGGTCCCCTAATGCAGCCGCCCACGCTTGTTCTTCTGTCTGTAGGACATGGTCTTCGGACGTGTTTTCCACTTCAGCCGAAATCAGCTGCTTGCGGTTGTCCAGATACGAGCGGAGATTGCCTTCCCAGAACAGAACGTCGTCGGTTGTCATGCGCCGCACGCTAGCGCCGACTCCGGAATGCCTACCAGCATCTAGACATCGAGTGGCCCAAATGTCTGGCGGGCGGCTCGCGTGAACTCTTTCCAGGCCTTTCCTGTTTCGCCAGCGCCCTTCCACAACTTCTGCATTCGGGAAGATTCTTCGTCGCCCCCTACATAGCCGTAGACAGCCGCATTCCAGGCATTCTGAGCCAAATTGAACGCTCTGCTCACTGGCCGGACCAGATCGTGGTTATGTTCGAGACGCAGCAGCAAACGTGTATATGCCTCTCGCAGATTATTGAATGCTGCCTCCCAGACCTCCGGATCAGGGCGCCCTCCAACGGGGCTTTGAACTGGAGGCTCTTCGAATCCTCGTGGTTCAGTCTCACGAAGCAAGGGGCCGTAGGCACTCCAGAGGAGAAATAGTGCTTTTCCAACCTCATCCGCAATAGCGCGAAGGTCCGAAAGACGCTCCCGCCGATCTTCTGCCTGCTGAACACGACGTTCGCGGCCCTCCGCATTTCGATTTGCGAGTTGGCCGGCACCAATAGCCGCAGCCGCGCCGATTGCCGCTGAGGCCAGATTCGATACATCAAGCGCCATAGGCTTAGTCTCATGCGCGGCCCGGATGAATCCGGAGATGGCTTGAATGCATCAACTGAGCGCCGGCCACTGGACGACGTGCTGATCAGGCGCGCATTTTCCTTTGCTGATGAAGCGATCCGAGCTGCGGCGGTTCAGCTTGAACGGGCACGGGAGGAGGGTTCGGACCCAGCTCGGGCCGCGCAATGGTGGATCGACCTGCAGTTCTTCATCGTCGCCCTGCGGCGGATGCGAACCGCAGCACAGCTGGCGTCGAAACCTGACCGCTATCGACGGGAGGTCTACCGGGCCATCGCCCGCTTTGACAATGCTGTGCCCAAGCTACGCCTACTTCGCAATGTCGGGGAACACATTGACGAGTACTCGCTTGGCATTGGGCATGACCCGTCCATCCAATGGCGGCAGCTTCAAGTGGGCAAATGGGACGGCAAGGTCTTCTACTGGCTCGATGTAGAGCTGAATGTCGAAGAGGCGATGACGGCCGCCGAAAGGCTGCTCGCAGACCTCAACGCTGTCCGACAGAAAGCGGGTTCGTATTGCCCTGGCAGCTAGCTGCCCAAAGTCCGCTACACCGCTACGGGGATTCGAACCCCGGTTTCCGGACTGAGAATCCGGCGTCCTAGTCCCCTAGACGATAGCGGCGTGTGGGCGGCAGTTTAGCGAGGCTTCGCCGTGTCTTCCTTGCGGGGAAGCCGTCGGATCGCCACGCTAAGTTATCGAACAAATGTTCGATAACCCTCAGATCTTCCCTCGCCGGACAGCCGATACATTGGGGTTCTCGCGGCGGTGATGGAACTAGGTAGACATGCGAGCCTCAGACGCTCGTGTCCGCAAGGACGTGGGGGTTCGAATCCCCCCCGCCGCACTCTTCGGATGGAGTAGGCGTGCATCCGCGCGATACCGTCGCTGAAGTTCTTCGCCTGCATGAAGCGGGCTTCAACAACTGTGAGATATCGCGACGAACCGGGGTCTCCCGGCCCACGATTCGCGATTGGGTGCGCGGGAGACTTCCGCATTCCTACGCGAGCCGAGAAAGCCGTGTCGCGCACGGCATCTGCAATCGATGCGGTGGCAATGAGCATGCTTTCGACCAACTCTCGAGCGACTACGTCTATCTCCTCGGGCTTTACCTGGGCGACGGGACGATCTCCAGACACAGGCGAAACGTTCACAGGCTTCGGATATCTCTGGATGTCAAATACCCGGGAATTGTCGACGAGTGCGCGAAGGTAATGCGGGCTGTGGTTCCGCGCAACCGAGTGGGCAGGCAACTTCGATCCTGCAACTGCTACGAGGTCCATGCGTACTCCAAGAGCTGGCCATGCCTCTTCCCCCAGTATGGGCCGGGGATGAAGCACACGCGGCGCATCTTTCTCTCCGAGTGGCAACAGGAACTGGCGGAACGCTGGCCGGAGCAGCTGCTCAAGGGGCTGATCCAGTCCGATGGTTGCCGCTCGTACAGCACCGGTGCGAGAGGCTGGACCCAGCCTCGTTACGTGTTTTCGAATGTCTCCACCGACATCACGACCATCTTCTGCTCCGCCTGCGACTGCCTCGGGCTGCGGTGGACCGCTTCCTTTCCAAAGAGAGAGTCGGCGGCGGTTTCGATCTACGTTTCCCGTAAGGCGGATGTGGCGCGGCTCGACGAGTTCGTCGGGCCGAAGCGCTGAGTCAAGCGACTTGCTTGGCCGTCGCACCTTGGTTCGCGCGGGCGGCGGTTGCGGCGATTTCTTCGGCGAAGGTTGGCCATAGCTCGCGGGGGAGGTCGTGGCCCATGCCTTCGATCAGGCGGAGGCGGGCGCCGGGGATCGCTCGGGCTGTGGCGCGGCCGCCGCTGGGGCGGATCAGCGGGTCGCGGGTGCCGTGGAGAACGGTTACGGGTAGTTGCAAACGGCTCAACGCCTCGGTCCGGTTGCCCGAGGCCGAGATCGCGTGGATCTGGCGGAGGACTCCCGCCGGTCTGTGGGAGCGGTCGTACATCTCCCCGGCGACCTGCCGCAGCCGGTCCTCGTCCATCGGGAAGCCGGGCGAGCCGATCGTCTTGAACGTCTTCACGACCTGCTCGACGTATCCCTCGCGGCTGCGCGGTGACTGCGTGAACAGCAGGGCGAGCGCCTTCAGCGTCGGCGTCCCCACGCGGCGGCTGCCCGTCGTCGACATCATCGAGACCAGCGAGCGGACCCGTTCGGGGTGCTCGATCGCCAGGGTCTGGCCGATCATCCCGCCCATCGAGACCCCGACCACGTGGGCCGACTCGATCTCCAGGTGGTCCATCAACCCGGCGGCGTCCGCCGCCATGTCGGAGAGCAAGTAGGCAGCGCCGGCGCGGCGGCCGAGGAAGAGGTCGCCCCGTCGCGGGACTCCCGCCGCGCTCAGCATCGTCGAGTGGCCGATGTCGCGGTTGTCGAAGCGCACCACCCGGAAGCCCCGCTCGGCGAGCATCGCGCAGAACTCCTCGTCCCAGGCCAGCATCTGGGTGCCGAGGCCCATGACCAGCAGCAGCGGCTCGCCCCTCTCGCCGCCGATCTCCTGGTAGGCGATCTCGACTCCGTTAACGGGGGCGAAGCGCTCCTCGGTCAATCTCATCCGGGAGAGTTTAGGTTGATCGGATGCGCACCGCGATCGTCTCCGACCTGCACCTGGGTGGGTTCTTCGGCGAGGACCTGTTGCGGGATGCGGGGATTCGGCGGATGTTGCTGGAGGAGATCGGCTCGGCCGACCGGGTTGTGCTGCTCGGCGACGTGCTCGAGCTGCGGGAGCTGCCGCTGGCCGGTGTGCTGGAGATCGCGCGGCCCTTCTTCGAGGACCTGGGAGAGGCGGTGGCTGGCCGCGAGGTGTTGCTCGTGCCCGGCAACCACGATCACCGGTTGGCGGAGCCGTTGCTGGAGAGCCTCGCCATTTCGGGCTCCCCGGACTTGGGACTGGAGCACCGCCATCCCCCCGTGGCCGAGGCCGCCGTGCGGATCGACGATTGGCTCGGGACCGCCGAGCTGCAGATCGCCTACCCGGGCGCATGGCTGCGCGACGACGTCTACGCGATCCACGGCCACTACATGGACTGCCACATGTCGCTGCCGCGCCTGGAGTGCCTTGCCACGGCAGCGGTGATGCGCGCCGGCAACCGCCTGCCCGACCCGACCGGACCCGGCGACTACGAGAGCGTTCTGCGACCGATCTACGGCTTCTCCTTCGGCCTCGCCCAAGCCGGCATGTCGCATGGAGCGACCCGCGTCTCAGAGCGGGCCTGGCGCTCGCTTTCAGGACGAAACCGCGCGAACGGCCAGGTCCGCCGGGCGGTGGCCCGCGCCGCGGTCGGCGCCGCGGTGCCGGCAAGTATCTGGGCCCTCAACCGTCTGCTGAGAGCCGACTTCGACGCCGACCTCTCTCCCGGCGCGATCACCCGCAGCGGGATCGCAGCCGCAACCGAGATGACAAGGCGCCTGCGCATCGAAGCCGCCCACGTGATCACCGGCCACACCCATCGCGGCGGGCCGCGCGAAGACGAAGCGGAGTGGCCCCTGGCCGAGGGCGGGCACCTCCACAACACCGGCAGCTGGGTCTTCGCCTCGGCCTTCCACCATCCCGGGACGCCGCCCGGTCCCTACTGGCCGGGCACGGTCACCTGGATCGAGGACGAGGACCCGCCGCGGCGGGTTCAGCTCCTCGCCGAGCACCCGCGCGAGGAACTGAGGGAGACCGTCCGCCGCTCAGCCGCCCCCGTCTAGCCACTCGGCGACGATCCGGCCGATCTGCGGCCCGGCATCCTCCTGGAGGAAGTGCCCGGCGTTCTCGATCGGTCGTGGCGCCGGGTAGTTGAGCTGCGAGGACACCCGCTCGCCGACCGAGAAGGGAAGGACTGGGTCGGAATCCGCCCAGAGAACGATGGTGGGCCGGTCGTCCTCGCGCAACGCGTCGGCAACGCGTTTGCCCTCCGCGGCACCGGGCGCGTCGGGCTCGGTCGGCAGGATCAGCGGGAATGCGCGCGCGCCGGCCTTCGACTCGGGGGTCGGGTACGGCGCTTCGTAGGCGGCGATCACTTCGTCGCCGGGGTCGTTCTTGCAGCCGCCCCGGACCAGGAAGCCGACCGGCACGTCCTCGTTGTTTCGCACGAACTCGCGGAACTGGAGCCAGGTGTCGCTCATCTGCTGGTGGCCGGTGAAAGGCCCGGTCTCCATGATCACGATGCGGGAGAAGCGGTCGGGGTGCTCGACGGCGAGGCGCAGGCCGATCGGCCCACCCCAGTCGTGGACGACAGCGGTGGCGTCGCGCACGTCCAGCTCCGCCAGCAGCGCCGCCATCAGCTCGACGTGGCGGTCGTACGTGTACCAGCCGAGGTCGATGGGCTTATCGGAGCGGCCGAAGCCGGCGTAGTCGGGAGCGATGCAGCGGTAGCCGGCGTCGCGGACCGGCGGAATCACCTTGCGCCAGAGGAACGACCAGGTCGGCTCGCCGTGGAAGAAGACGACCGGCTCCCCCTCTCCCTCATCCAAGTAGGCCAACCGCAGGCCGTCGACCTCCTTGTACTGAGACTCGAACGGAAAGTCCGGCAGCCCCTGCAGGTCCTCGTCCGGCGTTCGCACCACGTCCACGCTCATCCCTCGCTCCTTCCGCTGTTCCTTAGCTGCCTTATATGGGACAAAGGAACAGCGCGGCTGTTGGCCGGCGAGTCTATTTCACAATTCCCGACTTTTCTGATTGACAATGTGCTACGGTGCCCGCTCTTTTAGAACTAACTTCATCGAGAAAGAGGGGAAGCACCCATATGGACAAGGCTCGCAGGGGCGCCAACAGGCGCCGGAACATCGGCCTCCTGACCGCGCTCTCCGCGCTGCTCATCGCCGTCGTCGCGGCTGGATGCGGCAGCAGCAGCTCCGGTTCCGGCGGCGGGAAGCTCGACATCGTCGGCTACTCCACCCCGGAGACCGTCTACGAGGAGAGCCTCGAGCCGGGCTTCCAGGGGACCTCGGCCGGCGCCGATGTCAGCTTCAGCAACTCCTTCGGCGCCTCCGGCGACCAGAGCCGCGCCGTCGAAGCCGGGCAGCCGGCCTCCGTCGTTCACTTCGCGCAGGCCGGCGACATGAGCCGCCTGGTCGAAGCGGGGCTCGTCGCCAAGGACTGGGACAAACAGAAGTACAACGGCATCGCCCAGGACTCGGTCGTGGCGATCATGACCCGCAAGGGCAACCCTGAGGGGATCAAGTCCTTCGACGACGTCCTCAACAAGGACATCGAGGTGATCACGCCCAACCCGTTCAGCTCCGGTTCGGCGCGCTGGAACATCATGGCGCTCTACGGCACAGAGCTGCACAAGGGTAAGTCCGAGGCCCAGGCGCTCGACTCGGTCAGAGCGCTGCTCGAGAAGACCGTGGTGCAGCCCGGCAGCGCCCGCGACGCGCTCGCCGCCTTCACCCAGGGCGAGGGCGACGTGCTGCTCGGCTACGAGAACGAGGCGATCAAAGCCCAGGAAGAGGGTGAGGACATCGACTACGTGATCCCGCCCAGCACGATCCTGATCGAGACGCCGATCGCTGCCACTCTGGACGCGTCGCCGGCCGCGCAGGCGTTCCTCGATTACGTCTGGTCCGACGCCGGCCAGCGGATCTGGGCCGAGAACGGCTACCGCCCGGTCAACCCGAAGCTGGTCGACCCGAAGCAGTTCCCCACCCCCGAGGACCTGTTCACGATCGCCGAGTTCGGCGGCTGGGACAAGGTCAACGACGAGTTCTTCGACGACACGACCGGCAAGGTCGCCGAGATCGAGAAGGAGCTCGGGGTCTCGACCAGCGGCTGAGCATGGAAGGTCACCCGGCAACCGTCGCAACACCCCGGGCGGGCATCCGCCTGCCCGGGGTGGGCGCTGGCCTCGGCAGGGGCCTCGTCACGCTTTACCTATCCCTGATGGTGTTGCTGCCGCTGGCCGCGGTGGTGGCGGAGTCGACCAGCGGGGGGCTCAGCGCCTTCTGGGACTCGGTCACCGGCAGCCAGTCGATCGCGGCGCTGAAGCTGACCGTGATCTGCTCGCTGATCGTCGTCGCGATCAACGCGGTCTTCGGCACGATCATCGCCTGGGTCCTGGTCCGGGACGAGTTCCCCGGCAAGGGGGTCGTCAACGCGCTGATCGACCTGCCCTTCGCGCTGCCGACAATCGTCGCCGGCCTGACGCTGCTGACCCTGTACGGGGCGGAGAGCCCGATCGGCCTCGACGTCGCCTTCACCAGGGTCGCGGTGGTGATGGCGCTCGCCTTCGTCACCCTGCCGTTCGTCACCCGCGCGGTGCAGCCACTCTTGATGGAGATGGACCGCGAGATGGAGGAGGCGGCGACCTCGCTCGGCGCCGGCGGCTTCACCGTCTTCCGGCGGATCATCTTCCCCAACCTCCTGCCGGGGATCCTGGCCGGGGTGATGCTGGCCTTCGCGCGGGCGCTCGGCGAGTTCGGTTCCCTGGTCCTGATCTCCGGGAACATCCCCTTCAAGACCGAGGTCTCCTCGGTCTTCATCCGCAGCCAGATCGAGTCCGGGAACGTCTCGGGCGCGGCGGCGGTCTCGGTCGTGCTGCTGGCGATCTCGCTGCTGCTGCTGGTCGCGGTCAGCCTCTTCGTCCGCTGGGGTGCACGGAAATGAGCGTCGGAGCCCCTGCCAAGTGGGGTCTGCGGAGCCTCGCCTTTGGCTACCTGGGCCTGCTGCTGCTCGCCCCCGTGGGGATGATCTTCTACAAGACGTTCGAGCACGGGCTCGGGCCGCCGATCGAGGCGATGACCTCTCCCGACGCGGTGCACGCGATCTGGCTGACGCTGCTGATGGTCGCCGTCGCCGTTCCCCTCAACACGGTCTTCGGCGTCGGCTGCGCGCTGCTGCTCGTCCGTCACAAGTGGAAGGGCAACGCGGTGATCGACGGGATCATCAACCTCCCCTTCGCGATCTCCCCGGTGGTGATCGGCCTCTCGCTGTTCCTGCTCTACGGCACCGACGGCTGGTTCGGCCCGGCGCTCGCCGACGCCGGCATCACGGTTCTCTTCTCCACTCCGGGCATGATCCTCGCGAGCGTCTTCGTCTCGCTGCCCTTCGTGGTGCGGGAGACCGTGCCCGTCCTGCAGGAGATCGGCACCGAACAGGAGCAGGCGGCGTCGACCCTGGGCGCCAACGCCTGGCAGACCTTCTGGCGGGTCACCCTGCCGGCGATCCGCTGGGGCGTCGCCTACGGCATGGTCCTGACCACCGCCCGGGTCCTGGGCGAGTTCGGCGCGGTGACGATCGTCTCCGGGTCGATCTCCGGCGAGACCGAGACGCTGCCGCTGTTCGTCGCCAAGTCGTTCGAGCAGTTCAACGAGCAAGCCGCATACGCGGGGGCGATCGTTCTCGCCCTGCTTGCCCTGACCACGCTGTTGCTGATGAGCGTCGGCGGCCGCAAGGCCAAGGCGCAGGCCAGTGGGCCGATCCCGATCACGGGAGACGCCTCCATATCGATGTCGAATCAGAAGGAGGGTTCCTGATGGGAATCGCAGTCGAGGGAGCGTGCAAGCGCTTCGGTGACTTTCAGGCTCTCGACAATGTCTCGATAGACGTGCCCGACGGCTCGCTGACCGCCCTGCTGGGGCCGAGCGGCAGCGGCAAGTCAACCCTGTTGCGGGCGATCGCCGGGCTGGAAACGCTGGACGCCGGGCTGGTGACGATCAACGGCGAGGACGCGACGGCCAAACCGGCGCAGAAGCGCGAGGTCGGCTTCGTCTTCCAGCACTACGCCGCCTTCAAGCACATGACCGTGTTCGGCAACGTCGCCTTCGGCTTGAAGATCCGCAAGTGGGCGAAGCCCGAGATCAGCGACCGCGTGCACGAGCTGCTGCGCCTGGTCCAGCTGGACGGGCTTGCCGACCGCTACCCCGACCAGCTCTCCGGCGGGCAGCGGCAGCGGATGGCGCTGGCCCGGGCGCTGGCGGTGGAGCCGCGGGTGCTGCTGTTGGACGAGCCGTTCGGCGCGCTCGACGCCAAGGTCCGCAAGGACCTGCGCACCTGGCTGCGCCGCCTCCACGACGAGATGCACGTGACGACGATCTTCGTCACCCACGACCAGGAGGAGGCGATGGACGTCGCCGAGCAATTGGTCGTGATGAACGAGGGGCGGGTCGAGCAGTCGGGCAGCGCCAACGACCTCTACGAGCATCCCGCCAACGAGTTCGTGATGAGCTTCGTCGGCGAGGTCAACCGGCTCGGCGAGCACTTCGTGCGGCCGCACGACATGGAGGTCGTGCTCGATCCCGACGAGCGGACCGAAGAGGCGCTGGTCCAGCGCATCGTCGCCCTCGGCTTCGAGATCCGGGTCGAGTTCACGCTCGGCGACGGCACCGAAGTGTGGGCGCAGCTGACCCGGCCAGAGCTCCAGAAGCTGGAGCTGCGAGAGGGCCAGATCGTCTACCTGCGCCCTGGTCAGACAAAGAGCTTCAGCGGCGAGGTTGCAAGCGCCGCCTGAAGAGGCGACGACGGGGCGGGGCGCCCTTGCCGGGTGCGTCCCGCCCCACTTCGCCGTTAAACCAACCGGCGCTCGAACGTCTTCTCCAGCGAGCGCTCATCCTCTTCGCCGGCGACCGTCTTGTCGAGCCGCATCGTGGCGCGGCGACCGTCGATGCGCAGGGTCGCCACCTGGTTGTCGAAGTACGGGCCTTCCAGCAGGCGCCAGCGGATGCCGGGGTCGGGAGCGCCCGCCGCTCGGGCCAGGCCGCGTGCGGCGACGGTGAAGGGATCGGAGAAGCCGGCCTGGATCGTCTTGCGCTCGTGCTCGGCGAGCGGATTGCGGTAGGGGGAGCACACCGCCTGGACCACTCTGCTGCGGACGCCGGCGCCCGGCTTGAAGGCGACATCGCAGAGGTAGGCGTGGTGCACGTCCCCGGAGAGGACGACGATCGAGGCCGGGGGCGCGCCGCGCCGCCCCGAGCCCACCTCCTCCAAGAGTTCCCGGAACCTTTGAAAGGAGAACTGGAACGCGGCCCAGTGGTCGAAGTCGGCCAGGCGGCGGAGTCTTTCGCTGCCGCGGGCGACGAGCGGCCCCCAGGCGCCGTCGCAGAGCCGCTCGTTCCAGGCTTCCAGATGATGGAACCCGGGAGAGAGGAGATAGGGAACGGTCGTGGCGATCAGCAGGTGGTCGAAGTCTCCGCTTGCGTGGTCGACGATCCAGCCCCATATCTCGTCGTTGAAGATCGAGCGCCGGCTCTCGGTCAGGACCCGGCCGGCGCGGGAGTCCATGAAGATCGCCCGCGTCCGGCCGAGATCGCGGCAGAAGCTCCAGCGCATCCCCGCAGCCGTGGAGTCGATCGCCTTCGCCCAGCGGCGCAGCTCGTCGGTGGCGTCGGGGTTGCCCCGCACCCGTTGGTACAGGCCGTTGTCGTCCAGCTCGCGAGGCGACAGGTTCCCAAGGTGCTGGTAGACCCAGTAGCTCATGATTCCCGCCACCGCCCGCTCGTGCCACCAGTGCTTGGCTTCCATCTCCTCGTGCCAGGCGCGCGAGATGTTCCAGTCGTCGCTCATGTCGTGGTCGTCCCAGACCATCGACAGCGAGACCGTCGAGAAAAGCCAGCGGATCAGCGGGTCCTCCCATGACTCGCGGTAGAGCCAGGTGTACTCCTCGTAGTCGATGACTTCCTCGCCCGGCGCGGGGTCGGCGTCACGGCGCTCCCGGATTCGCTCGCGCGTCGCGGGCGAGCCCTCGTCGACATAGACCTGATCGCCAAGCAAGAAGAGGAGTTCCGGCCACTCGTCGCGCTCGGAGTGGGTCATCTGATCGGCGAGCACGTGCAGCGCGTCCAGCTCATACCCATCCGGGTGCTGGTCTCTGCTGAGGATGTAGGGCTCGGTGTGAGGAGCGGCGGCCCTGCAGGAGCCGAAGCAGATGTCGAGTGGGGCGTCGCGGCCAAGCGTGCGGATCGCACTCGGCGGCTCGTCGCGATCGGGCGGCGGCCAGCACCGATCGCCGTCCAGAGCGACCTCGTACTCGTAGAAGCCGCCGGGCTCGAGGTCCTCTATGCGGACTAGCGCGTAGTGGTGCCCCTCGACGCCGAAGGTGCGCTCACGGCGGCCGAGAATCTCCACCTCACAGGCTTCACTCGTCTCCACCCAGATCGTCGCTTCTGTTTCGGAGACATAGCGAAGGAGAGGGCCCAGCAGGAGGTCTGCCATGCAACCCCTCTTCCCCACCCGCATCGGCTTTAAGCGTGGGGACTCTCCCGCAACTGTTCGAGAAGACGATCGACGAACTCGGCCTGGGCCGGGTTGATCTTCTCTCTCGCCTCTGTCGGGTCGAACCACCCGGCGCGGTCGACCTCGGGGAACTCCCGCTCGGCGCCGGAGCGCGGCGGCCACTCCACCTTGAAGGTGTTGCTTTGAAGCGTCGCCGGGTCGAAGTCCCCCTCGGCGGCCCAGGCGCAAACGACCTTGCCTCCTTTCTGGCGCACCTCCCCCAGATCGAGCAGTGCGCTCATCTCGATCGCAATGAGGGAACCAAGCTCTTCCTCCAACTCACGCAGCGCGCAGGCCTGCGGGTCTTCCCCTTCTTCGTATTCCCCCTTCGGAATCGACCAGGACCCCAAGTCCTTCTTCGCCCAGAAGGGCCCGCCGGGGTGCACAAGCAGGACCTCGATCCCCTTTCCGGCATCGAAACGAAAGAGAAGGATCCCTGCGCTCCGCTTCATGTACAGATCGTGGCAGAGGGAACCTTGGCGTCCTTCAAAGCGGCAAACATGGCTCCAGAGCAGGAAATATGTCGCATCGCTCGAATAGGCTGGCCGTAGTTCCCCTGTCTACGCGGACGAAAGGTTACGCATGAACGAGGAGAGCACACTCAGCGGCTGGTGGGTGTTCGCCGGCGCGCTGCTGCTGATCGCCGGTGTCCTGAACATCGTCTACGGCATCGCGGCGATCGATGATTCGAAGTTCTTCACCGAGAACGCCCAATACATCATCAGCAGCCTCCACACCTGGGGATGGGTTTCCCTGATCATCGGGGTGCTGGAGCTAATCGCAGCGTTCTCGTTGTTCGCGGGCGGCGAGTTCGGCCGCTGGTTCGGCATCCTCGTCGGATCGCTGAACGCGATTGGCGCGCTGCTATCGATCCCGGCCTACCCGTTCTGGTCGCTGGCGATCTTCGCCCTCTCGATCATCATCGTCTACAAGCTGGCCGAAGGCCCCGAAAGGCCGGTCGTCTAGACCCGAACCGGGTCAGCCGCCCAGCGGCGGACCCGCGATCTGCTGTTGCCGAAGGCCCCGGGCAGCCGGGGCCTTCGTCGTTGCGGGGTCCCCATCCAGTCCCGGTTCGGGGGCGTCAAGGGTCGACCAGGGCGCCCTGGCTGAGCCATTCTCCTCGTAGAGCACGTCGACGCCGGCGAGTCGGTCCTGCCAACCCCGGCGCCGCTCGTCGAAGAGGATGCCAAGGAAGCCCAGGCCGAAGGGGATCGCCGCCAGCGCCAGGCCGAACAGGCGCTTGACCGACTTCCGCAGCGGTAAGCCGCGGCCCTCGACGCCGAGCCTGACCCCGAAGAAGCGCATCCCAAGAGTCTGCCCGGCCAGCGACCAGAAGCCGACCAGGTAGAGGGATCCGAAGGCGAGCCAGGCGGTCGACCCCACCGCCAGCGCCAACCCGGAGACCCCACCGTCGTTGCCGAAAAAAGCGGAGCCGATCAGGGCCGCAAGCGCCGCCAGGCCGGAGAAGGCGAGGTTGACGATCAGCGCGTCGAGCCCGAAGGCGAGCCCGCGGGTGACCGCGCCGGCGCGATCGGTGGGCTCGGAGCGCCTCTTGCGGAAGAAGATCCGTCGTGCGACCCGCTCCAGGCCATCGTCGAGGCGGCGGCTCGCGTCGCCGATCGTGTGGCCGATGTCCTCGACCAAGCCGACGCTCTGGGCGCGGATTGCGGCGCGCAACTCCGGCGCCTCGGCGATCCGCTCGACCAGTCGCTGCGTCTCGTCGCTGGCCAGCAGCCGCTGCCAGACCTCGTCGACCAGCTCGCTGTCGAGCGCTTCGATCAGGGCTCTCTTGACTGCCTCGCTTTCCAGCGCACCCTGTACCGCTTCCTCGACGACAGGCCCCCGCAAGACACGGGCCAGCGCCCGTTCGACGGCCTCACTCTCGACCGCGGCGACGATCGCCTCCTCGGCGGCCGCTTCGACCGCGCGATCGATACCAGTCGCTCTGGTGACCGTCCGCGCACCGCGCACGCCTACGCCGAGCAGACGAACCGAGAGCGGCAGCGGCCTGCCGGAGGGAGCCTCTCCGGCAAGCGACGCCTCTTGGGCGGGATCGTCCCCCATCGAGTCGGGGAGACAGGATTTGAACCTGCGACCGCTCGGCCCCCAGCCGAGTGCGCTACCAGACTGCGCCACTCCCCGTGGCTGCCCTGCATTCTGCCGCATCCGCGGCTAAGCGGCCAGCGAGCGGAACCGCTGTGCTAGTTCCTGGACCCAGAATGCGATCCGAACGTCTGTTCGGATCAATAGCCTCTCGTCAATGAGGCGATGCGGGCGCTGTGATCAGGTCAAGCCCCTGGCGGACTTCGCATGGCGCCGGAAATCGAAGGGGCAGCGAGACAACTACTGCCGCCCGTGCCGAGCTGCATACAAGCAGGAGCACTACGCCGCAAATCGCCAGCGCTATATCGACATGGCACAGCAGCGCAGGCGACTTTTGGTCAAAGAGCGCACCGCCTTTCTCGTCTCGTTCCTCCGAGAGCATCCATGCGCGGATTGCGGAGAGGCGGATCCCCTAGTGCTTGAGTTTGACCACCTTGGAGACAAGGAATTTGGCATAGCGAAGGGCCTTAGGGACCGCAACTGGCAAAGCGTCCTCGACGAGATGGCGAAGTGCGACGTAGTTTGTGCAAACTGTCATCGTCGTCGAACCGCTCGTCGGGGCGGATTCGTGCGCGCGGTGGTAGCTCAACGGTAGAGCCTCGCCCTTCCAAGGCGATGATGCGGGTTCGATTCCCGTCCGCCGCTCTCAATTGCCGGCATGCCCAGCGCATGACTCCAAGTCGATCGCTGCGCCATTGAGGGTTCGACGCTCTCCTGCGCGGGTATTGCCTCAGTACGACGCCAGGTTCGTTCCCAGCACCAAGGAGGAGCAAGTGGCTACGAGGAAGAGGGAAGGCTCGATCTTCGGCATCTCGACGGGCGGCATCATCGTCATCGTCGGGATCGTGGTGATGATCGTCTGGAGCTTCTGGATTGGCTTGATCATCGCCCTGATCGGCCTGATCGCCTTCGGTGGCTTCGCCCGCGGCAAGTGGTATTAGCGATCCTGCGCCTCAAGCCAGGATCGAGGAGCGGGGGAGCCGGGATTCGAACCCGGATTCACGGTTTTGGAGACCGTGCGCATAGCCGTTAACTCACTCCCCCGGGACCCGGCCATGCTAGCCGGGCGGGATGTCGCCTCGCCGAGGAGGATCGGGGCTGGAAACCGCAGTGCGGGCGGAGGGACTTGAACCCCCAAGCTCTTGCGAGCACCGGCACCTAAAGCCGGCGTGTTTGCCATTTCACCACGCCCGCGCAGCCCGAGTTTAGACCGTCCCCAGGCAGGCAGATCGTCCGAGGTGAAGACTAGGTTACGAACATATGTTCGATCCGTCACAGCCACTAACGTGAGGCCGCAAGGGGAATTCCGCGAAGTCATGGACTTAGTCGCAACTGGGCTTTGCGACCGCGAAATCGGCGAACGGACTAGAGTTCCTCGACGCACCGTTTCGGATTGGAGGCGGGGGAAGCATCGGATCCGGCCCCGTTCTTGGAAAGACCACCGGTGCGCAGAAGTACACGATTTCTCGGTGCTCCCACCCGTCCATTACTCGTATTTGCTCGGTCTGTACCTCGGAGACGGCTGCATCTCCGCAGGACGCCGTGGCGTGTGGCAAATCCGCATAACGCTGGACTCTGCCTATACAGGAATCGTCGATAGCTGTTGCACCGCTCTTGAAGCAGTCTTCCCCGAGAAGACCGCTCATCGTGGAATGCGTCAGGACAGCAAATGCATCGATGTCTCTATGTGGTCAAAGCATTGGCCTTGTCTGATCCCTCAACATGGACCCGGCCGAAAGCATCTTCGACCCATCTTGCTTGAGTCTTGGCAAGACACAATCATCAGCGCCAATCGCGAGCCGTTCATCAGGGGGCTGATCCACAGCGACGGCACGCGGATCATCGCGACCGAGCGCAAGGGCTCTTACGTAAGGCGAGCGCCTCGCTACGCATTCAGCAACAAATCCGAGGACATCAAGCAGCTCTTCTGTGAGAGCTGCGATGCGCTTAGGATTCAGTGGACGCGGCCCTCAGATCGACAGATAGCCATCTATCGCAAAGAATCGGTCGCTCGGCTCGACGAGTTCGTCGGCCCCAAGCGATAGCGAGCAGATTTTGGGCTTAACGCGTGACCAATGTCGCGTCGTCGCTCATAGATTCTATGATCGGCGCGTGGCGGTTGGAGAGGTGAGGCCGGGCTACGAGCTGTGGCGGCCCAACCGGGAGAGACCGGAGACGATCACGACCAAGTTCGTGATCGTCCTGCTGCTGGCCGCGACGGCGATCATCTCGGCGGTGGTGACAATTGCTGGCTTCTCCCTGCTGGAGGGCGGCGGCAGCATGGGGGTCATCTGCCTCATCTACGTCTTCCTATACGCCCTTTTCGCCTTCCTCGTCGCCCGCTGGAGCCGTGGAATCCTCCCGGTCGCCGCCGCCCTCTCGATGATCCTGGCGATCTTCTGCGCGGTCGGGGCCGACAGCTGGTTCGCCCGCGACAAGGCGGGCTTCGACGAGGCGGCGCTGCCTTCCGCGCTGATCGGTCTGTTGGTGGTGATTCTCGCCCTGTTGCAGATCGTCATCGTCGCCGTCGCCCTCTACGGCTTCAACCAGGACTGGCACGTGGAAGAGGAGCGCCCGATCGGCTCCGGCGAGGATTACGGCGCCGGCGCCCCGCCCCAACCGGCATAGCCAGCCTGGCGGTTCCGGACCAAGCGGGGCCAGGACGCAGGGAGTCCGAATAGCAGCGCTATTCGGGCGACCGAGGACACCGCCCCGCGCCGTGTCCGGGGCCGCCAGGCGATGCCGGAGGTGGGACTCGAACCCACAAGCCCGTAAGGGCAATCGATTTTGAGTCGATCGCGTATGCCAATTCCGCCACTCCGGCGCGGTGCGAACGATAGACCGCCTCTAGACTGCCCCGCGGGATGAGGGTCCACCATCTCAACTGCGGGTCGTTCTGCCCCCATGGGGCGCGCCTGGTCAACGGGGAGGGCGGGTTGCTCGACCGGGCGACGATCGTCTGCCACTGCCTGGCGATCGAGGCCAGCGATGGGTTGGTCCTGGTCGACACCGGCTTCGGGATGGAGGACGCGCGCAACCCGCGCCAGCTTGGGGGCCTCTTCAGCGCGATGATGAACCCAAGGCCCAAGGTCGAGACGACGGCCCTCGAGCAGCTGAAGGCGCTCGGCTTCGCCGCCGGCGACGTGCGCCACATCGTCACCACCCACCTCGACCTCGACCACGCCGGCGGGCTTCCCGACTTCCCCGAGGCCGAGGTCCACCTTTTCGCCCCGGAGCTGGAGGCGGCGCTGAACCCGAAGCTCGACGAGCGGCTGCGCTACATCGGCGGCGCCCACTGGAAGCACGAGCCACGCTGGGTGACCCACGAGGCCGGCGGCGACGACTGGTTCGGCTTCGAGAGCGTGCGGATCCTGCCCGGGATCGACGCCGAGCTGCTGCTGGTGCCACTGGCCGGGCACTCGCGCGGGCACACCGCGGTGGCGATCAAGGCGAACGATAATTGGCTGCTGCACTGCGGCGACGCCTACTTCAACCACGGCGAGCTTGCGACGCCGCCGAGCTGCCCGCCGATGCTGCGCTTCTTCCAGAACCTAACCGCCGTCGACAACAAGGCCCGCAAGGCCAACCGGGAGCGGCTGCGCGAGTTGATTGCCCGACACGGCGACGAGGTCACCCTCTTCTGCGCCCACGACCCGCACGAGCTGGAGCGGGAGCAGTCCAGGGCGGGCGCCGTCGCGGCAACCGAGTGACTCCGGGCACGCCGGAAAAGCTCTGGGAACCCTCCGCAGAGCTGATCGAGCGGGCGCGGATGACCGAGTACATGCGCTGGCTGGAGACGGAGCGCGGGCTGCGATTCGAAGGTTATGAGGAGCTGTGGCGGTGGTCGGTCGATGACCTGGAGGGATTCTGGTCCTCGATCTGGGACTTCTTCGGGGTGCGGGCCGACGGCGGCTACGACCGAGTGCTGGGCAGTCGCGAGATGCCCGGGGCCGAGTGGTTTGCCGGGGCACAGGTGAACTACACCGAGCACGTCTTCGCCGGCAAGAAGGACACGGAAACGGCGATCCTGCACGCCTCGGAGCTGCGCGATCTGAGTGAGCTGAGCTGGGGCGAGCTGCGGGCACAGGTCGCAGCGGTCGCAGCGGGGTTGCGCGAGCTGGGAGTCGAGCGGGGCGACCGGGTCGTCGCCTACATGCCGAACATCCCGGAGGCGATCGTCGCCTTCCTCGCGGCGGCGAGCATCGGGGCGATCTGGTCCAGCTGCTCTCCCGACTTCGGGCCGGCGAGCGTGATCGACCGCTTCGCGCAGATCGAGCCCAAGGTCCTCTTCGCGGTCGACGGCTACCGCTACGGCGGCAAGGACTTCGACCGGCGCGAGACGATCGCGCGGCTGCAGGCGGAGATGCCGAGCCTGGAGCGGACCGTCGTCCTTCCCTACCTGGGTTCCGATCCCGACCTCTCCTCCCTGCGCGACGCGATGCGCTGGGAGGAGCTCCTCGCTAGAGGCGATGGGGCGGCACTCGACTTCGAGCGCGTCTCCTTCGATCACCCGCTCTGGGTCCTCTACTCCTCCGGCACCACCGGGCTGCCGAAGGCGATCGTCCAGGGCCAGGGCGGCATCCTGCTCGAGCACCTGAAGAAGCTCAACCTCCACGTCGACGCCCATCCCGGCGACCGCCTCTTCTGGTTCACGACGACCGGCTGGATGATGTGGAACTTCCTCGTCTCCGGCCTGCTGACCCGAGCCGCGATCGTCCTCTACGACGGCAACCCCGGGCATCCCGACATGGGCGTGCTCTGGGACTTGGCGGAGCGGGCCGGGGTGACGATGTTCGGTACCAGCGCCAGCTACATCGCAGCTTGCATGAAGGCCGGGGTGGAGCCCGGCGCCGGCCGCGATCTCGATCGCTTGAGAGCGGTCGGCTCGACTGGGTCCCCCCTCTCCCCCGAAGGTTTTGACTGGATCTACGAACACCTCGGCGCCGACACCTGGCTCTTCTCGACCAGCGGCGGCACCGACCTCTGCACCGCCTTCGTCGGCGGTGTGCCGCTGCTCCCTGTCTACCGGGGTGAGCTGCAGGGGCGGGCGCTGGGCGCCGCCGTTGAGGCCTGGGACGAGGACGGCAACTCTGTCGTCGACGAAGTCGGCGAACTGGTCGTCACAGAGCCGATGCCCTCGATGCCGGTCTCCTTCTGGGGAGACGAGGACGGGAGTCGCTACCGGGCCAGCTACTTCGAGCACTATCCCGGTGTCTGGCGCCACGGCGACTGGATCGAGATCACCTCGCTCGGCACGGCGGTGATCTACGGCCGTTCCGACTCGACGATCAACCGCTCCGGCGTTCGCATGGGAACGAGCGAGATCTACCGCGCCGTGCTCGGCGTCGTGGAGATCGTCGACGCGCTGGTCGTCGACATTCCGCGGCCTGGAACCGAGGGCTGGATGCCGCTCTTCGTCGTGCTGCGCGAGGGCGCTGCGCTCGACGACGAGCTGCGCAAGGAGATCGCCCGCCGCGTCCGCGAGCAGTGCTCCCCTCGCCACGTTCCCGACGAGGTCTTCCAGATCGCCGAGGTGCCGCGCACGCTGAGCGGCAAGGTCCTCGAGGTGCCCGTGAAACGAATCCTGATGGGCACGCCCGCCGAGAAGGCGGCGAGTCGCGACTCGCTCGCCAACCCGGCGGCGCTCGACTACTTCACGGAGATGGCGGGAACGCTGAAGGCCTGAGCGCGGCTCAGGCGGGCGTCACGGGGTTGCGGCGCTCAGCGAAGGAACGGTCCTTGCCCGCCGGGTACGCGAAGCGGCGGATCAGCTCGCGGCGCAGGTCCTCAGGCTGGACCACGGCGTCGACGACCAGCTCGGAGGCAAGGTGGAGGATGTCGATGTCCTCGGCGTATTCGGTGCGCTTGGCCTCGACGAAGCGCTCGCGCTCGGCCTCGTCTTCGATCGCCTGAATCTGGTTGTAGAAGACGGCGTTGATCGCCGCCTGTGGGCCCATCACGGCGATCGATGCACTGGGCAGCGCGATGCAGCAGTCCGGCTCGAAGGCCGGGCCCGCCATCGCGTAGAGGCCGGCGCCGTAGGCCTTGCGAACGATCACCGAGAGCTTCGGCACGGTCGCCTCCGAGACGGCGCTGATCATCTTCGCTCCGTGGCGGATGATCCCCTGGCGCTCGACCGCGGTGCCGATCATGAATCCCGGCACATCGGCGAGGAAGAGCAACGGCACGTTGAAGGCGTTGCAGGTCTGGATGAAGCGGGCCGCCTTGTCGGCGGAGTCGACGAAGAGGACGCCGCCCTTCTGGCGGGGCTGGTTGGCGACGATGCCGACGACGCGACCGTCTACCCGCGCATAGCCGACGATCAGCTCCTTGGCCCAGCGCTTGTGGACCTCGAGGAAGGAGTCGGCGTCGAGCAGCGCGTCAAGGACCTCGCGCATGTCGAAGGGTTGGTTCTCGTCGGCGGGGACGATCTCGGCGATCGACGCGTCGGATACGGGATCGACGGGCGCGGCGACCGGCGGCTCCTCCCGCCAGTTGCCCGGCATGAACGAGAGGTAGCGCTTGGCGAGGTCGATCGCCTCCTCATCCGTCTTGACCAGGAAGTGGCCGCAGCCGGAGATGCCGGTGTGCATCTTGGCACCGCCCATCTCCTCCAGCGTCACCTTCTCGCCGATCACCATCTCGGCCATCCGCGGCGAGCCCAGGTACATCGAGGCGTTTCCCTCGCGCATGATCACCACGTCGCAGAAGGCGGGAATGTAGGCGCCGCCGGCGGCGCTCGGGCCGAATAGCAGGCAGACCTGGGGAACCTGGCCGGAGAGCCGCACCTCGTTGTGGAAGATGCGGCCGGCGCCGCGCCGTCCGGGGAACATCTGCACCTGATCGGTGATCCGCGCCCCGGCCGAGTCGACCAGGTAGACCATCGGCACCAGGTGCGTCAGCGCCCGCTCTTGGATGCGGAGGATCTTCTCGACCGTCTTCGGCCCCCAGGAGCCGGCCTTGACGGTCGGGTCGTTAGCCATCAGCGCGACGCGGCGTCCGTCGATCGTGGCCAGCCCGGTGACGACGCCATCGGCGCCCAACCCCTCCTGGTCCCAGTTGGCGAGCAGCCCCTCCTCGGCGAAGGAGCCGGGGTCGACGAGGCGCTCGACGCGCTCGCGGACCGGCAGCTTGCCCTGCTCCTCTGTCTTCTCGTGGTGGCGCTGCGGGCCGCCGGAGAGCGCGGCCTCAAGGGCTTGGGCGAAGTCGCTCACGCGCGAGAGCCTAATCGGCTTGGGGACCTGTCCAGTCGACCGGCCCGGCGCGCAGCACATGGGCGCCGAGCGGGCGGGCGAGCGTCTCCTGCACCGCGCGCGAGGCTTCGATCAGCTTCGGCAGGTCCACCCCGGTCTCGATTCCCATCTCGTGAAGCATCGAGACGACGTCCTCGGTCGAGACGTTGCCGGTCGAGCCGGGCGGCACCGGGCAGCCCCCCAGCTCGCCGAAGCTCGACTCGAAGGAGTCGATTCCCTCTTCCAGCGCCGCCAGCACGTTGGCGAGCCCTTGGCCGCGGGTGTTATGAAAGTGGGCGGTCAGCTCGACCCCGCCCAGACGCTCGCGGGCGAGGGCGAAGAACTCGTGGACCTGGCGCGGATTCGCCATCCCGGTTGTGTCGCCGAAGCCGACCTCGGCGCAACCCGCGGCGGCGAGCCGCTCGGCGATCTCGAAGACGCGCTCGGGCGGCACTTCGCCCTCATAAGGGCAGCCGAAGGAAACCGAGATGACGCCCTCGCAGCGCAGCCCCGCCTCGCGGGCGGTGGTGAGCGTCCTCTCCAACCCGGCCAGCGACTCCTCGATCGAACGGTTGACGTTGGCGCGGTTGTGACTCTCCGAAGCGGAGAGGAAGACACTCGCCTCGTCGAAGCGGCCGCGCATCGCAAGCGCCCGCTCCAGGCCGCGCTCGTTGGGAATCAGGACCGAGAAGGAGACGCCCTCGCGTCGCTGCACGCCGGCAAGCACCTGCTCGGCGTCGGAGAGCTGCGGGATCACGTCGGGCCGCACGAACGAGGTGACCTCCATCCGCTCCAGCCCGCTGACCGAGAGCATGTCGATCAGCCGGATCTTCTCCTCGGTGCCGATCGTCTCCGGCTCGTTCTGGAAGCCGTCACGAGGCCCGACCTCGCGGATGCGCGCGCGCTGCGGCAGCGGTGCCACCTAGACCATTCCCAGGCCGCCGCTGACGCCGAGCGTCTCGCCCGTGACGTAGGTGGCGTCGTCGGAGGCGAGGAAGGCGGCTGCGGCGGCGACTTCGTCGGGCTGGCCGAGACGGCCCAGCTGGGTCGATCTGCGCATCGTCTCGATCACTTTCTCGCCGATCTCGCCGAACTCCTTGGCGCCCATCAAGAGCGGCGTCTCGATCGGGCCGGGGGCGATCGAGTTGGCGGTGATCCCGTAGCGGGCGTTCTCGCGGGCGATTGCCTTCATGAAGGCGACGATGCCGCCCTTCGCCGCCGAGTAGACGGCGGAGCCCTTCGAGCCGACCCGACCCGCCTCCGAGGAGATGCTGACGATCCGCCCGTATCTCGCCTGCTGCATGGCGGGCAGCGCCGCGAAGGTGCAGTTGAGGACGCCGACAAGGTTGATGTCGAGCACCCGCCGCCACTGCTCGGGGGTCGTGTAAGTGAAGAAGCCGAACTCGTCGGTGCCGGCGTTGTTGACGAGGATGTCCAGCGTGCCGGTCGCGTCGAGGGCGCCCTTGGCGGATTCGAGGTCGGTGACGTCGAGCTTCAGGGCATGGCCGCCGACCTCGCCCGCCACTTTCTCCGCCCCTTCGACGTCGATGTCGCCGACCCAAACCTCGGCGCCTTCGGCGGCGAGCCGCGCGGCGATCGCGGCGCCGATGCCGCTCGCGCCTCCCGTCACCAGGGCCTTTCTTCCTTCCAGCCTCACAGGGCGGTGAGCATAGACTGGCGCGCTCATGGCGGAGCCCATCCCGATCATCGGCGGCACCGGCGCGCTCGGAGCCGGCCTGGCGCGGCGCTGGGCTACGGTGGGGGCGCCGATCGTCATCGGCTCACGCTCCACCGAGCGCGCCGAAGAGGCTGCGGCCAAGGTCCGCGAGGCCGTCCCGGGCGCCGAGGTCGAAGGACTCGCCAACGAGGAGGCCGCGACGCGTGGCGAAATCGTCTTCCTCACCGTCCCCTTCCGCGCCCAGTCGGAGAACCTCAACAACCTGCGGGAAGCGCTGCGGCCGGGCCAGATCCTGGTCGATTGCACGGTGCCGCTGGCGGCCGCGGTGAGCGGCAAGGCGACCCGCTCGCTCGGCGTCTGGCAAGGCTCCGCCGCGCAGCAGGCGCAGGAGATGGTCCCCGAGGGGGTCACCGTGGTCTCGGCGCTGCACACGGTCGGCGCCCCGACCCTGGCCGACCTCGACGCCGAGCTGGGGGAGGACGTGCTCGTCTGCGGCGACCGCAAGGCCGACAAGGCGCGCGTCGCGCGGCTGATCGAGCTGATCCCCGGGCTGCGCGCCGTCAACGCCGGGGCGCTGGAGATGGCGCGGATCGTCGAGCAGCTGACCCCGATGCTGATCTCGGTCAACACCCGCTACAAGGCCCACGCCGGCATCCGGCTTACGGGACTGCCGGATACCGCCCACTGGGGATAACGAGTGAGGGTCGCGCTCCTTGCTGGCGGCACCGGTGGCGCCAAGCTCGCGGCCGGGATCCAGGAGGAGATCGGCTCCGACCTGGCGGTGATCGCCAACACCGCCGACGACATCGAGGTCCTCGGCGTCCACGTCTCCCCAGATCCCGACCTCATCACCTACTGGCTCTCTGGCGAGATCGACGAGGAGCGCGGCTGGGGAATTCGCGACGACACCTTCACCGTCTTCGAGCGGCTGACGAAGCTGGGGGCGCCGAGCTGGTTCAGCCTCTCCGATCGCGACCTCGCCGCCTGCCTCTACCGCCGCCAGTTCATTGACGAAGGTGGGCGCCTAACCGACGCGCAGGGGCAGATCGCCCGCGCGCTTGGCGTCGAGGCACGCGTGCTGCCGATGTGCGAGGCGCCGGTGCGGACCAAGGTGCTTACCGCGGCCGGGACGCGCGGGCTGCAGGAGTACCTGATCGTCGACGGAGGGCAGCCAGAGGTTCACGGCGTTGAGCTGGAGGGAATCGAAAGGGCCGAGCCGACCGCCGAGGTGCTGGAGGCGCTGCGCTGGGCGGAGGCGATCGTGATCGGCCCTTCCAACCCGGTGATCAGCATCGGCCCGATCCTCGCGGTCCCGGGGATGGGAGAGGCGATCTCCACCTCCGGCGCGCCGGTGGTAGCCGTCAGCCCCTTCGTCGCCGGCGAGGTGGTGAAGGGGCCGACCGAGCGCTTTATGGAGGCGCTCGGTCGGCCCTCGACGGCGGTGGGCGTGGCGTCGCTCTACACGGGGCTGATCGACGCGATGGTCGTTGACGAGGGCGATCCCGACCCCCCACCGGCTGAGATCCCCACCCTCTCCGCGCCGACTCTGATGGAGGGAGCCGCGGGCCGCGCCCGCGTAGCTCGCCTCGTACTCGACTACGCCGCTAGTTTCATCTCGGGGTGAAAGCAACCGCGATCCTTCCCGTGAAGCGTTTCGGTACGGCCAAGCAGCGCCTTGCCGCGAGCATCGACGGTGAGCGCCGCGTAGAGCTGATCGTGGCGATGCTCGGCGACGTGCTGGAGGCGATAGGCGCGGCGCGGACAGTCGAGCGGACGGTCGTCGTCACCGACGAGCCCCAGGCGCGGGAGATCGCAATCGCTGCGGGGGCCGAGGTCATCGCCGACCCGGAGGACGGGGGCCATTCCGAGGCGGCGCTGGCCGGGATCGGCCGCGCCGAGGAACATGGCGCGGATCGCGTCGTGCTCCTCCCCGGCGACTGCCCGCTGCTGGACCCACGCGAGCTGGATCGGCTGCTGACGGGAGTGCCCGAGCGCTACGTGGCAGTCGCCCCGGATCGTCACGGGCAGGGGACCAACGCGCTCGTCCTCTCTCCACCGCGCGCCATCCGCCCCGCCTTCGGCGAGGGGAGCTGCGCCCGACACGTCGCCGCCGCCCGCGAGGCGGAGATCCCCTTCTCGGTCGAGGAGCTGCCTTCGCTGGGGCTCGATCTCGACACACCGGCCGACGTCATCGCGCTGACCCGCGAGCTAGAGGCCAACCCGGGCCGCGCGAAACGGACAGCGAAGGCGCTGGGCATATGAGCACCGAGCTGCGCGTGCTGCCCGTCGTCGGGCTTCCGGAAATCGGGGAGGGCATGGCGCTCGGCGAGTTGATCGCCGGGCGAGCCGAGTTGAGCGACGGCGATGTCGTCGTCGTCTCTCAGAAGATCGTCTCCAAGGCCGAGGGACAGATCCGGCGCCTCTCCTCCGTAATCCCGGGCGGGGAGGCGCGCCGGTTCGCGGCGGTGCTCGGCAAGGAGCCGGCCCTGGTCGAGTTGATCCTCGAGGAGAGCGCCGAGGTGCTGCGCGCCGAACGCGGCGTGCTGATTACCGAGACGCGACACGGCTTCGTCTGCGCCAACGCCGGCATCGACAGCTCCAACCTGCCCGAGCCGGGCACTGTCTCCCTGCTGCCGGAGGACCCCGACGCCTCGGCGCGGCGCATTCGCGAGGAGATCCGCGCCGCCACCGGGGCGACAGTCGCCATGATCGTCTCCGACAGCTTCGGCCGCGCCTGGCGCCTGGGACAGGCCGAGGTGGCGATCGGCTGCGCCGGGATCGCCCCGCTCGACGACTGGCGCGGCCAGCGCGACGCCGGAGGGCGCGTGCTGGAAGCGACCCTGATCGCAATCGCCGACGAGGCGGCGGCCGCGGCCGACCTCGTGCGCGACAAGACAAGCGGCGTCCCCGCGGCGATCGTCCGCGGACTCGATCGTTTCGTCAGCGAAGAAGACGGCCCCGGCGCTGCGGCGCTGCGGCGCCCCCGCGACGAAGACCTCTTCCGCTAGACGAGCGAGCCGGAGACGTCGAGCACGGCGGCTCCGCGAAACCGCCCAGCGCGCAGGTCGTCGAGCGCCTGGTTCGCCGAGGCGAGTGGGTAGACCTCGACTTCGGTGCGGACAGGAATCCGCGGCGCCAGCTCCATGAACTCCTCGCCGTCGCGCCGGGTCAGGTTGGCGACCGAGCCGAGCGTTCGCTCCTCCCAGAGGATCTCGTAGGGGAAGGCAGGGATCTCGCTCATGTGGATGCCGGCGCTGATCACCCGCGCCCCCTTGGCGCTGGCCCGCAACGCCACCGGCATCAGGGCGCCGACCGGGGCGAAGACGATCGCGCCGTCGAGCTCCTCGGGCGGGGCCTCGTCGGACGACCCCGCCCACTCGGCGCCGAGCTCGCGGGCGAACGCCTGCGTCTCTTCATCGCCTTCCCGGGTGAAGGCGAACACGCGCCTCCCCTGGTGGACCGCCACCTGGCAGAGAATGTGGGCGGAAGCGCCGAAGCCGTAGAAGCCGATCCGCTCGGCGTCGCCGACCAGGCGCAGCGCCCGGTAGCCGATCAGCCCAGCGCAGAGCAGCGGCGCCGCCTGGTCGTCCGGGTAGCCCGCCGGGATCGGGAAGCAAAAGCGCTCGTCGGCGACCGCCAGCTCGGCGTAGCCGCCGTCGACGTCATAGCCGGTGAAACGGGCGTTGTCGCAGAGGTTCTCGCGCCCGCTCCTGCAGTAGCGGCACTCGCCATCGGTCCAGCCGAGCCAGGGAACGCCGATCCGATCGCCGAGCGCGAACCGCTCCGCCCGCTCTCCCATTCCCACCACCGTGCCGACGATCTGGTGGCCGGGGACGAGCGATCGCTTCGGCTCGCCCAGGTCGCCATCGACGATGTGGAGGTCGGTGCGGCAGACGCCGCAGGCCGCGACCGAGACGAGCACCTGCCCCGGCCGTGGCCGCGGATCGGGCAGCTCGGCGGGCCGCAGTGGCTCGCGCTGCCGCTCAAGGACCATCGCCCGCATGAATCCATGATGCCGCCCAGGGGCTAATAGGTCTCGACGATCTCGTAGAGCGTCGTGCGCTGGGCCGGGATGCGCCCGCCGGCTCGCGCGGCCTCGATCAGCTGCTCGGGCTCCAGTCGCACCCCATGCTGGGAGCCGGCCATCCGCGAGATGTTCTCCTCCATCAGCGTGCCGCCGAGGTCGTTTACCCCCCAGCGCAGCGCCTCGGTGGCGGCGT
>Ga0075423_10000075_pt1 | contig 56942 bp, 49 predicted proteins | sample SoiMethybrSBSTD2_FD_80114 | JGI IMG/M metagenome (GOLD analysis project Ga0075423, IMG submission 80114) | Bulk soil microbial communities from a Populus tree surrounding site in Tennessee, USA - Soil MetaG P. TD hybrid SBSTD2 | ecosystem: Environmental > Terrestrial > Soil > Tree plantation... | reverse complement strand
TGGAGCGTTCCGCGCGCGCGCGTTCAGCATCTTCGATCCGCAGAATCCCTGGAACCGGGAGCGCGTTCACATGTGGGAGGCGGGATGGCGGATGTTCCGGGATCACCCCTGGACCGGCGTGGGACTCCAAGACCTGCATCCTCTGTACGAGCGCTACAAGTCCCCGGGCGCGGTTGAATCGGCGGGACACCTCCACAGCGTGTACGTGCACGTGGCGGCGACCATGGGGATCGTGGGAATCGCGGCGCTGGTGGTGCTGGCCGCCGGGCTCCTGCGCGCCGCCTCGAGCGCGTTCCGCGCGTACCGCCGTTCGCCGCATGAGGACTCCCGATTCGGCGCCGCGATCTCGCTCGGGGTCACGGCCGCGCTCGTGGGATTTCTCGTCTCGGGGCTGATGGAGTGGAACCTGGGGGACGAGGAGCTTCTGGATCTCCTGTACGTGCTCGTGGGCGTCGCGTTCGCGGCGACGTCCTGGGCGACGCGGGCGAGCGGGTTGTCGCTGGTCGAGCGGCTGCCCGATCAGCCCTTCGGCGCCATGGAAGCCCGGCGCCGCACCCAGGAGACGAGCCCGCCCAGCCCCGCGCGCTGAAGGAGCCGCCTCGTCGTGCCGCGCGCGACGAGGAAGAGGAAGTAGACGTAGGAGCGCTCCCAGCCGCCCTGGAGCGCGCTCTGCCGGATGCGATGGGTCTCCCCGTACGTCTTCCAGAGCGAGCGCTCCGACTGCCCACCCGAGGCCATCCGCGCCACCGTCTCCGGAATCACCCCGAACCGCGTTCCTCCCGCGAACGCGCGCAGGAAGAAGTCATAGTCCATCGCGTTCGGATAGCGCGCGTCGAATCCCTGGAGCTCCAAGAACACGACGCGCCTCGTGAACGTGGCGGGGTGATGGATGGTCATGTCCATCCGGAGCCGTGAGGGCTCGGGGCGGTACCGCACCTCGCCGCGCTCCTCGGCCTTGAGGATCGAGCCGCACAGGACCTCCGCCCGGGGCTCACGCTCGATGTGCGCGAGGACGGCGTGGAGCGCGCCCGGAAGGTAGCGGTCTCCCGCGTGGAGGTGCGCGATCCACTGCCCGGTCGAAAGGCGCACGCCCTTGTTCATGGCGTCGGCGATCCCGCGATCCGGTTCGGAGATCCACCGCACGCCGCTCGCCGAGAGGGAAGCCAGGTACTCTGGGGTGCCGTCGGTGGAGACGCCATCCACGATCCAGTACTCGACCGCGGGGGTGCGCTGCTCGAGGACGCTCTCGACGGTGGGACGAAGCAGGTGGAGCGCGTTCCGGCATACCGTGATGACGCTGATCGTCGGTCCGCTCAATCCAGCTCCCGATACACGGCTCCGTGCTCCTCGGCGCAGCGCTCCCACGAGAACATCGCCGCCCTCGCCTTCAGCTTCGAGACGAGGGCCGGATCGCGCCCCGTCGCGAAGCAGCGCTCGATCCCCGTACGGATGCTCTCGGGATCGGTCGGGTCCACGTACACCGCCATGTCGCCGGCCACCTCCGGCATCGACGAGATCCCCGACGCGACCACCGGGCAGCCGAGCGACATCGCCTCGAGCAGGGGCAGGCCGAAGCCCTCGCACTGGGACGTGTAGAAGAGCGCCGAGGCGCGCTCATACGCCCACTTGAGCTGCGCGTCCGAGAGCGTGCGTTGCACGACCCGGCTCGCCGCGCCCAGCTTCGCCGCCGATTCCCGCTCGCTCGGGCCGAGCGGGCCGCCACCCACGCAGAGGATCGACGTCGAGCCCGAGACGCCCGAGGTTCCCCAGGCGAAGAGGGTCGCCCCGAAATTCTTGTACGTGTGCCGTTCGCCGACCCAGAGGAAAAAGGGGGGCGCGATGCCCGGCACCGCCTCGGCCGGCACCGCGCTCCAGTCCTTCGACCCGCAGTGGATCACGCGCGTCTTCCGCTCGTCGGTGCCGAGCAGCTCGACCAGATCCCGCCGGGTCGATTCCGAGATGCAGACGACGCGGTCGGCGCGGTCCACGATCGCCTTCTTCCAGCGCGCGGGATCGTCCGAGTTCCACCAGTTCCTCCGGAAGAGCGCCGGAAAACGCTCGTGCGCCATGTCGTAGACCGTGAGCACGACCGGTGACGCGGGAAGCCGTGCCGGGTCGCGATAGTAGGTCGGATGGACGATCTCGCTTCCTCCGGCGCCGCCGCGGCCGAGGTGCCGCGCGTCGATCCACTCGTTGAACACGGCGCGCGGCCGCGGGCTGAGGCGAAATCCCGGCATGTAGAGCGCGGCCTGAGCCGGCAATCGCCCGTCACGGATCAGCGGTGACTGGTGCAGGCCCGCCACCACGCGCGAGCGTCGCTTCAAGCGGGGAATCACCTCCGAGAAGTACCTCGTGATCCCGCCCCGAGGCTGGAGGCGGAAGATGTCCCCGGTGAAGAGAACCGGACGCGTCATTCCCCGCGGAGTCGCGAGCGGATGCTCTCGCAGTCGGAGACCGTCAGGGACGGACGGAGCTTCTTCACGAAGGGAAACGCCAGGGCGCCGAGCTCGACCGCCACGTGCCACTTCCACGCGGGGAAGGGCTTCCGTGCGAAGATCTGGAAGAATGGGCCCGACGTGACGTGCGGATATCCGGCCTCCCGGCCGAGGCGCTCCAGCGTGTCGGGGCGGTAGAAGGAGACGTGCTGGCCGCTCTCGACGGAGAGGTAGGGCCAGTCGGGAGCGGGCTTCGGTCCGGGATGGAGCTCCGTGCTCGTGATGATCCATTCGGGCCGAAGCGCCGCGATCTTCCGGAACTCCTCGAGCGGACGGACCAGATGCTCCAGCACCTCGAAGGCGGTCACCGCTTTCGGAGCCGCGGGTCCCGGCGACCATTCGAACCCGCGCGCCAGCGCGTTCGTGGCGTAGGGATCCATCCAGAAGTACTCGAATCCCGCGTCCCGCATGAGCCTCGTGAAGATGCCGTAGCCGCCGGCGTAGTCGAGGCAGGGCTCCCCGCGGACTCCCGAGAGATGGAGGAACGTGGCGACCACGCGCCTCGCGCCGAGGTTCCGCGCGAGCACGCCGGTGTCCGTGGGGTGGATCGCGTCGGTGTACGCCTCCTCGAGCCACGTGGGCTCGTCGGTCTGGGTCAGCCCGCAGACCGTGCACTGGTGGTAGGTGACGTGATGCTTCCCGAGCACGTCGCGCTGGAAGAGCGGAACGGTCTCTCCGCCGCAGAGGCGGCAGGGCATGGATGGCTTGGTTTCCACGTGGGTCAAGGCGGGCGCGATTGTATCAAGGGGTGCTCCGGCGAGGCACCGAATTGCGGGACCGGCCGTGCTACCCTGCGCGGAGTGAAGATCTTCACGTGGGAAGAGTCGGAGATCCAGGCGTCCCTCGAGAGCTGTACGCGCGACGAGTCGACGCCGATCATCGAGCGTCATTTTCCGCCCGGGAGCCGCGTGCTCGAATCCGGCTGCGGCATGGGGCGCTGGGTGCGATTCCTGCAAGATCGCGGCTTCGAGATGGTGGGGCTGGAGTATTCCCACGAGACGGTGGAGATGGTGAAACGGCACTGGCCGGACCTCGACATCGTCGAGGGAGACTGCCAGCGCTCTCCCTTTCCCGATGGGAGCTTCGACGGCGTGCTCTCCTTCGGCGTCGTGGAGCACTGGATCGAAGGGCCCGAGCGCCCTCTTCGCGAGCTCCTGCGCGTATTGAAGCCCGGGAGCAAAGCCTACATCAACGTGCCCCTCTTCAGCTCGATTCGCAGGATCAAGAAGAGACTCTGGTGGGACGAGATCACCCAGGCTCCCCGGGCGCTCGCGAAGCGCATCTTGAGGCGCGAGCCCCAGCCGATGTCGCGCCTCGATCGACGCTACCGGTTCCACGTGTATCCCGCCTGGGGCGAGTTCTTCGAATACCGGATGAGCACGACCGAGTTCCGCGCCGAGGTCGAGAGAGCCGGTTTCGAGGTTCTCGAGCAGGTGCCGCTGGGCGCGATGGACGGGGTCTATCACGAGTTGAATCCCTTGGGGCTCCTCGTGGGGTGGAAGGACTGGAAATTTCGACCCCGGGGCCCCGCGTCGTGGGTCAATCGTCGGCTCTCGAGGCGGCCGTTCGCCCATCCTCACATGCAGGCGATCGTGGCCCGCCGGCCCGAGAAGACAGGGTGATCCACTTCGTCTACGCGAGCACGCCGGGCACGGGCGTCCTGGCGCGCCTGCGTGGCAAGGCCTCCCGTGTCGCTCAGCCTCTGGGAATCCCCCTGGGGTACGTGGGGGAACGCGACACGCTGGACACGTCGGGCTGGCCCAAGCACGCGCCGCTTTCCATCACGCATCATGTCCTCCAGGCGCTGCGCACGCTCGGCGACGTCCGGTTCTACGATTGGAGGGAATGCGTCGCCGTGCGCCACGGGCCGGACGACGTGCTGATCGGGCATCCCTTCTCGCGGGCCCTCATCGCGCCTGGTGGAGCTCCGCCGGACGCGAGGCCAGAGGATCTCGGAACCGTCTTCAACCGGGCCTGCCTCCACGGCCGGTTCGCGGCGCGCATCGCCCTGAACCCGATGCACTACGGGCTCCCCCAGTATTGCCAGGCGATCGCGCCGGCGCTCGACGCCTGCGACCATATTCTCGGGATCATGGGTCCCTACTGGTTCGACACGTGGGGTCAGGGTCCGTTCGCTCGCTGGGTTCCCAAGCTCACGCACGTCGACATGGCGATCGAGACCGCCCATTTTCCTCGAGTGAAGCGGGCCTTCAATCCGCCCGGCCGGCGCAAATTCCTCTTCATCGGCAACGGCATGCCGTACAAGGGAGCGCATCTTCTTTCCCAGCTCTTCGGCCTGGCGGGTGAGAAGCACCGGTGCGTGTGGGTCGGCGCCGATCGCGAGCTCCCGAATCTCGACCGGCGGCCTCCCCAGCGCCTGCGGGGGGAGACCATGGAACGCCTCGCCGCCGAGGTCGACGTCTTCCTGACCATGGGGATCTCGGACGCCAACCCCACCACGATCTTGGAGTCGATGGCGTGGGGCTTTCCGGTCGCCTGCACGCCCCAGTCCGGCTACTACCAGATGGACGAGATCCGGGAGCTCAGCACGACGGACATGGACCAGAATCTGCGGGTGCTCGACTATTTCCAGAGCGCGGATGAAGCCGAATTGCTGCGGCAGGCCGATCGGGCTCGAAGCCTGGTGGAGACCCGGTTCACCTTCGAGCGGTTCACGAGGACGGTGGTCGACGCCCTGACCCGGCTGCGCTAGAATCGATTCCCCTTTCATGTTCGCCAAGAACCGTCAGCTCTTCTCCACCGGCCTCTTCTTCCTCGACGGCGTCCTGATCGCCGCCTCGTGGCTCGCCGCCTATTGGCTCCGGTTCTATGGGCTGGGCGTGCCGTCTCCCCTGGGCGTCCCACCGATCCAGGCCTATCTCTGGTTCGGGGCGGTGCTCACTCCGGTCGCGCTCATGATCCTGCGCTCGCTTCACGTCTACCGCTCCACGCGGACGGTCCGGCTCTCGCAGGAGATGTTCTCGCTGGTCCAGGGCGTGGTCGCCGTGACGGCGGTCGCGGGGCTGGGCTCCTACCTCTCGCGCGGCGAGCTCAGCCGCACCGTGCTCCTCCTCTTCGCGGCGATCGCGGCGCTCGCCTTGTGCGGGACCCACGCCGCGGGCCGGATGTCCCTCCGGGCGATGCGACGCAATCGGAGGAACCTCCGCCACGTGCTCATCGTGGGGACGGGCGAGCTGGCGGCCGAGCTGGAGCGGAAGATGATCTCAGGGCGCGATCTCGGGTTCGCGGTCGAGGGGATGGTGGCGGCCGAGCCGGAGGAGGTGGGCCGGACGATCGGCGTCACCCCCGTGATCGGGAGCGTGGCCGAGCTGCCCGAGCTGGTGGAGCGGACGGGCGCCGAGCTCGTCTACCTGGCGCTCAACCGGTCCGAATACGAAGCCGAGCTCCTGGCCCTGGAGCGTCTCAATGATTCGACCGCGGCGGTGCGCCTGGTGCCGGACCTCGCGCGCACGTTCACCCTGAACGCCAGCGTCGAGGACTTCGACGGAACTCCGATCATCCTCGTCACCGAGAGCCCCGGCCAGGGGTGGAACGCCGTATTGAAACGGGCGTTCGATTTCACGTTCGCGCTGATCGGGCTCGTCGTGCTTTCCCCGGTCCTACTGCTTCTCGCGATCCTCGTGAAGCTGGACTCACCGGGGCCGGCGCTCTACTCCCAGGAGCGTGTCGGGCTGAGTGGCCGGCGGTTCCACATGTACAAGTTTCGGACGATGCGCCTGGACGCCGAAGCCGCCGGCAAGGCCGAGTGGAGCCGTCCCGTCGATCCACGCCGCACACGCCTTGGATCCATCCTCCGCCGCCTCTCCCTCGACGAGCTGCCGCAGCTCTGGAACGTGCTGGTGGGGCACATGAGCCTCGTCGGGCCGCGTCCCGAGCGGCCGGTCTTCGTGAAGCAGTTCCGCGCCTCGATCCCGCGCTACATGCTCCGGCATCACGTCAAGGCGGGGATCACCGGCTGGGCGCAGGTGAACGGGCTCCGCGGGGACACGCCGCTGGACCAGCGAATCGAGTACGACCTCTACTACATCAAGAACTGGTCGATGGGGTTCGACGTGAAGATCCTCTTCCTGACGGTGCTGCGGGTCTTCCGGGACCAGAGCGCGCACTAGGGACTTGGGGCGCCGGGGGCTGTCTCAGCTCGTGTCGCGAAGCGGCCCGCTGAACTTTCTGCGCGGCATCCTGCGCGGGCAACGCCCGATCCTCATTGACTATCCTGGACGTTTCACGCCGCGGTACGGTTACGGTGCGCCCCCGCACGGCGAGCTCTACCGGCTGCTCGACGACGGCCGCGCGGCGTATGCCGGGTTCCTTTCACGTTGCCTCGAGCTGAGCGACGCCTTGCGCGCGATTCCGGCGGCCGCTGACCCCGCGTCCACGGAGCCTTCCTGGATCAACGGGTTTCTTTCGGGTCTCGACGCGGCGGCGCTCTACGCCACGTTGACCTTCACGAACCCGGAGCGCTACGTCGAGATTGGCTCCGGTCATTCCACCCGCTTCGCGCGGCGGGCGATCCGGGATCATCGGCTCAGAACGAGGATCACCTCCATCGACCCCAACCCGCGCGTCGAGATCGATTCTATCTCCGATGAGGTGGTCCGGGCGCGCTTCGAGGAGACGGACCTCTCGAGCATCGCGTCGCTACGCCCGGGCGATGTCCTGTTCGTGGACGGCACGCACCGGTGCTTCACGGGCTCGGACGTCACCGTCACGTTCCTGGAAGTCCTGCCCCGCCTGCCGGCCGGGGTGCGTGTTCATGTCCACGACGTCTTTCTGCCTTATGACTACCCGCCCGAATGGAAGGATCGGTACTACTCGGAGCAGTACCTTCTTGCGGCCTATCTGCTGGGGGGGGCGCACCGGGTTCGCGTGACGTTCCCGAGCGCTTTCGTGAGCGGAGAGTCCGACCTCCTGTCGATCCTCGGCCCGCTCTGGGATGCGATCGGGCGCGACGAGATCGACAGGAGGGGGTGTTCGTTCTGGATGGAGCGGACCTAGACGCTCACATCACCTTGTAGATCTCGCGCCGGCCCGTGACGTAGAGATCGGTGTAGCCTTTCATCTTCTCCCCGAAATCCTTGCCCATCTCGCCCTGGGAGTACTCCTTCATGCGCTTCTCGAATTCCATCAGGGAGTCGACCTCGTGCTCCATGACCACGGTGTTGAAGTCGCCCACGGCGTCCGTGAGGATCCGGGACTTGAAGGGCGCCTTGGCCATGGCCTCGCGGAGCTGCGTGGCCAGCTTCGTGGCCATTCCGGGCTTGGCGGTGAAGCGGTTTCGAATGACGAACATGACGATTCTCCTTTCGATGGGTTGAGGACGCAGAACGTACGGTCCGGCTAATTCCCCGTGACCGACGCGAGCAGGATGAGCGTGCCCGCGCCCGCCGCGAAGACCGCGAGGTCGCGAATGCCCAAGGATACGCCTCGACGGGACATGATAACTCCACCCACACAGGCCGACGCCAGGCCCCCGACGGCGTAGGCCTTCGGCAGGCTCAGCGGCCCCGCCCCGGAGGCGGCGAAGAGCGCGTACGAGAGGGCGATGGTCACCGGAAAGACGAGGCTGATCGGAAACCAGACCCGCGCGCCCCACAGAGGCAGGGCGCTCAAGGACCAGGTCATGAGCCCGATCCTGCCGAACTCGCCCACGAGGGCCCAGGCCATCAGGGGCTGGGCGGGATCGAAGCGGTGCGAGTAGAGGAGACGAAGGAGCGGACCCGCGCCGATCCTCGTGGCGATCATGGCCAACGCCGCCAGCAGCATGATCGGCGCCCAGTGCTTTCGCGTATAGGAGCGCGCGCCCTCGACGCCCGGAAGGCCGCTGATCTTCCCCAGGGCGTAGCTCGTGAGATATCCGTAGAAGAGGGCACCCACCTGCTGCGAGATCGCCAGGCCCGCCTGAAGGAGCCCGTTTGCCTCGACGCCATTCTCGCGCACGTAGTGGGAGCGAACGGCCAGGAGCGTTCCCAGCTCGATGAGCGCGGCGAGAAGACCCGCCCCCGAGATCGTGAGAAGGGAGCGGGCGATCGCCACGTTCAGCGGGGGCTTCGGCGGATGGGCGAAGAGCGGCTCGTACTCGCGGCGGTGGACGAGAAGCGCGCCCGCCGCGCCCGCGAGAGCCAGGATTCCCACCGCGAGGACCGCTCCCGTGAGGCCCCAGCGGGGCACGAGAAGGAAGGCCGCCGCAACCGAGACACCCCCTCCCACGAGGGCGAACGTGAGGGGGGCCTTGAGGTCGGATCGGCCCGCGAAGAGGCCGATCAGCGTTTGCTGCAGGGCGATTCCGGCGACCCCGATCATGGAGAGTCGAATCAGGGGGGCGTAGGCGTCGGTGCCCAGAAGGGCGCGTGACAGTCCTCCCGCGAAGAGGAGGCCGAACGCGACCACGAGGGACCCGCTGAGCATGAGGAGCGTCAACGCGCCCCAGACGGCGCGCCGCGCGGCCGTGAGATCTCCGGAGCCCGTGGCCGCTCCCACGGCGCGCACGACGGGGAGGCCGAGGCCCATGCCGCCCGCGGTGCCGAGCCACGCCTGGCAGGAGACGATCTGCGCCAGGATCCCGATTCCCGAGGCTTCCAGATGCTGCGCGAACCACTTGTTCCGGAGGATCCCCGTGACACCGCTCACGAGCGTGGCGCTCGCCCCCATCAGGAAGCGCAGCGAACGGTTCCTCCAGAGGGTGAATCGCGTCGGGGGCATGGCCGTGCAGTGTCGGGGAGGGTCGCGGGGAAGTCTAGATCGGGTTCTTCCGGCAGGCGTTCCAGGCGTACTGCGCGTAATACCAGAGCGCCGACGGAACGGAGAGCCCTTCCTGCACTCGATAGACGCTCCACATGTGGAGCGCGGACCGGAGCTTGTTCCGGGAGGCCGATCGCCGCACCACGCGGTAGAAGGCGAGGTCCCTCGGGATCCCCCGGGCCACCACCCCGCGCTTCAGGAGCTCGTACCAGAGGGAGAGGTCCTCGTGCTGGCGAAGGTGGGGCATCCGCACGGGACCGAGGCGGTTGATGTCCAGCATCACCGTGAGACATCCGATGATCGTGTTCCGAAGCAGGAACCGGTAGTCGACGCGATCCGGCGCCCGCACCGTCCGGCCCAGCGGCGCGCCGCTCTCGTCGATGAGGGAGTAGGAAGCGAAGCTGAAGACGGCGCCGGTCTCCCGCATGAAGCCGAGCTGCACCTCCAGCTTCTCGGGCCTCCAGAGGTCGTCGCTGTCGAGAAAGGCAACGTACGGAGCGCGCGCCTCGGCCAGGGCACGGTTGCGGGCCGCCGCGGGACCCTGCCGGTGGGTCTGGCGAACGAGACGGATGCGGGGATCCGACGCCGCGCAGCCCCCGACGATCTCCGCCGTCCCGTCGCGCGATGCGTCGTCCACGACGATCATCTCCCAATCGGGAAAGGTCTGTGCCTGGACCGACCGGATGGTTTCCTCGAGGAAGGGGGTTGCGTCGAAAGCCGGCGTGATGATCGACACGGTGGGCACGGCCGCAAGAGTAGGCGGCCCGTTCGAGCCGGGCAAGGCGTGATAGACTGCGCCCATGCCGACGATCTCCCGCATCGATCCCATGTGACGCTCCGCTGGTGATTCCTCAGATTCCATTCCTCGAGGTTGCCGGCTTCGCCTTTTTCGCGGTCCTCTTGGTGACCCCGATCACATTGCGTCTCGCTCGGGCGACGGGGTACATGGACCATCCCGATCCCCGGAAGGCGCACGCGCACGCCACGCCGCTCCTCGGCGGGGTGGCCATCGCGCTGGCGCTGGCCCTGGCCTCGCTGCTCGCCGCGGCGCTCGGGCCCGAGGCCGTCACGCTTCCCTCGATGGGACTCCTGACCGGAGCGTGCATCGTGCTCGCGATGGGGCTGATCGACGACCGCCGTCCGCTCGGCCCCTGGGGAAAGCTCACGGGCCAGCTCCTCGCGGGCGCCTGTCTGGTGTGGTGGGGCACGCAGGTGCCGGCCCTTCGCGAGAGTCCCCTCCTGGGCGCGCTGGCGCTGCTCGGCGTGGCCACGCTCCTGAACGCGGTCAATTTCCTCGACAACATGGATGGAATCCTGGGCGTGCTGATTCCCGTCGCGGCGGGTGGATTCGTCGCGCTGGCGCTGATCCACGGAGCGCCGGTCCATCTGGCCCTCGCGTGGGGATTGGTCGGCGCCTGCGCCGGATTCCTGGTCTACAACGCGCCCCCCGCGCGCATCTTCCTCGGCGACGCGGGGAGCCACCTCCTGGGGTTCGTGCTCGCCGCCCTCGCGCTCCAGTCCCTGGAGCGGTCCTTCACGTGGCCCCACATCGCCGCGCTGCTCCTCATCCTCGCCTACCCGATTTTTGACGCGACCTTCGTAGTCTTCGACCGCATCTCCGGACGACGGCCCTTTTACGTGGGCAGTATCGACCACACGACACATCGGCTCGGGGCACTGTTCGGACGGTGGGGGACCATCGGCATCGTGACCCTCGCGGCGTCAGTCAATTCCCTACTTGGGGTGTGGATCTGGGGCCGCTCCGACCCCCTGTCAATCGTCGGCGCCCTATGCGGTTCTGCCCTAGCGTACGCTGTTTTTGGCACCATCCTGAGACACGTTCGTCCCACCACCTAGTTCGTCACTTGACAAATCACTTTTACACTTGTATTCTGCACGGACGCAAGGAGTAGGGGCGCAACCTTGCCGGCCGGTCCTAACTAAGGGGTGGGGAACCATGACGCAGCGTCCAGATCCGTCTCAGCCCAGGGATCCCAGCGCGTCCGAAATGCCCGAGATCGACCCTCTTGAACGGCTCAGCAGGGGCTTGACGCAGTGGGAACGTGAACTTCTCCAAGAACCTCGTTCTCCGACCCGATCCCGAGTCGTCTCCGATCTCGATCGCATCACGCACGTCCTTCAGGCCGCACGCTCCGTCACCGGCACCCTCGACATCAACGAGCTCCTCATCCGCGTCGTCGACGCCGTGATCCAGGTCGCGGACGCCGATCGGGGATTCCTGATGCTCATGCGCGAGGACGGGAAGCTCCACTTCGAGGTCGCCCGCAACAAGGACGAGACCACACTCCCCTCGGATGAATTCCAGATCTCCTGGGGCATCGCCGAGGAGGCCGCCCATCGCCGTGAGACCGTGTGGGTGCCCGACGCCGTGGGCTCGTCGCTCTTCCAGGACCGGAAGAGCGTTCGCGAGCTCTCGCTCCGCACCGTCGTCGCGCTTCCGATCCTGACCGCGGGACGCGTGCTCGGGGTCCTGTACATCGATTCCCATTCCATCACCCACGAATTCACGCCCGACAGCATCACCCTGCTCGAAGGCTTCGCGGCGCTTTGCTCCGTCGCGCTGGAGAACGCGCGGATGCACGAGGCCCTCAAGGATTCCAAGAGCCGCCTCGAGATCGAGAACCAGAACCTGCGGCGCGCGCTGAAGGAGGACTTCCGCTACGGGCTCCTCGTCGGCCGCAGCCCCAAGATGCTCCGGGTCATCGAGCTTCTGGAGAAGGTGATCCCGACCCAGGTCTCGGTCCTGATCCAGGGAGAGACGGGCACCGGGAAGGAGCTCATCGCCCGGGCGATCCACATGAACGGACCTCGCCGCGAGAAGAACTTCGTCGCGGTGAACTGCGGCGCGCTTCCCGAGAATCTCCTCGAGAGCGAGCTCTTCGGCTACAAGAAGGGCGCGTTCACCGGCGCGTCGGAGGACCGGATCGGCCTCTTCGAGGCCGCCGACGGCGGGACGATCTTCCTCGACGAGCTGGGGGAGATGCCGGCCACGTTACAGGTAAAGCTCCTGCGCGTTTTGCAAGATAGCCACATTCGCCGGATCGGCGACACCGTTTCCAGGAAGGTGGACGTGAGACTGGTGACCGCCACGAACCGGGACCTCAAGGTCGAGGTCGAAAGCGGGAGATTCCGCCAGGATCTCTTCTTCCGCATCAACGTGGTTCCGATCGAAGTACCCCCGCTCCGGGAGCGTGGCGAGGATGTTCTCCTCCTGGCCCAGCACTTCCTGGATCAGTTCGCGAAGCAGCAGACACGGAAGCTCCGCGGGCTCACGCCCGAGGCGCGCGAGCTCTTGCTGCGGCATCCGTGGCCGGGCAACGTGCGCGAGCTGGAGAACGCGATGGCGCGCGCCGTCGCGCTCGCCGACGAAGGCGCCGCCCTCGAGCCGTCGCTGTTCGGGCTCGGCGCGCCGGTGACCCGGCGCTGGGACGGTCAGCACACGCTGCGCGAGACGCTCGACGCCGTGGAAGCCGACACCATCCGTGAGGCGCTGCGGCAGTGCGACCAGAACGTGTCGCGCGCGGCCCGCGCGCTGGGGGTGAGCCGGCAGCACCTGCACAACCGGATGAACTCGCACGGCATTCGCCGCTCGCGGGTCATGAACGATCCCGCCGCCTAGCGGCGGGCCGAACAAGAAGTGACATCCCTGGTCGAGCGCCGGCTCGCGTCGTTCCGGGCGGTGCTGATGCAGAGCGATGCCGAGATCCGGGCGCAGTACCCGGAATACTTCCTCACGTACTACACGTATCTCCGGATCATCCGGAATCCCCCCCGTATCGAGCACGTCATCCAAAAAGGGCAAGACATGTATCGCTATCTCGAGGCGGAGGGGAAGGACATCCTGGATCTGGGCGCCGGGTTCGGTCTCGAGGCGCTCCTGGTCGCGATCTTCGGAGCCCGGCGGGTCGTCGCGACCGAGATCGACCACGACATGGTCGAGGTCGGGCGTTATCTGGCGGAGCGGATGGATCCCCCCATGACGAACTTCGAATCCAAGTACGGGGACGGGATCGCCATGCAGTTCCCCTCGGCGAGCTTCGACGGCATCATGACGAACTGCGTGATCTCCCACGTGCGCGACCTGGAGGGATTCCTCCGTGAGACGAGCCGCCTCCTGAAGCCGGGCGGCATCTTCTTCCTGAGCGACGAGAACAACTCGCTGTATCTGCCGGCGCGCGGGAGACGCCGCCGGGGATGGCGCTCCATGGAGGCGGAGCCCCATGGACCCTTCTTCGCCGCGCGGATGGCGTACATCGGGGAGCACTTCCCTCAGATCCAGGAGAACGAGCTCCTCGACGCCACGCGGATCACCCGCGGGCTGATCGGGAAGGAAATCTTGCAATCCGTGGGTCTCTACCGCGAGACCCGGCGTCCCCCCAAGCCCCCCTCGTTCCTCTACCGGCATCCGCTCGATGGCCAGTACCCCGAGCGGGAGCTGAACCCATGGTGGCTCATGCGCCAGTTCCGGGACGCGGGTCTCACGCCCGAGCTCCTCCCGGCCTTTTTCTCGCGCAAGATCGAGAACAACCCCCGCCAGTGGGTGAAGGACATCCTCCGATTCCTCACGTCCGCGTGGCCCGCTCTTTCGGTCTACGTCTGGCCCATCATGAGGCTCCGGGGGCGAAAACCCGTGTTGACACCTTCCGCCGGAGGCTCGTAGTCTCGCGGCCGTGCGAAACGGCGCTCCGTGCCGCCGCGCGTTTGCGCGCCCAACGCTCCTCGCAGCGCCGCTCCTCGCGGCGCTCCTGATCCTTCTATCCCGGTTCGCGGCCGCGGACCTTCCCGCTCCCACGAATCTCGTCGCCAAGGATCGTCCCGGTGATTCCGGGAACGCCGTCCTGCTCACCTGGAAGGACCCGCCCGGTCTGCCTCCGGACGCGATGATCCAGGTCCGCAGGGCCGTGCCGCCAGGCTACGAATGGACCGACGTCGCCCAGGTGAAGCCGGGCGCGGAGCGCTACGAGGACACGTCGGCGAAGGACGGGACCGTCTACCGCTACGAGATCAGCCTCGCCGTTCCCGAGGGCACGGCGGCGGCGGGCCCGCCGGTCGTGAGCGATCCCGTGGCCTCGCAGGACAACTGGTTCCGGAAGGAGCGGACGAACTCCTTCATCGCCTCGGTCCTATTCCTGCTGATCCTGCTCGTGTCGATCTCCTACGCGAAATCCGGCAAGCCGATCTTCATCCGTCGCATCCCGGGATTGAACGCCATCGACGAGGCGATCGGAAGGGCCACCGAGATCGGGAAGAAGGTGCTCTACATCCCCGGCATCCAGAGCATGGACGAGATCCAGACCATCGCCTCGATCGCGATCCTGGGGCACGTGGCGCGCTCCACGGCGCGCTACGGCGCCGACCTGGACGTGCCCAACAAGGACCCGCTCACCTTTATCTCCGCGCGCGAGGCCGTCCGCGCGGCGTACATGGCGGAAGGGCGCCCGGATCTCTTCCGAGAGGAGATGGTGAACTACGTCACCTACGACCAGTTCGCCTACACCGCCACCGTCTCCGCGCGGATGATCCGCGAGAAGCCGGCGGCCATCTTCCTCATCGGGTACTTCTTCGCCGAGTCGCTCATCCTGGCCGAGACCGGGCAGTCCACCGGCGCGATCCAGATCGCCGGCCAGGCCGATCCGACCCAGCTTCCGTTCTTCGTCGCGACGTGCGACTACACGCTGATCGGCGAGGAGCTCTACGCGGCCAGCGCGTATCTCAGCCGCGAGCCGATCCTCCTGGGCTCGATGCGCGCCCAGGACATCGCCAAGGCCATCGTCATCCTGCTCGGGATCGCGGGCATCGTCCTCGCGAGCCTGGGCATGAGCTGGTTCCCGAACCTCTTCAAGACCCAATGAACCTCGAATTCGGCAAGATCGCCCTCGTCGTGCTCTTCGCGCTCGCCCCGATCGTGGGCATCGCCCTCGGCATCGGCGCGCCCGCGCTCCGCGCCCGGGCACCGCTCTTCGTGGCGTTCTTCGCGGGCCTGATCCCCATCCTGGCCACGTACATCCCGAAGAGATTCCTGTCCGGCGACGCGGGAATGAGCCCGCGCCTCGACTCGTGGCTCATCATCGTGGCCGGGTTCGCGCTCCTGCTCGGAGTCGTGAACGTGATCCAGAACGGAACGCGCAAGGTTGCGCGGCGCGAGCAGGGCTGGCCCTTCTCCGTGGTGCTCTTGACCGGCCTTTTCATCACGGGCGGGATCGGGATCTGGAGCACGCTCACGGGCGAGGGGATCACCTCGCGGCCGGACGGATCCGCCACGCCGTTCCAGTGGATCGCGAACAACATGTTCCAGCCGCTCCAGTCCACGATCTTCGCGCTCCTCGCGTTCTTCATGGCCTCCGCCGCGTTCCGCGCGTTCCGCGCCCGGAACACCGAGGCGACCATCTTGTTGTTCGCCGGAATCCTCGTGATGGCGGGGCGCGTGCCGCTGCTGGAATTCCTCGCGGCTCCGTTCCCGCCGCTCCAGCCCGCTGCTGCGGCCGCGAGCCAGGGTCTGGGCAAGCTCACGGAGTGGATCATGCAGACGCCGAACGGGGCGGCCCAGTCGGGGATCATCATCGGCGCGGCGCTCGGGGCCGCCTCCATGGCGATCCGCGTGATCCTGGGCATCGAGCGCGGGTACCTGGGTCTCGGGGGAGGGGAGTAGCGTGGCCGGGTTCGCACAACGACTCCTGAGCCTCGACCGGCGGTGGCTCTTTCTCCTCGTCTTTCTCGGTGTCGCCACGCCGATCGTCTTCCCGATCGGGCTTCCGGTCACCACCACGGGGCCGACGCGCTCCGCGTACGAATTCGTCGACGCTCTGCCCCCCGGGAGCGTCGTCCTGCTCTCCTTCGACTACGGGCCCTCATCCGCTCCGGAGAACGACCCCATGGCCGAAGGGTTCCTGCGCCAGTGCTTCGTGAAGAAGCTGCCGGTGATCGTCTGCACCCTCTACGCGCTCGGGGGCCTGACCCTCGCGAACAATTCGCTGGCCAGGGTCACGGCCGAATTCCCGGGCCTCCGCTACGGCGTGGACTACGTGAACCTCGGGTACAAGGACGGGGCCGCCGCGGTGATGCGCAGCCTCGACAAGGGTTTCGTGGGCTCGTTCCCGGCCGACACCCGGGGAACGCCGATCGCCCAGATCCCGATCATGAAGAGCATCCACAGCGTCCGCGACGTGAAGGTGGTCTACTCGGTCGCGACCGGCATCATCGGGGAGTGGTGGATCACCCAGATGCACCCGCAGAGCGGCACGCCGGTCATCGTGGGACCCACCGCCGTGGGCGCTCCCAAGTACTACGCCTACCTGAACGCCGGCCAGCTGGTGGGGATGGTCGGGGGCATGAAGGGCGCCGCGGAATACGAGAAGCTCCTCGCGGCGAGCCATCCTCGGCTGTCGGAGTTCTACCGGAGCACGCGTGGATTTACGGCCACCAAGGGGATGGACGCGCAAACCGTGATCCACGCCGTCATCATCCTCTTCATCCTGATCGGGAACGTCGCCTACATGACGACGCGGCGGAAGAAGGAGAGCGCCTGATGCCTCCCGCTCTGGGCACCTGGGTGGCGGCGCTCCTCACCATCTTCGCGCTCTCGTTCCTCTACAAGGACAATCCCCTGTTCCGTTTTACGGAGAGCCTTTTCGCCGGCGTCTCGCTGGGCTACTACATCGGGACCACGCTGAACCAAACCCTGATGCCGAACCTGATCACGCCTCTGACCCACGACTTCAAGCAGAACTGGGATCTCCTCGTGCCCGGGCTTCTGGGAGTCCTCCTGTACATGCGCTATCTGCCGCGGGGCGGCTGGATCGCGCGCTACGCGCTCGCGATCTACGTGGCCTACTACATCGGGCTGGATTTCACGCGGCGGATCCACGGGGAAGTGCTCCCGCAGCTGGCCCGCGCGATCGTGCCGCTCTCGAAGTTCGACAGCCACACGATCCTCTACTCCCTGGTCTTCGCGATCGGCGTCTTCAGCGTGTTGATCTACTTCTTCTTCTCCAAGGAGCAGGACCGCGTGACCCGCCGCGTCGCGCGCCTCGGCATCTACTTCCTCATGGTCTCTTTCGGCGCCGCCTTCGGATTCACCGTGATGGGCCGTGTCGCCCTCCTCATCGGCCGCCTCAATTTCCTGATCCTGGACTGGATCTACCCTTTGCTGGGAATCCGTTAGCCGGTCGCCGTCCCGTCAGGTTTTTCCTGAGTTGACCCCCGCGGGAATCTCGGCGAACCATGGTAGCAGTCGAACGGGCCACACCCCCCGCGCGTAGCCCCGAAACGCGTCTACCCAAGGGCTCTCCCGCGGAGGTGTTCAACCATGCGCCCTATTCTTGTCGTCGGAGCCAGCGGGCTCCTTGGAAGTGAAGTCACCCGATTGCTCTGCGGATACCGGCTTCCGGTCCGTGCGATGGTCCGTCCGGGATCCCCTCGCGAAGGTCTTCTGCGTCAATACGGGGCCGAGATCGTTCCGGGGCACCTCGGCGACCCCCATTCCCTCGAATCCGCCTGCCACGACGCCTCGGTCGTTCTCGCGACCGCCACCGGGGCGCAAGGCCGCCTGCCGGGGGACACCCTCCGGAGCGTCGATCGCGACGGAATGCGGGCCCTCGTGGACTCGGCCCGGCGAGCCAACGTGCCGCGGTTCGTCTACATGTCGGTCAGTCCCAACCTCCCCAGCTCGACGCCCCTCGTCCGCTACAAGCGTGAGATCGAGTGCCTGGTCCGTGGAAGCGGAATGGCCTGGGTGGTGATCCAGCCCTCCGCCTTCATGGAAACCTGGCTCGATCGGAGAGCGGGATTCGATGCCGGGGCGGTCAAGGCGGTGCTCCTGGGCTCGGGGGAAGCGCCCGTGAGCTACGTCTCGGTGCGGGACGTGGCCAAGGTCACGGCCTCCGTGACGAGCCCGCTTTCCCATGTGACCTATACGACGCTTCCGGTCGGGGGCCCCGCGGCGCTCAGCGCGCTGGACGTCGTTCGGATCTTCGAAGAGGAGATCGGACGCAGGATCGCGGTCATGCACGTGCCGAGGCTCTTCGCGAGGGGGGCGGAGCTCTTCCTACGCCGCTTCCATCCGGCGCTCTCCTCCGAGCTCGGCATCGGGGCGTACCGGGCGGCCTCCGGGGACGTGATCGAGCCTTCGCGTCTGGTCTGGGAGATGGCGGGACGGCAGGTCACGGTCCGGGATTTCGCTCGGTCCACGGCGCGCGCCGCGTTCACGGAGCGGATGCGGCTCCTCCTGGGCGGAGCCGGAGGAGCGCAGGTCTAGGCCGCGGATTCCTCGTCGCGAGGTCCGGGCGGGGAGCTCTCGCTCGCGGCCGCCGAGGCCGCGAAGTTCACCATCGGGACCGAGTTCTTGTTCCCGGCCGGATAGTCGACCGTGACGATGTCCCTCAGGGCGGCGATGCGCTGGGTCAATCCGGCGACGGTCTCCGTCGCCGCGCGGATGCGCGCCACCTTGTCGCGCACGTCTTGCGGGAGTCCGGGATGCACGTGGAGGAGCTGCGCGTTTCCCTGAATGACTTGTAGCGGATTGTTGATCTCATGATTCAGGGCGACCGCCATGGCGGAGACCGCCTTCATCCGTTCGATCCGAAGCCGCTCCTCGCTGGCCCGGTGCAGGGCGATCGCGTTCCGCACCTTGAGCGGGATCTGGAACCGGATGTCGCACTCCGAGAGCGGCTTCGTGAAGTAGTCGATGGCGCCCAGCTCGAGGCTCCGCTGGATGTCGTCCTGCGCCGTCGAGGCGCTGGCGACGATGAAGGGAATCTGCGCGAGCGATTCATCCTTCCGCATGCTCAGGATCACGTCGAATCCGTTCTGGTGGGGCATCATGAGGTCCAGGAGCATGAGATCCACCTTCTCACGCCTCATGATGGCGAGCGCCTCTTCGCCGCTCTCCGCCTCCAGGAATTCGTAGTCCCCCTGACGGAGCACCATCCTCAGGAGCTTGCGGCTGTGCGCCTCGTCGTCAACGATGAGCAGGTGGAACGGCATGATTCCTCTTCGCGATCAGCGTTTGGATCCGCTGGAGCAGCTCGTCCGCGCTCACGATGGGCTTCGAGATGTAGTCGTCCGCTCCGCTCTCGCGAAGGAACTTCTCCTTCGAGCCCTTCATGGCGTGCGCGGTCGCCAGGAGCACCGGAATCTGACGCGTGGCGGGATCGGCCTTGAGTCGCCGGGTGATCTCCAGCCCGTCCACCGATTTGCCGTCGAGCGTGCTGTTGGAGAGCGACACGTCCATGATCACGAGATCCACCGTGCCGGCCTTGATCTCGTCGATCACACGCTTCGGGTCCTCGGTGATCTCGATCGAGTAGTGGCCCTTCCGTGTGAGCACGAGCTGGAAGAGCTTCGCGTTCATCGGATCGTCTTCGACGATCATGATTCGTTGAGGCATGCCTTCCTCGCTCGGTTGGATTCGGCTTTCAGCGGCGCGGCCGGGAACGCCAGCGCGACGCTCGTCCCCCGGCCCACGCCCTCGCTTTCCATCGAGATCCGTCCGCCCATTCGCTGCACGAGCGACTTGGTGATCACGAGCCCCAGCCCGGCTCCCTGGTGCCGGCGCTTGTACGAGCCGTCCACCTGGGAGAACTTCACGAAGAGCCGCTCCTGATCGTTCTTCGCGATCCCGATGCCGGTGTCCCGCACCACCATGCGGATCTCCTCGGGGCTCTCCTGCCGCCATGCCTCCACCCCGACTTCCCCCTTATCGGTAAACTTGATCGCGTTCCCAAGCAGGTTCAGGAGCACCTGCCGCAGCCGTGCCGGATCCAATTGCATCTCAAGAGCTTGCGGCGGGACCGACACCGTGAGCGCGATGCCCTTTCGCTCGGCGACCGGTCGCAGGCTCTCCACGACGGCCATGACGGTGGGGGTCGCGTCCTCGGTCTGGAGGGACAGCTCCAGGTGCCCCGCCTCGACCTTCGCGAGATCCAGGATGTCGTTGATCACGACGAGCAGGTGCTCGGCGCTCTCGCGGATCGATTTCGCGAACGCGTTTCGCTCCGATTCGGATTCCGTGATCCCCTGCTCGAGCAGGGTGGAGAAGCCGATGATGGCGTTGAGCGGCGTCCGAAGCTCGTGGCTCGTGTTGGCGAGGAACTCGTTCTTCATGCGGTTGCCTTCCGCGAGCTTCTCGTTCGCGTGCTGGAGCTGCTCGTTGATCAGCTCCAGCTGCTCGCTCCGGCTCTGGATCTCGTCCTCGCGCTCGCGCCGCTCGCTGATGTCGCGCCCCACCAGCACCCAGGCGCTCTCCAGTCCCTCGCGGTCGGTCGCCTTGGAAACGGTCGCCTCGGCGGGGAAGGTCGTGCCCTCGAGCGTGCGGCAGCGAAGCTCGCCCGAGAACCCTCCCTCGTTGCGGAGCAGGCTCAGAAGAGGGACCGCTTCGGGCCCCTCCGCAAAGAGGAACAGCGAGTCGATGGGGCGGCCCCGGAGCTCGTCCCCTCCGGAGCGAAGCGCGCGGTGCGCGGCGGGGTTCGCGTACGTGACGTTTCCGCCCAGGTCGAAGCCCACGAGGATCTCGTCGGTGCTTCGCATGTACGAGGCGAGGAGCTGATCGCGCGACTCGAGCTGGATGCGCTTCAGTCCCTGCGTCAGCTGCGCCGCGAGCCAGCGGATCAAAGTCACGTCGTTCGCGCTGAAGTCGTGAGGAGCCAGGCACTGGAGCACGCCCGTGGGCTCGCCGAGCTCGAGGAGCGGCACGGAGCAGACCCGCGGGCCGGAGGATTCGGGGTCCAGGTCCATCGGCCCGTCGTCGCCGAAGCCTCGCACCGCCGTGAGCCGGAACGGTCCCCCCTCCCGGTCCCTGCGGAACAGCGCCCAGCGGGGGAATCCGGTGGCCTCGGCCATCGTGTCGAGCGCGTTCCGGATGAGCTCCGACTCGCCGCCCGAGCGCGTCATCACCTCGGCGAGACGGTGGATGCTCAGCCGGGCGTGGATGTTTCGGTTTCGCTCGAACTCCAGGCGGCGCTTCTGGTAGCGGTCGAACCCCGTGAACACCATCCCGCCGAGCAGGATCAGATAGGCGATCGAGGCTTCGAGGCGGAAGCGACGCTCGGAGAGGAGGGCCGCCTCGGCCCCTACCTCGACGACGAGAACCGCGGCGGTTTGTCCCGCCTGGTCTCGAACCGGAGCGTATCCCCCGATCCAGCTGCCGCGGGGATCCGGAACGGGCGCCGGGTCGGCGGTCGGGCCGTGCCGCGCCTCCTCGATCTGGGTCCGGGAGCCGATGTCGTAGACGGCGCCGAAAGGGATGCGCTGGCCGGGGGCCGTGACCGCGTCGACCGCGAATCTCCATCCCTTGGGCGTCGCCCCGGGCAGGAGCGCGAAAACGCGCTTCAAGTCGAGGTTGGCCTGACGCGCCGCGATGAGCGAGGAGCGGAGCGCGAGATACTCCGGGCCCCGCTCGTCCGGATGCCGCTTCAGGGCTTCGATCCGGTCCCCGGGAATTCCCGCGGCGATCGTCGCGGCCAGCGCCGCGACCCGCACGCGGCCCTCCTGATGCAAACGCTCGCAGAAAGATTCGCAGACGGCCCAGGCAAGCGCCCCGGTCAGCGCCGCCGCCAACGCGGTCATCCAGATGTAGTTCGCGCGAACTTTTCCGGATGAGATGACACGCTCGGACAAAAGTACCCCCCTTCCTCTCACCTATCGGTAAAGGGCACAAGGAACTGCAGTGAAAAGGGTGGGTTCAAGGGAGGGCACCTCTGTCCTAGCGTCCGTCACCACAAGGGATTATCATTCCGCCCCGTGCGCCTTCGATCCTTCGTTCTCCTCGGTCTTGCGGCCCTGATCGCGAGCGCCCTCGCCGGCTGCTCGCGGAAGGCTGAAAATCTCGTCGGCGCCAATCGGCTGATCCGCGGGCCGGGAGGACTGGGCAATACCGTGCGGGTCGCTCCGAATTCCGACCGGGATACCTATGTGGAGCCCGGGACCGCCGATTTCGGCGCGGTACTCATCGTCGGCAGCGACACGTCGTTCACCGCCCGCATCTTTCTCTCGGTGTCTTCCTGGAAGGTCCCCGCGGACACCCTGCCCGGGTTTTCCCTCGGGGTGATCTCCCTGGAGGTCCCGCGCGACACGACCCTCCTCGACGTCGGCACCGTGAACGCGTACCTGACCGCATCGGCCTGGGACACCACGACCGTGGCCTGGCCGGGACCCGGGCTCGGACTCCAGATCGGCTCCGCGCAGGACCTCCGCGCCGATCCCGGGAGGTTCTCGATTCCGCTCGCGCCGGCGGTCTTCGATTCGATGAAGCGATGGGTTCTCGCCCCGACGACGGTTCCCGGGTTCGCGCTGGACCGGCCAGGTCAGGGGCTTCTCTCCTACAAGCCGGGGGGCACGGTCTTCCGCGTGCGCTATACGCACACCGTCTCCGGAAGCCCGGTCGTGGACAGCCTCGATACGCCGGTGACGCAGGACTTCTACCTGCATTCCCCGGTCTCGCCCGTTCCGGCGGGCACCGAGTCGGTGCTCCGGCTCGGGGGAATCTACGGGACCGCGCTCGCGCTCCATTTCCCCGTCGACTCCGTGCCGGCCGGCGTGTCGATCGACGAGGCCTCGCTCGTGTTCAAGGTCGTGCTCGGGGGCGGCCCCGTGGGGCCGGACAGTCTCGATTTCGTCGAGGTGCGCCGGATCCGGGCCCCCTGGCCCGAGACGGTCACCGAGAAGGCGCCGCTCCAGGTGGATGACGCGACCGTCGCGTCGCGTCGCCTGAGCGCCTCGTATTCGCCCGCGGACAGCCTGATCCGGATCGCGATCCCGGTCACGCTCGTCCGCGAATTCGCCGCCACCTCCTCCTCGAACGAGGGGTTCTACGTCTCGCTCGTCAATCCGGTGAATCGACGCCGGATCTTCTCGATCGGATCCCGGGAATCCTCCCGACCCCCCGAGCTTCATCTGAGCTACACCGATCTGCCGCCGGGGCGCTTCTAGATGCGGCGATTCGCTCTCGTCCCCGTCGCGGCGCTCCTCGTTGCCCTCGCGCCGGCGGGCGCGCGCGCCAACTCCATCCTCTCCGTGGGGGGTCTCGGCGAGCCGCAGCTCGAGGAAGCCGCCCGGATTCGCGCCCTCGGAGGGGCCGGCGCCGCGGAGCACGGCCCACGCGACATCTCGCTCGTGAATCCCGCGTCCATCGCCGACGTGGACCGTCTTCTGCTGCAGGTGACCGTCGTGCCTGCCCTGCGGCGCGTCAGCTCGGCGACCGAGACCGAGACCGCAAACGAAACCACCTTCCCCTCGGCGCGCGGCATCATCGCTTTGCCCGGACGGATCGTCCTGAGCGGAAGCTATGTCGCGGGCACCGATGCCGAGTTCGCGGTGCACCGCCAGGAGATCCAAGGCGTGGCTTCCGATCTTCGCGTCGACGGCACGGGCGGCATGAACTTCCTCCGCGTGACCCTGGCGCGAAGGATCGCCCCCGCGCTTCGCCTGGGCGCGGACTGGGAAGTGATCGCGGGCAGCTATCGCGAGACCTGGGTCCGCACCTTCGCCGATTCCGGCCTCGCGACGGCGCGCGACACCCTTCTCGTGAAATATCCGAAGAAGAGCCGCTTCCGCTTCGGAGCGCAGCTCGTGAAAGGGGAGTGGACGCTGGGCGGCGTCTTCGAGACCTCACAAAGGCTGCCGATCGAGGAGCGGGCCACGACTTCGGGCGCCGTGCAGCTCGTGACGGGGGATCGGCTCGAGATCCCGACCGGATTCGCCGTGGGCGCCTCGGCGCCCCTGCGAGAGAGGCTCCGGGCGGTGGCGCAGTATCGCCGGGCGAACTGGAGCCGCTCCTCCCTCCAGAGCGACCTCGTGGATTTTCGGGCGCTCCAGCGGTTCTCGTTCGGAGTCGAGCGGTTGAAGGGGGCGCCGGAGGATCCTTCCTTCTGGCGCCGGTTGCCCCTCCGCATCGGAGGGTACGTGCTCCAGTGGCCCGACCTCTTGCCCATCGCCGGCGCCGCCGACATCCACGGAGGGACCGCCTCGGTGGACGAGCGCGCGATCACGCTCGGAGCGGGGCTCGTGACCAAGGATCAGGGAGGCGGACTGGACCTGTCGCTCGAGCTGGGCACGAGGGGCAAGAAGAGCGATCTTGGCGTGAGCGAGAAATTCGTGAGGCTGGGCATCTCCCTCCTGGTCAGCGACGAGACCTGGAAGGGATCCTTCCACCGATAGGAGGAGCTTTGCTCCTCGCCGTCTATCTTCTCGTGTGGGTCGTGTTCGCCGTCTATGGCCTCCACCGCATCCACCTGATCCGGCTCTTCCGCCGCGGCCCTCGCGACGTCGCGCCCCCACCGGACCCGGACGTCTGGCCCGCGGTCACCGTCCAGCTTCCGGTCTACAACGAGCGCTACGTCGTGGGCCGCCTCATCGGGGCCGCGGCGGCGATCGACTACCCCCGCGATCGGCTGGAGATCCAGGTGCTCGACGACTCGACCGACGTGACCCGGGAGATCGCGGCGCGGACGGTCTCCGAGCTGAAAGCGCGTGGTGTCGACGTGGTCCACCTCACGCGCGAGGGCCGCGACGGGTTCAAGGCCGGGGCCCTGGAACACGGCCTTCGGCTCGCGAAGGGTGAATTCCTCGCCGTCTTCGACGCGGACTTCGTCCCACCCCCTTCGATCCTGCGCGCCATGATCCCGTATTTCGAAGACCCCGGGGTGGGCGTGGTCCAGTCGCGCTGGCAGCACCTGAACCGTGACTACTCCGCCCTCGCGCAGGCGCAGGCGATCTCCCTCGACGGGCACTTCGTGATCGAGCATGCCGCGCGCATGAACGCGAGGCACTTCTTCAACTTCAACGGAACGGCGGGCGTGCTGCGGAAGGCGTGCGTGATCGACGCCGGAGGCTGGCAGTCGGACACGCTCACCGAGGACCTCGATCTGAGCTACCGCGCCCAGCTTCGAGGATGGCGCTTCGTCTTCGCGCCGCACGTGCTGTGCCCGTCGGAGCTGCCGGTCGAGATGAACGCGTTCAAGGCCCAGCAGCACCGCTGGGTGAAAGGCTCCATCCAGGTCGCCCGGAAGCTCCTTCCCGAGATCTGGCGCTCGGCCGCGCCGCTCGGGGTCAAGGTGGAGGCGACCTTCCACCTCACCTACAACGCGGCCTACGTCTTCCTCCTGCTCCTCGCCGTCATCCTCTACCCTGTGGTGCTCGCGCGCTACCGGGTCGGGAGCGCTTCCTACGCGATCGCGGATACGATCCTGTTCCTGATCGCGTCGAGCTCCGTGATCCTCTTCTTCGCGTACGCGCAGCGGGAGACGAGAAGCGACTGGAGGCACCAGCTCCGCTACCTGCCGTTCGTGATGTCGCTGGGGATCGGGCTCTCCGTCACGAACACGCGGGCCGTGCTCGAGGCCCTCGTCGGGCACCGGAGCGTCTTCCATCGCACGCCCAAGTTCCGGATCGAGCGCCGCGGGGATCGGTGGCGGGGGAAACGGTACCGCGCGACGCTCAACGGATGGGCGCTCGTGGAGATCGCGCTCGCGCTCTACTTCGCCTGGTCGATGGTGACGCTGGCGGGCGCCGGGCACTTTGCGCCGTTACCGTTCTTCGTGCTGTACCTCTTCGGGTTCCTATACGTGGGGGTCCTCTCCCTCGTTCACGCGCGCGCGCCGTCCTGACAGCCGCCGCGCCTCGAGGAACGACGCGGCCGCCGTAACGCCCCACACGCCCGTGAGCCCTCCGTACTCCGCCCAGAGAATCCAGGACGGCAGCGACCACACCCCGGTCTCCCGGTATGCCGGAAGGGGCAGGTAGGAGAGCGCGACCAGCCCCGAGAAGATCGTGAGGCCCCAGTCGGGATGGAGAGGCAGGAGCGCCACGACAGGAACGAGGTACCAGGGGAACACAGTCGGGGAGAGGAGCAGGAACGACACGAGGCACGCCAGGGCCGCCCCCGTCGCGGAGCGGGCGCGCCACGCGACGGCGAGCGTCGCGAGCAACCCCGCGCCCGCGAGGAGGCGCCGGATGGCCAGCTCCGAGGAGAAGGCCACTCGCAGGAGGTGATCGGCGAGGCCGTTGAACTCCCAGTGGCGCGCGTAGATCTCGAGGCCCGTCCAGAGCGTCGATCCCGCGCCGACAAAGGGCGCGAACAGGACCGCGGCTACGACCGCGGTCACGGCCAGCATCCCCCACGCGCGCCGGCGGACCAGCCAGGGGAGGAGAAGCCCCGGGACGTATTTCACGAGCACCGAGAGGCCCAACGCGATCCCCCCGCGGACGGCGCCACGGCGCTCGTAGAAATAGAGCGCGACCACGAGGAACGCGGCCGCGGCGAGGTCGAGGTGTCCGCTTCCGAAGCTTTCGACCAGCACCAGCGGGTTCCAGTAGTAGAGTAGAAGCCGGTCCGGGCGCAAGCCCCGGCTGCGGAGCAGCTGGAGCAGCGAAAGGACGAGGAGCGTTTCGAGCGCGAGGAGAAGGAGCTTCCAGGCGGCGGGCGTCTCCGAGACGGATGCCGTCACGGCGAAGAGGAGCTGGGCCGCGGGAGGAAAGATCGTGGGGACGTCGGCGTGGTTCAGTCGGTGAACGAGGTCGTTCCGCCAGGGCGCGAGGGCGCGATCGGCCGGCGCGTGCGGGAAGGGATTCACGCCGTGCGCCACGAGCCGGCCGTCCCAGAGATAGCGGTAGACGTCCTCGGAAAGCGTGGGCGCGCTCGGGATCAGGAGCGCCCGGGCCAGGAGGCCCACGACGAGGACGATCGGGAGCGCGGACGTGGCGACGCTCCGGCCACCGTGCCACCAGTCCCGGCGCAGAACCCACCAGACCGCCGCGAGGTAGGCGGCGTGGGCCACGCCCCAGTAGAGCACCATCGTCTTCGCCCGATGCCCCAGGTCGCCGAGACGGGCGATCGAGAGGATGGCACCGAGGAGTGCGAGGCCGAGGAGGAGAAGCACCCCGCGATCGCGGGTCACGAGAGGGCCGCCCGATTCTCGAGGGCCGCGTGAGCGCCCGATCCGCGCCACGCGGCGCGACGCGCGCCGAGGGCCACGATTCCCGGAGCCCCTGGGAGGCGCCGCTCATCCCCGGCGCGCCGCGCACGAGCTCGCTCAACATGATCGGGCAGAGCCCGGCCATGCAGCGGATCTTCCGGCTCATCGCCAAGATCGCCCCCACGGAGAGCCCGGTGCTCATCACCGGCGAGAGCGGCACCGGCAAGGAGCTGATCGCGAGCGCGATTCACCTTCAGAGCCGGCGCTCGCACCGCCCGTTCGTGGCGGTGAACTCGTCCGCCATCCCCGAATCCCTCTTCGAGAGCGAGATCTTCGGCCACGTGCGCGGCGCCTTCACGGGGGCGACGACCGACCGCACCGGACTGATGGAGCACGCCGATCGGGGAACGATCTTCTTCGACGAGGTCGCCGAGATGCCGCCTTCCGTCCAGGTGAAGCTCCTGCGCGCTCTGCAGAGCGGCGAGATCCGGCGCGTCGGGGCCAAGGAGTCCATCCGCGTCGACATCCGCGTGATCGCGGCCACGAATCGCGACGTGAAGCGGGCGCTCCAGGAAGGCGCCTTCCGCGAAGACCTCTACTACCGCCTGAACGTGTTCCATATCGAGATCCCCCCGCTGCGGGAGCGCCCCGAGGACATCCCGCTCCTCGCGAACTATTTCCGCGAGAAGTTCTCGCGGGAGCTGGGAAAACGGGTCACCGGCTTCACCGAGGATGCCCGGCTCTACCTGACCCGCTACGAGTATCCGGGCAACGTCCGCGAGCTCGAGAATGCCATGGAGCGGGCGGTCACGCTCGCGGATGGGCACGAGATCACCGCCGGGGATCTGCCCCCCGCGATCCGGGAGCCGCGAATCCCGCTTCTCGGGAAGGGACCCGCCTTCCCCTACTCCGAGAGCCTCACGCTGGCCCAGCTCGAAGCGGAGCATATCCGCCGCGTTCTCGTGCACACCGCCGGAAACACCACGAAAGCCGCGAAGTCGCTCGGAATCTCCCGGTCGACACTGTGGCGAAAGATGAGAGAATACGAGCTATAATGTTCCAGTATGAAACGTTATTATGTTCCAATATGGAACATAATGAGGTTGGAATCGCCCGGTCCATCGAGCGTGGATATGCCGTAATCGGCTTTTCTACAAATGGTTAAGCGCTATCAATTCCTCCTGGCACGTCCCCTGCAAATTGTCCGGCTCAAGAATCGCCCTGAGTTGACCGGGCAAAGGGCCCATACTCAAAGAGGAGGAAGTAAGATGAAATCAGTCGTTCGCTGGAGTCCCATGACGTCGGTGCAGGATGAGCTGAATCGGGTCATGGACGATGTGTTTGGCCGCCAGTGGCGGACCGACGGCGCGGGTGCGGTGCTGTGGCAGCCTCCCATCGACATCGAGGAGCAGCCGGACCGCTACACCGTGCACGTGGAGCTGCCGGGCATGAGGCTCGAAGACATCAAGATCACGCTCGAGGACAACCGCCTCACGATCCGCGGGGAGAAGACGCGGACCGAGGAGCAGAAGAACGCGGCGTACCACCGCCTCGAGCGCGCGTATGGAACGTTCGAGCGCACGTTCACGCTGTCGCACGCGGTCAAGTCGGAGAAGATCGAGGCGACCTACCGGGACGGCGTTCTGGAAGTCACGGTTCCGAAGGCCGAGGAGGCCAAGGCCCGCGAGATTCCAATCAAGACGGCTCGCTAGGCCAGGAAATCGGCGGGGGGACCACCCTGGTCCCTCCGCCTCGAGTCGTATCACGGAGGGAACCATGGGAAAAATCATCGGCATCGACCTCGGCACGACGAACTCGTGCGTGGCGGTGATGGAGGGCGGGGAGCCTCACGTGATCCCCAACGCCGAGGGCGGCCGTACGACTCCCTCCGTCGTGGCGTTCACGCGGACGGGTGAGCGCCTGGTCGGCCAGGTCGCGAAGCGCCAGGCCATCACGAATCCGCAGAACACCATCTATTCCATCAAGCGGTTCATGGGACGGAAGTACGCCGAAGTCGTCGAAGAGGCGAAGAACGTCCCGTACGCCGTGAAGGAAGGAAAGAACGGCGAGGCGGTCATCCAGGTCGGGGACCGGGCGTACACACCGCCCGAGATCTCCGCGATGATCCTCCAGAAGATGAAGGAGACCGCGGAGGCGTATCTCGGGGAGAAGGTGAGCGAGGCGGTCATCACCGTCCCCGCCTACTTCAACGACAGCCAGCGTCAGGCGACCAAGGACGCGGGGCGCATCGCCGGTCTGGACGTGAAGCGCATCATCAACGAGCCCACCGCGGCGGCGCTCGCGTACGGCCTGGACAAGAAGAAGGACGAGAAGATCGCCGTCTTCGATCTCGGAGGCGGCACCTACGATATTTCCATTCTCGAGCTGGGCGAGGGCGTCTTCGAGGTGAAGTCGACCAACGGCGACACGCACCTGGGCGGCGACGACTTCGACAAACGCGTCATCGACTGGCTGGCTGACGAGTTCAAGAAGCAGGAGGGCGTGGATCTGAGGCGTGATCCGATGGCGCTCCAGAGGCTCAAGGAGGCCGCGGAGAAGGCCAAGATCGAGCTCAGCTCGGCGCTCCAGACCGACGTCAACCTGCCCTTCATCACGGCGGACGCGAGCGGGCCGAAGCACCTGAACGTGGCGCTGACGCGCGCCAAGTTCGAGCAGCTGGTGGAGGACCTGATCGAGCGCACGGGCCCGCCGATGGAGCGGGCGCTGAAGGACGCGGAGCTCAAGCCCACCGACGTGAACGAGGTGATTCTCGTCGGAGGCGCGACCCGGACTCCCAAGGTTCAGGACAAGGTCCAGAAGTTCTTCGGCGGGAAGGATCCGCACAAGGGCGTGAATCCCGACGAGGTCGTCGCGGTCGGCGCTGCGATCCAGGGCGGCGTGCTGGCGGGGGACGTGAAGGACGTCCTCCTGCTCGACGTGACCCCACTCTCGCTCGGGCTCGAGACGCTGGGCGGCGTGACGACGCATTTGATCGAGCGGAACACGACCATCCCCACGCGGAAGACGGAGACCTTCTCCACGGCCGCGGACAACCAGACCACGGTCGAGATCCACGTGCTCCAGGGCGAGCGCCCGATGGCCGTCGACAACAAGACGATCGGGCGGTTCCAGCTCACGGGACTTCCCTCGGCGCCGCGGGGCGTGCCGCAGATCGAGGTGACGTTCGACATCGACGCGAACGGCATCCTGAACGTCTCCGCGCGCGACAAGGCGACGGGCAAGGAGCAGAAGGTCCGGATCGAAGCCACGGGCGGTCTGAGCGAGGCGGAGATCAAGCGGATGGTGACGGACGCCGAGGCGCACTCGGAAGAGGACAAGAAGCGCCGCGAGGCGATCGAAGCGAAGAACCGCGGCGAGCAGGTTGCCTACGAGACGGAAAAGAACCTCCGCGAGATGGGCGACAAGATCGATTCGGAATCGAAGGCGCGCCTCGAGGGCGCGGTCGAGAGGCTGAAGAAGGCGGTCCAGAGCGAAAACACGGAGGAGATCCGCTCCTCGAGCGAAGCTCTGACGCAGCTCTGGAACGAGGTCTCGACGAAGCTCTACCAGCAGGCTTCCACGCCGGGCGCGGAGGCCCAGGGCGAGCCCGAGCCGCAGGGGCAGCCTCAGGGCCAGGCTGGGAAGAAAGAGGGCGGAGACGGCGAAATCGACGCGGACTACGAGGTTGTCAAGTAGTTCCAGGGAACCGAACGCGGGTTTCCGTGATCTAAATACTCAGGAACGGAGGTGGACCCACCTCTCTTCGCTGGATAGACGATGCCCCGGGAGGCAACTCCCGGGGCGTTCCTGCTCCGCAGGCGATATCCCTACAACCGTCTCAACTCGGGCCGCCGGTCGTAGAATCGGCGGAAGGAGCTCATCGTGATTCGAACCCCGCATCCGAATCGCAATCGAATCCTCGTCGTTCTCGCGTTGCTCGCACTCATTCCGGCCGCCAAAGGAGCGCAACCGAACATGGAAAAGAAAACGACCGTGGAGAAGGCCACGTTCGCCGCGGGATGCTTCTGGGGCGTCGAGGCCGCGTTCCGCCAGATCAAGGGCGTCGTCTCGACCCAGGTCGGGTACACGGGAGGGCGCACCTCGAATCCCTCCTACGAGGACGTCTGCACCGACCGCACGGGCCATGCTGAGGCGGTGGAGGTTACGTACGACCCGTCACGCGTGCGCTATGACGATCTCCTGAACGTGTTCTGGGCGAACCACGATCCCACGACTCCGAACCGTCAGGGTCCGGACGTGGGGGAGCAGTACCGGTCGGCAATCTTCTATCACTCGCCGGCGCAGGAGGCCGCGGCCAAGGCTTCGATCACCCGGCTCACGGCGGAGCACCGCTTCAAGCGGCCCATCGTGACGCAGATCGTGGCGGCCGGCCCCTTCTATCGCGCCGAGGAGTATCACCAGCAGTATCTGGAGAAGCGCGGCCTCTCCGTCTGTCACATCAAATAAAGTCGGCCCCACGCTCGCGGTCCGGCAGGTGCGCGTGCTGTTCGTGAGTCCGGACCGTCTGGAGCGGGGGCCGTTTGTCGTCTCGCAGGGTTATTTCGTCGTTACTCAATCCTCGTGGTGACCTCCTCCTGAGAAGCGGAGCGCCAGCCCCAGCGACATGTCCCAGAAGTCCGGATTGAATTTCTGGGGAATCGCGGCCGTCTCCTGGTCCTCCATCCAGACGTAGCGGCCGTTCAGGTCGAGGGCGAGAGCCGAGCCGAACGGAACCCGAAAACCGCCGCCTGCGTGCACGCCGAACTTCTGGAACGTCTGATCGTCCTGCGTCAGGGGCGCGTGGTAGTCGAGGGTGGTGTGGTACCAGCCCACGCCGGCCCCCGCGTACACCACCCGCAGCGGCGTCAACCAGAGCGAGGCCGAGATGGGCCACATCCGCTCGGTGGCCTGGCCGCCGAGAACGTCCTGCTTCCGGTACTGACCCTTGAGCTCGATGTCGGCCACGTGCGGGATGGCGGATCCACGAATCGCCAGACCGACGTCGGACTTCGTTTCATCACTATCCACCGTGCGTGTGAGTCCCACGGATGGAATGATCTCGGTCGCGGCTTGCGCCTTGACCGCCGCGCACACCAGGAGCGCGGCGAGAGATCCTAGAACCAGTGCCACGAAGAGATTCCTGTTTCGATCGATTCTCATGCAGCCTCCTATCCCTCCGAGAAAGCTTCCTCGGCCGTATCTATCCAGGATCGTGCCAGCGAGGAGACGCCCCGGCGCGGCGAAGGCATCTCTCGTAGAGAGCGGCGAGTAGGGTTCCCGTTTTGTTCAAGATTCGTCCCGCGCGGGACGCTCGCCGCCCCGATCCGTTGAAAAAATTGCTTCAAGGGAGAGCCCTAAGTCGTCGCGAAGACGGCGTCTGTAGGCGCATGAGCCAAAGTCTCCGGGAAATGGCACGCGGCTTGATGGGTGTCCTACAAAGAGAGCGGGGGATGGCGTCAAGGAATGCTCCACGGATGGACCTGAATCTACCCTGTCGCCATTTCCCCGTTCGCTGACACCAAGGGTTTCACGGCGATGAGTCTTAGGGGGAGGTCCGGCCTGACCTTATCGAGGTCCGAGTCCGGGCGTGAACCCGCGCTCCGGCCGGCCACCCCCTGTTCTTTCGCCGATGCTCGGCCCATCCAACGAGCGTCGGAATAGCCCGCTCAGCGGAGCGAGGCGCGGAGATCCGCTTCCACCTTGGGCGACCAGGCGAGGAGCGGATTTTCTGCTTGTGGGGTGATGAGGTCGAGCGGCGCTTCGTGCTCGAGCCACGAGTTGTCGTCGGTGTTGATCGGGCCCGGTCCCGCGTCGCGCGCCACGCGATCCAGCCGGCCGCGATACGCTCCCAGCACGTCGTTCACCGAATGGATTCCAATCCGCGCGAAGTCCTCCGCGACTCCGGGTCTCGCGAAGACCGCCTCCATCGAGGCCCGGTTCAGGACGAGATCCCGGTCGGGCGCGGCCAGGATGATGAGGTCACCGGAGGATTCCACGTAGAAGAGCTGTCCTCGGGGAAACGTGGTCGTCACCGTGCGGAAGACGGTCGATAGCGTCGCGGGCGAGACCGAGTAGGTCTGGATCCACTGGCAGAAGACGCCCCCGGGGTTGAGCCTCCGGCGCGCCTCTTGGTAGAACTCCCTCGTGAAGAGATTCCCGACGCCCGCGATCCACGGATTCGAGGGCTCGGAAATGATGACGTCGAAGTTCTCACGGGTGGATCTCAGATACGTGCCCGCGTCCTCGACCACGAGACGGCTTCGCGGATCGGCCAGCGGACGATGGGCGGCGGCCTCGAAGAAAGGGGCCGCCTCGATGACCGCGCCCTCCAGCTCCAGCGTCAGGGCCCTCCGGATGGGATGCGTGAGGACCGCGTGCGTCGTCACACCGCTGCCGTACCCGACGACGCAGACGCTGGCCGCGCGGGGCGCGAGGAGAAGAGGGACCTGGCCGACCATGACCTGCTGCGCCATGTCCTCGCCGCTCCCGGTCGTGGCGTCGGTCTTGCCGTTGATGAGGAGCGCGCGCCGATCCCCGGTCTCCAGTACCGTGACGGTCGCCACGCGCCCCTCCTTGTAGAAGAGGAGGCGCTCGAGCTGGGCGGAATGCCCGATCTTTTCGAGGATCCGATGCACCAGCCCTTCGCCTCCGAACTCGTACGCGCGGAGGAGCCGAACGAATCCGAAGCTCATGCGTTCGGGCTGCCAGGCAGGCGTCGCGACGGCGGCGACCGCGACGGTCCCCGCGATCGCGATACCGGCGGCCGCGGCCCGCTTCCATCGGGCCGCCTCGCCGAGGAGGAGCGCCAGGCATCCGATGGCCGCGTTCGCGAGCGCCGCGGCGAGGATGGCGCGCAGCGCGCCGATGGTGGGGATCAGGAGAAAGCCCGTCAGCACGGAGCCCAGGATCGAGCCGAGCGTGTTGGCCGCGTAGATGGTCCCCACGGACGCCCCCGCCGCGCGACGGCCCCTCTGGTAGATCGCGGCCGCGAGCGGAAAGACCGCTCCCAGGAAGAAGGTCGGGAGCAACACGATCCTTGCCGTGACCATCGCCTCGCCCAGGAAGAGGCGTTCCGCGCTTCCTCGAGACTGCGCGATGAGGGTCGCCTGGAGATCGGGCAGCGACGCGAAGACGTGCGAGCCGAGGACGACCGACCCCGCCAGGAGGAGCTGACAGAGGCCGAAGAGCAGAACCGGCGCGTGGAGGAATCTCAGGAGCAGCGCGGCCAGCGCGGCTCCGGCCGCGATGCCCAGCAGGTAGACGGCGAGAATCGCGGAGAAGGAATAGACCATCCCGCCGAAGGGCACCGAAAGGACGCGAGTCCACGCGACCTCGTACAGGATGGCGCAGAAGCCTGAAACCGCGAAGAGCGGGACGATGAGGTTGGTGAAGGGGCCGCCTGCGGGCGCATCCAGGTGCGGGCCGGCTCCCGAAGCGCCGGTCACCTTCGCGTGGGCGCCGACGGCCGCCACCTCGGCCGTCGCGGTCGGCTTCGTGCCGAAGACCGCCGCCGCGACCGCGAGATCGATCGCCGCGGCCACGGCCGCGGTCTTCCACAGGCCGAGCGTGGGAATCAGGACGAAACCCGCCAGCGCCACCCCACAGACCGCGCCACCCGTGTTGATGGCGTAGAGCCGGGAGACCGAGGAGCCGAATTCCCCCTCCCGCCGCGTGAACGCCGAGACCAGGAGCGGCAGGGTCGCGCCCATCGCGATCGTGGGGATGAGGAGCGTCACGAAGAGCACCGCGAAGCGCACCAGGAGGAACATGACGCCGCTGCCGCCCAGGGCGCCGTAGAGGCTCGCGAAGAGGGGACGCGCCGCGAGATAGGCGAGAGGGCTCAGGAGGCCCATCGCGGCCACGAGAAGCTCCAGCCGCGCGTACATCAGAAGCGGCTGGCGGGTGCTCGCGGCGAGTCTCCCACCGATGACCGCGCCGAGCCCCAGGCCGCCCAGGAACGCCGCCACCACCGTGGCGACGCCATAGATGGAGTTCCCGAGCAGGTAGGAAAGGTACTTGGACCAGACGATCTCGAGAGTCAGACCGGCCAGGCCCGAGCCGAAAAAGCAGAGGTAGAGGAAAGCCTTGTGGCGCACCGGGTCTTTGGCCCGGGGCGCCACGCGCTTGGAACTTGGTTCTGTGGTCCTGCGTTTGGGTCGTTCGGCGGTCCGTTGCCTGGCCATCGATCCTCGCGGTGCCGGTCCTCAGGGGCAGCCGCGCGAGCTTACCGCGAATGCTTCGGCGCTTACCAGCCCGCCTTCCCGCCGCAGCTGTAGGTGGAGAAGTGTGAGAGCGACGCGCTCACGGTCAGCTTCGCGGTGTCGCGCGCCGTGGGGAGGTCCACCCACCGGCTGGTGCTCGGGTCCCACCACCGGATCACGTAGCTTTGGACCTGGTCCAGCGTCTGGAGCTTGCAGGTCAACGTGACCGGCGTCTGGAAGCTGTTCAGGCTGACCGGCGAGATGCTGAGGTCGACCTTCCGGACGCTCGGATCCTGCACCGTTACCGTGATGACGCCGGTTCCCGAATAGGCCCCCGCCGGGACCGTGACGGTCCAATCGCCGTTTCGGACCACGCCGCCCAGAAGCCCGTTGACGGTCGTGCATACGACTTTCACAACGGAGGAGAGCAGGGTGGTCGTGGTGTTGACCACGCTTCCCAGGAGCCCCGAGTTCGAGCCGGCGGGATCGGTAGAAAGGGCCGAGGTCTGGCCGGAGGGTTGCTCGGGAGATAGAGGGGTGCCCGAGCAGCCGACCATCAGGAGTAGAAGGGCGAGCATCGGCACGATGGCGATGCGCGATCGAAGGGTCTTGTTCACGAAGTACCTCCTGCTGGATGAACGGGTTACATCTCGCGGCTCTCGATCCCGGCTTCATGCCGCCGCTCCGTAGTGCTGCAGGCAAATGCAGCGTGCGTGCCGCGGACCGCATCGGCAGGAATGCAATGTGCCCGGCCCGCAACGCTCCCATCTCGTGCCGGGACGCGGGTCTCGCGGGGAGCCTCGGCGGGTGACCGGGACCGTGCAAAAAATCTAGGCAGAAGAAGCGGATCTTGGGGGTATTCTCCCAACGTCCTGGGGCAATGTCCCCGCCCCGACATCCTCGCCCGGCGCTGGAAGCGGAAGGCCACGCCGGATCAACCAGGGCACACCGGAAGGCCAGGGCAGTTCGTACTAGGGAGGATTCGTGATGTCCAAGGCATCCATCGTTTTCGCTGCCATGCTTCTCGTTCCGACCCTGGGAATCTCCTCGAACGAACAGGCCCCCACCAAGCCCGCCGTCACGGCGGCTCAATTCGTCAAGGCATACGTAAAAGCTATGAACCGCGCCGATGTCGGGTCCATGATGAAGATGTTCAGCAAGGCGCCCAACGTGACCTCGATCGGCGATGGGTCGATCACGCATGGATGGCGCTCGATTCAGACCGACAGCAAGCAGTTCGTCGGCCGCGAAGGCACGTACAAGTTCACGGTCGGAACGGTCGAGACGACACCGCTCGGGACCGACTACGTCCTGGCGGTAGCGCCGGTCACGGTCCAGACGTTCGGCCAGGATGAGGACGTGGAAGTCCCCGCCGCGATGACGTTCGTGCTCCAGCGCGAGGGGAAGTCGTGGGTCGTGATCCACGAGCACTGGAGCAGCCGCGAAAACGATGACGTCGGAGACGATCCGGGCGACGAGGGCGATGGAGACGGTTTCGACAACTTCGACGCTCCGAACGCGCCCGACCACGATTCACGCGCGAACCTCACGGGGGCTCGATGCACGCCTGGCATGACGTCCCGTGGGGCGAGGACCTCCGGGAGTACTTCCGCGCTATAATCCAGGTTCCGCTCGTACAAGGCCATCGCGGTGAACGATCCCAGCTCGTTGGAACTCCATTCCGAGAAGAGGGTTCACCTGAGGCAGAACTGATCGCGTTCCCGGAATGGTCTTCCACCCTGGTCAGGAGGTGGTCCCATGCGATCCCCCCGGTTTTCTCTCGACGGAATCCTCCTCGTCCTCGCAACCCTGATGATCCAGACCGGCTGCAGCTCCTGGCGCTCGGTACAGGTGCCGCCGCCGCAAGATCTCTCGTCGCCCGAGCTGCGGGTCACGACCTCCGATGCACGCGTGGTGCTGAAGGACGCGCGCGTCTCGGGCGACAGTGTCGTGGGAAGCGCGTCGCCACGCGCTCCCTCCGACTGGAACGGGTCGCCACATCCCACGGCGTCCGTCCCCATCTCGTCGATCTCGAAACTCGAGTCGCGGCACACCGACGTATTCCGTTCGATCGGACTGGCGGCAATCCTCGCGCCCGCCGTGGCGCTCGGGATCGCCTACGCCGACATGCACTCTAGATAGTGAGGGGGATGATCCCCACCGTCGCCCTGGCGTCGCTCCTGGGATCCTGTCATCCTGCGGCCGTGCGTCCCATCGGAGAGGTGCTGCAGGCGCATTCACCCGAATTGATGGCGATCCCCGGAGTGGTTGGGACCGGGGAGGGCGAGTTGCGCGGCGAGCCGGCGATCCTCGTGCTCGTCGCGCGACGGACGCCCGAGATCGATTCACGAGTTCCGAAGCGGCTCGAGGGGTATCCGGTGGATGTGCGGGTCGTCGGGGAGGTGCGGGCGGTGGATTGAGGGCAGCAGAATCAAGGCGGAGGGGGTGATATCTCTCCCCATGGGGTGGTACCACTTGGTGGTGACGCACCCTACGTAGTGCCGCCACCAAGTGGCACCACCGCCCTGGAGGAGATAGGGCACCCGCCAGTCGTCAAAAAGGAAATGGCTTTCTTGACGAGCTAGGATCCATACTTCTCGCAGTCGTCGGCCTCCCGCCCCAGCAAAACTCCCCCGTGAGCAACCGATCATGTCCGACCAGGATCTCCACGACTTCGAGACCGGATACCACCGTGCCCGCTATGACCGTCACCATCTCCAGGCGATGACGGGTATCCGATCGCGCAGCCTTCACTATTACGTCCAACGCCGCTTGATTCCGCCCGCCATAGGCTCGGGTCCGGCCGCTCGGTATACATACGAGCATGCCGTCCGCCTCCAAGTGCTCCATATGCTCAAAGAACGAGGCCTGACGCTTCGAGAGATCAAGGTGGTTCTCGACGGGTACACGGTGCGCGAGCTTCACGATCTGTCGAATGGAAGATATCTGAACGGAGCGATCCGAATCGTTCGGACTGGGCTTCGGCGTCCGCAGTCAGGATGGCCACCCAAGAACGAACCGCTCGCCCGAGTGGTCCTGCAAACAGGGGTGGAGTTACACGTGTTGCCGAGATTCCACGCGCGCGCAGTCATGCGCGCGGAGGAGCTCTTGAAGCGAATCGATGAGACGATTGACGTCGAGCCCGAGCGGCGGGATGCTCTCGACGAGCTCGACTACGAGCCCGTTCCGGAAGCAGGCAACCAAGAATACGAGTCCGAGGCATAAAAAAAGCCCCGCGGCCAACAACTCCGCGGGGCGTGTCCTCGACGCTCTACTTGCCGACCTTGGCCCCGACCCCCGCACCCACGCCCACGCTGCCCGCCGTTCCGGCGCCTTCATGTCCGACGTGCGCGCCCGCGTTCACGCCCGCGTTGGCGCCGGCCTTGGCGCCCGCGCCGCCGCTGTGGATCATCGCGATCTTCCCATCGGCCTTGGCCAGGCCCTGGGCCACGTTGCCCTCGCTCCGGACCGCCGACGTCACCTCACCCAGCCTGAGATTCATTCCCTGGGCGATCTGGCCCCAGCCCATGCCCTCGTTGTGGAGCGCGAAGATCTGGGTCATGGTGATCGCCGTCTTCGAGTTCGCCATCAAGGTGTGCGCGATGATGACCTCGCCAAGCCCGGCGTTGAATTGATCCGTCTCGGCCGCCAGCGCGTCACCCGTCATTCCGAATTCCGACGCGACGCGACCCGCAGCCTCCGCTTTCCCCTTCGCCTCCGCATTCGCGTCCACGTCCGCCGAGATCTTCTTGAGCTGCTTGTCCACCAGCGCCCGGCCCTTCGCCGAAGCCTTCTGGGCGCGATCCCTCACTTTCTGGAGCGCGGCGTCCGGATCCGCGGAAGCTTCGCCGCTCACCGACGCCTTGGTTTCCTGCTGCGCCTGTACCCCGGCCGAAGGCTGATTCGCGTCCGAGGGCTGGGGCGTCGTCGTCGGCTGAGCCTGTCCCTGGACGCTCGTTCCCGATTGGGCCGAGCTCGAGGCCTTGCCGGCGGCTGCCGGATTGTCGCTCTGGGCCCAGGCCGCCCCCGTCGCGACCAGAAGCACAACCACACCGATCAGCACACTCTGGAGCGGTCTCATCGGTAACCTCCTTCTCGTTCACGCACGATCGCCGTGCGCGGCGGAACCCCCTCGATGCTGCTCCCTGAAATCGGAATCAGTGGATCAGGAATCGAATTCCGATCTGACCCGCCGCGGCGAATTCGCTCGCGGTCTCGGACTGTCCCTGGCCCTGTCCATTTCCCTTCCCGAGATCGCCGGGGAGCGGAAGACCCCCGAGCGCCCCGCCTCCCGCACCGGGACCCGCGACGCTCGTCGTCGTGAGATTGCGCCCCACGTCGACCTCGCCGAGGAACAGGATCCGGGACAGCGGATGCCACGTTCCGGAGACGGTCCCTTGGGTCGTCGTGACGTCATGGTTCCATCTACCGTACGAAGAGCCGACCTGCCCCGTGACGTTCCGAGCCACGGGGCCGGCCAGCTCCACCCCCGCCGAAGCGAAGCTTCCACCGGCGTTGTCGGTGATCCGCAGGTAGTAGGTTCCGAGCGTCACGTCGGACGCGAGCTTGAATTCCGGACCCGCGCGCCAGCGCCAGGCGCGGTAGCTCTCGTCTCCGATCGTCCGTAGCCCCACGACGCGAAGGCTCACGTGCTGCGACAGGGCGGCGGAGCCGTTCGCGAAGAGGCCGATCCCCGGACCGAGTCGGCTGTCGCCGTATCGGATGCCCGCGAGGGTGAGATCCCCTTTCTCCGTTTCGGCGGAGCCGAAAAGGAGCGCGCTTCGATAGGACTGGGCCCGAGGCCCGGTCTGGTAGTCGGAGCCGGCCCCGCCCGTGAACGTCGCCGATCGTGCGGAAAGCGGGAACACCGCGATCGCACCCACGAAAAGCAAGCCTGCCGTAGACCATCTAGTCATGGGTTCAAGGATATCGGCAGGACGGGTGGCTTTCTTGAGCGAAATCCGCGGGGCCTGGAAATCCTCGGACCTTCGTAGGCCATGCAGGGCCCGCGCGTAGGACAGGCACGCCTTCAGCACGTTCGGCCGGCCGCCGATACCTCCGTTATGTCAAATCGCGCGAAAAGCTTCGCGTTCGCGGGCACGTTCCTGGCCGCCTCGCTCCTCCTGCAAAGCTCCGCCGCGCAGGCGGTCACCTTTTCGGCAACCGGGTCGCAGACATTCCAGACGCTCGCACCCGGACGCACCGGCGCGGTCTGCTTCACGGTCACGGTCTCGCACATGAACCTCGTCGCCGTCACCCTCCAGTCCATCCGTTTCACGAGGAAAGCGGGAGGACCGGGTACCCAGGCGCAGCTCGACGCGGAGCTGGGAGCGGCGAGGCTCTACCGCGATGGGAACACGAACGGCACGTTCGATCCGGGCACGGACCCGTCGGTCAGCGCCGCGACCGCGGCTTCCGGGGGGACGCTCTTCTTCTCGCCCCTCAACGTGTCCATACCGGCGGTCGGCTCCGTCACGCTCTTCGTCGTGACGGACATTCCGCTCGCGGTTCGGGACGGCGACAACCTGGACCTTACCATCCAGGCCGGCTCCGATTTCACCTTCGATACATCGCTCGTCGCGACCGGCACGTATCCGATCGACCCCGCCGGCTCGATCGCGCTCGACGGCTCCTCCGCGGCCCAATACGCGATCAAGACCATCGGGCCGGGGAGCATCCTCGCGGGCTCGACGGATCGTCCCGCGCTCGACGTGGTCATCCCGGCGAACGGCTACCAGCCGGACGTGCTGGAGAAGCTTGCCGTCGTGAACCTGGGCACGGCCACCTCGGCCTCGGACATCTCTGCCGTGCGTGCATGGGTCGACAACGGCGACTCGACATTCAGCGCCTCATCCGACCGGCTCCTCGGGTCGCTCTCCTTCACGGGCGACCGCTGGCAGCGGACCGGACTCTCGGAGCCGATCCCGGTCTCGCGTCTCCATGTCTTCGTCACGGTCGACACCCGGGACTTCGCGACCGACGGCCGCACGGTGCGGCTGGGCATCCCGTCGCAGCCCGACCCCGGCGTGGGGGTGAGCAGCGCGAATGACGGGCCGATCGACGCGGTCCCGGCGAATCCGGCCAACCTGACCATCAGCACCGCGGATCGGATCACCCTCTCCGCCGCGGCCGTTCCGTCCTCGACGGGGAGGCCGGGGCAGGCCTCGCTTCGCCTCGCGGACGTCGTGATCGCAAATTCGTACTCCGTCACGAAAACGCTCTCGGAGGTCTCGTTCACGAACGCGACGCTGGGTCCGGGTTCTCGGAGCGAGCTGGATGGCGAGCCGGACCGACTCTCGCTGTGGTTCGACAGGAACGGCGACGGGCTCCTGGGCGGTCAGGACTCCCTCATGCGCACCGCTCTCTTCCAGAATGGCGAGGCCCGCTTCTCCGGGCTGTCGCAGCCGCTGGCGGCGGGGCAGAGCCGCCATTTCTTCGTGACGTGCGACCTCTCGACGGACGACGCGCGGGATGGCGACCTCATCGGGGTCTCGATCGACGGAGCCTCGCAGGTCACCTTCGACGACTCGACGCGGATCTTCGCGGCGTGGCCCATCGATTCCGGAGCCCGCGTCACCGTGGATGGCATGGTCGTGGCGCAGGTCGCGGTGCTCTCGACGCCCGCGCTCACCCTGGGGAAGAACGAGGGTCCGGCGCTCGCCCTGAATGTCGTCCTCCCACGAAACGGTTATCAGGACGACGCCCTGAACGGGCTCAGCGTGACGAACCTCGGGACGGCGACGCCGAGCGACCTGGCCGAGGTCCGGCTCTGGCGTGACGGTGGGGACGGCCAGTTCACCCCTGGCTCCGGAGACGACCAGGATCTGGGGCTCCTCACGTGGCAGGTCGACCACTGGCAGAGCGGCGCCCTCAACCAGACGCTGCCGGCCACCGGTGCGCGGCTCTTCGTCTCCGTCACGGTCTCCGGCTCGCCCGTGGATTCCTCGACGGTTCGTCTCGCGATCCCGGTCGGCGGAATCGCGAACGCCTCCGGGAACGACGGGCCCCTCGACGCGCCGGTCACCGCGCCCAGCGTCCTGCTCCTGAGCAACGCGCCGCTCCTGGCCTCGATCCGGATCGAGCCCCCGGCGAGCACGGTGGGACAGTCGGTCTCGGCGACGATGATCGTGCGGAACGTGGGCGGCGAATCGGTGCTGAACATCACCCCCACCGCGCTCACGCCCGCCGGCACGGGGAGCCTCACGCCGGTCTCCGGCCCGCAGCCGCCGTCCTTCAACCTCTCGTCCGGGGCGACCGACTCCTTCCTCTGGGTCTACACGGCGGCGTCGGCAGGCGACGTGACCTTGACCGGGGCCGCGGGCGGAACGGGCTCGCCGAGCGGATCGCCACGGAACGCGCTTCCCTCGGCCTCGAACACGCACCGGGTCTTCACCCACACGCAGAGCATCTCCTTCGCGGCGACGTCCACGCTGCCGACTTCGGTGAACCGGGGCCAGCAGGACGTGGCGGCGATGTCGCTCGCCTTCACCAATCCCGGGAACGCGCAGTCCTCGACGGTTCGCCTCCTCGGTGTCCGCGTCCGGCTCGAGGACGCGACCGGGGCGGGGATCGTGCCCTCGTCGCTCCTGAGCAAGATCGTCGTTCGCGAAGGCGGGAACGTGCTCCTCAACAAATCGTCCCTCGAGACCTCGGGCAGTGACGTCGACCTCGCGTTCGCCTCGCCGACCCTGGTGGCGGCCGGAGCGAGCGCGACCCTCGCGATCTCGGTCGACGTGCTCTCATCCACCACGGCGCCCGAATTCCGGCTCTCGATCGTGGACAGCACCGTGTTCACCGTCCGGGACCAGCTGAGCGGGGCGCCCGTGGCCGTGACCCAGGGCGGAGGCTATCCGGTCCGCACCTCGGTCGCGCGTGTCGTCGCGCCCGCCACCGAGCTGGATGTCGCGGGCCAGACCCCGGTCACGAATCGCGTCGGTCGGGGCATGGCCGACGTTCCGCTCCTCGGGGCGCGGCTCCAGAGCCCCGGGATCGTGGGCATCACCTCCGACGTCCGCCTCTACGCCTTCTCGGCCGTGCTCGAGGACACGAACGGCGTGACCGTTCCACGCCCCGCCGACTTCCTGAGCTTCGTTCGCGTGCTCGCGGGGACCCAGACCCTCGTCGCGAGACCCGTTTCGACCGCGGAAGGGCCGGCCCTGGCGCTGACCCTCAACCTTCCGCTCAGCGTCCAGGCCGGGACGCCGGTGGACGTCTCGGTGCGCGCCGACGTCTCGGGCACGAGCCAGCTCGGCGCCCTGCGCCTCCGCCTCCTGGACCCCCCGACGGTGGATGCGCGCGACGAGAACACGCGCGATCCGGTGCCGGCCGTGTGTGCCGTGAGTCCGATCCTCGGAAACACGATCGTCGTGGAGGGACGAGCGGATTCCCTTCGCGTCGCCGGGGTCCCCTCGTTCCCGTCCAGGGCCACGGTGGGGTCCACCAACGTGACCGCGCTGCGCATGACGCTGCGTCATCCCGGGTCGCCGGGGACCGCGCGGATCGACGTCGGCGGCGTGACGATCCAGTGCCGGGACGAGTCGCGCCGGCCACTGATCCCGGCGGACTACCTGAGCCGGGTCGCCCTGGTCTGGAACGGTGGCACCGTCTCGACCAGCTCCAGCCTCCCGACCTCCGGAGGCAGCGTCACGGTCCCGCTCCCCGACCCGCTCCTCGAGCCCGGGGAGAGCGCGTCGCTCGACGTCGTGGTCGATTTCAGCGCGACCGCGCCCGCGTCCTCGATCGAGCTCATGATCTTCGGCGACGGGATCCCGGCCGAGGACTCGAATCTCGGGACTCCGGTGGCCCTGGCCGCCGAAGCAGGCTCCGAGCTCCCGCTCGCATCCGGCCTCTGTCGCCTCGAGCCGCCGCCCCGCCAGCTCCTGGCCGATTTCGAGAGCCGCATGCCCGCCGCCCTGGCGCCGGACGGCCGGTCGGTCACCGCGGCGGTCCTCACGCTCACAAACACGGCCCAGGCAGGCGCGGATTCGATCCTCGTGGACCACCTGACCGTCCGCGGCGCCGATGGCGCGCAGAACGCCGCCTCCGTCGGGGACGCGGCCACGATGGTCGAAGTGTGGCTCCAGAGCGCGCGGCTGGGGCAGAGCGCGGCGCTTACGACCGACTCCGTCACCGCGTCCGTGGCGCTCACGCCGCCCTTGCGGCTCGGGCCGGGCGTTCCCGCCGCGCTCGAGCTCCGGCTCGCCACCGCGACCACCGGATATCCCACCGCGTTCCGCATGGGCTGCGACGCGGCCGGCATCGGCGTGGTCCAGCCCTCGAGCGCATTGCTCCAGATCTCGGTCGATCCGGTTCCGGGCAAGGCGTTCCCATTCTGGACCACGGCGGGCGTCTTCGGCGCCGCGTCCCTCAGCCAGAGCTACTCGAACTTCCCGAACCCCTTCGCCGCGGGTCGAGGCGCGACCGCGTTCGCCTACTACCTCCGTGGCGCGGGCCGCGTGACGCTCCGGATCACCACCCCGACGGGCGAAGGCGTGACGACGGTGGTCGCGGACGCGGCGAGGCCCGCCGGCATGAATCAGTCGGATTCCTGGGACGGACGGAACGGCCAGGGGAGCGTCGTTCGAAACGGCGTCTACATCGCGGAGCTATCGGTCTCGTTCGCGGACGGCACGCGGGACCGCGTGCGCCGGAAAGTGGCGGTGGTGCGATGAGGTGCGCTCTGGCCGCGGTCCTCGTGCTTGGATGGGCCGGTGTGGCGAGCGCCGCCGACGACGGCGGCACGCGCTCGGCTTTTGCCACCGGCGTGGGCAATCGCGCCCTCGGCATGGGCGGGGCCTTCGTCGGGATCGCGGACGATCCGAGCGCCATGTCCTGGAACGTCGGCGGGCTCGGGCGCCTCCAGCGCCTCGAGATCCAGGCGACGCATGCCGCCTACGGAGACCTGGGATCGACCGAAGACTATGCCTCCGTGGCGGTGCCGAGCTGGAGATGGGGCGCCGCCGGCGTGATCGTCCGCCGGTACGGAATCGGCGGCGTGGAAGCCCGCGACGCCGGGAATGCGCTCCTCGCGGACGATCTCTCCGATTCCGAGGTGGAGCTGGGGCTGGGCTTCGGAAGGGCGCTCTCCCCCGCGCTCAGCGTCGGCGTGGTGTTGAAGATGCAGCGTCAGAGCCTCGCGGGCTTCAGCGGCAGCGGTCTCGGCGCCGACATCGGAGTTCTCGGACGGGCCCCCGCCGCGCTCCGATCGTGGGGGTCGTGGATCGACCGCCTCGCCTGGGGCGCCTCCGTCCGGAACGCCCTCCAGCCCTCGATCCGGCTGGACCGCGAGAGCGTCCGGGATCCCAGCGTCCTGCGCGCCGGACTCGCGTACGAGCAGCCCTCGATCGCGGGCCGTCCGGCGGTCCTCGCTCTCGACCTCGAGAAATCCCCGGGCCTGGCGGCGCGTCTGCACACCGGTCTCGAGGTTCGCGTTCACCCGCTCCTGGGTCTCCGCGCCGGGTTCGACGCGGGGCGCGTGACGGCCGGAATGGGCATCGCGTGGCGCGACTTCTCGGTCGACTACGCCTACGCGAATCAGGATCTCGCCGCCGTCCATCGTGTGGGGATTTCGCGCGCGCTCGGCCGCACCGTCGCCGAGCAGCGTGACGCGTCGGCCCGCTCCCGGGACGCGGCGCTGCAGGCGGCGCTGGACGACGCCTATCAGAAGCGGCAGGACGAGCAGCGCTCGGATCTCCTGGCGAAGGTCAAGGCCGCGCAGGATGCCGGTGATCACGACAGGGCGCTGGAGCTCCTCGCGACGATCGCGACGCTGTATCCGAATCAGGCCGACACGCGCCCGCTGGAAGCGGTGTCCCTGCGCGAGAAGGGGAGGCAGCTCGAGTCGAAGGGAGACTATCCCGGTGCCGTGCTCGCGTATCGCCGCGCGATGACCCTCGTGCCCGGAGACACCGAGGCGGCGGCCGGACTCACGCGGAGCCAGGCCGAGATCGACCGCCGCGTCTCACGGGACGAGACGCTCCGCCGGAAGCTGGCCGAAGCCACCGCCGCGCTCGCCGCGGATTCGCTGCAGCGGATCGCGGCCGCCCGGACGCCGGCGCCGCGCAAGGCGCCCGCGCCCGCGCCTCCGACCGCCGCGGGTCCCGCCCCGCTGTCGCCCGAGATGCAGCGCGAAGTCGAGCGGCTCTATCGCGCGGGGCTCGGCGCCATGACCGAGCGCCGACCCGACGACGCCCTCCGCTACTGGGAGATCGCGTGGTCCATGGCTCCCGGGTACAAGCGCCTCGCCGAATACCTGAAGCGCGAGTACCTGATCCGTGGGATGGATTCCTTCGCCTCCGGGAAGCTCGAGCAGGCGATCACGTACTGGGACAAGGCGCGCGACGTGGATCCCAACGATCCCCGAGCCGCGGGGTACATCACGCGCGCGCGGACGCAGCAGGCGCGGGCGCGCGAGATCATCGAGGGAAGCCGATGAGGAGATCGATCTTCAGCATCCGCTGGATCGTCGCGGGCGCTGTGGCCGTCCTCACGACCCTCGTCGTCCTGGGCGTCACCGGGGTGATGGAGCGGAAGACCAGGAGCGTCCTCATGGAGGAGATCGAGTCCCGCCTCCTCATCCAGTCGAGGAACCTGGCCGTGGCGGGCGCGAACGCGCTGCTCACCGAGTACCCGGAGCTCCTCCTCGCCCCCATGGTGAAGGAGATGCGCGCCGAGCAGCCCGAGCTGGCGCTGGTGGTCGTCGTCGATCGATCCGGCACGATCCAGGGCGATTCCGACGTGCGCCGGATCGGCACGCCCTTCGCGATGCCCACTCACCTTACCCCGGTGGTATCGACCGTGACCCGGAAGCAGGACGAGCTTTTGTCCGAGAACCTCGACATGCTCCTCGTCTCGGCGCCCATCCGCGACCTGACCGGCCGCCAGCTCGGGAACGCCCTCGTGGGCGTTCGGCGCTCGCACATCGACGAGGCGGTGGATCGGGTGGGCCGGGAGCAGTACCTCGTCCTCGCCGCGTTCCTGATCGCCGGGGTCGCGGCGTCCATCCTGCTCCTGTCGGTCCTGCTTCGCCCGATCGAAGTCCTCCGGGCGGGGATCGAGCGCGTCGGACGCGGGGAGCTGGGCGCTCGCGTCGAGCTTCGGGACAGGACCGAGTTCGGCCTCCTTGCCGACGCGATCAACGACATGTCCACCCGGCTGGAGAAGGCGCAGGGGGAGATCGTGGAGAGAGCCCGCCTCGCGCACGAGATGGACCTGGCGCGCCAGATCCAGCGCTCGCTCCTGCCGTCGAAGCAGACGGTCGCGGGCGAGTTCGTGATCGACGGCGAGCAGTGGGCCGCGGCGGAAGTGGGAGGCGACTACTTCGACGTGCTCTCGCTTCCGGACGGAAAGATCGGCCTCGCCATCGCGGACGTGTCGGGAAAGGGTCTCGCCGGATGCCTCGTGACGTCCATGCTCTTCTCGCTGCTCCGGGCCTTCTCTTCCGCCCACGCCTCGCCGGCGTCGCTTCTCGCCGCGCTGGACGAGCGCCTGGGAGGAATTCTCCAGCGAGGCGCCTTCGTGACGATGTTCTATGGCGTGCTGGATCCTGAAACGGGGCGGCTCGTGCATTCCTCGGCGGGGCACAATCCGACGCTCATCGCTCGCTCGGACGGCCGCTCGGAGTGGCTCTACTCCAAGGGGATTCCGCTCGGCGCGATCCGGGGCGGGGCGATCCGCCGCACCCTGGAGGACGGGGTGCTCGACCTCCAGCCCGGCGACGTGCTGCTCCAGTTCACGGATGGCATCAACGAGACCCAGGCGCCTTCGAGCCAGGAGCAATTCGGGTTCGATCGCATGGAACGGGCGGTTCGAGAGGCGGCCCCCTCGGGGGCGCGCGCGGTGCTGGAGCAGCTGCATCGCACGGTGGACAGCTGGAGAGGATCCACGGCGCGCGAAGATGACGAGACCGTGCTCGTGGTGAGTCGGGAGGGGCGCTTGGGCGCGATCGCGCGGCCCGCGACGGCTGCCCCCGGTGCGCCGCTCGGCCGCCTCGAGCAGGCAAAGGCGGTCGGCGTCTGCCTCCGCGTTCCCGCCGATCTCGACTCCATGGGCGGGATCGTCGGCTGGCTGGAGAAGTCTGGAATCGTTCGCGGTTCGGACGAAACCGAGGCGGGCCTCCTGAACCTGGCCCTCTACGAGGTGTGCGCCAACATCGCCGAGCACGGCTACGGCCAGGACGGGAAGAGCATGATCGAGGTCTGGTGGCTCTCGGAGGACGGCTCCGGCTCGGGCGCCGGATCGTTCCTCATCCGGGATCACGGGAAGCCGTTCCGCCCCGACGCGTGGAAGGGGACCGACTTCAACGACCCCCAGGTGCGAAAGCTGGGACGGGGTCTGGGCCTCGAGATCATCCATCGCGTCATGAAGCACGTTGCGTACTACCCAGGGACCGAAGTCGGGAACATCACGGTCCTAGAGTGGGACCCGGCGAAGGAGCTTCGTCATGCCTCGTAAGACGGGTACCAGCCCGCTGGAGCTCCTCGCTCGTCGGGAGTACTCGCTCCAGGCCCTGATCGAGCTGAGCCAGGCGCTCGCGCAGTCACACGATCTCTACGAGACCATGGACGCGCTCCTGCTCAGCCTCATGGGGCAGTTCAGCCTGTCGCGGGTCTGCCTCTGGCTCATTCCCGAGGGCGGCGAAGGTCTTCCGGTCCTGGCCCGCGCCCGCGGCGTGGACACCGCGCGCGCGCAAATCGTCATGACCACGTGCGGGCCGCGCTTGATCCAGGAGCTTCGGAGCACGCGGAAGCCATTCGCGGTCGAGGAGCTGGACGCGACCACCGACGCTCCGGTTCGCGATTTCGCGACGCACTCGGGCCTGGTCCAGTTCGCCCCCATCACCATCCGCGACGAGCTTCTGGGCGTGGTCGGGGTGGGGCCGCGTCTCACGGGCGAGCATTGCACCGAGCTGGACCTCCAGCTCCTCCGGGCGTCGCTGGCCATCGCGAGCGTCGCGCTGGAGAGCGGCCGGTTCTACGGCAACCTCCTCGAGAGGAGCCGCGACCTCCGGGTCGCGCACGAGAAGCTGGGAGAGCTGGATCGCCTCAAGTTCGAGTTCCTGGGCAACATCAACCACGAGCTGCGCACGCCGCTCGCGGTCATCATCGCGTCTCTGGATTGCCTCGTGCGCGCCGAGAAACCGGACGACCCGGGACAGGAGCTCTTGCGCTACTCCATGAACCAGGCCCAGAAGCTCCTCTCGATGGTCGAGAACCTCCTCACGCTTTCGGCGGCCGCGCAGAAGCGTCTTCGTCCCGACGCGGCTCTGGGCGACGTCATCGCGATCGTCTCGGAGTTCCATCGGGAGCGGCTCCCGGGCGTTTCCTCGGGGCTCCGGGAGCTGACCTGCCAGATGGAGTGCTCCCAGCTCATGGCGCGCTTCGACGAGCAGCAGCTGCGTACGATCCTCGACGCCCTCGTGGAGAACGCCGTGAAGTTCACCCCGGCCGGGACCCGAATCCAGATTCGAATCCGCGAAGTCGCGGAGCAGGGGGAGACGTGGGCCCGGATCGACGTCGAGGACAACGGTCCCGGCATCCCCAAGCACCGTCTTCCCTCGCTGTTCGAGGCCTTCCAGCAGCTCGACGGGTCCCTGACCCGCCCGGCCGGCGGGATGGGCATCGGCCTGGCTCTGGCCCGGGAGCTGGCCCGGGGAATGGGGGGGCGTCTCCTGGCCGAGAGCGAGGAGGGCAAGGGCTCGATCTTCAGCGTATTCCTGCCGGCAGCCGTTCAGTTCCAGGGCAAGCCTGCCGATGAGGGGGAGAGAAGGGGGGTCGTCATGAGTCAGGATCTGGAAATCCACGAAGTGGAGAACCACGGCAGGACGGCTGTGCTTCGGGTCAAGGGCCGTCTCGACGTCAAGACCTCGCCGGTCTTCCTCCAGCGCGTCTCCGAGGTCCAGGCGAAGGGGCAGAACCTCGTCCTGAATCTCTCCGAAGTCTCCTTCATGGGGTCGAGCGGCATCGGCGCCCTCCTGGTGATCGTCGAGCAGTTCCAGGAACAGGCGGGGGTGGTTCGTCTCGCCTCTCCGTCGCCGGCCGTCGAGTCCGTGATCAAGCTCCTGAACCTGGATCGGTTCCTGGCGATCGATCCGAGCGAAGACAAGGCCCTGGCGCAAATCGGAGCCTGAGGACGCCTGGATGCCCCGCACCCCCTCCATCCCGCGCGCTGAGCCGGAGCAGGATCGCCCCGCGGCCGCGCCGGCCTACTCGGCAAGCGAGTACCGCTCCCGCCTCGAAGCCATCCTGGACCTCTCGGACGATGCCATCATCTCGATCTCGACGGACGGCATCATCACGGGATGGAACCAGGCCGCCGAGCGGATCTACCAGTATCGGCCCGACGAGATCATCGGAAAGCCGCTGACCGTGCTGGTTCCGCTGGACCGGCTCCCCGAGCTGAGCGGACTCTACCGGAGCATCGAGCGGGGCAAGACGGTGGAGCGGTACGAGACCGTACGTCTGCGCCGCGATGGCGTGCCGATCGACGTCGCGCTCTCCCTCGCCCCCATCCACGACGGCGGCCATGTCGTGGGCGCCCTCGCCGTCGCCCGCGACGTCACGGAGACCCAGCGCGCGATCCGGGAAGCCGAGCAGAGCAGCGTCATGCTGAGCGAGCGGGAGCGGATGCTCCAGCGCGCCCTCGTCGCGCTCCGGAAGTCGCACGAGCAGGCGAAGTCGACGCAGCTCCAGCTCGTTCAGGCGGCCAAGCTCGAATCCATCGGCCGGCTCGCCGCCGGCGTCGCCCATGAGGTCAAGAACCCGCTCGCGGTGATCCTCTTCGCCGTCGACTACCTGATGGAGGTGATCCCGGCTCAGGACGAGAACGTATCCCATGCCCTGAGGGACGCGCGGGAGGCCGTGTTGCGCGCCGATACCGTCATCCGGGGCCTCCTCGATTTCTCCACGAGCACCGAGCTCACGCCCGACGTCGTGAACGTCAACGACCTCGTCCGGAGGGCCCTGCAGCTCATTCGCCACGCCCTGGTCAAGGCGCACGTGCTCGCGGTCGAGGACCTCCACGACGATCTGCCCCCGGCCATGCTCGACCGGAACAAGGTCGAGCAGGTGTTTGTGAATCTGATGATCAACGCCATCGACGCGATGCCTTCCGGAGGCACGCTGATCGTCCGCACCCGCAAAGAGCAATTGACGGAGGTCGGGGCCGAGGTGGGCCTTCGTAAGACCGACCGCTTCCAGGTCGGGCAGAGCGTCATCTACGTCGAAATCGAGGACACCGGGACCGGCATCGACGAGAATTCCAAGCCGAGGCTGTTCGATCCTTTCTTCACGACCAAGCCGCCGGGAAAGGGGACCGGCTTGGGGCTTGCCGTGTGCAAGTCCATCGTCGCGCTGCACGGAGGCACCATTCGAATCGCGAACAAGGAGGGGGGCGGCGGCGCCCGGGCCACGGTCGTGTTGCAGAGCGTCCGGACTCGAACGGAGGGGCAGGTCGATGGACAAGGAGAGGAGCGGTCCCATGGATAAGATCAAGGTCTTGCTGGTGGACGACGAGCCGAGCTTCACGCGCATGCTCAAGATATCCCTGGAGCGGCGCGGCTTCGAGGTGATGGCGGAGAACAACGGCGCCTACGCGCACCAGATCGCGGCGGACTTCCTGCCCGATTTCATCTTCCTCGACGTGATCATGCCGGATGTGGACGGTGGAGAGGTCGCGGCCAAGATCAAGTCGAACCCCAGGCTCAAGGACACCCCCATCGTGTTCCTGACGGCCGCCGTTTCCCGTGAAGCGACGAGAGTGAAGGGGAACATCATCGCCGGCCGGACGTACCTCGCGAAGCCGACCACGGTCGATGAGGTCGTGAAGTGCATCGAGAAGGAGATGAAGAAGAAGGCGGCGACCGACGCGGCGTAGTCGTGCGCGCGATCGGTCGCCTGGGTGCGGACGTCTAGTGCCGGGCGGCGTGGAGCAGCATCGACTGGATCGTGCTCAGGAGCTCCGAGATCGCCACGGGCTTGGTCAGATAGGCGTCGGCTCCGTGATTGAAGCCCAGGAGCTTGTCCTTCGGCTTGTTCAGCGCCGTGAGCATCACCACCGGTAGGATCCAGGGGTGGTAGATGCGGCGCAGCTCCCCGCAGATGTCGTATCCGCTCATGTCGGGCAGCATGACGTCCAGGATGACGAGATCGGTGTTGTGCTCGGCCGCGAGCGTGAGCGCGCTCTTGCCGGTGAGCGCCGCGCGCACGGCATAGCCCGCGCGCTCGAGATGACCCTGCAGGAGCCGCGCCAGAGGCTCATCGTCCTCGACGATCAGGATCCTCGATTTCGTGCCCGCGTTTCCCGCCCCCGCCCCTTCGGCCGTGTATCCCAGGTTGTCGCCCACGAAGCGCCTCCGGGTTTCTGGATGGGTGCCGGCCGCGCCGCGCGCGGCCCATCCACTACCTATCGGAACGTTTTGCGAGCGTTTGAGGGGTAATCGCGAGGCGGGCTGTAACTTGCTGTGCATAATTAACATGGCGGTGTAGCGAAAGAGCTGAAACCCAGCACCTCAGCCTTCCCGTCCAAGCAGATATGAAAACAAACAGAATGCTTTACCCGATCGGATCAGCCGTCATCGCTCCCGCGATGCTCGCGGGCACCATCCTCCTCACCGGCTCATGCGCCCTCGGAGGCCAGCGGGCCGATACCAGCTTCGACGCGTCCGTAGCCCATCCGGCCTACGAAGGGGCCGTCCGGCCTCGAGTCACCATCGACGAGGCGCACCGCAACTTCCACACCGCCGGCGGACGCTACAAGCCCTTCGCGGACCTGGTCACCCAGGACGGCTATCGCGTGAAGGCCGGCCGCGACACGTTCACGCACGAGGCCCTCCGGGCGACCGACGTTCTGGTCATCTCGAACGCGATGGGACCCGATGAGCACAGGGATTCGGCTGCGTTCACGCCGGGCGAGGTGCGCGCGGTGCGCGAGTGGGTGGAGGGAGGCGGCAGTCTGCTCCTGATCGCCGATCACTGGCCGATGGGGGGAGCCTCGGCGAAGCTCTCCGAGGCGTTCGGCGTCGACATGAGCCAGGGCGTCACCGAGGACACGGTCCAGTGCGCCCTCAGCACAGACGGGAGCGGCCGCAAGGAGCCGACGACGCTCTCTTTCACCCGCGAGAACCATCTGCTGCTCGACCACCCCGTCACCAGCGGCCGACGTCCCGACGAGCGCGTCGGGAGCGTCGAGACGTTCACCGGTCAGTCCCTCGGCGTTCCCCCGGGGGCGACCGCGTTCCTGCGTCTCGGCTCGACCGCGTCCGACCGGAAGCCTGGCACCCCGAGACTGGAGAAGCGAGGCGGTGATACGGTCCTCACGATGGAGTACGGAGATCCGGAGAACGCGTCAGGGCGCGCGCAGGGCGTGGCGCTGCCGTTCGGGAAGGGGCGCGTCGTCGTGCTCGGAGAGGCGGCGATGATGACGGCGCAGATCAGCGGCGACGGTCACCCCTTCGGGATGAACGTTCCGGGGAACGACGACAAGAAGCTCGCGCTGAACATCCTGCACTGGCTGTCGCGGCTGGATTGACTGGATTGGAGAGCAAGTTCGATCCCCGTGTTTCGAAGCCTTGTGCCATATTCCCGGGTCAGAGGCGGTAGGGCCATCCTTCGGCCCCGGCCGGCAAGGCCTGGGCGAGCGTCGGTGGGGAGGCCCGGAGCATAACTCCGATCCTTGGGGGGAACATGGTATCGATTCCGTCGCTGTGGCTCCCGATCCTCATCTCCTCGGTCATCGTCTTCTTCGCGAGCTGGCTCATCCACATGCTGCTTCCGTATCACCGTTCGGACTACCAGCGCGTTCCCAACGAGGACGAGGCCCAGGATGCCATTCGGAAGCTGAACATCGCGCCGGGCGACTACATGATTCCGTGCGCCGGCGGCCCCGAGGGCATGAAGGATCCGGAGTTCCTGGAAAAAATCAAGAAGGGGCCGGTGCTCATGATGACCGTCTTCAAGCAGACGGGCATGAGCATGGGCTCGAGCCTTCTCCAGTGGTTCATCTATCTGCTCGTGGTCGGCGTTCTCACAGCCTACGTCACCGGCCGCGCGCTCCCGATCGGCGCCCCGTACCTCGAGGTCTTCCGGTTCGCGGGCTGCGCCGCGTTTCTCAGCTACTCGATCGCGCTGTGGCAGGATTCCATCTGGTACAAGCGGAAGTGGAGCACGACGATCAAGAACACGTTCGATGGACTGATCTACGGCCTGCTCACGGCGGGTACGTTCGGCTGGCTCTGGCCGAAGTGAGGGAGCCACGACAGGTGGTCTGATCCAGAGGAGGTCCCCGATGCGTTTCGTCGCACGTCTCCGTTGGCTCCTTCCGTCACTCCTCTTATTCCTGACGCAACCCGGCGCCGCCGCGGATCCCACCCCGGCCCGGACCGAGGAAGATCGGCTGTTCCAGTCGATCGAATGGCAGCGCGGCCCGGGCACGGGCCATCTCGCCAGCACGGCGGAGATCGCGATCCCGGAGGGATTCGCGTTCACCGGGAAAGACGGCGCCAAGAAATTCATGATGCTGACCCACAACCCTCCGAACGACGACCTGGCCGGGATCCTCATCCCGGTGGTGGAGAACGACCAGGACATGTGGTTCGTCGTCTTCCAGTGGCGCAAGGAGGGGTACATCAAGGACGACGAGCGGGACAAGCTGAACGCCGACAAGATCCTCGAGAGCATTCGCAAGGGGACCGAGGAATCGAACAAGGAGCGGGCGAAGCGCGGATGGGGGAAGGTCGAGGTCATCGGATGGGAGCGCCCGCCCTATTACGATCCCAAGACCAACAATCTCACCTGGGCGATCCGGGGCCGTTCCTCCGACGGTGAGAACGTGAACCACTCGACCCGCATGCTGGGGCGCGAGGGATACATGATGGTGGACCTGGTGCTCTCGCCCGAGCAGCTCGCGGCGACCATGCCCGCGTACGACAACCTGATGGCCGGGTTCACGTACACGGAGGGGCATCGGTACGCCGAATTCCGGAAGGGGGACAAGATCGCGGCCTACGGTCTGACGGCCCTCGTGGCGGGGGGCGCCGGAGCGGTCGCCATGAAGACCGGGCTCTTGGCCAAGTTCTGGAAGCTTCTCGTGGCCATGTTTCTAGCCGGCGCGGCCTTCGTGAAGCGGTTGTGGGCGAAACTGACGGGCGAGCAGAGGATCGAGACGCCGCCCCAGGCCTAGAGCGTGTCCGAGTTACAGGTGCTGTACGTCATCCTCGCTGTGGTGTACCTCAGCGATTGCCTGGTTCTGGTCCGTCGCGTGGGCGGCTGTTTTCGGACGGACGCGCTCGGACGCTTCCGGTACTGTCCCGGCCGGAGCTTCGAGACGTGGGGCGGGCTCACGATTTCATGGCCTCTTCCGCCTCTGGGCCGCGTGGCGATTTGCCAGACGTGGCCCATCTCGATCTCGCCGGATGCCGTCGTGGCCGACGGCGTCGTTTACCTCCGCGACGTCGATCTCGTGGCCGCGGTGGGCCGCGAGGTGCGCATCAACGGAGCGGCATTCGTGAGGACGGCATCACCCGCCATCGCCGAGGATCTGGCGTCGATGATCGTGCGCGTGAAGGACACGGAGCAGGGCCGGCGGGAGCGCGTGATCGATCGCGAGATCGAGCGCTCGCTCGACGTCGAGGAGGTGAGAAGGCGCGTCGAGGAGTTCCGCTCCGCGAGCATGCCGGTTCAGATCCTGTCCCACGCGCTGTTCCTGTACCTGTTCCTCCTCGCGCCCTGGGTCGTGTGGCGATTCGGATTGATTCCTTCCTGGGCTCCTTACCTGGGAGGGCTCGCGTTCCTCGCTCTCGGGACGACCCTCGCCTACGCGCTGGCCCACCGGAAGCTCCACGGGGGCTGGCCGGTGGCGCACGCGATCGCGATGACGGCGGCTCCGCCCATGGCGATCCGCTCCAGGGACGCGCTCTTCCGAGATCTGCTCGCCGCCTTTCAACCGCTTGCCATCGCGTCGGTCCTCTGCCGCCCCGAGGAATCGCGCGAGATGGCCAGGACGGCGGTCCGGGAGGCGCGGCATCCGATCCCGCACGTGGGCGAGTCACGCCCCCCGGAGGCGCCCGAGGCCGAGGCCTGGTTCCGCGCGAGGCTCCGGCGTGAGATCGAGCGGCGCGCCGCTCGAGTCGGGGGCTCGATGGAAGAGCTGCTGCGCCCGGTCCTCGCGTCGTCACCCGAAGCGCGCGGGTATTGTCCCCGATGCCTCGGCCAGTACGTCGCGGGGGTCGAGCTGTGTCCCGACTGCGGCGGCATTCCGCTGGTGAAGTTCGAAGGGTAGGTGAGCGGATGAATCGATTCCTCGCTTCCGGGTGTCTGGAGCGGGGGATCGCGGTGATCGGGAGCGAGGCAAGATAGGTCTACCAGCAAGGAGTGAAGCCATGCCAGCGCGCAAAGCCGAAGCTGAGTGGAAAGGAAATCTCAGAGAAGGGAAGGGTCGTTTGAAAGTCGGGAGCGGGGCCTTCGACCTCCCGTACTCGTTCCGAGACCGCTTCGAGGACGGGAAGGGGACGAACCCCGAGGAGCTGATCGGCGCGGCGCACGCGGGGTGCTTCTCGATGGCGCTCA
>Ga0075423_10000074_pt1 | contig 56954 bp, 48 predicted proteins | sample SoiMethybrSBSTD2_FD_80114 | JGI IMG/M metagenome (GOLD analysis project Ga0075423, IMG submission 80114) | Bulk soil microbial communities from a Populus tree surrounding site in Tennessee, USA - Soil MetaG P. TD hybrid SBSTD2 | ecosystem: Environmental > Terrestrial > Soil > Tree plantation... | reverse complement strand
TTCCGCACTGAGAAATCGGACCGAGTCCTCCCGCGCCATCGAGTGCCTCTTCCGCGTCTTGACTCACAACGTCATGATCCTGGCGTTATTGCTTGTGGAGCTTTTCTACTGAGCTCGGTCATCTGTCAAAGGGCGACCATGACCCCCAAGGAACGGGCGATTCTCCTTCACTTGATTGATGAAGGATATGACCGCGCGGCGTGGCACGGGAGGACCCTGCGCGGGTCGATCCGCGGGGTGTCCGCGGCGGAGGCGGCGAAGCGGCCCGCCCCCGGGCGCCACTCGATCTGGGAGCTCGCGCTCCACGCGGCGTACTGGAAGTATGCGGCCCGCCGGAGATTGACGGGGGCGAAGCGCGGCTCCTTCCCAAGGAAGGGGAGCAACTGGCTCGCCGTGCCGTCGCCCGCGACGGCGGCCGCCTGGAAGCGCGACGTGGATCTGTTGGCCGCGTGTCATCGCTCGCTTCGCGAAACCGTCGCCGCGCTCGGCGACCTTACCCCCCGGCGGCGCCGCCTCATCGCGGGGATCGCGCTGCACGACGTCTATCACGCGGGGCAGATCCAGCTGGTCAAACGACTGGTGCGGGCCAAGGGTCGTTGACTTCGGACGCGAGGGGGGCCTATCCTGACGGGACTTTCCTTCCGGAGGTTGCCATGGCGAAGAACATCTCGACTTCGGTGGGCCAGGGCGGGGCGAATTCCACCGGGAACGTGCTCACCGTCCAGTACCTGCTCAACTGCGTCCCGGCGGGGTTCGGCGGCCCGGTGACCGAGCTCGCCGTCGACGGCATCCTCGGGCCGAAGACGATCGCCGCCATCCTGAAATTCCAGAAGGCGATCGGCGGCATGGGAGACGGCCGGGTCGACCCCAACGGCGGGACGATCAAGGCGCTCCAGCAGTACGACCCCTATCCCGAGACGCCCTACGTCTCCCCCGGCCAGAAGACCGGCGGCATGCCCAACCAGAAGATCGGCGGCATCTACGGCGACAAGGCGGCCGGGCTCCCCGGCCAGAAGGTCGGCGGGTACTTCGGCGAAAAGGCGGCCGGCATGCCCGGGATCAAGAGCACGCCCGGCTACAAGAGCTGGTAACCGCGGCCCGGTGCGCGAACTCACCGCCTTCGTCCGCGAGGTGGTCATCCCCGGCGGGCCCGACGCCGTCCCGCGCATTGATCCCTCCGCCTGCCGGTTCAAGCTGCGCCACGGCCGCTCCCGCATCGACCGCTGGGGGATCTTCGCGGCCGAGGCGATCCCGCGGCGCCGGCGGGTGATCGACTACACGGGCCAGAAGATCGGCCGGAAGGAAGCCCGGCGCCGGGCGTTCCGGTCCCGTCTCTTCTTTTTCCGGGTCAGCGAGCGCCGCGTGATCGACGGGGCGATCGGCGGGAGCGGCGCGGAATTCGTCAACCACAGCTGCGAACCCAACCTCGTCGCCCGGGTCCGGAAAGGGCGCGTGACGTTCGTCAGCATCCGACGCATCGCGCGCGGCGAGGAGCTCCTGCTCGACTACCAGATCATCGGGGACGTCCCGCCGCTCGCCTGCCGCTGCGGCGCGCCCTCGTGCCGCGGCACGATGAACCGTCCGACGCTTCCAACCCGACCCCGCAGAATTTCATCCCGGCCGCGAAAAGCCGCGGTTTCCTAGCCACGGGGCGCACACCTGTCGGAGGTATTGTAGGCGCGCCCAAGGTCTACTCGTTGGCCTCCCTGTTGCGGGGAATCCGGCCGTCCAAACTCCACGGCGAGGTGGATTTCGGTCCTCCCGTCGGCAAAGAAGCGTGGTAAGGGGTCGACCCTCAACCCGGCGGCCGCCCTGCTGAAGTGAGGCTACCCTACCTCGCCGCCGCGAACTCGAACGTCTCCACGTTTTTCGCGAGCTTCACCTCGACGACGTCCCCCTCCTTGAACTTGCCGGCGAGGATCTCGAGCGCGAGCGGGTTTTCGATCTTCTTCTGGATGAGCCGCTTCAGCGGCCGCGCCCCGAAGGCGGGGTCGTACCCCTCCCGCGCCAGCTGCTCCCGCGCCTGCGGGCTCAGCTTCAGCGAGATCTTCCGCTCCTCGAGCCGCCCCTGGAGCCGGCGGAGCTGGATGTCCACGATCTTCTCGATGTCGTCCTCGTTCAGCGGGTGGAAGACGACCGTCTCGTCGATCCGGTTCAGGAACTCCGGCCGGAAATGGCGCCGCAGCTCCTGGAGCGGGTTTTTCCGGTCCACGGGGATGTTCGACGTCATGATGATGATCGTGTTCCTGAAGTTGACGACGCGTCCCTGCGAGTCGGTCAGTCGCCCCTCGTCGAGGATCTGCAGCAGGATGTTGAAGACGTCCGGATGGGCCTTCTCGATCTCGTCGAAGAGGACCACCGCGTACGGCCGGCGGCGGATCGCCTCCGTCAGCGTGCCCCCCTCCTCGTACCCGATGTAGCCAGGCGGCGCGCCCACGAGGCGCGAGACGTTGAATTTCTCCATGTACTCGCTCATGTCGATCCGCGCGACCGCCTGGTCGGTGTCGAAGAGGAATTCGGCGAGCGCCTTCGCGAGCTCGGTCTTCCCCACGCCCGTCGGGCCGAGGAATAGAAAGGTGCCCATCGGCTTGTTCGGGTCGCCGAGCCGCGCCTTCGAGCGCCGCACCGCGTCGCTCACCGCGCGCACCGCCTCGTCCTGGCCGACGACGCGCTCGCGGACCCGGTCCTCCATGTGGAGGAGCTTCTCCACCTCGCCCTCGAGCATCTTCGCGACCGGGACGCCGGTCCACTTGGAGACGACCTTCGCGATCTCCTCCTCGGTGACCTCCTCGGAGAGGAGCCGCGTGCCGCCGAGCTTGTCGAGCTTCTTCTGCTGGGCCTCGAGCTCCTTCTGGAGCTTCGGGACCTCGCCGTACTGGATCCGCGCGACGCCCTCGAGGTCCCCCGCCCTCTTCAGCTTCTCGGCCTCTTCCCGCTTCGCCTCGATCGTCTCCTTGGTCTTCCGGAGCGCGGTGATCTGGTCCTTTTCCGTCTGCCAGCGCGTCTTGAGCCGCGCCGCCTCCTCGCGGAGTCCGCCGAGCTCCTTCTGGATCTTCTCGAGCCGCTCCCGGCTGGCGGGGTCGGTCTCGCGCTTCAGCGCCTGCTCCTCGATCTGGAGCTGCATGATGCGGCGCTCGACGTGGTCGACCTCGAGCGGCATCGACTCGATCTCCATCCGGAGCGCGGCGGCCGCCTCGTCGACGAGGTCGATCGCCTTGTCGGGGAGGAACCGGCCGCTGATGTAGCGGTCGGAGAGCGTCGCCGCGGCGACGATGGCCGCGTCGGAGATCCGCACGCCGTGGTGGACCTCGTACCGCTCCTTGAGTCCGCGGAGGATCGCGATCGTGTCCTCGGGGCTGGGCTCCTCGACGAAGAGCGTCTGGAATCGCCGCTCGAGGGCCGCGTCCTTCTCGATGTGCTTGCGGTACTCGGCGAGGGTCGTCGCGCCGATCACGCGCAATTCGCCGCGCGCCAGGAGCGGCTTCATCATGTTGGCCGCGTCGGCCGCGCCCTCGGCGCCGCCCGCGCCCGCGATCATGTGGAGCTCGTCGATGAAGAGGATGACCTTCCCCTCGTTCGCGGCGATCTCCTTGAGGAGGGCCTTGAAGCGCTCCTCGAACTCGCCGCGGAACTTCGTGCCCGCGATGATCGACCCGATGTCGAGCGAGAGGACGCGCTTGCCTTTCACGCCCTCGGGGACGTCGCCCGAGACGACGCGGCGCGCGAGTCCCTCGACGATCGCGGTCTTGCCGACGCCGGGCTCGCCGATGAGGACCGGGTTGTTCTTGGTCCGGCGCGAGAGGATCTGCATGACGCGGCGGATCTCGTCGTCGCGGCCGATGACGGGGTCGAGCTTGCCCTTCTCGGCGGCGGCGGTGAGGTCGTGCGTGAATTTCTCGAGCGTCTTGTACTTCGATTCCGCGTCCGGGCTGTCGACCTTGTGGGAGCCGCGGAACTGGCGGACGGCCTCGAGGAGCCGCTTCCGTTCGAGTCCGAAGAGTCCGGCGAGCGCGAGGAGGAGGTGCTCGACGGAGACGAATTCGTCGCCGAGGGCTTTCGCCTCTTTCTCGGCGTCGAGGAGGACGCGGTTGAGTCGGCTCGAGAGCGAGACGCCTTCGGCGCCGCCGGCGAGACTTGGGAGCCGGTCGAGGTCGCGGTCGATGCGCTCGCGGAGCGCGACGACGTCCGTGCCGACGCGTTCGAGAACGGGCTTCGTGAGGCCCTCCTCCTGGTCGAGGAGCGCGGTGAGGAGGTGCTCCGGCGCCATCTCCTGGTGGGACCGCTCCTGGGCCAGCGCATGGGCGGCCTGGAGAGCCTCCTGCGCCTTGTGGGTGTACTTATCGAGCTTCATGGCCTAAAGAACCGCAGGGGGCGTGCCAAGAGTGACCCGGCATATGTACGTAACATCATAAACTACATGCTGTTATGAATATATGGGTCTGCTTCTAGCGCCCCCTGCAATTGTGGCAGTCGGAGGAGGTCAATCCCTGATGGTGATATCGTCGCCAGATCCGCCTTCATCGACGCCATTGGACCCGACCGAATAAAATTCGATACCTATTTTGGACCGAAACCCAAGATTGGGTCCTCGAATCCCTCGGGCCGACCGGACGTCTCGATATACAAACGGCCGTCCCCAAGGGTCGACGATGGGCTTTCGCACGCCGTTCTCTGTATAGTCGAAATAGATTCGGCCTTGTGGATTCTGCCCGTTGTTGAGAGAGGTCAGACTCTGCGGGATTTGACCATGATCAATCTGGTACATCTTCAAGGCCTGCTCAATTTGCTTGAGGATGTTCTCGCACCCCTCGCGCCGGTCCTTGTCTACTCCCGCAAGAAAGCGCGATACCATCGCATCTACTCCGAACGCAATCATCGCAAGAGCAACAATCACGAGCGCGACGATCCCGATGACGGCCAGTACTTTCTGATTCACAGGGTGAGTATAGCCCGCCGCCTTCCCTACCGAATGACGGAGCGCCTCGAGCAGTGAGGACTGCCCTAAAGGGGCTTGAGTATGCGATTTCCGAAGGTACTCCAAGCGTCGCGACGCATTCTCTACGAATTCGGAGGTGGGACAGGTAGGACCATCAGGCGCGCAACGTCCAGTGTCCACCTGCGCTGGAATTTTGGGGATTCCGGCTTGAATCTCGAAGCTCGCCGCCCAGCTGGGATCTGGGATCTGGACGCTGGGAACTCGCCCGCGACCCCTACCGCGGCATCGTGGCGGACTTCTCGACCGTGACTTGAATGGTGAAGCTCGACATCTGCTGGAGCACGGTCTTCTCGACCGCGCGGTACTTCTGCATCAGCGGGCCCGCGAGGTTGCCCTTGGAGTCGTCGTTGTCGCGCAGCGTCGCCGTCTTCCGGAAATTGTCCGTCTCGATCGTGATCACCCGCGCCATCTTCGCCGCCTGGCGGTCGTTCGTCTTCTCGATCCGCTGCAGCGCCTTGAGATCCACCTTGCCCAGGTCCGACTCCCTCAGCTCGCCGAACCCCGACGCCATCATCTTCCGGACCAGCTCCTCCATCACCGAATCCTGCACCGTCGCCATGTACGGGTCGCGCCACAGCCGCTCGAAGGGCTCCTGCGGCGTCGGCCCCTTCCGGTTCGTCCACCCCTCCGAGAGCATGTACCGGTAGTTGTGCACGACCCGCGTCTGCCGGGTCTTCACGTCCTGCTCCTCGAAGAACCAGACGTAGCTCACCTTGATCGCCTTCCCCGTCGACGCCGGGTCGGTCGTGTTCGGCGCGGGATCGTTGAAGGGCGACACGCCATCGCTCGACGGACCCCCGGAGCACCCGGCGAGCACGACCGCCGCCAGCCCCAGGACCGCCTTAGGCCTCAAGCCCATTCCACGCCTCCCGGACCTCCTTCGCGAGATCCATTATCGGGACGGATTTCTGGTCCGGTTTCGTGCGCACCCGCACGTCCGCCGTCCCCGCCTCCGCCGTCTTCTTGCCGATCGTCACCCGCACCGGGATCCCGAGCAAATCCGCGTCGGCGAACTTCACCCCGGGCGATTCGTCCCGGTCGTCCCACAGGACCTCGAAGCCCGCCTGCTCGAGGGTCGCGACCGCGTCCTCCGCGAGCTTCACGATCTTCTCGTCCTTCCCCTTTACGCTCACCACCTCGACCTGGTAGGGCGCGAGCTCCTTCGTCCAGGCGATCCCCGCCTCGTCGTGGTGGTTCTCGATCGCCGCCGCGGCGATCCGCGTGATCCCGATCCCGTAGCACCCCATGATCATCGGCCGGCGCTTCTGCTGCTCGTCGAGGAACTCGCACTTCATCTTCTCGGAGTACTTCGTCCCCAGCTTGAAGACGTGCCCCACCTCGATGCCCGTCGTGAACCGCACCGGCGCGGAACACTTCGGACAGGGATCCCCCTCCTTCGCGAAGCGGATGTCCGCCCACGATTCGGGCTGGAAGTCGCGCCCCGAGTTCACGTTCTTGAGATGGAGGTCGAGCCGGTTGCCGCCCGTGACGAAGTTGCGCATCGACTGCACCGCGAGGTCGCCGATCACCCGCACCGGCAGGCCCACCGGACCCGTGAACCCGACGGGGCCGCCCGACGCCTTCTCGATCTCGGCCGGCGTCGCGAGCTCGAGCTTCGCGACCTTCGCCGCGCGCTGGAGCTTCGCCGGATTGACCTCGTGGTCGCCGCGCACGAGCGCCGCGACGATTTCGCCTTCGGTGCGGAAGAGGATCGTCTTCACGATGTCGGAGGGCTGGACCTCGAGGTACGCCGCCACCTGCTCGACCGTGTGCTGGCCCGGCGTCACCGCCTCCTCGACCGAATGGAGCTTCGTCGTCTCGGCCTCCTGGCGAATCGTCTCCTTCGCCCGGCCGATCTCCGCCTTCTCGCGGTTCGCGGCGTACCGGCAGGTCGAGCAGAGGATGACCTGGTCCTCGCCGGCCGGCGCGATCGCCATGAACTCGTGCGAGACATCCCCGCCGATGAGCCCCGAGTCCGCCTCGACGGGCCGGAAGATGAGCCCGCACCGCGTGAAGATCTTCATGTAGGCGTCGTACATCGCCTGGTAGGAGCGGTCGAGCCCCGACCCGTCCGCGTCGAACGAGTACGCGTCCTTCATGATGAACTCGCGCGTCCGGATGATGCCGAACCGCGGCCGCGCCTCGTCGCGGAACTTCACCTGGATCTGGTAGAGGTTCACCGGCAGCGCGCGGTACGAGAGGTTGGCGTTCCGGAGGAGGTCCGTGATGACCTCCTCGTGCGTCGGGCCGAGGACGTTGACGTGCCCCTTGCGGTCGGTGAACTTGATCATGGCGTCGCCGTACGCCGCGAGCCGCCCCGTCTCGTTCCACAGCTCGGCCGGATGCATCGCCGGCAGGAGGAGCTCGACGGCGCCCGCGCGGTCCATCTCCTCGCGGACGATCTTCTTGATCTTCTCGAGGACCCGCAGGCCGAGCGGGAGGAACGAGTAGACGCCCGCCGAGAGCTGGCGGACGAGGCCCGCCCGGACCATCAGCTTGTGGCTCGCGGCCTCCGCGTCGGACGGCGCCTCGCGGAGCGTCTGGATGAACGATCGGGACCAGCGCATATGGGGAAAGAGTTATAGCAAACAACCCAACGGATGACCATGACGACGGGGCCTACGGGAAGTCATGGGTCGAGCGTCAGGAGTCATGAGTCGAAGAAAGAAGTCGCGAGTCGCCCGTCCCGAGTCGCGGGTCACCGGTCCCGGGCCCGGCGTCCCCGGCCCCGTGGTCGCGCCCCGCACCTCGCGCTCGAGGACCCCGGATGCATGCCTTGACTTATGCTTAGCGGTAAGCAATACTGGAGCCATGAATGCGAGCCAGATGGCCCGGATCCTGGGAAGCCGCGGAGGCCTGGCCCGGGCGCGCACGCTTTCGAGGGCGCGGCGGAAACGGATTGCCTCGCTCGGCGGCCTGGCTCGAAGCCTTTCCCGGCACGCGGCGCGTCGGATCCGGGAGAACTTCATGTACGCGAAGGCGGTCGACGTCCTGCGAAGCAGGGGCCATGGCGGCTAGCTTCGACCCCCTCGAGACCGTCGAGACGATCGCGGACGCGCTCGACTCGCGGGGATTCGAGCCCGTGCTCATCGGCGGCATGGCGCTGGTCATCCTGGGATCACGGCGGGTGACCCGGGATTTCGACTTCCTCGTTTCAACCCAAGGGCGGGTGCAGGAGCTCGTCGCCGTCATGTACCGCCACGGCTTGAGACTGGCGACGAAACTTGATGCGGCGGGCGACGTGGCCAGGACGATCGACAATCCGCGGGTCGCCGCCGCCAAGGTGAAGGCGGAAACTCCCACGAGCCTGTTCTTCTCCCACGAGGGCTCGGGCCTTCGCGTGGACCTCCTTCTCGACCATCCCTTCCCCGCTCAGACCCTTCGCCGGCGCGCCGTCCGGGTCAAGCTGAAATCGCGCAAGGTGTCCGTCGCCGCCCCCGAGGACTTGCTCAAGATGAAAGAGATCGCCCACCGCGATCGGGGGGCTGCCGGCGACGCGGAGGACCTGCATTTCCTCCGAAAACTGCTGAGCAAAGAGCGTTCGCCCTGAAAGTGGCGGGGTCGGGATCTCGGAGCAGGATCCACACGCTCCGACCGGCCTGGTCGACTCGGTCTTGATCCGGCTAAATCACGATATCCTGGTCCCCCGTGAGTTTCGCCGGAGTGAACTTCAACGTCTTCTTCGTCTCCTTCACCGCGTCCTTCGGGGGTTTCCTCCGGAGCCAGCGGAAGAGAAGCACGAGGGCGACGACCAGGAGGAGGAGGGCCGGAGGTCCCCAGATCCGGCGGAGCACGATCTCTCCGACATGGCCGATCGCGAGGTGCTCGACGTCGGCCCAAGCTCCGATGACGGGCTCGATGACGATCGAGCGGTCCTTGATGGACTTGGAGTCGACCTCCACGATCGTCACGGACGCCTTCGGGTCGACCGGTCGGCCGTCCGAATCTCCCCCTGCGCCGCTGGAGATGAAGACGATGCCGCCGTCCTCGATCCGCGTGCCGGCGGGCGCATGGCCCGTGAAGACATAGCGAACCGGGCGCTTCCGGATCATTTCAAGGAAGCGGGCGTAGGCCGGCTTCGGGGTGAAGGTCTTCGCCCCGGGCTCGTGGGGCGGGACGTGCATGAAGAGCAGGACGGGCCCCTTCGCGGAAGCCAGCAGGCGCTCGACCGCCCCCTCATCCGGCGGGGCGACCGCGTTGTCGACCACGAGGATGTCGACGGGTCCCCAGCGGATCGCGAACTGGCGGGGCCCGATGCGATCTTCGAAGAGCCCCTCTCCCCCCTCGAGGTCCTGATCGCCGGGCGCGACGAGGAACGGGACGTAGAGATCGCCGCGCCTGATCCAGGACTCGGCGAGATCATAGTGCCCCGCGTCTGAATGGCCGACCAGGTCGCCGGTGTGAACCGCGAGATCGATGCCTTCCGCCCTGGCCCGCTCCGCGAGCGCCGCGAAGGCGGCGAGGCCTTTTCGGGTGTCGCCGAAGACGGCGATCCTGGTCGTATCGTCCCCGCGAAGCGGAGGGAGATTGCCGTTGCTTTGCACCCGGATCCCGATCCGGGCCATCAGGGCCAGAGGCAGGCAACCGAGGACGCACAGGGCGAAGAGGACGCCCGCCAGCCACGCCGTCCAGAGCAGCCGCCGCATCATTGACCTGATGATAAGCGAAGGAGATCAGCGGATCGACTCCCGACGCATGACTCACGACTCGGGACTTCTGGGGTACGGGCGTATAATGAGATGGCCATGAACGCCCTCATCGCGCTGCTGCTCCTCGCGCCCCAGGCGTCGCAGGAAAATCATCGCGCGGTATTCGTCAAGGCCGTCGACTCGGTCGTCGGGATCCGCGTCATGGCGACCCTCGGCGAGCGCTCCGGATCGGGCGTCGTCATCTCGAAGGACGGGTACATCGTCACGTCGTACGCGACCGTCCCCAACGGCGCCGACCAGATCCGCGTCTACCTCCACGGGCCGCGCCTCCTCATCGGCAAGCTCGTCGCCACGTCGCGCGACCACGAGCTCTCGCTCATCAAGGTCGAGTCCAAGGTCGACCTCGTCCCCATCGAGCTGGGCGACTCCTCCGAAGTGAAGCCGGGCGACGTCTCCTACACGCTCGGGAACGCCGCCAACTGCATCATCGACAACGACGCCGCCTCCCTCGGCGTCGGCATCATCAGCGGCGCCTACACCCTGCGCGTGGCGAAGGCGAACTCGACGTACACCGGCCCCGTCCTCGAGACGACGGCCGCGGTGAATATCGGGATGGAGGGCTCGCCGCTCCTCGACGGCAAGGGACGGATGGTGGGGTTCGTCACGCTCAACTACTCCCCCTCGCGATTCCTCGGGAACGCGATTCCCGTGAACCTTCTCAAGCCGGTCCTCGAGCGCCTTCGCAGCCCCGACGGCGGCACCCCCGCGACGTTGCCCGAGAGCCAGGAGCCGGGGTACCTCGGCGTTACCGTGGCCGACAAGCAGGGTCGCGTGGCCGTCGAGGCGGTCGACGCGGGATCGCCCGCCGCCCGCGCCGGAATTTCCAAGGGCACGATCCTCACCTCGCTGGGCGGGGCGAGCCTCAAGAACGCCGCCGAATTCCGCTCCCGCCTCAAGGACCTGAAGGAGGGGGACCTCCTCTTCCTAAAGGTCGAGGACGAAGGCCAGGAGGCCGAATTGAAAATCACGCTCGGAAAGAAGGGCCGCTAGATGAACCGAGCCGCTCTCGCCTTGATCCTGATCCTGGCCCGGGCGCAGGATCCGCTCGCGGAGGAGATGGCCAAGGCGCTCAGGTCGATTCGCGACACCGTGGGCAAGTCCGTCGTGGCGATCGAGGTGGTCCGCGGCGAGGACCCTGAAGGCGACACCGGCGGCGGCCCGGCGGCCGCCCACCAGGATTACTACAACCGCCCCCTCGGCCCGGTGACGGGCACGATCCTCACGGCCGACGGATTCATCCTCACGACCGCGTTCAACGTCTCGGGCGAGGTGAAGCGGATCACCGTCACGACGGCCGACGGCCGGAAACACGAAGCGAAGCGACTCGGGGCGGACCGGAAACTCGACGTCGCGCTCCTCAAGATCGAGGCGAAAGATCTTCCCGTCCTGCCGCGGGCGAAACCCGGCGAGGCGAAGGTGGGCGATTTCGTCTGCGTCGTGGGACGCGGCCCCGATATTTCCGTCGCGACCGTCAACCAGGGGATCGTCAGCGCGCTCACGCGCCGCGGCGGCACGGCGATCCAGACCGACGTCAAGGTGAACTACGGCAACGTCGGCGGCCCGCTCGTGAACCTGGCGGGCGAGCTGATCGGGATCACGGCCCATATCTATCCCAGGGCCCATTGGGGCCAATCGAGCGGCGTCGCCTTCGCATCGAAGAACGAGGAGATCGACAAGGTCCTCGAGGACCTGAAGAAGGGGAAGGACATCGCCAAACCGGTGCAGGGGCCGTGGATCGGCGCCCTCCTCGGCGAGCCGCGCGCGGGGGTCGAGGGCGTGCCGGTCGACCAGATCCTGCCCAACTCGCCGGCGGAGGAGGCCGGGCTCGACTCCGGGGACGTCATCGCCGCGGTCGAGGGGAAGACCGTCAAGACGATCGACGAGGTCAAGGCCGCCCTCGCGAAGAAGAAGATCGGCGACGAGGTCGAGCTGACGATCCGGCGCCTGAAGCGCGACGGGAAGACATGGGAAGAGAAAAAGATGAAGATCAAGCTGGCGGAGAATCCGAACTAGCGATGCGCAAGATCACCCTGGTGATGCTCGCCCTGGCCGGGCTCGCGGCACGGCAGGAGGGCGGCGCGATCGAGGCGGCGCAGAAGCGGCTCCGCGAGGTGCTCGCGCGCGTCACGCCGGCGTACATCTTCATCGACGGAGGCTCGGGCGTCTGCATCTCCGCCGACGGGTGGATGGTCACGAACCACCACGTCGCCGGAGGCCAGAAAGTCTGGCCGATGCGGTTCAGCGGCGGCAAGGAAGGGGTCGCGGACCTCATCGGCTGGCACCCGCTCGACGACGTGGCGGTGCTGAAAATCCGCGACGGCAAGGACCTCCCCTTCGTGCCCCTGGGCGACTCCGACGCCCTGCGCGTGGGCGATCCCGTGATCGCGATCGGCAATCCCTTCGACCTCGGCGCCGGGAATTGGGAGCCGACGGTCTCGGTCGGGATCGTCTCGGCGATGCACGTCTACCTCGACAGCCCCGGCTACAAGGACGCGATCCAGACCGACGCGGCGGTCAACCCGGGCAACTCGGGCGGCCCGCTCTTCACGATGAAGGGCGAGGTGATCGGGATCAACGGCCGGATCAATCCGCGCTTCATGAACCGCGTGAACACGGGGATCGGGTACGCGATCCCGACGAACCAGATCGCGCGGTTCCTCCCCCACTTCAAGGCGGGCGGGCGCCAGTGGGGCGGCCACCTCGACGGCGTGCAGGTGGGCGAGTGCGGCGACGACCGCTTCGAAAACGTCGGCGAATACGGCGACGGGACCTTCATCCACGGGATCGACGAGGGATGTCCGGCGGAGAAGGCCGGCCTGAAAGAGGGGGACATCCTCTACAGCATCGGCGGCCAGCGGATCACGAACAACAACCGGTGCTTCGGCGTCGTCGGGGCCTGGCCCGCGGGCTCGGTCGTGCCGGTCAAGGCGAAGCGGTGGAACGCGGCGAAGAAGGCGTTCGAGGGATTCGAGACGAAGCTCCTCCTCGGCAGCGTCGAGCAGATGAAGGAGTACTACGCGCAGGCGGGGAACCGCTACTACGGCTTCACGCCCGACTATTACCACGAGGGCGCGGGGTTCAAGGTGGGCGAGGTGGACTCGGGCGCCCCCGGCGCGAAGGCGGGGCTGAAGCCGGGCGACCTCATCCTCGAGGCGGGCGGGAAGAAGCTCGCGAACTGGGTCGAGTTCCGAACGGAGATGGGGGCCCGCAAGCCCGGCGACGTGGTGAAGCTCAAGGTCCGCCGCGGGCTGGAGGAGCTGGAGCCCGAACTGACGCTCGGCGAGCGCACCCTGTCGCAGGACCAGATCGGCCAGGCCGACCGCCGTCCCCCGAAGAAGAAGGACGACAAGAAAAAGAAGGACGACGACGAGGACGACGACGACGCGCCGCCGCCGCCACCGCCGAAGAAGGACGAAAAGCCGAAATGACCGGCTAGCCACCAGCCGAAAGCAAACAGCCGACAGCGTCAGAAGCCCTTGGCCGCCAGCCCTCCGCATCCGAAGCGTTCAGCAATCAGGAGTCAGCTTGCAAACGGCCGAGAAGATGGCTCGTGGTTCGGGAAGGGTAGGGTCGGTTCGAGTCGGTTCGAGTCGGTTCGAGTCGGTTCGAATCGGATCGGGTCGGGTCGGAATCGGGCTGACCGCTTCTGTCTGATGGCTTCCGGAGCTGTCGGCTGATGGCTGTCGGCTGAACGCTACTTCTTCACTCCCCACTTCCCCTCGGTATCGTCCCACGCCAGGTTGGCCTTGTTCTCGCCGTACCAGACGCACCAGGAGTCCGCCGCCTTCACGTGGTCCTTCTCGTTGAGATCGAACCTCGTGCCCGTCACCAGGCAGAGGACGTGGAGGAGCGGGAAGAAACTCAAGTCCTTCGAGAGGGCCATGGCGCAGAGATCGAGCGTCGCGCGGTCGCCCTTCAGCAGGTTGTCGAGGTGCTGCGACCACTTCTCTTTGAACAGCTTCTGCATCACCGAGTTGAGGTAGACCTTCGTCGACTGGTTGCTGAGCTTGCGGACCTCTTCCTCGGTGAACCGCGTCTTGTCCTTGCCGGCCATGATTGAAGTGTACCCCCCCGAACCCGGCCCCATGCACTAAAAAAGTGCTGAAGCGCGGAGGTGCAAAGTTCAAAGTCGTGCAAGGTCCAAAGTCTGCCGAGCGCCCCTCCTGACTTTGACCTTCGGACTTCCGCACGACCTTGCACTTTGCACTTCAGCGCTTCCGCACTAGTATGTGTCCCTCTATGGGACTCCCCCTCACGCTCGCCCACAGCCCCGACAGCGACGACGCCTTCATGTTCTACGCGCTCGCCAAGGGGAAGATCGACTCCCGCGGCCTCGAGTTCCGCCACATCCTCGAGGACATCCAGACGCTGAACCAGCGCGCCGCCGAGGGCGCGTACGACGTCACCGCGATCAGCTACCACGCGTACCCCAGCGTTCGGAAGCATTACGTCCTCACGAGGGCGGGCTCCAGCGTCGGCGACGGCTACGGCCCGATCCTCGTCGCGAAGGATCCCAAGGTCAACCTCGCGAAAGCCACCGTCGCCATCCCCGGCCGGCTCACGACCGCCTACCTCGCCCTCGAGCTCGCCCATCGCGGCGTGAAGACCATCGTCCTGCCGTTCGACCGGATCCCCGAAGCGGTCGCCGGCGGCGACGCCGACGCCGGACTCGTCATCCACGAGGGCCAGCTCACGTACGGCGACCTCCGGCTCCACCGCGTCGCCGATCTCGGCGACTGGTGGAAGCGCGAGACGGGCCTCCCGCTCCCCCTCGGGGGCAACGCCGTGCGGCGGTCCCTCGACGAGAAGACCCAGCGCGACGTGAACGCGGTTATCCGCGCCACCGTGAAGTGGGCGCTCGACCACCGCGCCGAAGCCCTCGACCACGCGCTCTCGTACGGCCGCGGCCTCGACCGCGAGCGGGCGGATCGATTCGTCGGGATGTACGTAAACGAGTACACGATGGACCTCGGCCCCCGCGGCGAGGAATCGCTGAGGCTCCTGCTCCGGCGCGGGCACGAGGAGGGGTTGATCTCGGACCCCGTCGTGCCGGAGTTCGTCGGCTGAACCCTGCGAACTTTTCCCGCCCCGCCGATACCAATCCGTCAGAGCTTGTTGAAAGGAAAGGACGTACCCCCATGAAGACCCTGGCAATCCTGGCGATGGTCCTCGGGACGGCCGCCGCGGTGTTCGCGACGCAGGCCCAGGACGAGGCGAAGGTCAAGGAGGCCATCCGCGGCCTCGGCTCCGAGAATTTCGAGGAGCGCGAGAAGGCGGCGACCGAGCTCCGGAAGGCCGGCGCGCCCGCCCTCGAGGCGCTGAAGAAGGCGGCCGGCGAGAGCGACGACCCGGAAGTCCGGGCCCGCGCGAAGCGGCTCGTCGAGGAAATCGAAAAACCGTCGAAGGCGAAGGCCCGCGCCCCCGGGTTCCGACCCGGCAACGCGCGCATCGCCATCCGCTCGTCGAACGGCGACATCATCTACGCCGTCACCCCCGAGGAGGGCGAGGCGATCGAGTTCCGACTCTCGAAGGACGGCGCCGTGAAGCTCACCTACCCCGACGGCAAGGGGGGCAGGGCCGAGGCCTCGGCGGAATCGCTCGAGAAGTTCCTGGCCGACCAGAAGACCCTGGCAGGGAAGTACGGGATCTCGAAAGAGGGGATCGACTACGGCGGCACGCGCCTCTCGTTCAGCGCGCGCGGCGGGTTCCCCCTGGTTCCCCGGCTCGACGTGCCCGAACTTCCCGGGATGCCCGGGTGGCCCGACCTCGAGGAATTCAAGACGCTCCAGGAGGATCTCCGGCGCGCCTTCGAGGAGCTCAACAAGTCGCGATCCTTCCGGCCCGAGCTGTGGGAGCGGTTCCCCTTCGGCGCCGAGGCGAGCGGCCGGGGCGTCCAGCTGTCGCCGGTGCCCGGCGTCCTGCGCACCCAGCTCGCGATCCCGGAGGGCCAGGGCGTCGTCGTGGAGTCGGTCCGCGAGGGTTCCGCGGCGGCCGCCGCCGGAGTGAAGCGGCACGACGTGATCCTCGAGATCGACGGCGAGAAAGTGGCGGGGCCGGCCGACGTCCGGGCCCACCTGAAGCGCGAATCGACGGTCAAGGTGCTCCGGACCGGCAAGGAAGAGACCCTGAAGCCGGAGCCCGGCCGCAAGAAGGAGTTCTAGGGAGGGCCGACCGACCCCCCGCGAATCGCCCTAGGTGTTTCGACCTAGGTCGAAAAGGGAGAGGCCGTCCCGGCCGCGCCCGGACGGTCCAAAAGGCCTTTTCAGGCGCCCCCGCCTTTTTCGGCCCGCCGGGCCGGATTCGTTTGACATCCCCCATACCTTGTGGTATCAATCAGGAGATCAACGTACCTGTAGTGCTTCCGGCGGCCCTGGAAACCGGAGGCGGTCGGACGAGGCGGCCCGCGGTAACATAAATTTCGAACCCGCGTCGGACCGGCGGGGGGTTGGGGGGAGAGAGCGCGAGGGGGCCCGCCGGAACGTTTTTTGAACCCTGGACAAGGTCGTGCGGCGTCGTCGTTGGACCAAGATCGGGGCGCGGGGGCCGGAAGGGGCCGACGCGTCCGGAATTGAGGGGGAAACCGTGAACGAACCAGCCATGCAGGATCCTCTCGTCGAAAAAGCGGGCGCGTCGACCGTGGCCGGACCCAAACCCAAGAACAAGACCCGGGAATCGCTCTCGGCCGAGCGGCTCGGGGGGCTGAAGTTCCGCCGGGTCTTCACCCGGCCGGGCGTCCATCCCTTCGACGAGATCGCGTGGGAGAAGCGGACCTCGAGGATCTCCAACCCGGACGGCTCGACCGTCTTCGAGATGAAGGACGTGGAGGTCCCCTCCTCCTGGTCCCAGCTCGCGACCGACATCGTCGTCTCCAAGTACTTCCGGAAGGCGGGCGTGCCGGGCACGGGCCACGAGGTGAGCGCCCGCCAGCCCGTCACCCGCGTCGCCCGCACCCTCCGCCGCGCCGGCGAGGGGTACGGCGCCTTCGACTCGAAGGAGGACGCCGACGCGTTCGAGATGGAGCTGACGTTCCTCCTCATCAACCAGTTCGGCGCCTTCAACTCGCCCGTCTGGTTCAACTGCGGCCTCGCCCAGGAGTACGGCATCACGGGCAAGCCCGTCGGGAACTGGTGCTGGAACCGGGAGGCGAACCAGGTCGAGGAGGCCGCCGACGCCTACACCCGGCCCCAGCTCTCCGCCTGCTTCATCCAGCGGATCCAGGACGACCTGATGGACATGGCGGACCAGGTCCGCCGCGAGATGCGCATCTTCAAGTTCGGCTCGGGCACGGGCACGAACTTCTCCACGATCCGCGCCGAGGGGGAGCGCCTCTCGAGCGGCGGCACCTCGAGCGGCCTCATGAGCTTCCTCGAGATCTACGACAAGGCCGCGGGCGCCATCAAGAGCGGCGGCACGACGCGCCGCGCCGCCAAGATGGTCTGCCTCGACATGGACCACCCCGAGATCGAGCGGTTCGTCGACTGGAAGATGCGCGAGGAGGACAAGGCGCGCATCCTCATCGAGCTCGGCGGCATGGACTCCGACTTCAACGGCGAGGCCTACCACACGGTCAGCGGCCAGAACTCGAACAACTCCGTCCGCGTGCCCGACGCCTTCATGGAGTCGGTCCTCAAGGACGGCGAGTGGGCTACGACGTGGCGCACGAACGGCAAGGTCGCCAAGGTCTTCAAGGCGCGCGAGCTGTGGAAGCGGATCTCCAACGCCGCGTGGCGCTGCGCCGACCCCGGCGTCCAGTTCGACACGACGATCAACAAGTGGCACCCCTGCCCCAACACGGACAAGATCTACGCGTCCAACCCCTGCAGCGAGTACATGTTCCTCGACGACAGCGCCTGCAACCTGGCGTCGCTGAACCTCACGAAGTTCCTCGCGCCCGACGGCGCGTTCGACGTGGCCCGGTACCGCCACGCCTGCGAGGTCTTCACCACCGCGCAGGAGATCGTCGTCGAGTTCGCGAGCTACCCGACGAAGGCGATCGCCCAGAACTCGCACGACTACCGGCCCCTCGGCCTCGGGTACGCCAACCTCGGCACGCTCCTCATGCTCCAGGGGCTCCCGTACGACAGCGACGCGGGGCGCTCCGTGGCCGCCTCCCTCACCGCGATCATGTGCGGCCGCGCCTACCGGCAGAGCGCCGAGGTCGCCCGCGTCGTCGGCCCCTTCGCGGGCTACGAGAAGAACCGCGAGCCCTTCCTCAACGTCATGCGGATGCACCGCGACGCGTCGTACAGGATCGAGCCGAAGGAGGCGCCGGGCTTCGAGTACCTCGTCCGCGCGGCGCGCGAGGACTGGGACGACGCCGTCGCGCTCGGCGAGATCCACGGCTACCGGAACGCCCAGGCGACCGTCCTCGCGCCCACCGGCACGATCGGCCTCCTCATGGACTGCGACACGACCGGGGTCGAGCCCGACTTCGCCCTCGTCAAGTTCAAGAAGCTCGCGGGCGGCGGCTACTTCAAGATCGTCAACGACTCCGTGACCGCGGCCCTGCGCCGGCTCGGCTACTCCGAGGAGGACACGACCGCGATCGTCGACTTCGTCGTCGGCACGAATACGCTCCGGAACGGCTCGGTGGTCAACGCGGAATCGCTCAAGTCGCGCGGCCTCACCGACGCGGAGATCGCCGCGATCGAGGAGCAGATCCCGCGCGTCTTCGACCTCGAGCACGCCTTCTCGCCCTACACGCTGGGCGAGGGGACGCTGAAGCGCCTGAAGCTCACGGAGAAGGCGAAGGACCCGCAGTTCAGCCTGCTCAAGGAGCTCGGCTTCTCGGCGGACGAGATCGAGCGGTCGAACCTGAAGATCTGCGGCATGATGACGATCGAGGAGGCGCCGGGGCTCAAGAAGGAGCACCTGCCGATCTTCGACTGCGCGAACCTGTGCGGCCCGCACGGGACGCGGTACATCCACCACATGGGCCACATCCGGATGATGGGCGCGACGCAGCCCTTCATCTCGGGGGCGATCTCCAAGACGATCAACATGCCGAACTCCGCGACGGTCGAGGACATCCAGCAGGCGTACCTCGAGAGCTGGAGGCTCGGGGTGAAGGCGGTGGCGCTCTACCGCGACGGCTGCAAGGCGAGCCAGCCGCTCTCGACGAAGGTCAAGAAGGAGGAGGCGAAGGACACGCGGGTGGACGTCCAGGCGACCCAGCTGCCCGCGACGGTGTCCAACCCGGTGAGCCCGCAGGCGGCCTTCAGCGGACTGCGGCGGATCCGCCTGCCGAAGCGGCGGAAGGGATTCACGCAGGAGTCGCGCGTCGGCGGCCACAAGATCTACGTGCGGACGGGGGAGTTCGCGGACGGCACGCTGGGCGAGATCTTCATCGACCTGCACAAGGAGGGGGCGGCGCTCCGGTCGGTGATGAACTGCTTCGCGATCGCGGTCTCGCTGGGCCTCCAGCACGGCGTGCCGCTCAAGGAGTTCGTCGACTGTTTCACGTTCCAGCGGTTCGAGCCGCAAGGTCCGGTCGACCATCCGAACATCAAGTTCGCGACGAGCATCGTGGACTACGTGTTCCGGATGCTGGCCCTGGAGTATTTGGGGATGACGGAGTTCGCGCAGGTGAAGCCCCTGGACGGGATGGGCGTGGCGCCCAAGGCGGCCCCGTCCGAGGAGACGGCGGTCCGGAAGGAGCCCGCCCCGAAGGACCTCTTCGAGGCGGCCGAGCGCGAGCGCGAGAAGGAGGGGAGGGGCGCGGCGTCGGGGACGGGCACGAGCGCGCTGTCGGAGCACCTGTCGACGATGATGGGCGACGCGCCCTTCTGCAACATCTGCGGGCACGTCACGGTGCGCAACGGCGTGTGCTACAAGTGCATGAATTGCGGGAATACGATGGGGTGCAGTTAGGCGTACACCGTTTGCCGTTTGCCGTTACGTACGCCGTAGGCCGTCCGAAACGAAACAAAACCCCCGGGGAACCGGGGGTTTTTCTTTTCCACCGAATCAAGAATCAGGAATCAAGAATTAGGGATGGGGCGGGGACCGTCATCGGCCTACCAGCGCGATCGAGGCGGCCGAAGGTCACTTTCCAGAAGACAGCAAGCTCCGGAATTCATACATCAACGACTTCGGTGGCGCCCCCTGCGTCCGGATCTTGTCCAGCACTGTCGACACCGCCTTCGCGAATCCGCCGTTCGGTATACTCGACCGCACCACGGTCTCGAGGACCGGGATCGCGCGATTCGCGGGGAGATTCAGGGCTGCGAGAACGACCCACATGTGACCATCGCCGCCGTCAAGCCGGACGTTGGCCGCCGCCGCCAAGGCCGCCGCGTGGCGATCCAACGTCCTATCGTCCGCGGAGCCGCCCATGGCCTGAAGGCTCGCCAAGGAAGCCTGAGCCAGGCTTCGCACCAGGTCGGGATCGATACCCCTCTCGATCCGGCTGACCATCCATCGCTGAACTTCCTCCGTGTCGGTCCGGCTGATGGCCTCGAGCGCGGTTCGCCGGACGGCCGGATTCGTGGACGACTCATACACCGATCGAACGGGTTCGAGGAACGGCAACGGAAGGGGGGCCTTTTGGCTCAATGCGGCAATGGCGCCAATTTGCACCCTAGGGTCCGAGTCGTGAATCAGGACGGCGAATTGATCCTTGAAGGCCTCCGAAACACCTTTCACGAAGAGAAGGTATCGGAGCAACGGAGCCTTCTGGCCCGGCGTCCCCGTCTTGAGAAGACCAATAATGCCGTCCGCCAGGGCGGCCGGTAGTTCGGAGAAATCCTGCATTTCAAGGGTTGCGATCTGGCCTTCGCGAATTCGTAGTCGATCCAGGGCGTGACCGATCAGCATTTCGCACAGTTCCTCATTGGCCGGATCGCGAATGAAATCCAGGAAAGTACGAGAGTCCTTGAAGATCATCTTGCGCGCACCTTCCAGGATCATTCGACCCTCATTCGATTTCTCATCGACGCGCTTTCTGACCTCGTCCGGAGCGATGGAATCGAGGGTGCGACCGAATGCCTTCCATTCAACGTGCCAGGCCCTGTATCGCCGCAGTCGCTCCAGCATTTCATTCTGCGGGGCCGCTGGAATCGCGTCCGCCACGGCCGGACGGGCATCCTCCGGAGCCACCATGCGTTCCTCGGACGCCTTCGGCGCGGACGCGCCAACCGTCGAGGTCGCCGGGGCGGGCCTCACCGGCTTTCGAGACCTGAGGAGCACGTAGCCGCTGGTGGAAATTCCAAACAGGAGCACTAAGGTAACGACAGCAATAGGAATCATCGAACTCTTGGTCGCACCCACGGCGAGCCCCCCTGCCAGGATTTTTCCGAGAATGGCTTCACCTACCAGCGCCGCGGGGGCGGCAGCCGGTACGGACGCCTCGAGCGCCTCTCCGACGCGCGCCGAGGCCACGACGAAACCCGCCCCCAGAAGCGCGCGCTTCAGCTTCTCCCTGGCCCGGTCGATCCGCTTCCAGATCGCGACGGCCGACACGCCGCGACGCTCCCCGAGGTCGGAGAGCGGGACCTTTTCGAAGTAGTGATCCAGCAGGAGCGCGCGGTCGCGATCGTCGAGGCCGTCCATCGCCTCGAAGAGCGCGAGCCGCTCCCGGTCGTCGAACGGAGGAGTGACGGGACGGTTCATGGCGGACCTCGATTCGCGGTGACGGGTCGCCTCGCGCCGGCGCCAGTGGTCGATCGCGACGCGGAAAGAGACGCGGTAAATCCATCCCCGGAAGGCGTCGGCGTCGCGCGCGAAGCGGGCGCCCTCGGCGAGCTTCAGGAGGGACTCCTGCGCGGCGTCCTCGGCATCCTCCGGCCTGCCGAGCACTTGGAAGCAGGCGTTGTAGATCCGGTCTTGGTGGGCGATGAGAAGCTCGCGGAGCGCGTCGTGCGAGGCGGAGGCTTGGAATTGGCGGAGCAGCTGCTCTTCGTTCGCGGCCATCACCCCTTCAACGAAACCGTCTGAACTTTTTTAACTGGAATTCCGCCTCAACGCCCCACGAGTGCTATCGCGAGGATCGTGGCGGCTGCGAGCGAACCCGCGAGGGTCACCGGCCAGGGCTTGAGCTCGGCCGGCTCGGCGACCGGCTTCGCGCGCCACAGCACGATCCCCGCCGCGATCATCCCCGCCGCCAGCATTGTCACCGCAGCAACCGGTGGCGGAATCTTCGAGGCCACGTCCTCTTCAGTGACCACGGGAGGCGGCGCCGGCGCCGGCACCGCGGGTGACGGCGGAGGCGCAGGACGGCGCAGGGTCTCCTTCGCGATCTCCGTGTTCACGCGGAGGCGCCTCAGCGAGACGTCCACCTTCGCGTTCCAAGTCGCCGCCCACAGGCCGAGATAGGCCAGCGTCGCCACCCCCACCGTCGCGGCCGTCCACCCAAGCCGGCGGCGCGGAGTCTCCACCGGCGCGTGGCCCGCGAGGAAATCCAGGTACCCCCGCGCGGCCAGCCCGGCCGTCGCGGCGAAGGGAAGGACGAAGAGGATCCACATCCACTGGTAAGGCGCGAGGTCGCCGCGCCGACCGACGAATCCGGTCGGATCCCCCTCGCCGTAGAAAAATCCGTTGGCGAGATAGAAAAGGGCCTGGCCGACGGAGCCCGCGCCGAGCATGAGGAGGAAAACGTACAGGAGGCCGCGGCGCTTCAGCCGCCGGGCGACGATCCAAGCCGCCGCGCCCGTCAGCAGGTTCACCCCGATCCCGCCGAGGCTGAAGAGGGCGTACCCCGCCGGGGAGGGATCGAAGCCCGACGGCGTGACGCCGCCGCCCCCGAAGAGCGAGAGCTTCAGCGTCACGCTCCGCGCGCCGAGCCCGGCCGCGATCAGCCCGTGGCCGACGACCTCGTGCAGGAGGAGCGCGGCGCGGCTGGCGAGGATCGCGAGCGCCAGGAGCGCCCCGTCGATCCACGCCGCCTTCCGCCAAATCATCCTCTAGAAGGGGAAACTGATGGAGAGCACCAGCTGGATCGTGTCGAACTGCTCGTCCTTCAGCTCGTCCGAGTTGGGCTCCAGGAAGATGTACCGCAGGTCCGCGCTCACCGTGGAGGCGCCGCCCAGCGACATCTTCGCGCCGAAGCCGATGTGCGCCCCGAACATGCTCTCGGTCTGGCTGTCGAACGCGCTCAGGCTCCCCGAGAAGTCGACTGTCGTGTAGTACCACCCGAGCCCGGCGACCACGTACGGCGCGATCATCGGCGTCTTTGGCAGGGGGAAGATGAGCACCGACGCCTGCACCGGGTACGTGATGACCTCGATCTCGCCGTCCGCGAAGTCGGACGTGTGGAACTCGATCGACCCCTCGAGCGTGAACATGTCGGTCAGCGGGTACCGGATCTGGACGCCCGCGAACCACGTGCCCTTGTCGGCGTCCCGCTCCTTCAGGTAGCCCACCCGCAGGCCGAGCTCGGGCAGCGGGATCTTCGGGATGAACTCGACCTCGCCGCCGCCCATGAAGGTGAGCGCCGGGTCGCGCGAGAGCGAGACCTCCTCCTGCGCCCACGCCGCCGACCCCATCGCCAGGACGAGCAGACCGGCCGCCAGATTTCGCGACATGGCTCCTCTCTTTCTGCGTAAGATCAAGAACACTTTACCCGATCGGACATCGCTCCATGAGAAAATCCCCGCTCGCCGGAATCCTCGCGCTCCTCGCCGGGGCCTGCGCCGGCGCGCCCGACCTCGTCCTCGAACGCCTCCGCCAGGGGGAGGCGCCCGAGTCCCTCCGTTACGACAAAAACCCGGTTTGGACGGAGGAAATCGGCGCGGGCCTCGCGGCCGACCGGGCGTGGAAGTCGGATGCCGACGCCTTCGGGGTGATCGTCTATTTCGCCGCGAACGCGGGGCCCGAGTACCTCCCGAGAATTGAAGCCATGGTCACGGCCGACAGGCCCGAGCGGTGCATGCGGGGACTCCTCGTCGCCCGCCTCTCGAAGCTCGACGGGACCCGCGACCTGCTCGTCACCCACGCGGCGAAGCTCCTGGACCCGGATCGGCAGGCCGTCGCCCGCGTCGCCCTCGGCGCCATGGCCGTACGCCGCGCCCGCGAGGCCACGGAGGCGATCCTCGGGTACTTCGAGGCGACCGACGACGCCGCGGCGCTCCGCGCGCTGGGCCGGATCTGGGAGGGGGGCGGCGATCACCCCCTCCGGACGGCGGTCCACCTGCTCGCGCACAAGCTGACCTTGGGCGCGGCCGCGAGTCCCGAGTCGGCCGAGGCGCTCCTCCGCGTGATGTCGGACGCCGAGCTGGTGGAATTCTTGGCGAAGTGGGCGGGCGAAAAGTTCGGGGCGCGCCATCTCGTCGTGGCGGCGGCGGGGGCGAAGGACTTCCCCTCCTCGCACGGCGAGAAGGTCCACCAGGCGTTTCTCGCGAATCCCGACGGAGAGCTGGTGACCGCCATCCTCCTGACGAGCCGCCACCGGCTCGAAGCGGCCGCGGTTCGCGCGCTCCTCGGGGACGAACGCGAGGGCGTGCCCGAGGCCGCCGCGGCGCGGCTCGACGCGATCGAGTCGGGTTTGCGTCCCAAGCTCCCCGACGATCCCGACGCCAGGGCGCGCCTTCTGAAGAAATGGCGGGAGCGGCGCTAGCCCAGGACGGCGTCGCGCATGAATCGCGCGGACTTCGGCTCGCGGTCGAAGACGTACTTGATGTGGAAGTCGAGGAGCCGCCGCAGATCGGACGCGAACTTCGCGTAGATCTTCAGGTTGAAGGGCCGCCCCTGCCGGAGCGCGGCCAGGCCGTCCGCGACGACCCGCTTCACCCCGAGCCGGAGCGGATCGCGCGGCGGACATTTCGCGCAGTGGAATCCCCCGTCGCGCACGCTGAACCAGACGTCCGACCCCGTGATCGCCTTCCGGCACGACCCGCAGGTGTCGACGCGCGGGAAGTGGCCCAGGAGATCGAGGAGCCGCGCCTCGAACCGGAAGACGCATTCCGCGAGCGGCGCCCCCTTGGCGAGCGCGCCGAACGCGCTCTCCGCCGCCTCGTACAGCTCCGCCTGCGGCACGCCCTCGGGGGTGAACTCGTCGAGCAGGTCGGCGATGTAGCTCGCGGCCGAGAAGCGGGGCCAGTCGCGGCGGATCTCCGGGTAATCCTCGAGCGTCTCCCCCGCCGTCAGGAGATCGAGCGTCCCGGGGTCCTTCTCGATCCGCAGGATCTCGACGAGCGAGAGGATGTCGAAGGGCCCCCGGAAGGCGCTCTTCTTCCGCTTCGATCCCTTGGCGATGCCGTGGATCTTGCCGAGCTCGCGGGCGTACAGGTGGACGACCTGGCTCGTTTCGCTGTAGTCGAACACGCGGAGGACGAGGGCGAGCGATTTGTGGTGACGCGTCACTTCGGTTCGGAGAGGACGTCGGCCATCCGGTACATCCCCTTGACGATCTTCTCCATCGAGGTGGCGTAGGAGAGCCGGATGTGGTCGTCGCTGCCGAAGCCCGCGCCCGGGACGACGGCCACGCGCGCCTCCTCGAGGAGGAGCTCCGCGATCTCCACGGAAGAGCGGCAGGTCCGGCCCCGGAGCGGGCGCCCATAGAGTTCGCTCACCCGGGGGAAGACGTAGAACGCCCCCTCGGGCTCCCGCACCGTGATCCCCGGGATCTCGCGGATCTTCGCGACGATCGTGTCGCGCCGCTTGCGGTACTCCGCGATCCATCCCGGGAGGAACGCGTGGTCGCTCTTCAGCGCGGCGAGCGCCGCGTCCTGCGCGATGGAGTTCGGGTTCGAGGTCGCCTGGCTCTGGATGCGGGCCGCCCCGTCGATGACGTCGGTCGGCCCCGCCGCGTACCCGATGCGCCATCCCGTCATCGCGTACGTCTTCGAGCAACTGTTCACGACGATCGTGAGGTCGGCGATCTCGCGGCCGAGCGAGGCGATCGAGAGGTGCTCGGCCTTGCCGTACACCAGCTTCTCGTACACCTCGTCCGAGATGACGTAGAGGCCCCGGTCGACGGCGACCGCGGCGAGGGCTTCCAGCTCGGCGCGGGTGTAGACGGCGCCCGTCGGATTGCCCGGGCTGCAGTGGATGAAGACCTTGGTGCGACGCGTGATGGCGGCGGAGAGATCGGCGGCGGTGAGCTTGAATCCGGCCGCTTCCGAGGTCGTGGCGATGACGGGGCGGGCGCCCGTCGTCTTCACCATCTCGGGGTAGCTCGTCCAGTAGGGCGCGGCGATGACCGCCTCGTCGTCGGGGTCGAGGATCGCGTGGAGCGCGTTGTAGATGGCGTGCTTCGCGCCGCAGGAGATGAGCACCTGGGTGGGGTCGTAATCCAGCCCCTGGTCCTTGCGGAGCTTGTCCGCGACGGCGGCCCGGAGCGGCGCGATCCCCGAGGAGGGCGTGTACTTCGTGTGGCCCTTCGCGAGCCCCTCGATCGCCGCCTTCTTGATGAACTCGGGCGTGTCGAAGTCGGGCTCCCCGGCCGCGAAGGAGAGGATGTCGACGCCCTGCGCCCTCAGCTTGGCGGCTTTCTCCGCCACCGCGAGCGTGACCGACTCGCCGACCGCGAGGGCGCGGCGGGCGAGCGTGGGTCCGGACGCCGCGGGCGGCTTGGTCATGATGACGTCAATCTAGGTCTCGCGCGGGGCGGCTGCAACTGAATTGGCGGGCCGGCCGTCCCGACTTCGGAATCTGGATTGCGGGCGGCGGAATCGTCCGACCATCGTAGGATTCGGCATGAGAATCGCGGCCGCCCTCCTGGCCCTCTCGCTCGCGGGATGCTGGAGCGGCGACGGCACGATTCCGGGGACGCCGATCGTCTTTCCGGGCCTCCCTCCCCTCGCGGTCAACACGCCCAACACGTTCACGATGGTCCCGATGGGCCCCATCCTGAACGGCACCTACGAGTACGCCTGGTCCTGCGGCGCGCGGCAGGCGAATCTCACGATCGCGGGGATCACGGGCGGCTCGATCCGGATCGAGATCGAGGACGCCTCGGGCGCGATCGTCCACGACAACAATTACGACGGCGGGCTCATGGGGGCGATCTCCGCGATGACGTCGCCCGACGGCACGTCCGGGCCTTGGAGGCTGCGGTTCACCTTCCAGGATGTGGCGTCCGTGGGCGCCGTCGCGATCGACGCGGACCTTTTCGACGACCCGGACGACATCACGATCGCGGGGGCGTACGCGCTGGAGTCGACCTATTTCTACGAGGCGGGATGGCCCGCGGGTCCGGCGCAGGTGACGATCGCCTCCGCGATTTCGCTCGGCACGGTGCGGATCCGCATGTGGGACGGCGCGGGGAGCCTCGTGATGGACCGCACCAACTTCGCGATCTTCGTCGGCGCGTTCAACGGAGATTCACACTCCGGCGCGGCGGGTACCTGGCGGATCCGGATCGATGTCGACGCCGTGGCCACGGCGGGCGCGATCACGATCGGGCATCCCTAGAAGTGCAACGTGCGAAGTGCAAAGTCCAAAGTCGTGCAAAGTCCGAAGTCCAAAGTCAGCGAAGAACGGGGTTTTGCGGGACTTTGGACTGTGGACTTCCTGACGACTTTGCACTTTGCACGTTGACCTTCCCCACTCCTGGTCCATTTCACGGCCGGACCAGGGTCGCGCTGCCGAGGTAGAAGAAGAGCGTCAGGATGTCGGCGATCATGAGCACCACGGGGCCGCCCGCCACCGTGGGCTCGACGCGCAATTTCCGTAGCAGCGTCGGCACCGTCACGCCGACGAGCGTCGCCGTGCAGACGCCGAGGACAACGCTCCCGCCGATCACCAGGCCGAGCCTCCAGCTCCAATCCGAGTGCCAGAACGTCGACGCCACCACCACGAGCACCGCGGCGTAGAGGCCGACGAGCAGGCCGACCGCGACCTCCTTCAGGAGGAATCGGACGAGCGACCCCGGGGCCATGTCGCTCGAGATCAGGGTCTTCATCACGATCGTGGCCGTCTGCGCCGCCACCGATTCCGCGACCGCGAGGACGAGCGGCACGAAGAGCCCGAGGACGACGGCCTGTTCGAGCGTCGACCTGAAGAGGCCGCCGATGAAGGCGCAGCCCAGGCCGCCGACGACCGTCATCGTGATCCACGGGATGCGGTGGCGCGCCGCCAGGCCGGTCGCCAGGACCGGCTCGCGCGCGTCGGCGCCCGTGGCGGCGTAGACGATCTGGTTCTCCTGCTCCTTCACCGCGGTCAGCACCTTGTCCGCCGTGACGACGCCCACGAGGCGTTCCTGGTCGTCCACTACGGGGAGCGCCAGGAAGTGGTGCTCGCGGAAGGCGCGGACCACCTCGTCCCGCGCCTGGCTCGCGTGGAGGCTCACCAGGTCGCGCGAGGCGACCTCCCCCACGCGCTGGCGCGGCTCCGCGGCGAGGAGCGCCCGCACCGGGAGCGTCCCCTGGAGTTTCCCGGAGGAATCCACGACGTACACGTAGCTGATCGACTCGACCTTCGCGAACGCGCGGAACATCTCGAGCGCCTTCGCCACCGTCACCACCTCCGGCACGCTCGCATAGCGGGTGGACATCATGCCGCCCGCCGTCTCCTCGGGGTACGAGAGGATGGTCTGGACCTCGGACGCGAGCTCCGGCCCGAGGGCGTCGAGCATCCGCTCGCGGTAGTCGGGCGCGAGCCGGATCGCGAGATGGGCGAGACCGTCCGGGGGGAATTCGCGCAGGTACGGGACGGCGCGCTCGATGCCGAACTTCATCAGGCCGCCGACGACCGACCGGCTGTCGCACTCGCGCAGGAGGGACGACCAGCGTTCCCCGGGAAGGCGGTCGAGCACCATCGCCTGCTCCTCGGGGTCGAGCTGGACGAAGACCTCGGGGGAAACGTCGGGCGCCTCCCCGCGGCGAAGCGAGGCGCGGACGCGGCCGGGGCTCAGGGCGGGCTGCATGGCGGATCACTATAGAATGGGGCGCGCCATCCGGGAATCGCTCAGCCGAGCGCCGGGAACGTGACGTGGAACGTGGTGCCCACGCCTTCCCGCGAAGTCACGGCGATCGAGCCGCCGTGCGCCTCCACGAGGGAGCGCGTGATCGAGAGGCCCAGCCCGTGCCCGCCGACGGCGTCCGCGGGCGAGCGACTCCGGCCCCGGTCGACCCGGAAGAAACGGTCGAAGAGATGGGGAAGGCTCTCGGGCGGGATGCCGACGCCCGTGTCGGCCACCTCGACGCGGACCGACGAATCCTCGCGCCAGACGGAGACCTTGACCTCGCCTCCCTCGCGGTTGTACTTCACGCCGTTCTCGAGGAGATTCATGAGGACGCGCCGGAGGGCGACGGCGTCGCCCGTGACGCGGATTCCCGGCGCCAGGAGGCCCGCGCGCACCTTCACGCCGCGCGTCTCCCCGAGGATCTCCATGTCCCCCACGGCCGCCTGGGCCACCTCCGTCACGTCGACGGGCTCGTGCCTCAGCGCCGCCTGCTTGCTGTCGAGCTGGGCGAGGAGCAGGAGGTTGTCGACGATGTGGGTCATCCGCGAGACTTCCTCCGCCACGCTCGCCAGGAGGCGCTGGTAGGTGGCGACGTCGGCGTCGCGCTCGAGGGTCAGCTCGATCTCCGTCCGCAGGTTCGCGAGCGGCGTCTTCAGCTCGTGCGAGGCGTTCGACGTGAAGGCGTTGACCTGCTCGAACGCGCGCTCGAGCCGCCCGAGCATGTCGTTGAGCGTGATCGCGAGATCGCGGATCTCCCCGCGCGTCCGCGGGATCGGGATGCGCTGGGAGAGGTTCGACCGCTGGATCGACTCCGCCTGCTTGCGGAGAACGTCGACCGGGGAGAGCGCGCCGCGGACGAAGACGCGCCCGACGTACCACGCGATGAGGAGCATCGCGGGGATGAAGACGGCGAAGTAGAGGAGCAGCCGCTGGAGGCGGCGGCCGACGCGTTCCTCGTCGAGGCCGAAGACGATCCGGTACTCGTTCCCCTGCGGATCGCGCGCCGTCTCGATCGAAAAGCGGTGGACCCTCGAGCCGACGGCGGCCCGCACCCCGCCGGACGTCACCCCGCGGACCCGGTCGTAGGGAAGCGCGCCGTCGGGCGACTGGTAGAGCACCAGACCCGAGCCGTCGTACACGGCGACGGAAGCGTCGATCCGGTCCCGGTAGGCGTCGACCGGCCACGCCTCGTGGCGGCGGACGCGGTCGAGGTTCTCGAAGAAGACCTGCGCGAAGGCGCCGGCCTGGCGATGGACGGAGTCGTCGAAGTCCTGAAGGAGCTCGCGCCGCGCCGTGAGGTAGATGGAGGTCGCGAAGGCAACGAGGATGACCCCCAGGATCACGACGTACAGCAGCGTGAGTCGCGACTTCAGGGAACGCAGCATGGAGAGTCCAACGTTCAGAGTCCTTGGTCCAACGTGCGCGGATGTCCGGGGTCCGATGTCGGAAGTCCTTCGTCCAACCGCCGGAATCCCGCCGGGGTTCGATCCGGGTCCTCCGAACGTCGGACTTTCGCCTTTGAAATCAGGACTTCCCCGCACGTTGGACGACGGAATTTGAACTCAAGACGTCACTCCGCTTCCGGTTCCTTGATCATGTACCCGACGCCCCGGATGGTGTGGATGAGCTTCGGCCGGCGCTCGCCCTCCAGTTTCCGGCGCAGGTAATTCACGAAGACGTCGACGACGTTGCTCTGCCAGTCGAAGCTGTAGTCCCACACGTGCTCGGCGATCGAGGTGCGCGTCAGCACGCGGTTCGGGTTGCGCATGAGGTATTCGAGGAGCGCGTACTCGCGGGGCGTCAGGCGGATTTCCTCGCCCCCGCGGCGGACCTCGCGGCGCAGGAGGTCCATCGTCAGGTCGGCGATCTTGAGCGTGGAGGTGCCGCCCTCGGAGCCGCGCCGGAGGAGGGCCCGGACGCGGGCGCGCAGCTCGTCGAGCGAGAAGGGCTTCGCGAGGTAGTCGTCCGCGCCGAGGTCGAGGCCCTTGACGCGGTCCTTCACCTGGCCGCGTGCGGAGAGGATGAGGACCGGGGTGGTCCGCTTCGCCTCCCGGAGCTCCCGCAGGATCGACAGGCCGTCCTTCTTGGGGAGCAGGAGGTCGAGGACGATCAGGTCGTAGGTCTGCGAACCGGCGAGATAGGACCCCTCCTCCCCGTCCGCCCCCACATCGACGGCATGGGAATCCTCGACCAGCGCCCGGCGGATGAATCCGGCGAGCTTCTTCTCGTCTTCGACTACGAGGATGCGCATGGGGAGCTGACAGCTTACCCGCCGCTCCTCGGCGATGTCAAAACGGGGCCCTGCCATGGGTTGGGTCCGTTGCGAGATCCCAGATCCCAGATCCCAGGCCCCAGCTACCCGATGCTCCCAGCTTCGAGTATCGAGCCCGAGTTCTCTCCGAATCCGACCAAGAATTCAGACTTGATGGTCTCCTCTTCGGTACCTGGGAACGGGAATCTCGGATCTGGAATCTGGAACCGACCCCCGCCAGATTTGTTTCAACTCCTCTGGTGCCGGGGCCCGCTCCGGGAGTAAACTTGAATGCCGGCCGGGGAGGGGAGTTCCCGGGTCAACTCATGAACCGACTCATACGCGCCCAGCGCCTCTGGCTCGTTCGTCGCCTCCTCCTGCTGGGGGGGAGCGCCGGCGCGGCCGCGGCCGCCTTCGCGCTCCAGCTGATCCGCCTCCGGCTCGATCCCAACGGGGCCTCCGTCCACGCCGTGGCCCTCTTCGTCACGTTCATCATCCTCGCGATCCTGGTCCGCCTCGTCCGGCTCCACCTCGAGGGCCCTGGCCTCGCCGCTCCCTCGTGGGACCGGCACGCCCATCGGGCCTCGGTGCGGGAATCGCCCCTCGTGGCGGTCTGCGGCGCCCTGGTGGCCGCCCTCCTGGTGGCCCTGACCCCGCGTCTCGTCGCCGAGGAGCGTCCGGGCCTGCCCACGACCCTCGCGGTGCGGATCCCCGATCCCGCGCCGAAACCGGCGGACCTTCCGGCTCCGCTCTCGGATACCCCCCATGAGATCGTCGCAATTCCTTCGCCCGCGACGGTCGAAGTGGAGCCGGTGAAGACCGGGCGGGAAAAGCCGGCGGCCCCGGAGATCGCCTCGAGTGCCGAGCCGCCGAAGCGCAGGCCGAGGCTGCCGGAGCCCCTGCCGCCGATCCTGCCGACGGTCGAGATCAGCTACCAGCAAAGCTACGTGGATGGCGTCCAGGACGAGGATTCGCGGAGACACCCGCAGGATCCGTACGACCCGAGGACGCCGGCCGATCCGATCGTCCGGCCGCTCGCGGCGCAGGCGGCGCTTCCCCCGATCCACACCGGGTTCGGCGGCTTCCTGGCGATGACCTCCGGCAGGTGAATCTCGAGGGAGGCACGGGGCGGTTCGCGCTCGATCTCGAGGACATGAAGGGCGAGGGCGCCTTCTCGGGCGCCGTCGATTTCACGGCGGAATTCGCGCTCACGCCCGACAACGCGGTCCGGATCGTCTACGGCGGCATGCGCATGTTCGAGGACGGGAAGCTCGAGGCCGACATGAATTTCGGCTCGGTGACCGGCCTGAAGGGCGACCCCTTCGAGTTCGAGATGACGTGGAGCCACTTCTACGCGGGGCTCTCGCACCGGCTCACGGGGAACAACCGCGGGAGCTGGTTCGACCTCTCGGTGCACGCCGGCGCGATGATCGACCACACGCTGAGCCGGTTCGAGTCGACCGCCTCGGGGGTCAAGGGCGAGCCGGCGGACGGCGAGCGCGGGTGGTTCGCGCCCGGCGCCGGGCTGAGCATGGCCTTCCGCGGGCCGGGCCCGGCCGGGTTCCTCTTCGAGATCCTGCAGAGCGCGCCCGCGAACCTGGGCGGCCAGGGGATCGCGCTCACCGACATCCGGACGGGCGTGACGGTCGACCTCTCCTCCGCGGCCTCCCTCTTCCTCGGCTACCGCTACGTCCGCGCCGTGTACAGCATCTATCCGGACTCGTTCGCCCGGGAGGATGCGCAGAAGAGCGCCGATCTCCTGATCCGCGGCCCGATCCTGGGGCTGGACCTCCGGTTCTAAGCGAAGCGGCGTCGAAGGGTTGGCCGGCCGCCGGGCATTAAAAACATCTAATCGGGCTCTCACAAGGGGCTCACCCCGGGTGTCCTAAGCTCGGACACTAGAGGAGGGAACCGGACCGTCTCGGGGGCCCGTGCCGTTTCTGGGCACGGAAAGCGGATGCTTCGTTAAGATCCGGCGGGTTGCCTGTCCCCCGAGACGTCCGCCCTCCCGATCCCCCTCCCGGCCGCGGCCGTTCTCCTCTTGCATATACTTTCATGTTTTGATAATTATAAAAGCATGAAAATGACGCTCGAGGCGGCCCCGTCGGCCGCCTGCTTCCGGGCCCTGTCGAACCCGGCGCGGCTCGAGGCCTTCTTCCACCTCGTCCGCGCGGGGGAGCTCCCGGCGGGGCGGATCGCGAAGGCCGTCCGCATCCCGGGACCCACGCTCTCCCGGCACCTCGCCGTCCTGCGGGAGGCGGGGCTCATCCGCTGCCGCCGGGAGCGCCGGAACGTCTACTGCTCGGTCCGGGCCGACACCGTCACCCGGCTCATCCGCATCCTGACCGCGTGTTGTTGACCGGATCCACTCACGAGAAGAGGAAACCCGGGAGGCGAGCTTGGAGACCGGCATCCCCGGCGTTTGCGGATTGCGGAGGGGGCAATCGATTCGGAGCCTGTCCGAAGTCTGCAATCGATAATCCGTAATCGGTGACAAACCCACAACGATGGAGGCCGCCATGTCCGCGAACGTGCACGTCCACCTCCACGCGAAGGACCTGGCCGCGAGCCGTGACTTCTACCGGAAATTCCTCGGGGCCGAGCCCGTCAAGGAGAAGCCGGGGTACGTGAAGTTCCTGCCCGACTTCGCCCCGCTCAATCTCGCCCTCACCCCGCGCGACGCCGGGGAGGCCGGGTCGCCGGGAGGCCATCTTGGGATCCAGGTCCACGCGCCGGACGCCGTGCGGCGCCACCTCGAGCGGGTGAAATCCGCCGGGCTGGCGGTGCGGGAGCAGCTGGGCGTCGTCTGCTGCCACGCGGAGCAGGACAAGTTCTGGGTGGTCGATCCCGACGGGCTGGAGTGGGAGGTCTACTACCTGGCGCGCGACGTCGAGGACGCGGCGCCCGAGAAGACGACGGCCTGCTGCGTCAAATCGTAAGAAGTGGGCACGGGGAGACTCGAACTCCCACGCCTTGCGGCATACGCCCCTCAAACGTACGTGTCTGCCAATTCCACCACGTGCCCACGAAATCGCAGGACCTTGAGGGGGCGGCGGAGAGTTACTAGATAGCCACCGGGCCGATTGAAGGCAAGCACTTTTCCGGGACGCTAATCGTCGAAAACGGCGCGGTCGGTGAGCGTGACCGTGCGGACCTGGACGAGCTTCAATTTCGGCCGCAGCTCGCGCTCGATCTTCACCGTCACCGTCTCCCCCGGCTTCCGGCCGCCCACGATGGCGTGAAGGTCCGCGGTGTGGCTGACCCGCCGGCCGTCGACCTCGAGGATCACGTCCCCGGGCGCGAGGCACGCCTTCCGGCCGCCCGAGCGCCGGTAGGTCCCGCGCACCTCCACCTTGCCCGCCGCGTCGTCGAGGATCACGCCGAGGAAGCCGATCTCCTTCGCTTCCTTCTTCTGCTCCGCCTGCTTCTCGGCCGCCGACGCGACGATCTGCTTCCATTCCTCGGTCCCCGCGAGCGGCGCGAAGGGCCCCTCGGCCTTCAGGTCCGAGGGCTCCACCGCCTTCGAGTTGACCGCCTGCCGGAGATGCTCGAGCGCCCGCTCCTTCCGCGCGGCCGGATCGGACTCCTCCCCCTCCTCCTTCGGCGCGTGGAGCGCGACCGCCGCCAGCGCGAACCGCGCCACCGCCGAGGACCAGCCGCCGATCCCGCGCGAGAGCGCCTTCTCGGCGTCGTCCTTCGCGCCCTCCCACCGTCCGAGCTTCGCCTTCATCCACGCCCGGTGCGCCCAGCCCTCGCCCTCCATCGGCTCGCGCTCGACCATCCGGTCCCAGTCGTCGTGCGCCTCGGAGGATTTGCCCAGCTCCTCGAGCGCCAGCGCGCGCCAGCGGAAGAGCTTCCGGCCGTCGACCCCCTGCCCCGTCGAGAGCGTCACCGTTTCGACCGTGGCGTCGTACTCCTTCAGCCAGAACGAGGCCTCCGCCCGCGCCGCCCACGGCTCGGGATCCATGGGGATTTCGCGCGCCGTCAGCTCGGCCAGCGACTGGAGCGCCTTCCACTGACGATTGGCGCGGAAGATCGGGGCGTACTTGAGGAACGTGTCGCGGGTCGGTCGCTTTGCGGCGGCCTCCAGGATCAATTTCGTCCCCTTCTCCTCGTCGCCGGCGGCGAGGCTCGCGAATCCCAGCGTTTCCCGGATCGTGAGAGCCAGGTCGGCGTCCGTTTTCTCGAGATCGATCCTGGCGAGTACCTCCGCGGCGCCGGCGTCCTGGAGATGCCACAATCCCAGGCCGTACCACGCCTCGGAATAGGCCCCGCCGGAGGCCCGAGCCTCCTTGAGGTCCTTCGCCGCCTCCTGATTTCCCGCCGCTATCCGCCGCATTCCCCGCTCGAAGCGGACCCACGGAAGCGGTATCGAGTCGACGAGCTTGTCGAATTCGGCGATCGACGCCTCGGTGTCGGTTTGAAGAAGCGCCACCGCGCGGAGCGCGCGAGCAAATGGTGACTTGGGATCCTGTCCCAGCGTCTCCAGCGCCGGCGCGGGCCGTTTCGCGGCGACATTCGCAGCGGCCTTGAGGACCGGCATCGGTGCGGCGATCATCCGACTCATCGCCTCATCCAAGCGGCCCTCGGCGGCAATGACCTGGGCCTGGGCCTGCATCAGGAGCCCCTGGTCCGGGCTCTGCGACGCCTCGAGCATCTTCAACGCCTCGGCCGGCAGGAGCTTGAGGGCTGCGAAAACCACCAAGACTCCCTCGTTCGCCGTGGAGGGGACGTCGCGACCTTCGAGTGCCGCGCGCACTCCGGCCGCCACGGGCCAGTCGGGTGCGCCGGCCAGCGCCTCGCAGATCTTCTTGGTCTCTTCCTCCGACCGGCGGGAGATGGACGTCCAATCCGCGGTGAAGGCGACACTCTCGGGGAATGCCTTGGCAATGGTCGACTTGAGGATGCGTCCCGGGAGTGGATCCCACCCCCCGTTGAGTCGCGCGCTTTCCACAAGATCGACCAAGGCTCTCAGGGCCTTGACCTTGGGACCGCTCCCCGCTTGGTCGAGGTCTCTCTCGAGAACTGGATCGGAACCGCCGCGGGCGAGCGAGAGGCGCCAGCGCGCGAGCGCACGTCCTTCGTGCGCCGCCGCATCCTTGTCGTTCGACGCGAGGACCTGGTCGAACTTCTCGATCGCCTGCTCGTAGAGCGCCGGCGTACGCTCCTTTTCCGCCTCGGCCAGGAGCCGGTCGGCGGCGGCCTTGGGGGTCTCGCTCGACACTGGAACCGCCGGCGGCGCCGCCGGATTCGCTGACACCTGCTCAGGGGGAGTCGGCGGCTTGCCGCATCCGGCCACGATGATCGCCAGGACCAGCGCGAGTCGCTTCATGGGGCGCGATTTTATCCCAGGGACGCGCATAACGCACCACGCATCTCGCATCACGGAGCGGACCTGTTAGAGTAGCCCGTAATGCGTTATGCATGATGCGTGATGCGCCCCAAACCACATCCGATGCTCCTCGCGGGAACGTGGACCGACTCCCCGGAGACGATCACCGTACGCAATCCCTTCGACGGATCGGTCGTGGGCGAGGTGGCGAAAGCCGGACGCGCGGAGCTCGAGCGGTCCGCCGACGCCGCCGTACGGGCGTTCGAGACGACCCGCCGTCTCTCGTCCGGGACGCGGTTCTCGATCCTGCAGGCCGCCTCCGCCGCTCTTGTCCGCCGCAAGGAAGAGGTCGCGCGCACCATCGCGCTCGAGGCGGGGAAGCCGATCAAGCTCTCGCGGAGTGAGGTCGACCGTGCCGCCCACACCTTCTCCGCCGCGGCGGACGAGGCGCGACGCATCGGCGGCGAGGTCATCCCCCTCGACGTCACGACGGCCACGGAGGGACGGCTCGGCATCACGCGACGCTTCCCGCTCGGGCCGGTGCTCGCCATCACTCCCTTCAACTTCCCGCTCAACCTGACGGCGCACAAGCTCGCGCCCGCGCTGGCCGCGGGCAACCCGTTCGTCCACAAGCCCGCCAGCGCGACGCCTCTGACCGCGCTTCTCCTCGGCGAAATCCTCCTCGAGGCGGGCGCGCCGCCCGAGGCCGTCAGCGTCCTGCCTTCCTCGTCCTCCGACGCCGAGCGCCTTGTCGCGGACGACCGGTTCCGGGCGCTCACCTTCACCGGAAGCCCGGACGTCGGCTGGCGTCTCCGCGAGAAGGCCGGCCGGAAGCGCGTCCTGCTCGAGCTGGGCGGCAACGCGGCGATCGTGATCCACGAGGACGCCGATCTCGACCGCGCGCTCGACCGCGCCGTCGCGGGGGCGTTCGCCTACTCGGGCCAGGTCTGCATCTCGGTCCAGCGCATTTACGTCCACGAGCCGGTGTACGCCGACTTCGCGCGGAAGTTCGTGGAACGCGCGAAAGCGTTGAAGCTCGGCAACCCGCTCGACGAGGCGGCCGATCTCGGGCCGATGCTCGACGACGCGGCGGCCTCGCGGGTCGAATCGTGGGTCTCCGAAGCCCTGGCCGGCGGCGCGAAGGCGCTCTGCGGCGCGCGGCGCGACGGCCGTTTCTACGCGCCGACCGTGCTCACGGACGTATCACCCTCGATGAAGGTGCACGGGTGCGAGATTTTCGGCCCCGTGGCGAACCTCTATCCCTACCGCGACTTCGAGGAAGCCCTTCGCCAGGTGAACGATTCGCCCTTCGGACTCCAGGCCGGCCTCTTCACGCGCGACGCGGGCCGGATTTTCCGGGCGTTCGAAGAACTCGAGGTCGGCGGCGTCATCGTCGACGACGCGCCGACGTTCCGCGTCGATCACATGCCCTACGGCGGCGAAAAAGCGTCGGGGCTCGGCCGCGAGGGCGTGAAGTACGCGATCGAGGAAATGACCCAACTGCGCCTGCTGGCGCTGAAAGTGAAATGAGGATGCACGGAACCGTCGTGCCGGAGTTGATCGACAGCCGGGTCCTCCGGGGAAATCCGCTCGGAGATCCCCACGTCCGGCGGGTCCCGGTCTACCTCCCGCCGTCGTACGGCCGGGGCGCGAAGCGGTATCCCGTCATCTACCTCCTCGCGGGCTTCACCGGCTCGGGCGAGATGATGCAGAACCGCTCGCCCTGGACGGAGACCTTCGCCGAGCGGTGCGACCGGCTCATCGCGCGGGGAAAAATGGCCGAGGCGATCGTCGTCATGCCCGACTGCTTCACGCGGTACGGGGGCAGCCAGTACGTCAACTCGACGGCCACCGGCCGGTACGAGGACCATGTGGCGAAGGAGCTCGTCGCGCACATCGACCGGGAATACCGGACGATCGCCGGCCCCGGCACGCGGGCGGTGATGGGCAAGTCGAGCGGCGGGTACGGCGCGATGATCCTCGGCATGCGCCACCCGGAGACGTTCGGCGTCGTCTGCTGCACGAGCGGCGACATGTACTTCCTCTACTGCTACCTCCCCGATTTCCCGAAAGCGCAGGACGCGTACCGGAAGCACGGGGGGTGCGCGGGGTTCATCCGAGACTGGGAGCGCCGCCCGAAGCGGATGGAGATGTCGCTCTTTCCCGCGATCAACACGCTCGCGATGGCTTCGTGCTATTCGCCCAACCCGAAATCGAAACTTGGGTTCGACCTGCCCATCGACGAAGCGACGGGCGAGTTGCGCGACGACGTGTGGCGTCGATGGCTCGCCTGGGATCCCGTGCACATCATCGGGAAGTACGCGCGCAACCTGAAGAAGCTCTCGCTCCTCTTCCTCGACTGCGGGATCCGCGACGAGTTCAACCTCCACCACGGGATGCGGATCTTCAGCCGCCGGGCGAAGGCGCTGGGGATCCGGCACGTCGTCGAGGAATTCGACGACTCCCACATGAACATCCAGTACCGGTACGATCGGTCGCTGGAGCTGGCGTCGCGGGCGTTCCGGCGGGCTACACGAGGCCGATGATGAGGCCGCCGATCAGGATGACCCAGAAGAGCGACGTCCCCTCGGTCACGTGGAGCCCTTGGAAGTAGAGCCAGGCGAGGAAGAACGCCCCGGCCGCCCGCACATAGGTGGGTCCAAACGGAATTCCAAACCCCAGCATGAGCAGGAAAACTCCGCTCGCGTAGATTCCGGCGCACAGGACGGGCTTCTCCGTCGCGAGGAGCAGCTTGATCAGGCCCACCAGCACGATCACCTTGACGATGAGGAACATGTCACCGTCCTCCCGGCTCCGAAGGAAGGAGCTCGACGCGGCCCGCCGACCCCTCGATCATCAGGACCACGCCCGCCGAGTCGATCCACACGTTCATCTCGCCGCCGCTCACGTCCTTCTTGATCACGCGCGTCGCCGCGATCTTCTTCCCCGCCAGCTCGAACTCGCCGGGCCCGGCCAGCACGAGGGAAGCGGGCTCGTCCCCGCGTCCCTCCTCGCCGTACACCACGACGCCCCGGTAGTCCTCGGGCAACGTTCCCGCGAGCAGCATCATCGCGAGGTGCGCGGTCCGGTTGGGGGGCGGCTCCGCGGCGTCGAAAGTTTTTTCCTGCGTCTCGCCGTCCGCCGTCCGGCGGAACCGGACCAGCGAGAGGCGGCTGTCGCGGGCGCAGAGGATGTCCTGGCCCATCGCGTGGCCGTTGAGCTGCTGCTCGCACTCGATCCGGATCGGCTCCCCCTTCTCCTCCTTCGCGCGGGTCACGGTCATCTTGAGGTTGCCGATCTCGCGACCCTCGGCGTCGCGCAGCCGGTACTGCCGCGTCCCCCACACCTGGGGCAGGGCGTCGGCGCGACGGCGGATCGCGACTCCCGTCCGGACGCGCCGTCCGATGTCGCCCGTCAGCCGGCGGGCGCGCGCCTCGGCCGCTTCCCCGAAGTCGGCGATTTCCTTCTCGAGCGCGGGATCGCCGCCGGGCGGCAGCCGGTTGATGCGCTCCTTCACCTTCGTGTCGTCCTCGGTGGCGGGCCAGATGAGCGTCACGGTGACGGGCGCGCCGCCCCGGAGTATTTCCGCCGGCACGGGCTCGGCCCGGACGATCTTCGTCAGCGCCTGGATCAGGGACTCGCGCGGGGCGTCGACCTTGAAGGGCTCGCCGGCGAGCGAGACAAGGATGTCGCCCTCCTTGAGCCCGTGCGCCTCGGCCACCGAGCCCTCGACCACGCCGTTGACCGAGAGCGCGCCGCGCCCCTCGCCGAGGCCGAGGTTCTCCAGGGCCTTGCCTTCGACCGACTCGAGGTACGCGCCGAGCCGCGGGGAGACGGGTTCCGCGGCCTTGGGGCGCTTGAAGTCGAGGTTCCGTCGCGGCCGGTCGGGCAGGTCGGCGAGTTCGCGCAGGGCCGCGGCCGCGGCGCGCGCGATCCGGGCCATCGTCGCGTAGTCGATCTTCTCGGCATGGTCGCTCACCCGGTGGTAGTCCGGGCAGGGGCCGCGCTCGGAGAGTCCGAGGATGGGGATCCCCTTGGCAAAGAACGAGACGTGATCGCTGCCGTCGCCGAAACTGTCGTCGAAGTTGAGCGCCAGCCCCGCCCCTTCACCGGCCTTTTTCATGATCGTCCGGAAGATGCCGCCGGCGGCGGTGCCGAGGCCGTAGCCGTTGGCCGCGTCGGGCGTGTCGGTCCTTCCGACCATGTCCATGTTGAACATCGCGACGGTTCGATCGAGAGGAATGAGCGGATGGTTGACGTAGTGGCGGGAGCCGAGGAGGCCCCACTCCTCCGCGCTGAAAGTCAGGAAGAGGATGGAGCGGCGCGGCCGGACGCCGGAAGAGGCGAAGGAGCGGACGACGCCGAGGAGCGCGGTCGTGCCCGACCCGTTGTCGTCGGCGCCGTTCCAGATCTCGTCGTCCTTCGTCGATTCCCCGAGCTGGCCGGCGCGGTGCTGGCCCTTGCGCCCGACGTGGTCGTGGTGGGCGCCGAGGACGACCACTTCGTCGGGGAGGTCGCGGCCGGGGAGGAGGCCCGCGCAGTTGCGCGTCGTCAGTTCGCCGCGGCGGATCGTGAAATGCTGGAAGTACGTGGGGCGGCCGTCCGGGCCGGGGTCGCCGACCGGGAGAAGTCCCGCCTCGCGGAATCGCGCCGCGATGAACTCCGTGGCCGTGTCGTTACCGGGGAATCCGGCGCATCGTCCCTCGAGCTCGTCGCTCGCGAGGTAGGTCAAGTAGCCCCGGAGCAGGTCGGGCGTCAGGGGGTCGACGGCGGTCTCGGCGCGAGGCGACGCGGCGGAGCAGCCGGCCATCAGGATCGCGGCGCCCAGCAGGACGAGTCTCATGCGATCTCCCTGGAAAGCGGAATCATCCGAAGTCCTGGGTCCTGGGTCCTTGATCCTGGGTCCAAAACCAGTCCTATGTCCCAAGTTCGATGTCCGGGGACTGATTCCTGTCTTTTGACCTCGGACTTCAGACAGGCTCAGGACGCAGGACCATGAACTCAGGACTCGACCGGGCCAGCGGCATTATAGACAGGTCCGCGCGGCTTCCGTAGAGTGGCGCCGGATGGCTTCCGGCGAAACTTTCTCGCAAAAATACTTCCGGTACCGCGGCTGGATCCCCCTGCCGCTCTACCTGGCGCTGCTCGCGCCGCTCCCGGGTCGCTCCCCCCACTGGATCCTCTGGTGGGCCCTCGGGTTGGGCGTCGTCGCGATCGGCGCCTGGTGCCGGCTCTGGGCCATCCGGCACATCGGGAAGAGCGCGCGCACCCGGACGGAGAAGACGCGGCCGCTCATCATCTCGGGGCCGTACGCGATCATGCGCAATCCCCTGTACGTCGCCAACGTGCTGATCGCGGGGGGATTCGCGCTCTGCTCGGGCCTGTGGTGGTACGCGCCGGTCCTCGTCGTCCTGCTCTTCATCCACTACCACATCGTGGCGCTCTGCGAGGAGAAGGGACTGCACGCGCGGATCGGGTGGGAGTACGGGGCCTACCGGGGCAAGGTACCCCGGTGGATTCCGCGGGAGCTCGGCCCGGCGTTCGCCTATCCCCCGCCCAACACGATCAAGGAGACGCTCTACCGCGAGCGGTCGGGATTCCTGGGCGTGACCTGCGCGATCCTGCTTCTCGCCGCGACGACGTGGTTCTACCTAGGCCGGTAGCAGGTCGGCGAAGACAAACCCGTCGCGGTCGACGACTTCGCCCGTCCGGATCGGAACGGGCGACGTGAACATCGGCCCCGCCCATGCGAAGGTGTGAAACTCCCCGCGCTCGCCGCACGGGTCGACGCTCGGGGGCAACTCGTCGAGAAGGCGACCGTCGAATGCGCGTCCGGCGAAGGTGCGGTCGAGCGCGCGCGGATCGACGCAGGTGAGCCGCGCCTGGAGCCCCGCCGCCACCATCTCCCGCGCGAGGGCCGGCGTCGGCATCCCCCATATGGGGAAGAGCGGCTCGATCCCCGTGCCGCGCATCCGCTCCACGCGGTACGCGCGGATGTCCTCCAGGAACAGGTCCCCGAACGCGACCGCCTGGATCCCCTCTCCCAGGGCCCGCTTCAGGACGGCCGCCATCGCCGTCTCGTATTGTGTGTTGGAACACGCATTCGGGATCGGCACCTTCCAGAGCGGCGCGCCCGCGGCGGCGGCCTGCGCCTCGAGCAGCTCGACCCGCACCGCGTGCATCGCCACCCGGTCGAAGGCCTCGTTGATCGTCGTCAGGAGTCCCGCGACCTCGATGCCGGGCGTCCGGCGCAGGACGTGGAGCGTCCACGCGCTGTCCTTGCCGCTGCTCCAGGACAGCAGGACCCTCATGCTTTCGCCTTTCGGCGGAGGACGATCAGGAAAAAGGGCGCCCCGGCGACCGCCGTGATCGCCCCCACCGGGAGCTCGATTCCCCGGAGCAGTGACCGCGCGGCGAGATCGGCCGCCGCGACGAGGACCGCGCCCCCGGCGGCGCAGACCGGAAGCATCCGGCGGTGGTCCGGACCCACGACGGCCCGCGCGAGATTGGGAACCACCAGACCGACGAACCCGATGATCCCCGCGCACGCCACGGCTCCCGCCGTCGCCACCGCCCCGGCCGCGAGGAGCCGCCGTTTCGCCCGCTCCACCTCCACGCCGAGCTGCTGCGCAGGTTCTTCTCCAAGGAGGAAGAGGTTGAGATCGCGGGCGTAGACAATCGCGACCGTGAGCGCGATCGCCGCCGCGGGGAGCATCACCGCGAGCCGCTCCCACGAGTCCGTGTTGGCGAAGCTCCCCATGAGCCACAGCATGATGTCCCCGAAGTTCTTCGTGTGGGTCATGAGGAGGATCGACAGGAGCGCCGAGGCGAGCGATCCCACGGCGAATCCGGCCAGGAGCAGGGTCGGAATGGGCACGCGGCCACGCACTCGCGCCAGCCGGTAGACGAGAAGCGCCGCGCCGAGACCGCCGAGGAACGCCGTCACCGCGATGGGCGCGATGCCGAGGACCGGCGCGCTCAGCCCGAGGACGATCGCCGTCACGGCACCGAGGGCGGATCCCCCCGAGACGCCGACCACGAAAGGATCGGCGAGCGGATTGCGGAAGAGCCCCTGGAAGATCGCGCCCGCCGTCGCGAGCGCCGCGCCCGCCCCGGCCGCCACCAGCGCGCGCGGGAGCCTGAGCTTCCAGAGGATCGTCTCGGAGCCGAGCCATCCCGCGGCCCCCCACGCGATCGAGAGGCCGACCACCCCGGCCAGCGCCGCGGCGGCCACCGCGATCGCGGTCGCGCTACTTGTCCGCCGCATGGAAGCGCTCCGGATGAAGGGTCTGGGCCAGGAGCTCTAGCCCCCGCGCGAGGCGGGGCGTCGGGTACATGAAGTGGGACTTGTCCCAGTCGTAGACGCGGCCCGCCTTGACCGCGCTCAGCCCCTTCCACCCCGGCCGCTCGCTCGGCTGCGGGGCGTACTTGTGGGCGACGACGATGTACTCGGGATCGCGCGCGAGCACGACCTCCCACGAAATCGGGACCCACTTTCCCGCGTACGTTTCGGTGATGATGTTCGTCCCGCCCGCCAGGCGGATGATCTCGTCGGCGGTCATCCCCGGCGCCGCGGCGTGCGGCTGCGAGGTGGCCTCGAGGTAGACCGTCGGGCGCCGCTCCACGTTCTGGACGCGGCCCAGGACGGCCGCCACGCGCCCTTCGAACTCCTTCGCCGCCCTCTCCGCCGCCTCGGCCCGGTGCGCCACGTCGCCGAGGAGCCGGATCGCCGCGCCGATCTCCGCGAGGCTCTTGGGATCGATGCAGAGCACCGGGAGTCCCAGCCCGCGCAGCTGTTCGTTGGACCGCGCGGCCAGGTCGTGCGCGGAGACGATCAGGTCGGGTTTCAGCGCGACGACGGCCTCGTAGTTGACCCGGATGTCGCCGATCTTCGTCCGCTCCTTCGCCTCCGGCGGGTAATCACAGAACGTCGTGACCCCCACGACGAGGTCCCCCGCCCCGGCGGCGAACGTCAGCTCGGTGACGCTCGGCACGATCGAGACGATGCGCCGCACCTCGACGGGTACGACGATATCGCGGCCGGCGAGATCGCGCACGACCCGCGTCGGAACCTCCGACCTGGGCGCGGGACATCCCGCGAGAGCGACGACGAAGAGCAGCGCGAGTTTTTTCACAGTCGCCTCGGGAGCACGAGCGGCCCGCCGTCGGGATGGGTCCGGACCACGACGTCGGGCCCGAAGACCGGTTTCAGGTGGCGTTCGTCGAGCATTTCATTCGTCGTTCCGTCGCCCGCGATCCGCCCTTCCTTGAGGAGGATGAGCCGCGAGGCGCAGGACGCGGCAAGATTGAGATCGTGGAAGACCGCAACCGCCGCGCCGCCCGCCGCGACGTGGTCCCGCACGATCCGGAGCGTCTCCACCTGGAAATGCAGATCGAGGTGGGCGGTGGGCTCGTCGAGCAGGAGCAGCTTCGCCTCCTGGGTCAGGGCGCGCGCGAGGAGGACGCGGCGCCGCTCTCCGCCGGAGAGCTCGGTGATCGGGCGGTCGCGCAGCTCCCACGTGCCCGTCATCTCCATGGCGCGCCGGGCCGCCGCCCGGTCGCGCCCGGTCTCGACGTCGAACCGGCCGAGGTGGGGATGGCGCCCCATGAGCACCATCTCCTCGACGAGGAACTCAAATTCCACCGGCGCGTCCTGCGGCACGACGGCGATCGCCCGGGCTGCGGCGGCGGCGGGCGTCTCGCGGTACAGGTCGCGCCCTTCGAGCAAGACCCGCCCCGCCCGGGGCGCCAGCGCCCGGCTGGCGGTCCGGAGGAGCGTCGTCTTCCCGGACCCGTTCGGCCCCGCGACGGCGACGAACTCGCCGGGACGGACCTCGAGGTTCGCCCCGGCGAGCACCGTCAAGCCGTCGTAGGCGCAGGACACGTTGTCGAGCAGGAGCAGCAGCGGTTCAGCCACGTTCTTCCGGTCCCTGATTCCTGATTCTTGATTCCTGATTCCTGGTCAATCAGAACTCCACGGTTACGCCCGCCAGGAAATTGTCTTCGGGCGCGGGATTGAACGCCTCACGCGCGCCCCAGATGCCCGTCGGGCCCGCGCCGATCCCGCCGTTGTCGAAGTACTTCTTTCCAAACGCGTTGTTGGCCTCGAGGAAAAAGACCGCCTTCTTCCACTTCCACGCGACTCGGGCGTCGGCCACGGTGTACGCGTCGAGCGGTTCGACGTCGTTCGACAGGTCGTTCAGCAGGAACCGCTCGCCGACGTACCGGCCGGAGAGCGTAACGGACAGACCAAAGTCCGAGGTCCACGTCCCGGCCAGCGAGGCGGACAAGTCGGGCGTGATCGGCATTTTCTTCCCCTCAAACGGCCCGCTCTCGACGGTTGTCCGCTGGATCGTGATCGAAGAACGCAGGACGACCGACTCCGTCGGGGCCGACTCGAGCTCGATCTCCACTCCCTGGTGGAGGATGCGGTCGACGTTCTGGTTCTGGCCGAAGTTCCCCGTCGAGAAGATGTCCTCGCCGACCGCGGGCGGGACGAAAAAGATCTCGTCGTGCACATCCATGCGGTAGAGCGCGATCCCGCCGCCGAGGAATTTCGACTCGCGCGACCGGAGCCCGATCTCGAAGACCGTCGCCCGCTCGGGGTCGAGGTTGAGCGACGCAGTGAGGAATCCGACCAGCTCGTCCCGGTTGGGAAGTCGGAACGTGCGGCCCGCGGAGACATAGGCGGAGGTCTTCTCGGTGAAGAGCCAGCTGGCCGATGCCAGCGGCGCGACGTTGGAGAAATCCTCGTCCCCCTCGATCGTCGAGGAGGTTCCGCTGGGCACGTCGGTCGTCTCGCGCTTGAATTCGATCCGCGCCGCGTCGTACCGGAGCCCGACCGCGACCAGCAGGCTCGGGTGGAGCCGCGCCTCGGCCCGCGCGTACGCGCCCCACAGCCGCCGGTCGAAGTCCGCCTTCTGCAGCTCGACGAAACCGAACGAGGGGAAATCGCTCAGGCTTTCCGAATCGGCGCTCTCGATTCCCCCCTCCAGTCCCGCGACCACGGTCGCATCGCTTCCCAGCAGTTTGAATTTCACAACGTGCTTCACGGAGAGCTGGAACAGGCTCGAGTTCGCGTCGGACGAACCCGTGCCGGAGGAAAACGTCGTGATGGAATCGGAGGAGTCGCGGGTCAGGTATATCGCGGGAGTCAGCGTCCCCGAGGACGTTTCCCAGTCGAGGCCGAGATCGGCGAATCCCTGCCGCACGTTGGCCTCGTCTCCGAGCGTGGTCGAACCGTTGCGCCCCAGTTGATCGATCTCCGCTTCCGTGAGCGTTCCGGGACGTTCGCGATGGTCGTCGTGAAGCCCCAGCTTGAGCCGCGCCTGGGCCTTCGGCGCGAGGTCGTACGTCAGGAGCGCCGTGGCATTCTCCCCGGTGAAAGCGCTGTTCGCGCGGAATCCCTCGGAGGTCTCGCGCCCGGCGAAGAGCGAGATCCCGAAAGCCCCCTCGGTCGCCCGGTAGGAGCCGGACGACCGGTAACTGCGGAAGGAGCCGAACGCGGCCTCGAGCGAAGCGGAGGGCTCCTTCGTCGGGCGCCGGGTGACGATGAGGATCACCCCCGCGACCGCGCCGTCGCCGTACAGCGAGGCGGCCGGACCGCGGAGGATCTCGATCCTCTCGACGTTCTCGAGGGGAATCGTCGCCCAATCGGTCTGACTGCCCGAGACCGAATTGACCTTGCGGCCGTCGACGAGGACGAGGAGGCGCTGGCCGTTTCCGCCGCCGTTGTTGAAGCCGCGGACGTCGACGACGGAATCCTGCGGCGTGGTCGAGTTCTTGGTGACAAAGAGCCCGGCGCGACCTTCGAGGAGGTCCACCACGGTGTGGGCGTTCGACTTGTCGAGATCCTCCCGCGTGATCACGGTGACCCCGGCGGGCGTCTCGAGGGGACCGGATTCGTGGCGCTTGGCGGTGACGACGACGTCCTGTCCGGACGGGGCGGGCTTGGTTTCGGCCGGCTTGGCCGGCGTTTCCTGGGGCCAGAAAAGCGAGATGACAATGAGAGCTGGAAACACGGATCGCTCCTTTCCTCTCGAAAGGTGCCGGATGGGCTCCGGCACGGGGGAACGGCCGGTCTCCTGGCTCGCGCGTCTTCCTCCGGTCCCGCCTTCTCACCCCCTTTGGGGCAATGGCGATCTGGGACCTTCGTCGGCGCTCACAGTTGCGGGGCAGCCCTCGATTCGCTTCCGGCGACGGGCCGGAGGCTCACGAGGTTCCCGTTACCGTTCCCTGGATCTCTGTCGCTCCTTGCGGGTTCTCTTCTTCGCACCTCCCTTCATCAAAAAGGCGCGGGCCGCCGCGACGAAACGTCCTGGCAGCTCCGGCGCCGACGCGAAATGCAGATGGACGAATGAAGCGTGCAATCCGTCCTTGGCGTAGCCCTCGGGACGCGTCTGGCGGCTGCCGGGCGGGCAGACCCGCCAGGGCGCCGCCGGACCGAGCTCGCCCGACCACGCGGAGATCCGGAACTCGTTGCCCCGGTACCGCTCGCCGGGCTTGATGAGGAACGTCGCCTGGGCCGCTTCCGCCGCGACGTACACCGCGGCCGGAAAGCGCGCCACCATCCGGATCTCCCCGGGGATCACGCCGCACATCTCCCAGGCGCGGATCCCGGTGCCGACGAGGTTGGTCGCCAGGTAGAGCATGCCGCCCGACTCCGCGTACACCGGCATGCCGGCCTTCACCGCGGCGCGGATCTCGTCCCGCATCGCCTGGTTCCGCTCGAGCACGGCCGCGCAGCTCTCGGGTATGCCGCCCCCGAGGTAGAGGGCGCCGATCTCGGGAGGCAGTCCGCTATCCTTCATCGGGCTGAAGGGGACGATTTCCGCCCCGGCCGCCTTCAGCAGCGTGAGATTGTCCTCGTAGTAGAAATGGAACGCCGGGTCGCGGGCGACGCCGATCCGGACCCGGCCGGGGGGCTCGGGCCGCGGCGGAGGGGGCTCAATCGGAACGCCCGGCGAGAGGACCTCGAGAAGCCGGTCGAGGTCGACGGTGCTTTCCAGTTTTTCCACGAGCGGGGGAAGCGAGGCCTCGCCACCGTGGATGTGCTCGGGGGAGATGAGCCCCGCACCGGCCTGGGGTAGTTCGAGCCCGGCGTCGGGAGGCAGGTATCCCAGGACCTGGAGGCCCGCGTGTTTTTCGATGGCGCCGCGCAGGACTTCGTAGTGACGGGGTCCCGCGACGCGATTGAGGACCACGCCCGCGAGGCGGACCTGCCGGTGCGTGGCGAATCCGCGCGCGACGGCGGCGGCGCTCTCCGCCATCCCCGAGGCGTCGATCAACAGCAAGACTGGAACGCCGAGGAGCGACGCGACGTCCCAGGTCGACACGGGGCCACCTTCGACGTCGATCCCGTCGTACAGTCCGCGGTTGCCGTCCAGGACCAAGACGTCGGCGCCGACGGCGGCGGCGGCGAACGAAGCGGCGAGCGCCTTGGCCGGCATGATCCACAGGTCGAGGATGGTGGAGGGCCGGCCGGCGGCGAGGCCGTGGTAGCCCGTTTCGAGCGCGTCCGCGCCGATCTTGTAGGGCTGTACTTTCAGTCCGCGCTTGCGCCACGCGCCCATCAGTCCGGTGGCGAGCGTGGTCTTGCCGCAGCCGCGGTGGGTGCCCGCGACCAGGACAGCGGGAACGGTACGGCGGCTCACGTGGAGAACCTCACGGGGAGGATTCTACATGTCCCCGCGTTCGCCGGGTAGATTCGGGCGTCGACCAGGCGTACAGCTTCCAGCTTCAGAAGCTGCGAGCCCGAAGCTGACGCCGGGATCGGGAAACGGGAAGCGTACCCGCCGGCTAGAAACCGACTCCGACCCAGATCCCGTTCCGCATGATGTGCCCGCACCCGGGGCCGTGGTGGTGTTTGCGCATCACGTACCAGCGGCCGTCGACGAAGTAGTGGGAGCACGCCGCCGTGCAGACATGGCCGTGACCCACCTGAACCGAGGCGGCCAGGACCCAGCGTCCGTTGAGGAAGAAGTGGCCGCAGCCCGGGCCGTGACGGTGGCCGCGGACGAGATACCACGAGCCGTTGTACCAGTAGTGACCGCATCCCTCGTGGTGCTTGCAGACCACCACGTCGACCGTCCCCTGCGGTTCCGGGCCGTCGTCGTCCACGATCACGGTGCGGGGGCCGACGGGCTTCGCGACCACGATGCACCCTGGGAAGAGGGCGGCGCACGCCGCCGCCAGCGTCGACAGGACGAGGGCTCGCTTCATGGGGCACCTCCAGATTATTGAACCCTGCGACAATCCCCGGGTTTCGCCGGACTTTCGGAGCCCTCCCGGGCACGCCTCCCTTTCAATCAGCGGCCGCCGCCGCTAAAATGTTTCCCTTCATGATCCTGCTCCTGCTGGCCGCGCTCTGCGGCGGAGACTCCTGGGAATACCGGGCGGGCGGTTTCGTCAACCTCTCGACCGGCGAGACCAAGGCGCCCGACGCCTTCCTCGCCCTGGGGGAGAAGCTCCACGCCGATCACAAGTTCGAGGAGGCGGCCGAGGCGATGGGGATCCTCGCGGCCTCCCCCGTCGAGCTCTCCCTGCGCGAACGGGGACTCCTCCTGAGGGCGCGCGCCCTGGCGGACGGGGAGGAACCGACCGCCGCCTACGAGGAGTACAACCGCTACCTCACCGCCTTCCCGGAGTCGCCCCGCGTGGCGGCCGTGCGGGAGGAGATGATGAAGTGCGCCCTGGCCAAGGCGCGGCAGGGCGACCTCCAGACGATCCTCGGGATCCCGATGTACCGGTCGTCGCGCAACGGGATCAAGCTGCTGAGGGACACCCTCCTGCGCTTCTCCCGCGAGGAGTGCACCGACGACTACTACCTGAGGCTCGCGGGCTATTTCCTCGAGGAAGGGGATTCGGCGTCCGCCGAGGCGGAGCTCACGCTCATCCTGGAAAATTATCCGGCCTCGGACTGCGCCCCGCGCGCCCTCCTCCTGAGGGCCCGGATCCGCCGGGACCGGTTCGACGCCATCAGCTACGACCTGAGCACCCTCGTCGACGCGCGGCGCGATTACGAGCGGTTCGTCGGGGACTTCCTCCGGTACGGCGAGGATCCCGAGCGCCTGCGCTCGCTGGGCCTCGACGCGGCGCGGCTGCAGGTCATGGCGACGGAGGCGCGCGACGGCATCCGGTTCGTGACGGCGAAGCTGGCGGAGAAGGAGCTCGCCCTCGCGAGGTTCTACATCCACCGGGGCCGCCCCCGGTCGGCGGCCGTCTACCTCGAGTACATCCTCAAGAATCTCGGCGACACCCCGACCGCCCCCGAAGCGAAAGGGCTTCTCGAAACCCTCCGGAAGTAACCCGACCATGAAGACGTTCGCCTGGATCGCCGCCGCCACCCTCGCCGGATGCGGTTATTCCGCGGGGGGGCTGATCGAGCACGAATCGGTGCGCGTCCAACCCTTCGACAACCTGGACGAGCGGCGCACGCACGAGTTCGACCTGACCCGGGCCATCGACTTCGCCCTGGCCGCCCGCGGCGTGCGGGTCAACGCCTCCGACGCGCCCGTCGAGATCCGGGGCAAGATCCTCAAGATCACCGAGCCGACCCTCGTCGAGAACCCCGGCGACGTGCCCATCGTCGGCGCCGTCACCTTCAAGATCGAGGTCACGCTGGTGAGCAGCGCGACGGGCCGGGAAATTTCGAAGAAGGAGCGGGAGGAAACGGCGTCCTTCTCCTCGGGGCGGTTCGAGACCCGGGACACCGCCCGCCAGGAGGTCATCAAGAAGCTGGCGGACTGGGTGGTGACGCTGGTGGAGAAAGACTGGTAGAATGAGCTCGATGAACCGCGACGAAGAACGCGAACCCGTCGAGGCGAAGCCGCCGCGCCGCCCGCGCAGCGTCCTCTTCCTCCTCATCCTCGTCTTCCTGGCCGTCATGGCCCTGATCTACGGCTCCAACCCCTTCCGGGAGCAGCAGGCCGACGTCGGGATCCTCGAATACGAGGCCCAGCTGAAGTCGGGGAACGTCGCGGAGGTCTGGCTCCACGAGGGCATCGTGGAAGCCCGGCTCAACAAGCAGACGGCCTTCCCCTCCTCGGGGGGCCGGCCGGTCCCCAAGATCCGGGCCTCCGTGCCCGAGGCGTACCTCACGACCCCCGATGGTTTCGACCGGCTCACCCTGCCGGTTTCGAAGATCGACGCCTCGAAGGTCCACAACACCGGGCCGAGCCTCTGGCCCGCCCTGCTCATCAACATCGTCCCGTGGATCATCCTCATCGTCCTCGCGTGGTGGCTCTTCATCCGCCAGATCCGGGCGACGGGCGGCCCGGGGAATGTCCTCGCCTTCGGCCGCAGCCGGGCGAAGTTCGTCGCCCAGGAAAAAGTCAGGGTGACGTTCGACGACGTGGCCGGGATCGACGAGGCGAAGGAGGACGTGCGGGAGATCATCGAGTTCCTCAAGGACCCCGCGAAATTCACGCGCCTCGGCGGGCGCATCCCGCGCGGCGTCCTCCTCGTGGGCCCCCCGGGCACGGGCAAGACGCTCCTCGCGAAGGCGATCGCGGGCGAGGCGGGCGTGCCCTTCCTCTCGATCACCGGCAGCGACTTCGTCGAGATGTTCGTCGGCGTGGGCGCGGCGCGCGTCCGCGACCTCTTCAACACGGCCAAGGAGAAGTCGCCCTGCATCGTCTTCATCGACGAGATCGACGCGGTCGGGCGTCGCCGCGGCACGGGCCTCGGCGGCGGCCACGACGAGCGCGAGCAGACGCTCAACCAGATCCTCGTCGAGATGGACGGGTTCGACACCGACGAGGGCGTCATCGTCATCGCCGCGACCAACCGGCCCGACGTCCTCGATCCGGCCCTCCTGCGCCCGGGCCGGTTCGACCGCGAGGTCGTCATCGACCTGCCCGACATCAAGGGCCGCGAGGAGATCCTCAAGGTCCACACGAAGCGGGTGAAGCTCGCCCGCGACGTGGATCTCCGGACGATCGGCCGCGCCACCCCGGGATTCTCGGGCGCCGACCTCGCCAACCTCGTCAACGAGGCCGCGATCATCGCCACGATGAAGCGGAAGGACGCCGTGGAGCTGGCGGATCTCGAGGAGGCGCGCGACAAGGTCCTCTGGGGCCGTCAAAAGAAGTCGCGGGTCATCCTCGAGGAGGAGAAGAAACTCACCGCGTACCACGAAGGGGGCCACACCGTCGTCTCGGTCCTCCTGGCGCCCGACACCGATCCCGTCCACAAGGTGACGGTGATCCCGCGCGGCCGCATGGGGGGCGGGACGCTCTTCCTCCCGGACCGGGATCGTTACGGGCTGAGCCTGAAACGCTGCAAGGCGCGCCTCGCGGTGGCTTTCGGCGGACGCGTGGGCGAGGAAGTCTTCATCGGCGATATCTCCTCGGGCGCGCAGGACGACATCAAGCAGGCGACGGAAATGGCCCGCACGATGGTGTGCGAGTGGGGCATGAGCGAGAAGCTCGGCCCGATCCGCTACACCGAGAACGAGGAGCATATGTTCCTGGGCCGGGAGATCACGAAGACCCGCACGATCTCCGACGAGACGATGAATCTCATCGACACCGAGGTCCATGCGCTTCTCAACGAGGGGCTGCGGACCGCGCGCGACCTGATCACCAAGAACCGGGCCAAGGTCGAGGCCATCGCGGCGGCGCTCATGAAGTACGAGACCCTCTCGGGCGAAGAGGTCGCCATGATCGTCGAGGGACGGGACTTCGAGGCCTCCAAGCAGCGCCAGCTCCGCGAGGACCGGGCGCGCCAGGACGAGCGGGACGCCGAGGACAAGCGCCGCCAGTCCACGCCGGGCGGCTGGAAGCCGGCCTCCTCCTCCGGCCCGCACCCGCTGCCGGGCGCGACCCAAGCCTGATGAGCCGCGTCGCACGCGTCCTCCACGCGCCCGACGCCACCCTCCCCCGGGCCGCGAGCCTTCCCTGGATGATCCACGACGGGCGCCGGATCCGGACCGGCACCGCCGCCCAGCTCCGCCCCGACTTCCGCGGCCTCCTCCGGGACTACCGCCGCCGCGATTTCGTCGTCCCCTACCCCGGCGGGTCCCTGAAATTCGGCGGGCGTACGCTCGTCATGGGCGTCCTCAACGTCACGCCCGACTCCTTCTCCGACGGCGGCCTCCTCCTCGATCCCGAACGCGCCGTCGCGGCCGGGCTCGCGATGGAGGGGGCGGACGTCCTCGACGTCGGGGGCGAATCGACCCGGCCGGGCGCGGACCCCGTCTCCACGGACGAGGAGATCCGTCGCGTCGAGCCCGTGGTGCGCGCGCTCGCCCGCCGCGGCCGGCTCGTCTCGATCGACACGGCCAAGCCCGCGGTGGCCCGCGCCGCCTTCGCCGCCGGGGCGCGGATCCTGAACGACGTCACGGCCCTCGCCGATCCCGACCTCGCCCGCGAGGCGGCCAGGGCCCGCGTGCCGGTCGTCCTCATGCACATGAAGGGGACGCCCCGGACGATGCAGCGGAACCCCATTTATGGGGACGTCGTCGCGGAGATCGTCGATTTCCTCCACGGGCGCATGGACCGGGCGTTGTCGGTCGGAATACCCCGTGCTAGAATCCTTTTGGACCCGGGAATCGGGTTCGGGAAGAGCCCCGACCACAGCCTGGAGATCCTGCGGCGGCTCGAGGAGTTCCGCTCGCTGGGTCGACCGGTCGTCGTCGGCACCTCGCGGAAGAGCTTCATCGGCCACGTCCTCGGACGGCCCGTCGGGGAGCGCCGCGACGGCACCGCCGCCACGGTGACGGCGGCCGTGCTCCGGGGCGCCGACATGATCCGGGTCCACGACGTCCGAGAAATGGCCGACGCGGCCCGCATGGCCGACCGGATGAAATAAATCCCCCTCAGCCCGGGAGCCGGAGTTGGATTTCCAGGAGATCCTGAAGCTCCAGTCGCTCGCCGAGATCGTCATCCTGGCGGCGGCGTACTTCCTCATCCTCAACTCGATCCGCGGCACGCGCGGGGCGAACATCCTCAAGGGCCTCATCTTCTTCTTCGTCCTCGCCTTCTTCGGCATGATGGGCATGGCCCGCCTGCTCGGGCTCCACCGGATCGAGCAGGTCCTCCAGTTCGTCCTCGGGGGCTCGTTCATCGCCGCGATCGTCATCTTCGGGCCCGAGCTGCGCCGGTTCCTCCTGCGGCTGGCCCAGTCGCCGCTGCTCTCCCCGATCTTCCGCGGCGGATCCTCGAAGGTCGTCGACCAGCTCGTGACGGCGACCGTCCGGCTGTCGAAGAACCGCATCGGCGCCCTCATCGCGATCGAGCGCGACGTCGGGCTGAGCGAGTACGTCGAGAAGGGCTCGAGGATCGACGCGGCCGTGACGAGCGAGCTCCTGGAGACGATCTTCTTCCCGGGCAACCCGCTCCACGACGGGGCCGTCGTCATCCAGCACGAGCGCATCGCCGCGGCCGCCTGCTTCTTCCCCCTCTCCGAGGACGACAAGCTGGCGAAGTCGATGGGGACGCGCCACCGCGCCGCCCTCGGCGTGTGCGAGGAGACGGACGCCGTCGTGATCGTCGTCTCGGAGGAGACGGGGCGCATCTCGATCTGCACGAGCCGGAAGCTCAAGACCGACCTCACGCCGGAGGCCCTCGAGCACGAGCTGCGCGAGCTGTACGAGCGCGGCACCCTGGCGATGCGGACCAAGCGGTTCTTCTCGCCCCCCTCCATGGCCGGGATGCCCGCGGTCCCCGGCGGATCCAACGGCAATGCCGCCGAGGAGGAGGCCCGGAAGAAGGCGGCCGCCGCCGGCGGGGGATCGAAGGAGAAGTCGCCGTGAAGTGGCTCGCCAACAACTACAGCACGATGACGATGGCGTTCTTCCTGTCGCTCGTGACGGTCGTGGTCCTGACGAAGCGGCCGGACGCCGAGACGCAGGTGACGATCTACGCCCAGTTCACGCCCGTGGTCCGGGCCGACGTCACCTCCCTCGAGTACTTCGCGGAGGGCCAGGAGGTCACGGACCGGCTCCTCGTGACCGTCTCGGGCGACCGCCCGCAGATCGAGGTCATCCAGCTGACCTGCCGGCCCATCCTCGACGAGGGCAAGTTCCCCGCCGACACCGCGAACCGCGAGATCCCGCTGGAGCTCACGTACCGCGACTTCGGCATCACCGACGAAATGGCCCGGCGCATCCGGATCAATCCCGTCACCCTGCGCATCCGCTACGCGCGGTTCGAGGTCCGGAGCCTGCCGGTCAAGATTCCGGATCTCGTCGGGCGGCCGAAGGACAATTTCCGGGTCGAGCAGGTCCGCCCGGTCCCCCCGGAGATCAAGGTGCGCATTCCGGCGGACAAGGCGGAGTCGCTCAAGTCGATCTCGATCCGGCCGATCCGGATCGGCGGCCGGGCCGCCAGCTTCGTGGCGCCCGGGGACATCGACACCGACCAGCTCCTCCTCCGCGAAGTGAAGGCGCAGGAGACGTTCACGGTCGAGGTGGACATCGTCCCCGTCCAGTTCCAGCTCGAGATGACGGAGGTGCCGGTCTGCCTGTCGAGCGCGCCGCAGAAGGGCCTGGGGGCGGAGCTCGTCGAGCCCAAGTCGGTCCGGGTCATCCTCGAGGGTCCCGAAGAAATCGTCAAGTCCGTCCATCCCGAACAGCTCCACGTCTTCGTGAAACTGGACTGGCCGCCGGGATCGCGCACGGGCGACTTCTCCCTCCCCATCAAGTGCGACGTGGCCGACGACGCGCTCCGCCGGGTGGTCCGGGTCCGGCTCCACACCGGCGAGCGGTCCACGGCCGTCGTCCGGGTCGCCAAGTCCTAGCCGGGTCTTTTCATGGTGAAAAGAAACTCAAGCATCGTGGGTGCCGTAATGGATCGGCGGCGATTTCAGATGGCGGATTCTGGATTTCGGGAGGATTCCCCTTCGGGAGCTCTCCGGCAATCCACAATCCGCAATCCGGAATCGGTTACGGAGCCCGGCTAGGCCCCTCATGGCGCTTTTCGGCACGGACGGCATCCGGGCGCGGGCGGGCGAGGGCCCCCTCTCTCCCGAGAGCGTGCGGCGGCTCGGCCGGGCGCTCGGCACCCTGCTCCGCGAGGCCCCGAAGATCTTCCTCCCCCGGGTGAGCGCCTCCGTGCGCCGGGCCCTGCGCCTTCCCGCGCGGCTCTCCGGCCGGCGCGTGGTGATCGGCCGCGACACGCGGGCCTCGGGGCCGGACATCGAGAAGGACCTCCTCCACGCGATGGGCGTCCACGCGATCCGGGTGGGCGTCGTCCCGACGCCGGGCGTGGCGTACCTCGCGCGCCGCTGGAAGGCGGCCCTCGGCATCGTCATCTCCGCCTCCCACAACCCGGCCCACGACAACGGCATCAAGGTGATCTCCGGCGAGGGGTTCAAGATCCCGGACGCGGCCGAAGCGCGCGTCGAGGAGGTCTGGGCCGCCTCGGAGCCGGGGCCCCGGCCCGGGACTTCCGAGCGCCGGGACTCCGCACCCTACTTCCGGTTCCTGCGGACGCAGCTCCCGGCGGGCCGGCCCCTGAAGGGGATGAAGCTCGTGATCGACTGCGCCCACGGCGCGGCCTCGCCCTTCGCGCCGAAGCTCTTCCGGTCGCTCGGGGCCGCGGTCAAGGTGCTCCACGCGGCCCCCGACGGGCTCAACATCAACGAGGGCGCCGGGGCGCTCCACCCGGACCAGCTCGCGGCGGCGGTGCGCGCGGCGAAGGCGGACCTCGGCGCGGCGTTCGACGGCGACGCCGACCGGTGCATCCTCGTCGACGAGAAGGGCGAGGTGCGCGACGGCGATCACATCCTGGCCTTCTGCTCGCGGTCGATGAAGCGCAACCGCACGCTGGGCGGCGCTTCGGTCGTCTCCACGGTGATGGCGAACCTCGGACTCGAGAAATACC
>Ga0075423_10000073_pt1 | contig 57175 bp, 51 predicted proteins | sample SoiMethybrSBSTD2_FD_80114 | JGI IMG/M metagenome (GOLD analysis project Ga0075423, IMG submission 80114) | Bulk soil microbial communities from a Populus tree surrounding site in Tennessee, USA - Soil MetaG P. TD hybrid SBSTD2 | ecosystem: Environmental > Terrestrial > Soil > Tree plantation... | reverse complement strand
GGTCCGAAAGCGGCGGGGAGATGCACCGCGGCCGAACACGGATGCCACGCGTTGGCTTTCTTTTCCGGCGCGACGCACAGGCGCGAATGGGAGTTGGGGGTCCGAGAACGGATATGAGGATATCAAATTGGTGGCGCCGGACACAAACCCCACGATGGGCGCCCTAGAGAGAGTCGTCGGGTTGTCCGGGGGTCACGAGTCCCGTCCGTCGCTTCTCGCTCAGGGTCGAGAGCACCGCCGCCGCCGCGTCATCGGGCTCACTCCGGAGCACCCTGCGGGCGAAGCGGAGGGCCGCCGCCTCGTATCCATGGTCCGCGAACCATGCCATGAGGGCCTTCCCCGCCGCGACGTCGGTCGGCGCGATCCCGAAGGCATGCAGCGCGGACTCGTCCAGATCCAGCGAGGGCGGCGACTCGGCGAGCACGCCGCTCAGGGCGCTCAGCGCATCGAGCCTGGACATGGGTGGCACGTGGGCGAGGAGGTCCTCCGCGGGCGCGGTCTGCCCGTCCGCAAGAAGGAAGGTCGCCGCCATGCGGGCGTCCAGCCCCCAGACCCTCTGGTCCGGCTCGGGCATCCGGAGGAGCAGCTGGGCCGCGCGGACCGACTCACCGGTGTTGGCGAGGCCGAACGCATAGGCGCGGAGGGTCTTCTGGAACTGGCCGTACGTGGGCCGCGCGCCACTCGAGCGCGCGCGCAGGGTTGCGATGTCCACCTCCGCCACATCGAGATCCGGAACGATCCAGAAGAGGTATTCGTGGCTCCCGCCCGGTCGCCTCTCCTGGGGCTTCGTCGTGATCAGCGAGAGATCGCGGTACCAGATTCGAAGCGCCTGGAACCGGTACATATGGACGTAGACGCCCTCGATGCCGTGGACCTGGACCGAGACGTTGACGCAGGAGCCCGGGGCGAGCGAAGGATAGAGCTTCTTGAACCCGTCCTCGACGCGTCGAAGCGCTCCGCTCGTCCGCTCCAGGTTGATCTCGGTCGTGACCGAGGGCGGAAGCTCCATGACACGCGAGAGGACCCCCAGGGTCAGGAACGCGACGAGGAATCCCGCGACGCGCGGCATGGGCTGGTTCCGGAGCAGCGTCGCGGCGAGGAGCGAGGTGCCGAGCGCGGGCAGCACGGTGTAGTAGGGTGCCCAGTACCGGACCACCGCCAGCATCAGGACGAGAGGAAGAACCGCGAGAAGGACGGCGAATCCGACGACACGACGGGACGACGGCTCTGACGGCTCCGGGTCTCGGGGCTCGACGGTGCTCGGATGCAGGAAGGCCAGCGGAACCAGGACGCACGCCAGGATCAGCGAGGGCCATCGGGCCCCGATCGCGCTCGTGTCGATGCTGGCGGTCGGCACCTGGAGCAGGGTCAGGAGACTCCTTCCGAGCGAGGCGGCTCCACCCGTCGCGTCGAGTCCCAGATACCCGCCGGAGGATCCCCCGAGAAGAAGGCGCAGCCCGGGATGGACGGCGGCCCACAGGATCACGAGCCCCGTGAACGCGGCGATCGCCGATGTCCGGACACGGCCCCGGTCGAGCACCCAGTCCATCGCGACGAGCAGCGGCACGAGCGCCACCGCGGTCTCCTTGGACAGGATCGCCCCAGCCGTGGCGAGCACGGCGAGGACGTTCCGCCTCTCGACTCGGAGAAGGAACGCCGCGAGAATCCAGGCGACGGCCATGAGATCCTGGATCCCGCTCCCCCATCCCACCAGAACCGGGATCGAGCCCAGCCCCGCGAACGTGAATCCCGCGATCAATGCCGCGCGGGGCCCCAGCAGCCGGTCGGCCAGCGTGGCGAGCAGGAGAACCGCCAGGGCCAGCCACAGGGCGTTGAGCAGATGAAGGGCCACCGGGGAGTCGAGGTGGAGCGCGGCCACGAGTCCGAACCACAGCTCGCGCGAGAGGGGACGGTAGAAGAGGAGATGCGGATCGGGTCGGAGGCTCTCGAGCCGGAACGCCCGGGCGCGCGACAGGAAATCGTAGTCGTCGTAGAGGTAGGAGGTACCCAGACAGGGCGCGGCCAGAATCACCGCCGCGAGCGCCGGCAGGAGACGGCGCATGCGAACGCTCATACCTGCAAGACGGGAACCGTGACCTCCGGGAACGTGGCGAGCAGGTCGTACACCTCGCGCGCGATGGCCTGGAGCCGCTCCTTGCTCACGGCCTCGAAGCGGACCACCAGGACGGGCTGCGTGTTCGAGGCGCGGATCAGCGCCCACCCGTCCCCGAACTGCACCCGAGCGCCGTCGATGTCGATGACCTCGTGCTTCTCCGCGAAATGCTTCCGGACCTGGTCCACGATCTCGAACTTGCGCTCGTCCGTGCACTCCAGCCGAAGCTCCGGCGTGGAGACGTAACGCGACTGCGGCAGCTCGTCCACGCGCGCCGAGAGCGGCCGCTTCTCGGCGGCCAGAATGCGGAGCAGCCGTCCGGCGGCGTACAGAGCGTCGTCGTAGCCCGGGAACTCGTCCGCGAAGAACATGTGCCCCGACATCTCGCCCCCCAGCGGTGCTTGGGTCTCCCGCATCTTGGCCTTGATGAGCGAGTGTCCCGCCTTCCACATCACCGGCACGCCTCCCTGGGCGCGCACCCACTCCACGAGCCCCTGCGAGCACTTCACCTCGAAGATGATCGGCTCGCCCGGATGGGACCGGAGCACGTCCTCGGCGTAGAGGGCGAGGAGCTGGTCGCCGTAGAGGAGCCTCCCCTTCTCGTCCACCGCCCCGACCCGGTCCGCGTCCCCGTCGAAGCCGATGCCCAGGTCCGCGCCCGTCTCGCGCACCCGGTCTTGGAGCGCCTTCATGAGGGAGGGCACGGTGGGGTCGGGAAGATGGTTCGGGAAGCGCCCGTCCGGCTCGGCGAAGATGGCGTCCACCTCGCATCCCAGGGCCCGGATGAAGGCCGGCCCCAGGATGCTCGCGGCCCCGTTCCCTGGATCCACCACCACGCGCAGCGGCCGCTGAAGCCGGATCCGGGAGCGCAGGTCGTTCAGGTACTTCTCGTCGATCGCTCTCGTCTCCACGGTTCCCCGCTTCGGCAGCACTCCGGCTGTTCGCGCCCGCTCCCGAAGCTCCAGAATCTCGGAACCGTGGAGCGAGGAAATCCCTTCGGAGAGCTTGAGCCCGTTGTACTCGATCGGATTGTGGCTCCCGGTCACCATCACGCCCCCGTCCGCCTTCGCCTCGAGGATCCCGAAATAGAGCGCCGGGGTCGGAACCTGCCCCACGTCGATGACCCGCGCGCCCTGATCCAGGAGCCCCTCGACGAGCGCGTTCCGGATGCGCGGCGAGGAGAGCCGCACGTCGCGGCCCACCGCGATGACCCACCTCTGACGCTCCGCCATGCGCTGGGCGAAGGCCCGGCCGATCGAGCGCACCGCCTCGTCCGTGAGGTCGCGATCGGCCACGCCGCGGATGTCGTATTCGCGAAAGATCTGCGGATTCACCGGGCTCACTTGGTCTCCTTCCGTCGCAAATAGGCGTCGATGAAGGGATCCAGGTCCCCGTCCATGACGCGCTGTACGTCCCGAATCTCCAGATCGGTGCGGTGATCCTTCACGAGGGTGTACGGGTGGAAGACGTAGGAGCGGATCTGGCTTCCCCAGGCGATGTCCTTCTTCCCGCCGGTGAGGGTCTCCTGCTTCTTCCGGTCCTCCTCGATCCTGAGCGAGTAGAGCCGCGCCTTGAGGATCTTCATCGCCGAGTCGCGGTTCCGGTGCTGCGAGCGCTCGTTCTGGCACGTGACCACGATTCCGGTCGGGATGTGGGTGATGCGGATCGCGGATTCGGTCTTGTTCACGTGCTGTCCGCCCGCGCCGCTGGCGCGGAAGGTGTCGATGCGGAGGTCGCTCTCCGGGATCGCGAGGTCTCCGTTGCCGTCTCCCGCGAGCGGGTAGACGAAGACCGAGGCAAACGAGGTGTGGCGCCGATGGTTCGCGTCGTAGGGCGAGATCCGCACCAGCCGGTGCACGCCGCGCTCCGCCTTGAGGTAGCCGTAGGCGAAGGGCGCGTCCACCTCGACGGTCGCGTCCTTGATCCCCGCCTCTTCCCCCGGCTGGAGGTCGAGCACCTGGGAAGGGAAGCCGCGGCGCTCGAGGAAACGCGTGTACATGCGGAAGAGCATCTCCGCCCAGTCCTGGGATTCGGTGCCGCCGGCGCCGGGGTGGATGGTCAGGATGGCGCCGTGTTCGTCGCTCTCCTCCGAGAGGAGGCTCTGCACCTCGAGCTCCTGGATCCTGGGAAGGAGCTCCTTGGACTGGCGCTCCAGCTCGTCCGCGAGCGACTCGTCCGGCTCCTGCTCGACGAGCGCGATCAGCCCTTCGGCGTCCTTGACCTCGCGCTCCAGCTCCCGGTAGGGCTCGGTGACGCGGCGGAGGGACTTGAGCTCGGTGACCGTCTTCTGGGCCGACTCGGGATCGTTCCAGAAACCGGGCGCGGCCATCCTGGCCTCGAGCTCCTGGGCGCGCCGTTCGCGCTGCTCGACGTCAAAGATAGCTCCGGAGTTCCGCCAGGATCTGGCGTCCGTCTTCGAGCCTCTTTCTCGTGGTCAGCAGATCCATCCGTCGATCCTCCCGGTGGTCATTCTAGCCGCTCTAGGCTCCGGATCGAAGCCGCTCGATCTCGGCCCACACGTCGTCCGCTTCTTGGATCAGCTCCTCGCGCGTGCCCGTGTTCTCGATGGTCCAGAGCCGGCGCGCGCCCCGGATCGGCGGGAGCCTCTGGCCCAGGACGCGCTCCCGCGCGTCGGCTTCGCTGAATCCCTTGTGTTTCGAGAGCCGCGCGATCCGGGTCTCGGTGGGCGCGGTCACCTCCACGACGCCGTCCAGCTCCGGCACGAGGCTCCACGCCCCGAGGAGCGCCGCGTCGAGCACGCCCATGCCTTCGCCCGTCATCCGATCGAGCGCGTCACGCACGCGGCGCTCGAGGGGTCGCTGGACCACCGCGTTGAGCCGGTCCATCTCCCGCGCGCTCGGGAATACGATGCGCCCCAGCGCGCGCCGATCCACGCTCCCGTCCGGGGCGAGGATGGACGTTCCGAAGAGCTCCACGATCCGCTCCCGGACCTCGCGCTCGCGCAGGACCTCCCACCCGAGAGCATCCCCTTCGACCAGCCGCGCGCCTCGTTCCTCGAAACGCCTGGCGACGTCGGTCTTTCCCGACGCCATGGGGCCGGTCACTCCGATGCGGAGCATCCGGTCAACCTATCATGGCGCGGCGAAGCGCGTCACGCGTGGGCGTCGGCCCAGGTGCGTCCGTGGCCCACGTGGACCTCGAGGGGGACCTTGAGCGGCATCGCCTGCTCCATGACGCCCGTGACCATCTCGCGCAGCGCCACGAACTCCGTCTCGTTGGTCTCGAAGAGGAGCTCGTCATGGACCTGCAACAGCATCCGCGACTTCATCTCCGGCCGCGCGCGGAGGAGCGCGTCGATCCGGACCATCGCCACCTTGATCAGGTCCGCGGCCGAGCCCTGGATCGGCATGTTCACCGCCACCCGCTCCGCCTCCGCGCGGCGCGCTCCGTCCTCGTGGAGCGCCGGCAGGGGCCAGCGTCTCTTCAAGAGTGTCTCGGCGTACCCGCGCTGCCGCGCGAGCACGAGCATCTGATCCAGGTACGAGGCGACGCCCGACAGCGTGCGCCGGTATTCCTCGATGAACGCGGTGGCCAGCGCCCGAGAGAGATTCAGCTCCCGCGCCAGCCGAACCGGCCCCATGCCGTAGAGGATTCCGAAGTTCACGATCTTGGCCTGCGCGCGCTGGGCCGGCGTGATGTCCTCCGGGGCCACCCCGAAGAGACGCGACGCGGTCGTCCGGTGCACGTCCGCCCCGGTGCGGAACGCCTCGGCCAGGACCGGATCGCCGGAGAGATGAGCCATCAGGCGAAGCTCGATCTGCGAATAGTCGAAGGAGACCAGGAGCCCGTCCTCCCCCTCGGCGATGAACGCGGCTCGGATGGCACGGCCCTCTTCCGAGCGAATGGGGATGTTCTGGAGGCTGGGGTCGCTCGCGCTCAGGCGTCCCGTGGAGGCCGCGGTCTGGTGGAACGTCGTGTGAACCCGGCCGGTCTCGGGATTCACGAAGCGCGGCAGCGCATCCACGTACGTGCTCTTGAGCTTCTGGTACTGGCGGTGCTGGAGCAGGAGCGCGGGCAGCGGATGGTGCGGCGCCAGGGATTCCAGGACCTCGACGTCCGTGGAGTACCCATCCTTGGTGCGCCGCCCTCTCGGGAGCTTCAGGCGATCGAACAGGATCTCCGCCACCTGGCGAGGCGAGCTGACGTTGAACGGAACGCCGGCCGCTTCCTGGATCTCCGACTCCAGCCGCGCGACCTCCTCTCCCAGCGACCGCGACATCGCGTTCAGCGCGGGCACGTCGATCTTGATCCCGGCCCGCTCCATCCGGAAGAGCACGCCCAGGAGCGGCATCTCGACGTCGCGGAAGAGCGGAAGCAGGCCGGAGCGGTCGAGCTCCTGGGCCAGGATGGGCGCGACCCGGAGACAGACGTCGGCGTCCTCGCAGCAGTACTCGGCGATCCGCTCGACGGGAACCGAGGCCATCGAGACCTGGTCCCGTCCGGCGCCGATCAGGGACTGCGTCGGGATCTTCTCGATCCCGAGCCGGGAGCGCGCCAGGTAGTCGATGTTCTTGGGCATGTCCGGGTCGACCAGGAAGGCGGCCACCATCGTATCCATCACGACGTCGTGCACCGGGATCCCGAACCGATCGAGCACGTGCCAGTCGAACTTCGCGTTCTGCGCCACGCGCCTTTTCGAAGGATCGGCGAAGAAAGGGCGTAGCGCCTCGCGCACGCGATCATGGTCGAGATTCGGCTCCGACCGGTGGCCGATCGGGAGGTAGTGGGCCAGGCCCGGCGTCAGTGCGAGGGAAAGGCCCACCAGGTCCCCCTCCATCGGATCGAGCCTCGTGGTCTCGGTGTCGAACGCGACGTAACCCGTGGCGTCGGCGAGCGCGCGGGCCACCTTCTCCAGATCCTCGGCCGTGCGGACGATCGTGTACTCGCCGAGCGGAGGACGGTCCGGCGCCGCCGGGAGCGCGGGGACGGGCTCCGCCGGCTCGGCCTGCGCCGCGTACTCGGGAAAGAGCTCCGTCGGCTGCGCGATCTCGAGCTCCGCCTCGAAGCGCTTTCGCAGCACGCGAAACTCGAGATCGTCCAGCATCCGGACCAGCTCCGGCAGATCGGGGGGTGTCCGCTCCAGCTCCTGCCACCGGAAATCCAACGGCAGGTCGGTGCGCACGGTCACGAGCCTGCGGGAGAGACGCGCCTTCCCTTCGTTCTCCCGGAGCTTTTCCCGCAGGGCGGGACGAGCCACGCCATCCAGCGAGCGATAGAGGCCGTCCAGCGAGCCGTGCGCGGCGATGAGCTGCGCCGCGGTCTTCGCGCCCACGCCCGGCACGCCGGGCACGTTGTCCACGGAATCCCCCATGAGCGCCAGGAGGTCGATCATCTGCTCCGGCTCCACGCCGAAGCGGGCCCGTACGGCCGCGCGGTCGATCGCCTCCACCGATTCCCCGCGCGCCCGGGGCGAGAGGAGCCGGACCTTGTCGGAGACGATCTGATAGAAGTCCTTGTCGCTCGTCAGGATCCAGACGTCCATCCCGCTTCGCGCGGCGTCCACCGCGAGGGTACCCAGGATGTCGTCCGCCTCCACGCCGTCCTGCTCCACGATCGGGATCCCGAGAAGTCTCAGGACCTCCCTCACCTGGGGCAGCTGGAGCCCCAGCTCGTCCGGCATGGGCGGGCGGTGCGCCTTGTACTCCGCGTACTCGCGGTGGCGGAACGTCGGGGCGGAGGTGTCGAACACGACCCCCACGTACCGGGGCCGGCGCTCGTCGAGAAGCGGGAGCAGCGTGTTCAGGTATCCGAACACGGCGCTCGTGACCTCGCCTTTCGAGTTCCGGAGCGGATTCCTGATGAAGGCGAAATGGGATCGGTAGAGAAGCGCCGATCCGTCGACGAGGAGCAGCTCCTTAGCGCCGCCGGTTTCGGGTGCGGTAGAGATCATGGCGGTCCATGTACTCGAGAACGAGATCGGGTGTCCAGTAGCGAACCGGGAGGCCGCGCTTCCTCCGTCGCCGGATCTCGGTCGAGGAGATGCCCACGCGGGGCGGATCGAGCGTGACCACGCGTCGCCGGAGCGGCGGCGGCAGGGAGGGCATGCGCCCCGCTCCGCGCGGCACCACGACGAGCCGCGCCAGCCGGGCGATCTGCTCCGGCTCGCGCCAGCGCATGAACTCGGCCAGGCTGTCCTGACCCATCAGGAAATAGAGCGACCCCCGCACGTTCCTGCGAAGCGCGTCGAGGGTGATCACGGTGTACGAGAGACCTCCGCGATCCACTTCGACCCGCGAGACCTCGAAGCGCGGGTTGCCCCGGATCGCGAGCCGCAGCATGGCGAGCCGGTGCTCGACATCCGCCATGCCCCCGGGCGTCTTCTTGTGCGACGGAACGTTCGCGGCGACGAAGAGCATCCGGTCGAGCTTCAGCCGGGCCACCGCTTCCTGAGCCATGAGGAGATGACCGTTGTGTACGGGGTCGAACGTTCCGCCGAAGACGCCGACCCGGCTCACCCCGGGGCCTCGGAGGCCTGGAGCCCGCGGGGGCGATCGTCGGCCTTCTTCTTCGGGTCCTTCTCCGGTGTCGCGCCGCCGTTGTGCCGGATCTCCGTAGCCTCGGGCTTCCGTCCCTGCTTCTCGAGCACCGTCGCGAGGAGCGAGGTCGCCTCCGGGACCCACTTGGAGTCCGGGTATTCGGCGATCACCCGCCGCAAGTAGTACTCCGCGGCCTTCTCCTTCCGGAGCTTGGTGTAGAGACGTCCGCTCCGGAGGAGCTTCTCCGCGAGGCGGTCGCGGAGCACCCGGATCCTCGCCTTCGCCTCTCCCGCCCGCGGGTGGTCGGGATACTGGTCCACGAACTGGTTGTACCGGGTCAGGGCGCGCTCGGTCTCCGTCTGATCCAGCGACGCGCCGTGGCTCTGCAGATCGTCGCAGCGCGCCTGCTCGAGCAGCCCGTCCGCCTGGAGCGGCGACGTCGGGAAATCGCGGAGGAGCCGGTCGAATTGCGCCGAGGCGAGCGGGTAGTCCTTCTCATGGATGTAGGCCAGGCCGAGGTAGTAGAGCGCGTCGTCGGTCCGGTCCGTGCCCGGGAACTGCTCGATGTAGGCCTTGAAGTCGGGAATGGCGTCGAGGTAGTTGCCCCGGTCGTACTCGGCCTTCGCTCCCGCGAAGTCGGGCGTTCCTTCCCGCCGGCTCTCCTTGAGCGCGCCGCCGCACCCCACCCAGAGCAGCAGCGGGAGGAGAACGGATCCCCGCGCGATCCATCGCGTCATCGGAGCCGCGACCCTTCCGTCGAGCTCTCGCGGTCGAGCATGTCGAGGTACGCCCGCGCCCGGATGTTCTCGGGGTCGAGGCTGAGACATTTCTCCCATTCCTCGCGCGCCCGGGTCTTGCGTCCGGAGCGCAGGAGCACGACGCCCAGCGTCACGCGAGCCGCGACGTAGCGCGGATTCTGCGCGAGCGCCTCTTCCAGCTCCGCCTCGGCGTCCTGGTACAGGCCCATCTCGCAGTAGGTGGCCCCGAGCTTGTTCTTGATGTCCAGGTACTGGGGCGAGAGCTTGAGCGCCTTCCGGTACTCCTGGGACGCGTCCACCAGGACGCCGACGTTCCGGTAGGTGTCGCCGAGCATCATGTGCGACTCGGCGAGGTAGGACCGGACCTCGGGCGAGAGATTCTCCTGCTCGTGGTCGCGCATCCGCTCCACGCTGAACTCCCGCAGCGCGTCGTCGTATTGACCCATCTCGTTGAACACGATCGCCAGATTCAGCCGGGCCTCCACGTAGTTCGGATTCAGCTCCAGTGCGCGGCGGAACTCCTCGGCCGCGTCGCGGCGGTCTCCGTTCATGCTCAGGGCGAGGCCCAGCTGGTTGTGGAGGTCGGGGAAGTTCGGATTGAGCTTCACGGCTTCGAGCAGCTCTCGGATGGCGTCCTGGTAGAACCCTCGTTCGAAATAGTCCCTGCCGAGCAGCATGTGCCGTTTGGCCGCGATGCTCATTCTCTTCCCCCCGCGAGACCGCTAGTTCCGGTTCGAATAGAAGAGGACCACGAGACCCGTGACCACGCCCACGACGATGAGGGGCTCCAGGAGACGCGTGCCGCCGCCCGCGCGCGGCAGGGCGGGATTCAGCCCCGCGTAACCGCTCTGCGCGTACGCGAGGTCTCCCTTCCGCACCACGTCGACCGCCCGCGCCGACGCGGACTTGGCCCAGATCACTTCCCGGCTCGACGGATCCACGAGACTCGCGCCCACCTGCATCGACGCCATGCGCTCATATCCACGTACCCCGACGGGGAACTTCCGCAGAGCGCGCACGTAGGAGACGCCCGCGCTGCGGACCTCGAGGTTCAGGAGCAGGTCCGTGCTGTCCACGCCTTGCCGGAGCGGCGGATCCTCCGCCATGCCCAGCTCCGCCGTCGCCCGTGTGGGAACGAGCCGCACTTCGGTTCCTCCCTGGCGAAGGTGCTCCACGATGCGCTGTCTCAGAAAGCCCAGGGTGTCACCCGGGAGCGGCGTCGTGATGCGGATCGCGCGGCCCGCGGGGATGGACACGCCGCGCAGGAGGTCGGTGGCCACCATGCCCGCCACCGAATCCAGCACGGCCCCGTGCGTCTTGGGGAGCTCGCTCTCCGCGACCGCCCCGGGCGCGCCCGCGACCACGAGGAGGGCCGTGAGGCCGAGCAACGAGATCCAGCTTGCGCGCCTGACGCTACCGAGCCTCACGCGACCACCTCTCCATGGAGATCGTACTGTCGGGCCCTCGTGATCCGGGCCAGGACGCCCGACCCCGCCCGCGGCTCGATCGCACCTTCCGCCGCGCGCACATAGGTCACGCCGTCCACCTCGTATCCCTGCTGCTCCACCCGCCCGGCCCAGACGCCGTCGGCCACCGGAGCGTCGACCCGGACCAAGACCCTGCGACCGACCCAGCGACCCCAGACCCGGGAGGCGACCTCCCGCTGCGCGGCCATGAGCGCGCGCCGGCGCGCCAGCTTCACGCGCTCCGGCACCTGCTCCTTCATCCTTCCGGCCGGCGTGCCGTCCTCGCGCGAGTACGCGAAGCAGCCCACGTGATCCAGCTCGGCCCCGCGGACGTACTCGAGCAGCTGGTCGAAATCCTCGTCGGTCTCGCCCGGGAAGCCCACGATGAAATGGGTCCGGATCGCGACGCCCGGAAGGCGCGCCCTGAGGCGCTCGATCAGCCGCTCCATGTCGTCCCGGCGAACCTCCCGGCGCATCCGGCGCAGCATGGGGTCCGTGACGTGTTGCAGGGGAATGTCCACATACTTGCAGACCTTCGGCTCTTGTTCAAACACCTGGATCAGGGCTTCGCTCCAGGTCTTGGGGTGGGTGTAGTGGACCCGGATCCACTCGATCCCCTGGATCGAGGCCAATTCACGGAGAAGGAGGGGCAGCCGGGCCTCCCCGTAGATGTCCTCTCCATAGGATGTGGAGTCCTGGGCGATGAGGAGAAGCTCCTGGGCGCCCGCTTCGGCCATCCTCCGGGCCTCGGCGACCACCGACTCCAGGGGCCGGCTCCGGAGATCGCCCCGGAGCTTGGGGATGATGCAGAAGGTGCATCGGAAATCGCAGCCGTCCGCGATCCGAAGATAGGCCAGATGCCGGGGTGTGGAAACGGCCCGGTGTTCGGCCAGATCCACGGCGGTCCCCGGGGGGCCGACCTCGAGGATCCGCTCCTTCCGGTCGCGCAGCACCCGGTTCAGGACCCGCACGATGGCGTCCACCTGCCCCGTGCCGACGACCGCGTCCACCTCCGGAATCTCGTCCAGGAGCTCCGCCTGATAGCGCTGGGCGAGACACCCCGCCACGACCACCGCGCGGAGCTTCCCTTCCCGCTTCAGCGCGGCCATCTCGAGGATCCGGTCGATGGACTCTTTCTGCGACGGTCCGATGAAGGCGCACGTGTTCACGAGCGCGACCTCGGCCTGGGCGGGATCGGACGCCGTGGCGAATCCGCCGTGCGCGAGAAGACCCGCCATGATCTCCGAGTCCACGAGGTTCTTGGCGCAGCCCAGGGTGACCAGGGCCACGCGCGCGGGCGCGATCACGCGTTCGTCCCCACGCCCGGAGGCGCCTCGTGCGCGCGATCCGCCAGCTCCTGCTCCGTCACGAGCACCTCACGCCCCTTCGCTCCCTCGGACGGCCCCACGACTCCTCGCTCCTCCAGGAGGTCCAGGAGGCGCGCGGCGCGCGAGTACCCCACCTTGAGCCGGCGCTGGAGCATCGAGGTCGAGGCCTGCTGGTGCAGCACCACGATCCGCATCGCCTCGTCGTAGAGCTCGTCGTCGGCATCCTCCGCGTCCGAGATCCGCACCTGCTCCAGCGCGGAATCGTCCGCGACCACGGGGCGCCCTTGCGATTTCAGGAAGTCGACCACCCGCTCGATCTCCTCGCCGGAGACGAAGGCGCCGTGGATGCGGTACGGCTCCGGCTTTCCCGCGGGGAGATAGAGGCTGTCCCCGTGGCCCAGGAGGCTCTCCGCGCCGTTCATGTCGAGGATCACGCGCGAGTCGGTGCGACTCGCCACCTGGAAGGCGATCCGCGACGGGAAGTTCGCCTTGATCATCCCCGTGATCACGTCCACGGACGGCCTCTGCGTGGCGAGGATCAGGTGGATGCCCACCGCGCGCGCCATCTGCGCCAGACGTCCGACCGGCTCCTCGATCTCCGTCGGCAGGAGCGCCATGAGGTCCGCGAGCTCGTCGACCACCACCACGATGTAGGGGAGCTTGGGCTCCTCGACCTGCGTGGGATCCAGATCGAGACGGTTGTAGGCCTCGATGTTCCGGGCGCCCTGCTTGGCCAGCATCTGGTACCGGCGCTCCATCTCCTTCACGCAGAACCGGAGCGCCTGCGCCGCCTTCTTGGGATCGGTCACGACCGGCATGCGGAGATGCGGAATGCCGTTGAACGGCGTGAGCTCCAGCATCTTGGGATCGATGAGGATGAAGCGGAGCTCGGCCGGAGTCTTGGTGTAGAGGAGGCTCATGATGAGCGTGTTGATGCAGACGCTCTTCCCCGAGCCCGTGGCTCCCGCGATCAGAAGGTGCGGCATGCGCTCGAGGGAAGTCGTGAAGGGCACGCCGGCCACGTCCTTGCCGAGCGCCAGAGGCAGCGCGTCCTTCGAATCCTGGAAGCCCGGCGAGGAGATGATCTCGCGCAGCGAGACCGTGGCCTTGATCCGGTTCGGAATCTCGATCCCGACCGCGGCCTTCCCGGGAATCGGCGCGACGATGCGGATCCGCTGCGCCTTCAGGGCCAGCGCCAGGTCGTCCTGGCGGTTCAGGATCTGGCTCACCTTCATGCCCGGCGCGGGCTCGAACTCGAAGAGCGTGATCACGGGGCCGGGATGGACCTCGGAGACCTTTCCCTCCACGTCGAAGTCGGCGAGGGTCCGCTCCAGCACGCGCGAGAGGTCGAGCAGCTCCTTCTCGTCGATCGCCTGCCGCTTGGTCTCGTGCCGGTCGAGCAGATCGATGTTCGGAAGCTCCATGTCCGGAGCCGCCACGGGGCCGAGCTTGAGCCCCGATTCGACGGAAGCTCCGGACGGCGCGGGAGCCTTCGCCGGGGGCGGAGGGAACGGAATGCTCAAGGGCTCGCCGCGCGCGTCATCACGCCGCGAGACGATGCGGGGCCGCGAGGGCTGGCGCGGCTTCTCGCGCTCGGGCTCCCAGGCGCTCGCGACCTCCGCTTCCTCGATGGCGGGCGGCTTCCTGCTCTTGTGAGGGGCGGGGACCTTGGGCAGCGCCGTGCCTTCGGAGTCGCCGACGGCGGCCGCGTCGCCCTTCCGGAACGGCGCCGTCAGGAAGTTGAGCGTGGCCTGGATCACGCGGCGGGCCACCTGGGAGGAGCCGACCTCGAACGCCACGACACCGACGACGACCAACGCGGTGCCCAGCACCAGCTCGCCGCCGATCTTGCCCAGGAGCCGCGCCGCGACCATCGCGACCGTCTCCCCGGCCGCGCCGGTCATGGCGCGGTTCCCGGACGTGATCAGATGAAGGAACCCGAGGAGGAGGAAGATCCCGATCGCGCCGAGGACGGTGCGGATCCCTGTTTCCAGGGTCTGCTTCAGCCGGAGCCGGTTCCAGCCCCACACGAGGAGGGTGAGCGGAACGGCCCAGGATCCCACGAGGCCGAGGAACGAGACCAGGCTTCCCGAGACAAAGGCCCCCAGCACCCCGCCCTGATTCCGGACGGGGCTCGACCCGAGGAGCTCGACCGACTGGTCGCGCACGTCGCGCGTGACGAGCGCGAGGACGAGAAAGGCCCCGATGCAGAGAAGACAGAGTCCCAGGATTTGGAACTTGCGTCGGACCGAGAGCCGGCCCAGGGGCCACATGACGCGGTTAGGTCCCTTGCTGCCAGGAGGCGAGGTAGGCGACCTGTTCGGGCGTCAGTATGTCGATCTTCACTCCGAGCGCCTCCAGCTTGAGACTCGCGATCTGCTCGTCGAGCGCCTTCGGGATCGGGTAGACGTTGGGCTTGAGCTCCCGCGCGTGCGTGAGCAGCCACTCGATCCCCAGAGCCTGGTTCGCGAAGCTCATGTCCATCACGGCCGCGGGATGCCCCTCCGCGGCGGCCAGGTTGATGAGCCGGCCCTCCCCCAGGATGAAGATCTCCTTTCCACCCGGGAGCGTGTATCCCTCGACGAAGGCTCGCACGGTGCGCACGGACGCGGCGTCCTTGCGGAGCGACTCCAGATCCAGCTCCACGTTGAAGTGGCCCGAGTTCGCCACGATCGCTCCGTGCTTCATCGCCCGGAAGTGCTCGATCCTGAGCACGTGGATGTTCCCGGTGACGGTGATGAAGATGTCGCCCCGGCGAACCGCCTCGGGCGCGGGCATGACCTCGAAGCCGTCCATGACCGCTTCCAGCGCGGGGAGCGGGTCCACCTCGGTCACGATGACGTGGGCGCCCAGGCCCTTCGCGCGCATCGCCACGCCGCGCCCGCACCATCCGTAGCCCAGCACCACCACGGTCGAGCCCGCGATGAGACGGTTCGTGGCTCGGATCACCCCATCGAGCGTGCTCTGGCCGGTGCCGTAGCGATTGTCGAAGAGGTGCTTCGTCTTGGCGTCGTTCACCGCCAGGATCGGATAGTGGAGCGCGCCCTCGCGTGCCATGCTCCGGAGCCGGATCACCCCGGTGGTGGTCTCCTCGGTTCCCGCGATCACGTTCGAGATGGCGTCGCCGCGCTTCGTGTGGAGCACCGTGACCAGGTCGGCGCCGTCGTCCATCGTGAACTCGGGCTTCAAGTCGATCGCGGCGTTGATGTGGTTGTAGTAGGTGTCCGAGTCCTCGCCCTTGATCGCGAACGTGGCGATCTGGTGGCGGTGGACCAGCGCCGCGGCCACGTCGTCCTGCGTGGAGAGAGGGTTGCTGGCGCAGAGCGCGATCGAAGCACCTCCGGCCTTCAGGGTCAGCATGAGGTTCGCGGTCTCGGTCGTGACGTGAAGGCAGGCGGCGATCCGCTTCCCCTTCAGCGGGCGCTCCTTCTCGAAGCGGGCCTTGATCTGCCGGAGCACCGGCATCTCACGCTCCGCCCACTCGATCCGGTTCACCCCCTCGTCGGCGAGCTTCGGGTCCTTGACGTGCCCCTGGGCGTTCATCGTCGCGGCTTCGCTAGGCGTCACGCTTCAGCTCCTCCACGCGGTCGAGGAGCTCCCAGCGGAAGCCTTCGTTCTCGCGTCCAAAGTGTCCGTAGGCGGCGGTCTTCTTGTAGATCGGCTTGCGTAGATCCAGATGCTGGATGATGGCGGCCGGCCGGAGGTCGAAATGGCGGCGGACGAGCTCCTCGAGCCTCGTGTCCGGCACCTTCCCGGTCCCGTGCGAATCGATCATGACCGAAACCGGCTGCTCCACCCCGATGGCGTAGGCCACCTGGACGGTGCAGCGGTCCGCCAGGCCGGAGCCCACGATGTTCTTCGCGACCCAGCGCGCGGCATAGGAGCCGGAGCGGTCCACCTTCGAGGGATCCTTGCCGCTGAAGCAGCCGCCCCCGTGGCCTCCGAACCCGCCGTAGCTGTCGACGATGATCTTCCGTCCGGTGAGCCCGGTATCGGCGCGCGGCCCGCCCATCACGAAACGCCCCGTGGGATTGATGAGATAGGTCGGCTCGGACTCGATCATCTCACGGGGCAGCACCGGGCGGATCACCTCGGTCTTGAGGCGGTCCAGGAACCGCTGGTACTCGCCCGCGGGCATGTCCGCGTGCTGCGTGGAAAGAACAACCGTGCTCACGCGGCGAGGCCTTCCATCTTCGTAGTCCACCGTCACCTGCGACTTGCCGTCGGGCCGGAGCTCCGGAAACGTCCCGGAGCGGCGGGCCCTGGCCAGCGAGCGCGTGAGCGCGTGGGCGAGCTGGATCGGGAGCGGCATGAGCTCCGGCGTCTCGCGAACCGCGTAGCCGAACATGAGCCCCTGATCGCCGGCCCCCGCTCGATCCACGCCCAGGGCGATGTCCTTCGACTGCTCGTCGATGGTGGTCAGCACCGAGCAGGTTTCGTAGTCGAATCCGATCGCGGGATTGTCGTATCCGATCTCTCGGATCGTCTCCCGCACGACCCTCGGGATGTCGACGTAGCACTTCGTGGTGATCTCGCCCGCGACGAGCGCCATGCCCGTCGTGACGAGGGTCTCACACGCGACCCGGCCCATCGGATCCTGCGCGAGGATCGTGTCGAGGATCGCGTCCGAGATCTGGTCGGCCACCTTGTCGGGATGTCCTTCGGTCACCGACTCGGAGCTGAACGACATTCGCTTCTGGGTCAACGGCTGCTTCCTGGCTTCGAACTGGGTCTGAGTCGCCGGTGCTGTCACGAATACTCCACCTCGGATGAATCGCCCACGTTTAGGCGCTGGTACGAACCACGCACCACCGCGTTCTCCCCCACCACCGAACCCTCCAGCAAGATGTCCTTCACGGTCGCCCCTTCGTTCACGATGCTGTTGCGGACCACCGCTTGACGCACCTGGGCCCGGGGCCCGATGGTGACGTGCGGCCCGATCACGGCCGCGGTGACTTCGGCGGTGGGGTCCAGGGCCACCGGGGGCAATACGACGACCCCCTCGCGATGTACGGGGCTCGCGAGCTGGTCGAGCAAGGCCCTGTTTGTTTCGAGAAGGGTTTCGGTCTTCCCACAATCATACCAGCCCTCGACCGAAAAGGGGCGTAGTTCCTCGCCGCGCGTCATGAGGAGCGCCAGGGCGTCCGTCAGCTGCACCTCACCCCGCGTCCGGCGCCCTTCCCGGACGAGCGTCTCGATGCACTCGAAGAGAAGGGGCCCGTTCGTGATGTAGTAGAGGCCCACCAGGGCCAGGTTCGAGACCGGGTGCTCGGGCTTCTCCACCAGCTCCACGATCCGGTCGTCCCGCACCAGCGCGACGCCGAATCGCCGCGGATCCTGCACCTCCCGCAGGCCGACGCGGGATCCGTCCTTCACCAGCTCCCCGAGGCTCGCCCGGACGATCGTGTCCCCCAGGAGGATCAGGAGCGGCGCCTTCCCCGCCGCGCACTTCGCCTGCGCCACCGCGTGCCCCAACCCCAGCGGCTCCGCCTGCACGACGCACTCGATCTTGAAATCGGTCCTCGCGGCGGCGTACTCGCGGATGCGCTCCCCGTGCGGACCGGGGGAGATGACCAGGATCACGCGCTCCGGCGAGGCGGGCTCGAGCTGATCCAGGATGTGCGCCAGGATCGGCTTCCCCGCCACGAGGAGGAGCGCCTTCGGCGTCGTGTGGGTATGCGGTCGAAGCCGCGTGCCGGCCCCCGCGACCGGCACGATCGCGACGGGCCTCACTTCGAAAGGGCTCGCTTCAGCGCCGTCACGCCCGGGAGCGCGCTCGGGTCCGCGCCGTTCCGGAGCGCCAGGTAGTAGCTCACGTAATCGCCCAGCGCCACGCCTCCGAGCATTCGGGCCATCGGGTCCTCTCCCAGGAGCTTCACCGTCTCCACGTGGATGTCGCGCCTCCGGAGATACGCGGCGAGCCATTCGAACCGCCGGGCGATCCTCGGATGGTCCGATTCGTCGCGCAGCAGCACGGCGGCGACGCGGCCGACGAACGCCCTTGGATTCACGAGCCCGTCCACCTCGTTGTGGTTCATCTCAGGAAGCACGGAAACCCAGGCGAGGTGTTTCGAATTCTCGTTGAGCTGACCCTTCCAGCGCCACGCCACCGGCTCGGCCGACCGGTGGTTCGCCACCAGCATCACGGGATGCCGGGTCAGCCGTATCGCGATTTGTTTCGCCGGGTTGCGCGACGGTACCACATCCGGGGAGAAGGCGGAAGCGGCCTTCGATTGGAGCGTTTCCGCCGCCGCTTCGAGCCGCCGCCCGGCGTCGCCCAGGACCCCGACGTGGTGGGCGATGTGGGCCAGGGCGGAGAAGGAATAGCCCAGGGCCGCCCGGGGCGGGAATCCCCCCGGCAGGATCGCCGCGGGGAGCCCGTCCTCGGCCGCCCGTCGTGCCAGGGTGCCCCCCGAGGCGAGCACCGCCGAGCGGCACCCGAGCCGGCGGAGCGCCCTGTAGGCACTCAGCGTCTCCTCGGTCTCACCGGAATACGAAGAAAAGAGGAGGAAATCCTCGGGCGAGACCCAGGAAGGGGGCTCGTAATGCCGCACCACCGCGACCGGCACCGTGCCCTCGCGATCGGCGAGGATCCGGAGCAGGTCCCCCGCGATGGCCGATCCCCCCATCCCGAAGAGGAGAAAGGCTCGCGGTCTCCTGGGCTCGATGCGCTCCAGCGCCGGCGCGGCGATGCCGCCCCCGGCGCGGAGCTGGTCGGGAAAGCCCTGGATCTTCCCGAGCATGTCCTCCGGATCGGGCGACTTCTTCGGGCTCATGCCGGAAGGAAGATCCCGGGGTAGCGACGACTCATGAACTCGGTGACGACGGTGCGCACCTCGCTCGGCGTCGCCAGGCTCAGGCAGCGGTCCGCCAGCTCCCGAGCGTCCGCGAACGTGGTGCCGCGCACGATGGTCTTGATCTCGGGCACCAGATACGGGCTCACGCTGAATTCCTCGAGACCCAGCCCCACCAGCATCACGGCGTAGAGCGGCTCGCCCGCCATCTCGCCGCAGATCCCGACCGGGATCCCGGCCTTGTGCCCCTCGTCCACGACCGTCTTCAGGGCGCGCAGCACGGCGGGATGGAGCGGCTCGTAGATCTCCGCGATCGCCTCGTTCCCGCGGTCCACGGCCAGCGTGTACTGGATGAGATCGTTCGTCCCGATGCTCACGAAGTCCGCTTCCTTGGCCAGCCGGTCGATGCTGAACACCGAGGCGGGCGTCTCGATCATGATCCCCAGGGGAACGTTCGGGCCCATCGCGGCCCCTTCCTTCCTGAGCTGGAGCTTCACGCGCTCGACGATCTCGCGCGCCCGCCTCAGGTCCTCGAGGCCGAGCACCATGGGAAACATGATCCTCACGTGTCCGTAGGCCGAGGCGCGGTAGATGGCGCGGAGCTGCGTCATGAAGATCTCTTCCCGCCGGAGCGAGAAGCGGAGGCCCCGCATGCCGAGGAACGGGTTCTTCTCGATCGGCGTGCCCAGGTACGAGGCGAACTTGTCCCCGCCCACGTCGAGCGTGCGGATGTTCACCGGCTTGGGATTCATGGCTTCGACGATGGAACGGTAGGCGTTGAATTGGGCCTCTTCGGTCGGAAGCTGCTTCCGGGCGAGGTAGAAGAATTCAGTCCGGTACAAGCCGATGCCGTCGGCGCCGTTCTCGAGGACGCTCGGCAGCTCCTCGGGCACCTCGAGGTTCGCTCCCAGCTCGAGCACCCGCCCGTCCGCGGTCGTGCAGCGCTGGTCTTTGAGCTGGGTCAGCTGGGCCGCCAGCTCCCGGTAGCGCTCCCGCTTCCGCTCGTGCTCGGCCAGCGTCTCCGCGTCCGGATCGAAGATCGCGATGCCCCGCGTCCCGTCCACGATGGCGATCGCCCCCTCCTGGGCGGAATCCGTCGCGCCCTTCACCCCGACCACGGCGGGAATCCCCCGCGCGCGGGCCATGATGGCGGTGTGCGAGGTCCGCCCGCCCAGATCGGTCGCGAAGCCCAGCGCCATGTTCCGGGGAAGGAGCGCCATCTCGCTCGGCGGGAGATCGCTCGCGACGATGAGCGAGGGCTGGGTGAGGCCGCGGAACGAATACGCGCGCACGCCTCCCAGGTTCGCGAGCATGCGCCGGCGGACGTCGCGCACGTCGATCGCGCGGCCGCGATGATACTCGCCGTCCGCCTCGTCGAGGCGCGCGGCGACGGCGGTCAGGATCTTCCGGTAGGCGAAGGCGGCGGGCTTCTTCTCGCGCTCGATCACGGCCAGCGTCATCGACGCGGCTTCGGGGTCTTCCAGGATCTCGATCTGGGTGTCCAGGATCCGGGCCTGCTCTTCCCCGGTCTCGAGCGCGATCTTCTCGCGCAGCTCGCGGACCTCCGCCAGGCTATCCTGGATGGCCTTCCGGAACCGCTCCTGCTCGGATCCCACGTTCTGCGGCTTCAGGTCGCCGTCCTGGACCTCGATCTCCTCGGGATCCACGATGTGGATGGGACCGATCCCGATCCCCGGCGAGGCGGCAATGCCCTGGAGCTGCGTCATTCTTCACCAAACTTGTTGTTCACCACGCGAACCAGCGCCTCCAGAGCCTCCGCTTCATCCTTGCCGTCGGCCTTCAGCGTGATCCGGGCCCCCATCTCGGCGGCGAGCATCATGACACCCAGGATGCTCTTGCCGTTGACCTCCAGCCCGTCCCGCATCACGAAGATGTGCGACGCGAACTTGGCGGCCTCCTTCACGAAGACGGAGCAGGCGCGCGCGTGCAGACCGAGGCGGTTCTGAATCGTGACCTGCTGCTCCACCATGCCGGTTCGCGGCTCCCTAGACGCGGGTTGAGACGACCAGGGCCACGAGGGCCGCGGCGAGCGCGATCTCCACGCCCCGGCCCGGCCACCGCCGAAGCAGGAGCGCGGCGCCGATCCATCCCAGCGCGAACGGCGTGAGCACCCCCGCGGTGTGCAGGGCGCCCAGGCCGGAGGGATCGGCGCTCTCGGTCATCGGCCAGAGCGTGAGGACGATCAGCGATCCGAACGCAAACGCGCTCGCGCGCTCGAAGACGCTACGGAGCGGCGCGAGACCGAGCGAGCGGAGGAGCTTCCCCGGATCGTCGGCCAGCGCGTAGCCGCGTCGCGCCCCAAGCACGCGATGGTTCAACGCGACGGCATTGTACGTCAAAAGGGAAAGAAGCGGGCAGACGAGGATGCGCAGGTCGGGACCGACCTTGTCCGCGAGCGGAACGAGCGCCAGTCCCAGGATGCCGACGAGCCCGGCGAGCGGGCGGAGCGTGACCCAGAAGAGCGGATCCCCGAGCGCGGCGAGCGGGCTCGCGAGCGATCGCTTGGCCTGCTCGATCTCCGCGTCGTCGATGGACGCGCCGTTCGCGCGGCGCTCCTCGAGCTTCGCCGTCACCCCCAGCACGTAGCCCGCGAGGACCGGATGCGTTCCGAAGAATCCCATGTGCCGCGCGAGCGCCTTCCCCCGCTCCTCGGCGCCGGTATAGAGGCGGACGATCGCGGGAAGGAGCGCGAAGGCGAAGCCGGGTCCCTGCTGACGCTCGGGCGAGAAGAGCGCCTGGATGTAGAAGGAGCGCGAGGTCATCTTGGCGAGGTCGGAGCCCCGGAGGCGCGTCGGCTCGGTCATGGAGCCATCCCGCGCACGCGGAGCACGACCAGGAGGAGCGCCGCGGCCCCGAGCGCGGCCCACGTGAGCCCGCCGCGCGGCGTGCGCACGTGCGTGTGGAAGCCCGAGCCGTAGGCCACGCCCAGGATCACCGCGAAGACGAGGCCCGAGCGGGGACCGCTCAGGGTCCGCTCCACGTGCGGGAGCAGCACCGCGGCGGCCGCGACGCCGGCCACGGTGGCGGCCACCGACCAGGTCGCGCCTCGAAGGAAGAGCCGGCCGACCCCGCGCCAGTACGTGGCCTCGAACGCCGCGATCTTCCCTTCGCGCGCGAGCTCCTCGGCGCGCCGCGCGGCGATCTGATTCCGGGCGCGAAGCGGGATCTCCATCCAGCCGCCCGCGACCGCCGCCACGAGACCCGCCATCGTCCCGACCAGCACCCACACGATGCCACCCGTCGTCAGCGGCAGGAAGGGATGCAGCCGCTCGAGCGCGAGGAGCGAAACGGACGCCCCGATCACCCCCGCCGTCGAGGCGTCCCGCGGCTTCTGGGCCGCCGGAAGGGACGGGTCGGTGAGGATCAGCTGCAGCAGGCCGCCGACTCCGAGCGGAATCCGAAGGGCCCACAGCTCCCATTCCGGTCCCGGGTTCAGGAGCGCGCCCGCCAGGCAGGCACCCACGAGCGGCTGCCCGAGCATGAGGTTCCATCCCGCGCCGCGATCGGTCGCGAGGATTCCGCCGAGAAGCGCGACGCGCAGGAGCTCGGAGAGCATCAGCCCGCCCTCTCGACACGGACCTGGATCCGGATCGGTCCCGGCGCGCCGCCGTGGAATCCAATCACGAAGGCCGTGCCCTGGTAGACGCGCTCCGCGCCCGCTTCCGAGAGAGAGACCGTCTCGACCGGGGACCATTCCACGCGGGCGGCCGGGGCGAGCTGGAGGACGAGCGCCGTCTTGAGGTACTCGGAATCCTCGAGCCGGAGCGAGGACACCTGATCCGCCTCTCCCGTCGATCCGGGGGCGTGCGTGCCGGGGTCCTTCCCCGAGATCACGAGCCGACGGCCGGGAGCTTCGGGCGTGAGGAGGCTCAGGTTCCACTCGCTGACGAGCCATCCTCCCGCGGGCGCGTCGCGGAAGGAGACCTCGAAGGAGCGCTCGTCCGGGCCGGGCCCGACGTCCTTCCGGAGCGGAGGATCGAGCGACTCGAACCCCATGGAATCCACCTGCCGGTAACGAACGCCCACGGGCCCCGAGCCGATCGCGCCGCGAAGGCCGCCCCGCGCGGCGACCTCCTGTTCCGGGAGGATCCACTCCTGGGAGGCGTGGCGCGGCCGCTCGTCGTACTCGAGCAGGCGCTCCAGCCCGGGCTCCTTGAGCGAGATCCCGCCGTGGATCGTCTCCGGCGCGCCGCCTTCCGCGGCCTGGCGGCCCCGATGGGCGCGGCGCGACGCCTCCTCCACGCGGACGTGGTAGGCCTCCCGCCGCCTCGCGATCACTCCCGTGAAATCGAAGGGGCGATCCCGGTCCGCGATCTCCACGATGGCGCCCGCGGGGTCCTTCGCGACGGCGACGGAGACGTGACGCGATTTCAGGTGAAGCTCTTCGTCCCCGGCGGAGCGGCGCCAGCCGCCCGCTTCGCCGAGGGACGTCTCGACGATCGAATCGGCGCGCAGCAGGCTGGCCCGGACCGCCTCTCTCAGGTGCGGCAGGTAGAACCCGCCAAAGACCCCGTGCCAGTAGGAGCAGTTGCACTGTGCCCGGTGGATCTCCCTCCGCGCCTCCTCGCGCGCGTCCGGGGCGATGGAAGATCCGCCCTGGCGCTCGACCCGCGCGCTCAGCTCCGTCACGCGCCGATGGAAGCGGCGGGACTCCGGGTAGCGCGCGAAGAACTCGCGCCAGGTCCCGGTCGCGATCCGCCGCGCGATCTCGGGCCTTCCCTGGCTCTCGAGCCAGTGCTGCTCTTTCTCGACGCGCTCCTGCGTCTCCGCTGGAAGCGCCCAGAGCATCATCTCCGGGTAGCTCGCGGACGGAAGGGCGATGCTTCGCTTCGGCCGGGCGCGGTCCCACGCCTCCCCGACCTGGAGCGACTCCACGCCGCGCCGCTCTTCGAGCGCCGTGAGCCAGGCTTCGAGCCATCCCTGGCCGTAGACCCACTCGTGCGTGTGCGGCCAGATCCCGAACTTCTCGCCGTCGTCCCCGAACACGCGCATCCCCGCCGCGTCTTGGGACAGGTATTCCAGAAGCTCGGGCACCGGCTGGAACGGAATCCGGTATCGAAGCTCCCGCTCGATCGGGAACACCCCCACGCGCCCCATCGTGGACTCCACCTGGTAGGGCTCCCGGAGCCGGGCCGGGTCGGCGCCCGCGAGGAGGAAATGATGATCGTCGAGGAGCGTGTACTCGATTCCAGCGCGCGCGAGCGCGTCCGGAAGATCCGGCTCCCACACGCGCTCCGCGAGCCAGGCGCCGCGCGGCGTCACGCCGAACCGCCCCTTGAGATAGAGGGCCATGCGCCCGAGCTGTCCTTGCTGGTCCCAGGGAGGGATCACCGCGAGGATCGGCTCGTAGAAGGCCCCGGACAGAAGCTCCACCTGTCCCCGCGCCACGAGGCCGCCCAGCGCGTCGAGGAGCGGAGCGTCGTGCGACTCGAGCCACTCGAAGAGAGGGCCCGACCAGTGCATCGAGAGCCGCACTCCGGGATGCCGGACCAGCGCCTCGAGGAAGGGGCGGTACGAGCGCCGGACCGCGTCCTCGTAGACGGAATCGAAATTCCCGACCGGCTGGTGGTTGTGGATCGCGATCGCGATCCCGGCCGCTCCCGGCGAGGAGGGGCTCACGCCGCCCCCTCGAGCATCGGCTCGAGCCGGTGCGCGGGATTGGTGGGAAGGTCCTGGGCCACGAGCCGCACCCCCAGCGCCGCCAGCGCGCGGAGCGCCTCCCGGTCGCGGCCGTCCAGATAGACGTACGGAAGGAGCTCGTGCTTCCCGGGCGCGTGGTGAAGACCGCCCACATTCAGCTCCGTGAGCGGGAATCCTCCCTGCTTGAGGCGCAGGGGCTCCGCGACGCCGGGAAAGAGGAGCAGAGAGCGCTCGGCCTCGATCGTGGCGCGCGTGGCCTCGATCAAGGTCTCCGCCACGGACAGCGTCCGGGCCTGGGTGCCCTCGGGCGCGGCGAAGAGGTAGAGCTCGGCGCGGGCGGGATCGGCGCGGAGCGCGTCGGAGACGATGCCGATCCAGGTGGGGTGAAGGCGGGAGCCCCAGCCGTGAACGACCTGTCCGTGGATCAGCCGGTCATCGACCCGCGCGAGCAGAAGCGGCACGGCTAGGTGACGGTGATTCCGGCTTTCCCCTTGGCTTCCAGGCGCGGCAGAAGCTCGTCCAAGGGAAGCGTGTCGCGGTAGTGGAAGAACTCGAGCAGCATGGGAAGGTTCACGCCCGTCACCTTGCGCACCGTGCGCCCGCAGGGATCCGCGCGCCGGGACGCGATCCCGCAGCTCCCCGCCGCGAGGTCGGTGAACACCACGACCGCGCGCTCCACGGGCACGTCGCGGACGCGCTCCTCGATGGCGCCGCTCAGCGCCTCGCCCGAGAAGCCGTCGTTGCTCAGCACCAGGACGTCGGTCTGCGGGCCCAGGATCCCCTCCACCGTGCGGAGGAGCTCCGTGCCGAGCGACGCGTGCGTCACCAGGAGCCCGATGGGCCGGGGTGCCGGAGTCGCGCTCATGGCCGGTCACTCCGTGTCATCGCGAACCAGGGGGTTGGCGAGGAGCTTGGAGCGCATGGTTTCGATGAGGCGCTCGTTCAGGGCCTGAGCGGGGTTGTATCCGTAGACCTTCACCAGATGGTTCAACGCGATCACCTCGGCGATCACCGTGATGTTCTTCCCCGGCAGGATGGGAACCGTCACCAGGGGAATCTCGGTATCGAGATAGCGCTGGTGCGAGTCGTCCAGGCCCAGGCGCTCGTACTCCGCCTTGGAGTCCCATTCGGTTAGATGCACCTCGACCTCCACCCGCTTCTGCCCGCGGATCGCGCGGATGCCGAAGATGGCCTGCACGTCGATGACCCCAAGGCCCCGGATCTCCATGGTGTGCTTCAGCACCTCGTTGCAGGAGCCGATGAGGATGTCGCCGTGCCGCCGGGTGATCCGGACCACGTCGTCCGCGACGAGGCGGTGTCCGCGCTCCACCAGGTCCAGGGCCGTCTCGCTCTTCCCGATGCCGCTCCGCCCGGTGAAGAGAAGCCCGACCCCATAGACGTCCACCAGCGAGGCATGGACGGTCACCGAGGGGGCGAACACCCAGTCCAGGTAGCCCGTCAGCTGATGGATGAAGGGGGTCGTGTCCTGAGGCGTGCGGAGCACCGGGACCTGGTTCTTGTTGGCCCGGTCCAGGAGCCCCTCCGGAAGCTGGAGCCCCTTGGTCACGATGATGCCGGGCATCGCGAACTGGAAGAGGCGATCCAGCGCCTCGGCGCGCCCCTTCGGGGTGAGCGTTCCCAGATAGGCGATCTCGGTCCGGCCCAGGATCTGGATCCGCTCGAAGAGGAAGTTCTCCGGGTAGCCCATGAGGGCCATGCCCGGTCGATTGATGTCGCTGATCGTGACCGGCACCCGCGACTCGAGACCCTGGGTCAGGACCTCGAGCGAGAGCGTTTCGCGCTGCTGCTCGTGGAGCTGGCCGAACGTGATTTGCGCCGTGCTAATCGAGCTCAAGCAACCCTACCTGCCCATCGTCCAGGCGATACGCCACGCGGACGCCCGCCTCCTCCGGTTCCGAGAAGACCAGCACCGGGGCCCGGGTCTTGAGCAGCATGCGGACCGCCTGGTCCACCGTCAGCGTGCGCGGCTTCGGCTTCAAGCGGACGACCTCGACTCCGTCCCGTCTCTTCCCCGGGTCCTCCGGCGGGAGCACCGGCACGTCCTCCTTCCGCAGCGTCCGGGCGCGCTTCTTCTTGTGGTCCTTGATCTGCTCCTTGCGGCGCTTCAGGGCTCGCTCCTGCTTTTCCAGCACCGCGTCCAGCGCCGCCTTGGGATCCGGGTCCTGAGCCTTCCCCGTCAGATCGAAACCGTTTCCGAATATGCGAAGCTCCGCCTGATGGCGGTAGCCCTCCTCGGTCACGGTCAGCTGCGCGCTGATCAGGTGCGAGAAGTACCGCTGCAGCTTCTCGATTCTCCGCTCCGCGAACTCGCGGAAGTCCGGAGTCACCTTCCAGTGCCGCCCCTTGATCGTGATCTGCATCGTTACCCCCTGGGTAGGTTCTCGATGTCTTTTCGTGTCGGTCACGCATAGCGGCGGCGCGCCCGCGCCGGCAGGATGCGAAGCGCCTCCCGGTACTTGGCCACCGTCCTCCGCGCGATCTTGAGGCCCTGCTCGTGCAGGAGCTCGGCGATCCGCTGATCGCTCAAGGGCTCCCGCTTGTCCTCTCCCTGGATCAGCTGCGAGATCTTCCCCTTGGCCACCTTGGCCGAGACGTCGTCTCCGTCCTCCGTCTGGAGTCCGCTGGAGAAGAAGTACTTCAGCTCGAAGACGCCGCGCGGCGTCTGGACGTACTTGTTCGTGGTCACGCGGCTCACCGTCGACTCGTGCATGCCGATCTGGTTCGCGATCTGCTGCAGCGTGAGCGGCCTGAGTCCTTCGACGCCCTTCTCGAAGAACTCACGCTGCTCCTCGACGATCCGCCGCATGACCTTGATCATGGTCTTCCGGCGCTGCTCGATCGTCTGGATGAGCCATTTGGCCGAATTGAGCTTTTCGGTGATGTACTTCCTCGTCGTGTCCTCGACCGAGCCCTTGTTGCGAAGCATCTGCTGGTACGCGCTGCTGATCCTCAGCCGCGGCACGTTCCGGTCGTTCAGCGCGACCACGAAGTCCTCGCCGACACGCTCCACGATGAGGTCCGGGACCACGTAGCGCGTCTCCTCGGCGGCGATCTCCTGCGCGGGCCTCGGGTCCAGCGTGCCGATCGTGTCGCTCGCGGCCTGGACGTCCTCCACCGTGCACTTGAGGTTGCGCGCGATCTCCGAGAAGCGCTTGGCCAGGAGATTGTCGAATTGCTCCTGGATGATCCGTCCGGCCAGCGTGCTCTCCATCTTCTTCTGCACGATCTGGATCCAGAGGCACTCTTGGAGGTTCCGCGCTCCGACCCCCGCGGGCTCGAAGGTCTGGATGACCGCCAGGACCTCCTCCACCTTTTCCGGCGAGACCTGGAACGTCTCCCCCACCTCCTCGACCGTGGTCTGGAGGTATCCGTTCTCGTCGATCGAGCCGATGAGGAAGTCCCCGATCTCCATCGCCTGCTCGTCCAGGCTGCTCAGACGGAGCTGCTCCAGCAGGTGCTCGCCCAGGCTCTTCACCGTGACGGGAACGCGTTCGTAGAATTCCGCGTCGCCGTCGTCGGTGCGCGGCGCGGAGATCGTCTCGAACTGGTCGGGCCAGAGCTCGCCCCAGTCCACCTCCTGCTCCTGCTTCACCTCGGCTTCCGCGGGCGCCTCGGCGGGCTCGGCGGGAGACTCCGCCTCCTCCTGGCCCACCTCCTTCTTGACCTCTTCGATCTCCTGCACTTCCTCCACCTCGTCCACTTCTTCGAGCAGAGGATTCCGCTCCAGCTCCATCTTCAGCGCCTGCTGAAGCTCGAGCGTCGGCATCTGGAGCAGCTTGAGCGCATGCTGGAGACGCTGGGTCATGATCAGCGTCGGCTTTTGCTGCATGCTCAGGCTGTGTTTCATTTCCATGGCAGTCGTGCCCTCAGTCCAGACGGAACCGCTCGCCGAGATAGATCTGGCGCGCGATCGGATCTTCCGCGAGCTCCTGGCTCGTCCCTTCCAGGAGAATCTTCCCCTCGAACATGATGTACGCCCGATCCGTCGTGCTCAAGGTCTCCCGCACGTTGTGATCGGTGATCAGGATGCCCAGCCCCCGCTCGCGCAGCCGTCCGACGATGTCCTGGATCTCCGCCACCGCGATGGGATCGATCCCGACGAACGGCTCGTCGAGGAGCAGGAACTTCGGGTGCGTGACCAGCGCCCGGGTGATCTCCACCCTCCGGCGCTCCCCTCCCGAGAGGTTGTATCCCTTGCGGTCCGCGAGATGCGCGATGTTGAGCTCCTCCAGCAGGGCCGCCAGACGCTCCTCCCGTTCCTTCCGGCTCATGGGCAGCGTTTCCAGGATCGCCAGGATGTTCTCGCGAACCGTCAGCTTTCGAAAGATGGACGGCTCCTGCTGCAGATATCCGATCCCCGTGCGCGCGCGCTCGTGCATCGGCATCCGCGTGATGTCCCTGCCGTCCACCAGGATCTGTCCCCCGTCCACGCGCAGGAGCCCGACGATGAGATAGAAGGTCGTCGTCTTTCCCGCGCCGTTCGGGCCCAGGAGCCCGACCACCTCCCCGCGGTGCACCTCGATGGAAACCTGGTTCACGACCTTCCACTGGCCGTAGTACCGCTCCAGATTCCGCCCCTCGAGGCCCGTCATGGCTAGAGCGAGTCTCTCCCACCCGTGTCGCGGACTTCGGCGCGGACCTCCCGCTTGAGATGGAAGTGATCCAGGTTCGGATCGCTCTCGAATCCATAGCCGGTCACGACGTCCAGGTTCCGGGTCACCTTCACGAATGACTCCGAGACGATCTTCTGCGTCCTGTTGATCCAGCGCAGCGAGTCGGTCTCCATGTGGACGCCGCTCTCGGTCACGATGCGCACGCGGCCGATCGCCTCGAGGTTGTTCGTGCGCTGATCCACGAGACCCTGATCCGCCACCAGCCTCGAATAGCGCCGCCCTTTCGAGTCGAAGAACTCGATCTGGATCGTGCGGGCGTCCACCAGGTTCTTATCGTTGTACATGGCCGCGTACGATGCCCAGAGGGTCCAGTTCTTCTTTCCCTCCGAAGTCTCGGTGAGGGTGAAGTCGCGCGCCTCCTGATCGGGAATCTTGAGATTGGCGGCGCCGGGAGCCGGGGCGTTCCGCGACTGGCAGCCGGCCGTCACCACGACCACCGCCACCGCGAGAGGAAGCATGGAAGAGGCAATCCATCGTATCACACATCGCTCCTACCCGCGAGCCGCGCCGAGGCAGTCATGCAGGTGAATGACCCCCCGGGGCGCGCCCCGTCCGTCGACGACCACGAGCGACGTGATCGCGCCCCCCTCGTTCTCTTCCATACGCCGCACGGCCTGCGCGATCAGCGCGTCCTCCTCGATCGTGCGCGGCGTCGCGGACATGACCTCCGACACGGGGCGCTCCAGATTCGCCGAGCCCTTGAGGAGAATCCGCTTCAGGTCCCCGTCCGTGAGCACGCCGCGGAGCTCGCCGCGCTCGTCGATCACGGTGGTCATCCCGAGCCGCTTCTTCAAGATCTCGAGCAACGCCTCGTGGAGCGTCGCCCCTTCCCCGACCGCCGGCAGCTCGTCCCCGCGGTGCATCAGCTCCGAGACCCGCAGCATGGCCGTGCGTCCGAGGACGCCCCCGGGATGCAGGAACGCGAAATCCTCGCGCGAGAATCCCTTCATGCGGAGGAGGACGATCGCGAGCGCGTCCCCCATCGCGAGCATGGCCGTCGTGGAGGTGGTCGGCACCAGATCCTCGGGACAGGCCTCGCGAATCCGCCCCAGATCCAGCGCGCAGTCCGAGGCGCGCGCGAGCGCCGACTGCGGCTGCCCGGTGATCGTGAGGATCGCGACGCCGCGCCGGCGGAAAGCGGGCACGAGGCCGAGCAGCTCGGGCGTCTCGCCGCTCTTCGAGAGGAGGATGGCGGCGTCCCGGTCGGTCACGATCCCGAGATCCCCGTGGATGGCGTCGACCGGGTGCACGAAGGTGGCCGGGGTTCCGGTGCTTGTCAGGGTGGCGGCGATCTTCTTGGCCACGAGGCCCGACTTCCCGACCCCGGAAGCCAGAACCTGTCCCTGGACCTCGAGCAAGAGCTGAATCGCGCGTTCGAACTCCTTGCCGATTCGGTCCTTGAGGTCGAGAACGGCTCGCCCTTCCGCCTCGAGCACCTCCCGTCCCCACTCGGAAACCCGGGCGGAATCAGACCTTGCCGGCGACAGGAGATCCGTTGTCGTGTTTCGATTCACGCGGGTCGTGCCCCCACAAGCCGCTCATCGGCAACCGATTGTCTGACCTTGATCCAGCTCTGGAGGAGGGGCTTCAGATCCCGGAGCGGCCACTGGCTCTCCCGGTCGGAGCGCGCCCTCGCCGGGTCCGGGTGGGTCTCGATGAAGACCCCGTCCACCCCCACGGCCATGGCGGCCCGTCCCAGGAGCGGGATGAACTCGCGCTGCCCTCCTGTCTCACGTCCCCCGGGGCGCTGGACCGAGTGGGTCGCGTCGAAAAAGACCGGACAGCCGAAGCGCCTCATGACCTCGATGCCCCGAAAGTCCACGACCAGGTCCCCGTAACCATAGGAGCTGCCACGCTCGGTAACGATGATGCCGACCGCTCCCGCGGCGCGCGCCTTTTCCACGCCGTGCGCCATGGAGGCGGGATCGAGAAACTGCCCTTTCTTCAAATGCACCGGCTTCCCGCTTCGCGCCGCGGCTTCGATGAGCTCCGTCTGCCGGCAGAGGAACGCCGGGATCTGGAGGAGATCCAGCACGCTCGCCGCGTCCTCGACTTCGGAGGTCTCGTGCACGTCGCTCGTCACGGGAACACCGACGGCCTCGCGGATTCGCGCCAGCTCGCGCAGGCCATCGCGCGCGCCGGGGCCGCGGTAGCTCTCCCCGGACGAGCGATTCGCCTTGGCGTAGGAGGCCTTGAACACGAACGGCAGCTTGAGCTCCGCCGCGATGCGCTTCACCTCGCGCGCCACCTCCTCGGCCATCCCGGGATCCTCGAGCGAGCAGGGGCCCGCGATCAGCGCGAGCGTGCCCGGCTCGATTCGAGCGGTGCCGACGGCGATGGGCGTCCAGGTCGCGGTCATGTCGGGTTCCTAGGACTTGGGGACGCCCGTGGTGGCCGCGCTTCCTGACGAGGCGCCCTCGCGACGGCGGCGCTCCTCCACCGCCGCGTGGACGAAGCCGCGGAACAAAGGATGCGGATCGGCCGGCCGCGAGCGGAGCTCCGGATGGAACTGCACCCCCACGAACCAGGGATGGTCCGGCAGCTCCACGATCTCGACCAGGTTCAGGTCCTTGTACAGGCCCGCCACCTTGAGCCCGTGCTTCTCGAAATCCTCCCGGTAGCGGTTGTTGAACTCGTAGCGGTGCCGATGGCGCTCGGCGACCTGCCCTTGCGCGTACGCCTCGGCCGCGTGCGTGCCCGGCGCGACCTCGCACTCGTAGGCGCCGAGGCGCATCGTGCCGCCCTTCTTGGAGACGCCCTGCTGCGATTCGAGGAGATCGATGACCGCGTGCGGGGTGTCGGCGCGGAACTCGGAGGAGTCGGCCGCGTCCAGTCCCACCACGTCGCGCGCGAACTCGATCACCGCGCACTGCATGCCCAGGCAGATGCCGAAGAACGGGATCTTCCGCTCGCGCGCGTATCGCGCGGCCTGGATCATGCCTTCGGTCCCCCGGTCCCCGAATCCACCGGGGATCAGGATCCCGTGGGTCTGCCCGAGCAAGGCGCCCGGACCGTCCATCTCGATCCGCTCGGAATCCACCCAGTCGATCTTGACCGCCACTCCGTTCGCCGCCGCGCCGTGGGCGATCGCCTCGTTGATGCTCTTGTAGGCGTCGCGCAGGTGCGTGTACTTCCCCACCACCGCGATCGTGACCTGCTCCTTCGCGGCGTGGACCCGATCCGCGTACGCGGTCCAGGCCTTGAGGTCCGGCGCACCGGCGTCGAGGCGCAGATACTGGATGATGAGATCGTCCAGCCCGCCGCGATGGAACATGAGCGGAATCTCGTAGATCGAGGCCACGTCGATGGCCTCGATGACGCCCTCCTTGGGAACGTTGCAGAAGAGGGCGATCTTCTCCTTCACGTCGCCCGGAAGCGGGACCTCCGTCCGGCAGAGGAGGATGTCGGGCTGGATACCGATCGCCCGGAGCTCCTTCACCGAGTGCTGTGTCGGCTTCGTCTTGATCTCCCGCGCCGCGCCCAGATGCGGGACGAGGGTGACGTGGACGAAGAGGGTGTTGTCGCGCTTCAGCTCGAGGCGCAGCTGGCGGATGGCCTCGAGGAAGGGCAGGCTCTCGATGTCGCCCACGGTGCCGCCGATCTCCACGATGGCCACGTCCACCTTCGATGACTTCGTGATTCCCAGCATCCGCGACTTGATCTCGTCCGTGACGTGCGGGATGACCTGAACGGTCCGGCCCAGGTAGTCGCCCCGGCGCTCCTTCTGGATGATCGAGTCGTAGATTTGTCCCGCGGTCACGTTGTTCTCGCGGTGCATCGAAACCCCGAGGAAGCGCTCGTAGTGCCCCACGTCGAGGTCGGTCTCCGCGCCGTCGTCGGTCACGAAGACCTCGCCGTGCTGGTAGGGGCTCATCGTGCCAGGATCCACGTTCAGGTAGGGATCGAACTTCTGGATCGTCACCTCGAGGCCCCGGGACTTGAGAAGCGAGCCGATCGAGGAAGCGGCGATTCCCTTCCCGAGGGAAGAGACCACCCCACCGGTCACGAAGACGAACTTGGTCATGTCGTTTCCCTCCCCCCGAAAAGGCGCCTCGCGCGCTCCAGATCCTCCGGCGTGTCGATGCCGAGCGACCCGTATTCACCCACCGCGACATGAATGGGAATCCCGTTCCACAACGCCCGCAGCTGTTCGAGCCGTTCGGTTCGCTCGAGCGGACACGGGCCCAGGCGCGCGAGCTCCAAGAGCGCCTCGCGCCGGTACGCGTACACGCCGACGTGCAACAGAGGGGCCGGCCCCGCGGAGCCGCTGGCTTCCCTGCCGCCGACGCCCGTGACCCCGCCGGCCCCGTATGGAATCGGCGATCGTGAGAAATAGAGAGCGCGCCCCATCCGATCCACCACGACCTTGACCCGATGGGGGTCGCTCACCTCTTCATCGGGTGGAAAGGGCGCCGCGAGTGTTCCCATCACCACATTTGGATTCCGGAACAACGAAACCAGATGGTCCAATCCGTGGGGATCCACGAACGGCTCGTCCCCCTGGATGTTCACGATGACGTCGTCTTCCAGCCCCCGGGCGACCTCGGCGACCCGGTCGAGCCCCGAGGGAAGCTCCGCGTCCGTCATGACCGCCTGCCCGCCCGCCGCGCGGACCACGTCCGCGATCCGCGGGCTGTCGGTCGCGACGAGGAGCGCGCGTAGGGAAGTCGATTTTCGCACCTGCTCCAGCACGCGGGCGATGAGAGGCGCGCCGGCGAGGTCCTGCAAGGGCTTTTCGGGGAGACGGGTCGACTGGAGCCGGGCGGGGATGATCCCCACGGCCGTCACGGGCTGAAGCTTCGGGGCTTCACGCCCCGCTGGAGGGGAGGCGGAACGGTGCACGAGTCATGCTAGCAAGCGCCGCGCCGAACGGTCAAGGGGTGACGAAACGGGCCACGACTCCATGACTTACAGGCGCCACGAGGCCGAATTCTCGTGGCGCCTGCCTGGATCGAGAATAGCTAAGAGCGCAGCGGGCCCCTCAAGGATTGAGCGGGTAGTCGCACTTGTGGTTGACGTGTCGGCTAAAGATATTGTTGTCCAGGGTATTGACGTTCCCGTCGCTGTTGAAATCCCTCCACCAGTTCTTCGGATCCGCGGAGTCCGGCTGGTTGATATGGGCCGAGAACGAGTTGCTGTCGATGGAATTGACCCACTCGCCTTGATTGAGCATGGTCGTGAGCCCCTGCTCGAAATCCATGCTCTTGATCTGGAGGACGTACGGAGCGCTCGCCGGGTCTGACGTCATCTTACCCTGCAACTCCACTCCGAGCACGTACACCGGAATCTTGGAATCGTAATGTCCCCACTTCCGGTTGGGGTCGCGAAGCTCGACGCCCGGGTTCGAAGGGGAAGCGCCGCGAAATGTCAGGTAGGCGATCCCGGTGGCGTCGTCGCCAGCGTCCGCGTCGATCCTCCTTACGTCAGGACATGAAAAGGCCGGGTTGTACTGGCTGTTCGCGATGATCGAGTCCGCATAGGGACCGGAGAATCCCTGGGCGGTAGTTCCTCCGTTGAATCGAAGGTTCATGTCGCTTGCGGCAATGCCAGTGATCGGGTTTCCGGCGGAATCCTTGACGATGAATTTGATCCTGGCGCTTGTATTGCTCAGATCATTGTTCGGGCACATGTAGAACCTCGAGATCGCCCCCGCGCCCTCGATGGGCGAAGTGACGCTCGACCTCTGCGGCACGTAGAAGGACTGGTTGGGATCGGGCAAGATGAGTGAGAAGACATACGCATGATCCGCCGCGCTAAATGGTGTGTTCTCCGCCCCGACGATCAGGTCGGCATGCCCATCATTGTTCACATCTCCCCCCGACACCGAGCCCCCGAAGTGACCTTCGACGACATTTCCCGTCATGGTCAGATCCACCACGTTATCCATGCCGGAAGCGCCGCCAAAGTACACGTAGGCTTGACCCGCGTTGCTACCGCCGACATCATTCCGGTTCGCACCCACGATGACATCCGTGATCCCGTCCGCGTTCACATCTCCCGCCGAGGATACGGACCAGCCGAGCCAATCGCCAACCGCGGCTCCCGTGAGCGTCACATCCGCCGAATTATCGGGCGTGGGACTGCCGTAGTAGACATAGGCTCGGCCCGCATTCAACCCGCCACCGTCATTAAAGGGCGCACCCACGATCAAGTCGCCCTTTCCGTCTCCGTTCACATCAGCCGAGGACACAGACCAGCCGAAATCATCCCCGGTGGCTTGGCCGCTGAGCGTCAGGTCCGGGCTCGGCATGGTGTTCGGCGTGCCACTCCCGTAGAACACGTACGCGTGATCGGTGCCGTACGCTCCCGCGATCACGTCCCCGTATGTGTCCCCGTTGAAATCACCCGCGCCGGATACCGACCAAAAGTTGTCGTTGCTCAGAGTCATGTGTGGGACCGTGTTCGGCGGGTTGCCCCCGAAATAAACGTAGGCCTTTGTCTGGTTGTACGTGCCGAAAACGATGTCGCTCTTGCCATCGCGGTTCACATCTCCGGCGGAATTCAGCGACGTACCGATTCCTTCGCTAGCGGCTCCCACGATCGTCCAATCCGGCGTGCTGTCCAGGATATTGGGACCTCCAAAGTACACGTAGACCTTGCCCTCACTAGTCTGTTGGCCAAGGCTGTATCCGACCGCGCCCACGGCGAAGTCGGGATATCCATCACCGTTCACATCCCCCACCCCGGCTACCGAGTAGCCGAACGCCTCGCTCGTCTGTGTGCCGGTCAGCGTCATGTCCGGACCCGCGTTCGGCGGGTTCCCCCCAAAATACACATACGCCGCGCCGTCGTCCGGGTAGATCGCATCGTGGAGAGGGGCCCCGACCAGCACGTCCCCGAACCCATCCCCATTCACGTCACCGATCGCGGCGACCGAGTACCCGAAGCGACTGGTCGACTGGGTCTCGTTCAGGGTCAGCAGCGTGGTCGTGCTGAGAGCCGCCGCGGCCGAGGGTAAGAGGAAGAGCGAAAGAAGGGAGGGGAACGAGATCAGCTTGCGGTGGCGAGTCGACATGGAGTGCATGGGAGGAGGCGCCCCTTTCGCAGAAAGCTGCGTGACCACGGATGCTGCGGCGAAGGGCGTTAAGCTAACCAGGGAGGATGGCATTCCGGGAGACACAAAAACGGCCCACGAGGCAATGGACCGGTCCAACGGCGACTAGACCATTGGGTCTATCCCGCGTCTTCGTCCAGGAGGGCAACGTCCCCCGGCGCACGATGACGCGCGTGCGACGCCGCTTCCCCTCTTCGGTGCACCGCCAGCTTCTTCAGAATCCGGTGGACGTGATTCTTGACGGTAGCCGCCTCGATCCCGAGCCGAACGGCGATCTGCTTGTTGGTGAGACCCTGTTCGACGAGGCGTAGAACGGAATGCTCCCTCGGGCTCAGACGGTCCGTCCCCACCGTCACCGGGCGTCTGCCTGCGAGCTCCTTGAGCCGCCGGACCATGATCGCCGTGACGCTCGGGGGACATTGAAGCTCGCGGCGCAGGGCTTTCCCGATCATCTCCTCGAGATCGTCCAACGAGGCGGAGCGAGGAACGAACGCGGTCAGGCCCGCCTCGAAGTATTCCAGGATCTCCGAGTCGCCCGCGTTTCCGTCGATCACAATGAGCGCGGCGGCTGGAAGGAGCCCGGCGATGTGCTGCACCATGGTCCCAGGACGATCGGTGGTCGAGATGCCTACCAGATCGAGGAGCACGGCATCAGGACGCAACGAGGCGAGCCGGGCGAGATCGGCAGGCTCATACGATCCGACATTGACGAGGTTGAAGTTCCTTCGCCCGGTCAGAACCAGCTCGAGACACTCCCGGAAGTGGCGGGTCGCGCCAAGAATCGCGACCGTGGCCTTGGCCCGGGGCTCGGAATGTTTCCGTCGGGAGGCGCGAGATTGCATGATCGTTCCCTCACGGTTTATTGGGAGCGCCAGGCACACGACTGCCGCGAGGGTCCGACCGGAATAAGGCGGAACAGCGTCTCTGCGCCGGTGGGCGAACACCGGGACGGAGCAGAGGATCTATAGTTGTTCGGTTGGTCCTATCGAGTCAACTCAATTCCGGCTTCGGGTCAGCGAGTCGCCGGCTCGAGCTCCAGATCGGCGATGCCCTTCTTCACGTCGTCGGCCGACTTGGCGAGCGCCGCCTTCTCGTCGGCCGTCAGATCCAGCTCCACGATCTTCTCCAGCCCGCGCGAGCCCAGGATGGCCGGCACGCCGAGATAGAGATCGCGGAATCCATATTCGCCTTCGAGGTGAGCACACACCGGGAGGAGGCGCTTCTTGTCCTTCAAGATGGCTTCCGCCATCTGCACGGCCGAGGATGCGGGCGCGTAGAACGCGCTGCCCGTCTGGAGGAGCTTCACGATCTCGGCGCCCCCGTCGCGCGTGCGATGCACGATCTCGGCGAGCCGATCCTTGCCCACGAACTTCGAAACCGGAACTCCGCTCACCGTGGCATTGCTCAAGAGCGGCACCATCGTGTCGCCGTGTCCGCCGAGCACCATCGCCTGGATGTCCTCGACCGAGACGCCGATCTCCATCGAGAGGAACGCGCGGAAGCGCGCGGAGTCGAGCACCCCCGCCATCCCGATGACCCGCTCGCGCGGAAAGCCCGTGACGCGGTACATGAGATAGGTCATCACGTCGAGGGGGTTCGTGACCGTGATCACGAAGGCCTTCGGCGCGTGGGTCTTGATCGCCTGGGCGATGCCGCGGACGATGTCCGCGTTCGCCTTGAGGAGATCGGTGCGCGACATCCCCGGTTTCCGGGGCAGGCCGGCGGTCACGATGATGAGCTCGCTCCCCGCCACGGCTTTCATGTCGCCGCTCCCCTCCACCATGGAGTCGTAGCCGCGGACGGGCCCCGCTTCCAGCAGGTCCAGCGCCTTCCCCTTCGCCACCCCCTCGACGATGTCGATGAGCGTGACGTCCCCCATCTCGGCCTCGGCGAGGTAGAGCGCCGCCGAAGCTCCCACGTTCCCCGCGCCGACGACGCTGATCTTGGCCACGGGCGTCCTACGCCCCCGCCCGCGACGGCTGCGGCTTGGGGTCGATCGAAACCTGCATGCCGCGCTTCCCGCGGCGCGCGAACACGACCACGCCATCCTTCAACGCGAACAGCGTGTCGTCCTTGCCGCGTCCCACGTGGAGGCCCGGGGCCACCGCGGTGCCCCGCTGGCGGACCAGGATGTTCCCCGCGCGGACCCACTGTCCGCCGAACCGCTTCACGCCGAGCCGCTGCGATGCCGAGTCGCGGCCGTTCTTCGAGCTGGATACGCCTTTCTTATGCGCCATGCTTTCCTCGCTTCTCTCCCTGGGGCAGGTCGATTCCCACGATCTTGACCCGCGTCAAGGTGTCCCGGTATCCGATCTTCCGACGATACTTCTTGCGACGCTTGTACGTGCCGATGGTGATCTTCTCGCCCTTCTCCTGTCCCAGGATTTGCAGTGTCACCACGGCGCCCTCGATGAGCGGCTTCCCCACCTCGACGCCGTCTCCATCCGAGACCAGGAGGACCCGATCGATCCTCACTTCCGCGCCGGGATCCTTGCCCAGGTTCGGCAGGATGTGCTCCTCGCCCTTCGCGACCCGGAGCTGAACGCCCTGCGTCTGGATCACGGCGAACCGCGGGACTTCCGGCTTAGCTTTCTCCTTCGGCGCCGGTTCCGCCTTCGCCTTGGACTTCGTGCCGGCCTTGCCCTTGGCGGCCTTCGCCTTGGGCTCCGCTTTCGGCTCTTCCTTCTCTTTGGACTTCGCTTTGGCCATGACAGACCTTTCCGCCCCGGACATCCCGGGGCCCGCGACTACTTCTCGAACTGCTTGGTGATCTCCTCGAACGTGCGTCCCCGGAAGAGACGGATCTCGTCCCGCCGGAGCGACGGATCGTCGCGGATCTCGATCCGGAACCGATACGCGCGCTCCAGGTCCTCCAGGAGATCCGAGTTCTGCTCCACCAGGTGCACCGCCAGATCCGGATGCACCCGGAGCAACAGCAGCTTTTCCTTCGCGCGAAGCCCCACGCGCCGCAGCATCCGCTCGATCCGAAGCGTCGCGGAGGCGAGGGAGAGCACCTTACCCGTCCCCCCGCACTCGGGACAATCCTGACTGAAGAACGTGCTGAGACTCGGCCGCTGCCGCTGCCGCGTCATTTCCACGAGCCCGAGGTCGCTCACCGCGAAGGCCTTGGTCCGCGAGCGGTCCCGCTTCAGGCGGGTCCGGAGCGTATCCAGCACCGCCTTCTTGTTCGCCTCGATCTCCATGTCGATGAAATCGAGGACGATGATCCCGCCCATGTCCCGGAGCCGGAGCTGCCGCGCGATCTCCTCGGCCGCCTCGAGGTTCGTCTTGAGAATCGTGTCTTCCTGGTTCTTCTTCCCGGTGAACCGCCCCGTGTTCACGTCGATCGCGACCATCGCCTCGGTCTGATCGATCGTGATGTAGCCCCCGCGCTTGAGCCACACCTTCCGCTCCATCGCCTTCTCCAGCTCGCCTTCGATCCCAAAATGATCGAAGATCGGCTCCTGGCCGCGGTAGAGCTTGATGCGGGAGCTCAGCTCCGGAACGTACGTTTTCAGGTACTCGAGGATCTCCCGGTACTCCTCCTTGGAGTCGATGACCAGCTGGGACACGTCCTCCGTGAAGATGTCCCGGATCAATCCCGTCGTCAGCTCCATCTCGCGATGGAGGATCGCCGGCGCCTTCGCGCGCTGCGATTGCTTGTCGATCTTGGTCCAGAGCTGCTCGAGATACTTGATGTCGCTCTGGAATTCCTTCTTCCCGCGCTCGGACCCGACCGTTCGCACGATGAGGCCGGAGCCCCGGGGCCGGATGTCCTTGATCAGCCCCTTCAGCCGGGCGCGCTCCGCGCGGTCCTCGATCTTCCGGGACACGCCGATGTGGTCGTGCCCCGGCATCAGGACCAGGTACCGGCCGGGGAGCGAGATCTGCGTCGTGACCCGAGGGCCCTTGGTGCCGATGGGCTCCTTCGTGATCTGGACCAGGATCTCCTGGCCCTTCTGCAGCGCTTCCTCGATCCGTGGCGTCGGCTCGTCCCGTCGCCAGCGGCCGCGTCCCCCGCCACCGCCTCCGCCTCCACCGTCTTCCTTCCCGTCCTCCGATTCCTCGTCCTCGAACATCTCGTCCAGGTCGGTTTCGGAAGGGTGGAGATCCGACGCGTGCAGGAAGGCGGTCTTCTCGAGCCCCAGATCCACGAAGGCGGCCTGCATGCCCGGAAGCACCGCGTTCACGCGGCCCTTGTAGATGTCGCCCACGCGGCGCCGGGCCTCGGGGCGTTCCACCATCACCTCGACGAGCTCTTTTTCCTCGAGGATCGCGATTCGTGTCTCATGTAGACCGGCGTTGATTACGATTTCTCGGCGCATTCACCTCCGGAAGCAGGATCCGCCGCGTCCCCGACGGCCGAATCAACGGGCACGGGCCGCCAGAACGACGATTCCTCGAGTGCATCCAATGGGTTGAGGACCGCACCGCCGCGCTCGATCCAAAGCGATTCGCGATGGACGAGCAGCAGGCGAGGGTCGAATTCGAAGGACGGCAAGAAGCTTCGAAGCAAGAGATCGGGCTTCAGGTATCCGGGCGCGTGGAGGCGGCTCTGAATCAGGACCGTGCCGGCCGGGTCCATCGAGATGGCGTGCACGGACGGCCGCGCGTTCACGGTCTTCCCCTTCTGGCCGTGAGCCTGCTTGGTCACCATCCATTCCGAGGCGTCGCGGAAGGCCGCGATGTTCCGCTCCAGCTCCTGACGCACGCGGTGCACGTTCTCTCCACGCGAGAGCCTGTCCATCAAGTAGTTCGTGAGCCTGACCTCGAAGTCCGCGAGCGAGATCGCCGCCATCAGGGAATCGGTCGTCCGCGTAAAGGCGCGGCCGCCGGTGATCCGGATTCCCTCCGGCAGCACTTCGTTCATGGCCTCGATCACGGGCCAGGCGCAGGGCTGCGCCAGCTCCAGATCGAAATACTCGGCGCGACTGGTCGCCCCCAGCGAGAGGGGCGGGCCGTACGCGATCTTGGCGTGGCGGTTGAATCCCTGCGAGAAAGCCATGGGGATCTTGGCCACGCGGAGGGCGCGGTCGAAGATCCGGACCAGGTCGAGGTGCGAGGTGAAGCGCGCCTGCCCGCGCTTCTCGTAGGCGACGCGGAAGCGCGCGCCTTGGAGTGAGCCGCGGTTCGCGGTCGGCCACGTCTTCCGCCGGCGGCCGTACGCGGCGCCGTCACCGTTACCGTTATCGTGACCATTGGTCTTGGGCTCGAGCGGCGCTTCCCGAAGCTCCGCCACCCGCGTCTCGATCATCTGCGTCGTGACGTCGTCCGGAACCTTGAAGTCGAGGCTCTCCGGCGTCTGCCCCTGGCCCGGCGCGAGCTGGAGCGACACGCGCCGCCCGTCCCGCGCCTTCGGGGTGAAGCAGGGCGCGCCGCAGCGGTAGCAGGCGTGGTCGCGGCAATCCGGAGTCAGGGCCGCGGCGTACGCCTTCGCCCGCTCGGCGAGCAGGAACTTCTTCACCACCGGGGTGCGGATGTGATCCCAGGGCAGCGCTTCGTCCAGGTCGCGCGGCCGGAGGTAGATCGAAGGATCCATCCCCACCGCCTCGAACGCCCTCAACCAGAGCGGGAAGTCGAAGCACTCCGACCAGCCGTCGAAGCGCGCGCCCATCCGCCACGCCGCCTCCAGCGCGTCGGCGGTGCGAACGTCGCCGCGCGAGAAGACTCCCTCGAGGAACGCCGTATCCGGATCGCGCCACTTGAGACGCACGTTCCCCATGCCCCGGAAGCCCCGGCGCAGACGCTCGATCTTGCGGTTCAGGGTTTCCATGGAATCCTGCAGCTCCCACTGGAACGGCGTGTGCGGCTTGGGGACGTGCGGCGAGATGCCCACGTTGAAGTGCATCCGCTTGTTTCCGCCCTTGGCCCACTGCTGGCACTTTCCGATGATCTCGGCGATGCCGTCCACGTCGGCCTCGGTCTCGGTCGGGAGCCCGATCATGAAGTAGAACTTGATGCCGCCCCAGCCCTGGTCGCGGGCCAGCTTGACCGAGTACTCGAGCTCCGCTTCGTCGATCCCCTTGTTGATGACGTCGCGCATGCGCTGCGTCCCCGCCTCGGGCGCGAACGTGATGGAGCCCCGGCGACCCTGCTGGATCTTGTCGGCCACCGACGGGGCGAGCGTGCCCACGCGCGTGGATGGGAGCGAGACGTTCACGCCGAGCTCGTTCGTGAACCGGTCGAGCTCGTGGAGCACGACCGGGAGCTGCTTGTAGTCGGTGGTCGAGAGCGAGAGGAGCGAAACCTCGTCCCACCCCGCGTGCACGATCCCGCACTGGACTTCCTTCACCACCTGGTCGGCGCGCTTCTCGCGGAGCGGGCGATTCATGTAGCCCGCCAGGCAGAACCGGCAGCCGCGCGTGCAACCGCGCATGACCTCGACGCCCAGGCGGTCGTGGGTGATCTCCGTCGGCGAGATGAGCGGCTTCTCCGGGTAGTACTCCGGATCGAGCGAGGGGACGTACCGGTACCGCGGCTTTTGGGACGGCGAATCCGCCTTCGGCACGCGCGCCACGAAGCCGAACGGGTTCAGGACCTCGTCGAAGTGCGCGGGCACGTAGACGCCCTCGAGGGCGCCGAGCCGGCGCAGGACTTCGGCGCGCTTGAGCCCCTGCTCGCGCCGCTCCAGCATGAGATCGCACATCTCCTGGATGACTTCCTCGCCGTCGCCGATCACGAACGCGTCGATGAAGGGCGCCAGGGGCTCCGGGTTCACCGTGCAGAGCCCACCCGCCACGAGGATCGGATGATGGTCGCGCCGCTCCGAGGAGCGGAGCGGAATCTGGGCGAGATCGATCATGGTGAGCACGTTCGTGTAGGAGAGCTCGTACTGGAGCGAGAAGCCGATGAGGTCGAATTCCCCCGCCGGCGTGCGCGACTCCAGCGAGTAGAGAGGAATGCCCTCCGCGCGCATGAGCTGCTCCATGTCACCCCAGGGCGTGAAGCAAAGCTCCGCCATCGCGTCCGGACGCTTGTTCAGGACGTGGTAGAGGATCTTGATCCCGAGATAGGACATCCCGATCTCGTAGAGATCCGGGAAGCAGAGGAGTGCTTTAACCTTGACCGAGTCCGGATTCTTGCGGGCCGCGTGGAGGAAGCTGCCCGTGTACCGGCTCGGCTTGGTCACGATCGGCAGATAGGCCTCATCCAGGATACGCAGTTTGTCCATCCCGCCCTCCTACTCGGATCCTTCAACGTAATTCGCTGCACTTCTTGGGATTATCACGGTTTCGCGAGAGCCGCGGCCGACTCCTGCCAAGCTGGAGAATGTATCATACTTAAAGCGGCCCCGCCAACGCCGCTTTGGGACCTCGGGTCAGGGGGCCGGGCTTCCCCCATGAGCCGCGGCCAGGGACAGAACCCACGTTGCTCCAGCGGCTTCCAGCATCGCGGCGGCCTCGAGCAGGGTGCTTCCGGTCGTGGCCACGTCGTCCACCAGGAGGATCGGCCGTCCCGCCACGGCTGTGCTCCGCTCTACCCGGAACACGTCCTGAACGTTCCCTCGGCGGCGCTCCGGGTCGAGCCTCGCCTGGGGTTCGTGGTCGCGCGTCCGCGCGAGGGCATCGACGACGGGAATGCCCCACCGCTCCGACGCTTCGCGGGCCAGGAGCGCCGCCTGGTCGAAGCCGCGCCGCGCGCGGCGCGCCGGATGGAGCGGAATCGGGACCAGGGCGTACTCCCTCCCGATCCCTTGCGTCAGACCGGGGGGAAGCGGGAAGAGCGAGGCGATCCACGCGGCGAGCGCCGTGGCGCCCTCGTACTTGAACGCGTGGATGATCCGGTCGAGCGGCGCTTCGAACGAGGGGCCCGCGAGGAGGATCCGGGCCGCTCCGTGCTTCGGACAGACCCGCTCCACGCTCGAGGTGGGGGCGTCGCCGTGAAGGCACCGCAGGCAGAGCGCGATTCCGGTGCGGTCGATTCGCTCGTCGCAGGCGCGGCACACGGCGCCGTACCGCGGGGGCGCTCCGCCGCACCCGGGGCAGCGGCGATCGAGCAGCATGTCGCCGAGATCGATGAAGCCCGCCCTCACCCATCGCCTCACGGTCCCCACGTCCACCCCCGTCCCCTCCTTCACCCTGCGATCAGCGCTTCGCGCATCACCTCGATCGGAGCCTCCCGCCCGGTCCAGAACCGAAACGACTCGGCGCCCTGATGGACGAGGAGCTCGCCCCCGTCGCGATAGCGGAATCCATGCTCCTCCGCCAGCCCGCGCGCGATCTCGGATCGAGGCCCGTAGTTCAGGTCGAACAGGATCGCCCCGCGCTCGCACCCCCGCCACCACCGCAGCTCGTCTTCGGATACGTTCTCCGTCGAGAGTGCTCGAACGACCACATCCCAACGCTTGGGTTCCTCCGTGGAGCTCATGGCGGCTGAGGAGGCGGACCGAAACGGGGCATCCCATGCCATTCTCGCCAGCTGGTCCGCGTGCTCTTTGCGGCGGTTCACGATGTGAATGGACTGGGGCGACTCAGCGATGAGCCCCATGACAATGGTTCTCGCCGCTCCCCCCGCGCCCAGGATGAGGATCCGCTTCCCGTCCCATGCGACACCCGACTCCTCGACCCACTTCATGAAGCCGATGCCGTCCGTCGCGTGCCCCGCCCACCCGTTCGATTCCCATCGGAGCGTATTGATCGCCCGGGACCGCCTGGCCTCTTCGCTGATCTCCGACCATCCTCGATCCGAATCCTGAGCCAAGGCGAAGGCGCTCTCCTTGTGGGGGGTCGTGAGGTTGAGCCCCCGTACGCCCGCGCCGTGCAGTGCGTGGAGGACTCCACCCAGAGCTTGGGCCGGAACCCGAAGCGGCACATAGACGGCGTCGATGCCCAGCGCCGCGAACGCCGCGTTCTGGATCCGGGGGGAGAGGCTGTGATCGACGGGGTCGCCCAGGACGGCGTAGACCTGGGTCGTTCCGTCCACGCGCGTCATGGGGCGAGGCTCAGACGGTCGGGTCGTGGCGCGCCGGTGTCGCTTCCGCGCGCTCCAGCTCCGGGGACGCCTCGCTCGGGCGACTCTCGGCCACCGCCGACTCCGCGCTCGGCCGATGCTTCAGCCTCTGGATCATGAAGATCGAGGCCAGAACCAGGAACACGCTGAAGACCTGGTTCACGTTGAAGGCCAGGGGCCCGATCCTTCCCAGATAGCTCGTCGCGTCGTAGTAGCGCGTGAAGTCGATCAGGAAGCGAAGCGACGCGTCGAACGCGATGTAGCTCCAGAAGAGCCATCCATCGAAATGGCTCTTCCGGTCGAGGGCGAGAAGCACGAAGAAGAGCCCGATGCCCGCCGCCGCGAGATAGAGCTGCGACGGGTGCAATGGCTGGCTCGGGAAGACGAAGTTGGAGTAGGAGCCCGGCGGAAACTTGATCGCCCAGGGTACCTTTGCCGGAAGCCCGAAGCAGCACCCGTTCAGGAAGCACCCGATCCGGCCGATCCCGATCCCCAGCGCCATGCTCGGCGCCGCGGCGTCGCCCACGCGCCACACGGGGAGCTTCGCGCGCCGGACGTAGACGATGCCTCCCGCGATCGCGAGGAAGTAGCCCCCGTAGAGCATCAGGCCGCCTTCCCAGATCCGGAACACGCCTCCGAGATCGTGGGCGTAGTCGCTCCAGTGCGTGAGGACATAGAGGCCGCGGCCTCCCATGATCGCGAGCACCAGGAGGACCAGGGAGAGGGTGCTCAGCTTCTCTTCGGGAAGACCCCGTTCGACCCCCCGACGCAGGAACAGCTGGATCCCGACGAGGAACGCGATCGCGAGCAGGAGGCCGTAGCTGTGAAGCGCCAGGCCGTGGAACTGGAACAGCGTTGGGTACAAGGAATCTCCGTCAGTATTCCCGCCAGCGCATGGCGACGTTCTGGATGAGGCCGACTTGAAGAAAGCTCGCCACGAGCGAGGATCCGCCGTAGCTCAGAAGCGGCAGGGGAAGGCCGGTGACGGGCGCGAGCCCGACGGTCATCCATATGTTGACGAGGACATGGTACAAAAAAATCGAGGTCATTCCAATCGCCAGGAGACTGCCGAAGCGATTCCTCGCCCGGTTGGCCACCTTGATCCCGCGCAGGATCAGGAGGAGGTAGAGCGCGGCCACGACGGCGGCCCCCAGGAACCCCGTCTCCTCCCCCACGACCGAGTAGATGAAGTCCGTGTGCTGCTCGGGCAGGAACGCCAGCGCCTTCTGGGTGCCGTGGAGGTATCCCTTTCCGAACAGCTGTCCCGACCCGATCGCAATCTTGGACTGGATGATCTGGTAGCCGGCGCCGTAGGCGTCCGCGCCGGGATCGAGGAAGGTCGTGATGCGCTGCTTCTGGTAGGGCTGGAGATGATTCCAGATCTGCGGTGTCGCGATGCCCACGATCAGGTTCACGCCGACGACCAGGAGGAGCGGCAGGAGGCGGATCCGCGAGCGATAGAGGATGAACGCGAGGAGCGCCAGGAAGCAGAGCCACGCGGGCGTGTAGAAGGAGAACGCCACGTTCGCGATCGGGGTGACCATGAAGAAGAGATAGAGGACCGGGAGCCCCGCCCAGTAGAGCATCGTGAAGAGCATCGCGACGAACGCGATCGACGTCCCCAGGTCGGGCTGCTTCAGCACCAGGAGACAGGGCACGGCGGCCGTGAGCACCGGACCGACGAGATTCTTGATCTGGGTCCAGTCCTTCTTCCGGTCCGCGAGCTGGCTCGCGAGGAGGATGACCGTGGCCACCTTGGCCAGCTCCGAGGGCTGGATCTTGATCGGGCCCCACCCCAGCCAGCGCTGCGCGCCCAGCCCCACGTGTCCGATGAAGAGCGTGAGCACCAGGAGGCCCAGCCCGACCCCGTAGAGCAGGTACGACGTCTTCCCCTCGTAGATCCGGTAGGGAATGGCCGCGATGAGCGCTCCCGCGAGGATGGCCAGGAAGAGGTAGGCGATCTGCTTGAGATAGAGACCGTGCTCCGTCGATGCAGAGGGCATCGACGTGGCGCTGAAGACGAAGGCGATCCCGATCAGGGTGAGGAGGAGCGTCGCGAGGAGCAGCGGCCGGTCGATATCGGGCGAGAATCGCGCGGTGAGCACGTCAGCGCCTCGTCACGACGGCCGGAGGAGTCGCGGCGGCCGCGCTCTCGGGCGGCGCGGGATGGAAGAAGCCCTCGAGCACCTTTCGTCCGATCGGCGCGGCCGCGGTGCTCCCGTGGCCCGCATTCTCGACCAGGACCGCGACGGCGATCCGCGGCGCCTCGGCGGGCGCGAAGCAGATGAAGAGCGCGTGATCCTTCCCGTGGGGGTTCTGGGCGGTGCCGGTCTTTCCCGCGACGGTGATCGAGTCCAGGCGGGCCTGCCCTCCGGTCCCGTGAGGCTCGGACACCACTCCCTCCATGGCGGAACGGACCGTGGCGAGGCTGCGCGCGGATACGGGCACGACGAACTTCATCGAGTCGGCCGGAGGCTCCGACACCAGGGCATCCCCCGGGCCGATGCTCCGGATCAGGTGCGGGCGCCACAGCGTGCCCCCGTTCGCGACGAACGCCGCGAGCTGGGCGAGCTTCACCGGCGTGAGGTTTGCCTCTCCCTGTCCGATCGCGAGATTCAGGACCAGTCCCCTGCTCCAGCGGCCCTTCCCGAAACGCCGGTCGTACCAGGCCTGATCGGGAAAGAGCCCCTTCCTCTCTTGCGGCAGATCGATCCCGGTCCGGTCGGAGAGACGGAGCTTCGCCATGAAGTCGGCGAGCCGGTCCAGACCCAGCCGCACGCCCAGCTGATAGAAATACACGTCGCACGAGCGCACGATCGCGTCGTGCAGGGCGAGGCTCCCGTGCCCCTCGTGCTCCCAGCACCCGAACCGACGGGTCCCGAACTGGAACTCGCCCGTGCACGGCTGGGCGAAGTAGGTTCCCGCCGTGATCGCGCCCGACTCGAGGCCCGCGAGCGCCGTGAAGGGTTTCAGGGTGGATCCGGGCGGGTACGCCGCCTGGATCGCGCGGTTGAAGAGCGGATAGTTCCCGCCGCTGCTCAGCTCGTCCCAGCGCTCCTGGGTGATGCCCGTGGAGAACTCGTTCGGGTCGAAGTTCGGCTTGGAGCAGAGCGCCAGCACTTCCCCGTTCCGAGGATCGATCGCGACGACCGCGCCGCGCGCGCCGGGCTCGAAGGCGTTCTCCGCGGCGCGCTGCACGTCGAGGTCGATCGTGAGCGTGAGATTGGTGCCGCGCACGGGGAGGACAGGATGCTTCTCCGCGAGGAAATCCCCCTTGCGGCCGAGGGCATTCACCTCCACGAAGCGCTTCCCGTCCTGCCCGCGCAGGAGCTTCTCGTACCCGCGCTCGATCCCCATGCGTCCGATGAGGTCGCCGCTCAGGTAGTCGCCGTAGGCCGGATCCGCCAGCTCCTTGTCCGAGATCTCGCCGACGTACCCGAGGAGATGAGAGCCCATGAGGCCGAGGGGGTACCGGCGCAGCGGCTCCGACTCGACCTGGACGCCGGGCAGCTGGTCCCGGTGCTCCGAGACGAACGCCACGGACCGGATGTCCACGTTTCGCTTGAGGCGGACCGGAAGGAAGGAGATCTTCCGCTCCTTCTGGATTTTTTCCCGGAGCAGCTTCGGATCCACGTCCAGGATCGGCCCCAGCTTCTGAAGCGTGGCCTCCAGCAGGCCCGGGCTCCGGACGTAGGCCTTGTCGAAGGGATCCAGGGTCACCGTAAAGGAGGGAACGCAGTCCGCGAGCAGACGGCCCTTGCGATCCAGGATCTCGCCTCGCGGCGCCGTGAGCACCTCGACCCGGATCCGGTTCTCCTCGGAGAGCTCCCGGTACTTGGCGCCCTCGAGCACTTGCAGGACGAACAATCGCAGGAGCACGAGGGAGAAGATCCCGACCACCCCGATCGAAAGCGTCCGCTCGCGACGCTGCCATCCTCCCAGGGCGATGGGATCGGCGCGCATGGCCTCAGACCTCGTCGGTCAGGAGGAGCGTCTTGGAGAACCGCTCCACCGTGGCGAGGAGCAGCAGGACGAGCACGGTCGTGTAGAGGGCCGAGGGGATCGCCACGAACACGAACTGCCGGACGAGGGCGCTCAGCTCCCCGGCCGTGTAGACGCCGAAATAGATCACGTCGTGCACCAGCATCGCGAGGAGGAAGAAGAAGAAGCGCACGCCCACGTTGGACCGATGAACGCGGAAGCCTGCCTTGGCCACCATGAAGGCGACCACCGTCTTGGCGAATGCGTGCAGCCCCAGAGGGCCCGGGGCGTCCAGGTCTTGGAGGAGGCCCACCGTGAACCCCGCCGTCACACCGGGGATCGGGCCGCGCATCCACGCGAAATAGACCACGAACGCGACCAGGAGGTCCGGCTTCACCCCCGCGATGGCGATCCGCTGGGCCATCGTGCTTTGCAAGATGAGCACCACGAAGAGCACCACCGCGTCCCGGAGGTTCTTCATTGCGCCACTCCCGACTGGGCGCTGTCTCCCGAGGCGCGCGCCTGGGACGCGCGCTCCGGCGGCTCCGCGCGCTCGGCCTTCTTCTCAGGTCCCCCCGGCGCGGGCGCGCGCTGCGGCGCGGCCGCGGCCGGATTCCCGTATGCGGCGCTGTCCGGCGCCGTCGCTTCGAGGCTCGGCATCCGGGGCCCGCGCCCCGAGCCGGCGGGCATGTAGACCAGCACCTCCTCGAGGCTCCGGAAATCCACGGCGGGCTTCACCGAGACTTCCTTCATGAGGCCGTTCTCCGCGATCCCCACCTGGACCACGGTCCCCACGCGGACGCCCTCGGGGAAGATGCCGCCGAGGCCCGACGTCAGGACCCAGTCCCCCTGCTTCACGTCCTCCTGCGAGGAGACGTAGAGGAGGCTCAGGACCGGGCGCTCGCCGAATTCCCACTGGAGCACTCCGTCCACGCGGGACCGCCCGACGCGCACCGCGACCGCGCAGTCCCGATGGAGGAGCGTCAGCACGCGCGCCTCGTGCGCCGTGGCCCGCTCCACGCGGCCCACCAGCCCCTCCGGGGTGATCACGGCGCGGTTGGGCAGGACCCCGTCCTTCTCCCCCTTGTCGATCGTCAGGCTGCCGCCGAGCCGGTCCAGGCTCCGCGCGGTCACGCGCGCGGCGGTGAGGTCGGAAGGATTCTCCTGGGAGAGGGAGAGCAGACGGCGGAGCCGCGCGTTCTCCACGCGATCGGTCCGCATCTCGTCGGCCTCGATCTGGATCTGGGCGAGGCGCTTCTTGAGCTTCTGGTTCTCCCAGTAGACGCCCACGCCGGCATCGACCCAGCCCACGACGACGTTCGCCGGGGCCAGCACGGTATGCTGGATGAACCACACGGCGCGCTCCTGCTGAGCCCGCCCGAGAGACATCAGGGTGAGGGAGAGAACGCAGGCTACGGTGAAGGCCGCCCAGTCACCGCGGCGGGCGAAGAGGAGCCGGAACATCGGGCCTCAAGCCCGGCGCTCAGTCTCGGACGACCGACATGAGCACCTTTTCGTAGAGGGTAGGATCGTCGAGGATCTTTCCGGTCCCGAGGACGACGCAGGTGAGCGGATCCTCGGCGACGGTAATGGGCAAATTGGTGGCCTCGCGAAGCAGCATGTCGATCCCGCGCAGGAGCGACCCGCCTCCGGTCATCACGATGCCGCGGTCCACGATGTCCGAGGCGAGCTCGGGCGGCGTCTTCTCGAGCGATTGCATGAGGGCGTCCACGATCTGCTGGAGCGGCTCGCTCAAGGCTTCCCGCACCTCGACCGAGGAGATCTTCATCGTCTTCGGGATCCCCGCGACCAGATCGCGCCCCTTGATCTCCATCTCCTCTTCCTGCTCGAGGCGGAACGCGGAGCCGATCTTGATCTTGATCGCTTCCGCGGTCTGCTCTCCGATGAGCAGGTTATAGGCCTTCTTCACGTACTGGACGATGGCCTCGTCCATCTCGTCGCCGCCCACCCGGATCGACTGCTGATTCACGATCGAGTTCAGGGCCATGACGGCGATCTCGGTCGTGCCGCCGCCGATGTCGATGATCATGTTTCCGGAAGGCTTCCCCACCGGCAAGCCGACGCCGATCGCGGCCGCGATGGGCTCGGGAACCAGGAGCACCTCGCGGGCGCCCGCGTGCTGGGCGGAATCCTGCACGGCGCGTTTCTCCACTTCGGTGATGCCCGAGGGAACGCAGATGATGATCCGCGGGCGCACCCAGGTCCGGCGTCGCAGCGCCTTCTGGATGAATTCGCGGAGGAGATCCTCGGTCTTCTCGAAGTCGGCGATCACACCGTCCTTGAGCGGGCGGACCGCCACGATCTCGTCGGGCGTGCGTCCCAGCATGCTCTTGGCTTCTTTTCCGACCGCGATGACCTTGCCCGTGGTCCGGTCGACGGCGACGACCGAGGGCTCGTTCAGGACGATGCCTTTACCGCGGAGATAGACGAGCGTGTTGGCGGTGCCGAGATCGATCGCGACGTCGTTGGAGAAGACGCCCATCAGCTGGTCGAGAAACATCCGTGCCTCCCGAATCTCGTGGCTCGACATGGTGGGCTTACTCCCTCCCTCACCCTGGCGGGCGAAGGTGTTCATGGCATGAAGTGTGCGGACCGTAACAGACGCCGCGACAGGGGGCAAGGCCATTCTCCCCCCCGAAGCCACGTTGACAGGCCCGGATACGAGTGCTAGCGTGCCCGACAGAGATCCGTCAGGCATCGCGCCACATGGGAGGGTATCGACCATGATGCGAGCCATCTTGAGGGTTCTCGTGCTTTCCGCAATCCTGGCCCTGACCGCCGCGCCGGCCCATGCGGCGGGCCCCTCGACCGGAGGAATCTCCGGCCGGATGGACCCCAGTCCCCAAAACTCCAAATCCATCGACGAATTTCAGGGCCTGGGCGTGGACCGGCAGCTCGCGGTCTTTGCAGGCACCGTGCTGGACATCGGCGACCGCCCCATCGAGAACGTCATCGTGGACCTCTTCATCGACGGTGAGCTGGCGGGCACCACGACCACCGAGGGCAGCGGGACGTACGAGATCAAGGTTCCCTACGACACGCACAGCGACACGACCGTGCTCCTCTGGTACGTCCCCACGAGCCGGTCGCTCCTGCCGAAGGAGCTCGTGATCCGAGAGTCCAAGGCGAGCCAGGAGAACGGCCTGATCTCGCGATGCGTCCCGAGGGCCACGCTCGTGTCGGGGCATCAATTCCGGGTCTACATCTTCGACGCCTCCAATCGAAACAAGGACCTGGCTGAGCTGAACTGCTTGCCGTAGACCCATTGAGCTGTGTCTTCTGCGAGATCGTGGCGGGGCGGATTCCCGCGTTGACCGTCTGGGAGGATCGGAATCATCTCCTGATGCTCGATATCCGCCCGATCGCACCCGGTCACCTTCTCTTACTGCCCAGGAAGCACTCCGAGGATCTCTGGCTTCTCCCCGAAAAGGAATACGCGCGTCTTCTCGGCACCGCGCGAAAGCTCGCGCCCGCGCTGCGGCGCGCGACGAAGGCGAAGCGAATCGGTCTGGTGGTGGAAGGCTTCGGAGTGGCACACGTCCACGTGCACCTCGTGCCCGTGAACCATGCGGGTGAGCTGAACCCGACTCTGGCGAAGGCGGCGACACCGGCGAGCCTCAAAGCCCTGCAGCGCCGCCTCGCCCCTCGATTCAGGCGGCTGGCGTAGCCACGCTCGGACCCGGGGCCACCCCGCGCTGCCGCGCGAGCTGCTCTTCGACCAGGCGAAGCCTCTCGCGCGCGAGCCGCTCCTGCTCGGGGGCGATCGACCGGCGCAGGAGCTCCTGGCAGACGAACTGGGCCCGACCCGGATTGTTCAGCACCCTCCGCTCGATATCGATGCACTTGAGGAGGGCCGTCACCGAGCCAGACGCGTCCGGGTAATGCCGGCCGTAGGACTCGTACGCGCGGCTCGCGTCGCTGGGACGACCGCGCTGCTCGAAGGAGCGCGCGATCCGGAGCAAATGGGGCCCTGGGATCGAGACATTGCCCAGGAGCCGCTTCATCTCGTCGAAGGCATCGCAGGCCCCGTCCAGATCCCTGGTCCGGAGGCGGCAGGCGATGGTGTCGAGAAAGCGCCGGTGGGACGCCACGCTCTGGTGGGTCACGCGGTGGATCCGGGCCATGCGGATCATGACTTCGGCGTCCTGGGGCCGCTTGGCCAGGTAGCCTTCGTACTCGCCGAGGGCCGCGAACCACTCCCCACGCTCCGCATAGCGATCCCCCTGGATCAGCCGGCGCTCCAGCCTTCCATCTCCGGACAGCCCCATCAGGAACCCCAGCGCCACCCCGCAGGCGAGACCCGCGAGATGCGAGACGTAGGCGGTCCCTTCGACCGGCTGGGCCAGCTGATAGACGGCCTGCAGCACGAACCAGAGGGCGATGGCCACGACGGCCGGGAGGGCGATCTTGTTCACCCTCGAGATCCCCTGGAAGTAGAGCAGGGTCACCGCGGTGAATTTCAGCCGCACGAAGTAGAGCCGGACGAGGAAGAGCCCCATGACCCCGGCGACCGCGCCCGAGGCGCCGAGAATGGGCATCGCCGCCAGCTCGGGCGTGTAAGCCAGCATCCACGCGGCCTGAGCCAGATTCGCGAGGCCGGCGAAGCAGAGGTAGGCGGCGAGGTATCGGACCGTCCCCAGGCGGGACTCGATGGGCGGCCCGAAGATTCCCAGATAGATGAGATTGCTCAGGAGATGAAGCCAGCCGATGTGGAGGAACGAAGAGGTGATCGAGGTGAGGAGCGAGGGGGAGCCCGGCTGAAGCGTGAATCGATAGAAATCGGGCTCCGACCCCGGCGTCAGGAAATAGAGGAACGCGCTCAGGTTGAGACCCGCCAGCGCGACGGTCCCCCACGGGGTCCCTCGCACCCGGGCTTCGGTTCCGACGGGAATGTAGAAGAGATAGTACATACTTGTATTCGGACCCCTCTCTCTCTACACTACCGCGGGCCCAAAAATGAAGCACTTTCGTCACTTAGCGCATTTCAACCAGGGAATTCGCCGATGTCGACCGTGAGCTCCGCCTCGTCCGGAATGGACATGGGCTCCGAGATCCAGAAGGAGCTCGATCCTCTCGAAAACGCCAGGCTCCAGTTCGAAGAGGCTTCCCAGCGGCTGAAGCTCGATCCGAGCTTCGTCCAGATCATCAAGGAGCCGCGCCGGGCGACCATCGTGAAGCTCCCGGTCCAGATGGACGACGGGAGCTTCCGCGTCTTCACCGGATACCGGGTCCAGCACTCCATCATCCGTGGCCCGGCCAAGGGCGGCATCCGGTACCACCCGGACGTGACGCTGGAAGAGGTCATGGCGCTCGCGGCCTGGATGACCTGGAAATGCGCGGTGGTGGGCATTCCCTTTGGCGGCGGCAAGGGCGGAATCGCCTGTGATCCCTCGAAGATGTCGAAGGCGGAGCTGGAGAAGCTGACGCGGCGGTACACCGCGGACATGATCGACGTGATCGGACCGGAGTCGGACGTGCCCGCGCCGGACGTGAACACCAACGAGCAGACGATGGCGTGGATCATGGACACCTATTCCATGCACGCGCGCCACACGGTGACCTCCGTGGTCACGGGGAAGCCGCTCGAGCTGGGCGGATCCGCCGGACGGCGCGAGGCCACGGGACGCGGCGTGCTCTTCGTGGTCCGCGAGGCCGCGAAGAGGATGGGGATGAGTCTCGAGGGCGCCAAGGTGGTGGTGCAGGGCTTCGGCAACGTGGGCTCCGTCGCGGCCGATCTGCTCTCCAAGGATGGCGCCTCGATCGTGGGCGTGAGCGACGTGAAGGGCGGCGTCCAGAACCCGAAGGGGTTCGACATTCCGGCGCTTCTGTCGCACCTCGCGGAAAAGAAGACCGTCGCGGGATTCCCGGGCGGAACCCCGGTCGAGGGGAAGAAGATCCTCGAGGTCCCCTGCGACATCCTGATCCCCGCCGCGCTGGAGAACCAGATCACCCACATGAACGCCTCGCGCATCTCGGCCCGCATCAGCGCCGAGGGGGCGAACGGCCCCACGACCCATCAGGCGGACAAGATCCTGAACAAAGCGGGCGTCATGGTGATCCCCGACATCCTGGCGAACTCCGGGGGCGTGACGGTCTCCTACTTCGAATGGGTCCAGGATCGCCAGGGCTACTTCTGGCGCGAGCAGGAGGTGAACGACCGCCTGGAGCACATCATGGTCACGGCGTTCAACGACGTGGCCCGGATGGCCGAGGAGCACAAGGTCTCGCTTCGGGTCGCCGCGTTCATGCTCGCCATCAAGCGCGTGGTGGACGCGATCCAGCTCCGCGGCGTCTACGCCTAGGCGACCAGCCCCTCCTCGAACACCAGCCTCCCCCGACGCGAGTCCAGCGTCGCGCGGGCGCCCAGAGGCAGCGGCAGATTGCGCCGCCCGTGTCCCGCTCGGATCCCGCCCAGGGCCGGAACCCCCAGACCGCCGATGTGGTCCCGCAGCACCTCCCGGAGGCGCAGCTCCCGATGCTTCGGCTTCGGGATGCAGTTGACGAAGCTCCCCAGGGCGACGCCGCGCACCCCGCGCCAGGACCCCGCGAGCGCGATGTGGGTCAGCATGGCGTCGATCTTGTACGGGGGCTCGTTCACTTCCTCGAAGAAGAGGATGGAGCCGCGGAGGGAGGGCAAGAATGGCGTACAGGCGGCATGGTGGACCAGGGCGAGGTTTCCGCCGATCACCCTCCCCGATACCGGCGCGCGGCCCTTCCCGATCCGGAGGGGGGCGGCGATCTCACGTATGGCCGATCCGGGAAGCGGGGTGGAGAGCCAGCTCAGCCATCGGACGATCTCGCCGCGGCGCCCGAACCCCAGGCCGTGGAGGTTCGGACCGTGAAGCGTCCGCACGCCCGACCGCGCCTGGAAGCCCAGGTGAAGGAAGGTGGCGTCGGAGTATCCCGCGAAGATCTTCGGATCGCGGCGCATGGCGCGCCAGTCGACCTGCTTCGCGATCCTCATCGCGCCGTAGCCGCCCCGCGCCATGAGGACGCAGCGGATGTCGGGATCCCGCAGCATGCGGTTCAGATCGTCCGCGCGAGCCTCGTCCGTTCCCGCCAGATGGCCACGGCGATCGTAGAGGTGCCGCGCGAGCCGGACCCGATATCCGGCCTCCTCGAGCACCCGCATGCCGGCGACCACGTACTTCCGGAGCACCGGGCCCGAGGGAGCGACGACGCCGATACGGTCCCCGGGACGGAGCCGCGGCGGCGCGATCACCGCGGAATCATCCGCGGTCCGTATTGAGGCAGCGCGGGGGCGCGCGTGAATCGGCTCAGGACCGTCACGATCTCTTCCTCCGCCGCGTGCGCCGCCGAGACGCTGCTGCGATTCCCGTTGCTCAGGATCGAAAACGCCACCCTCTCCCCTCCCTGCGTCGTGACGTAGCCGGAGAGCCCGCTCACGTTGGTCAGCGTCCCCGACTTGGCGCGCACGAGAGCTCCGGGCGGGAGCGACTGGAAGCGCTTCTGGAGCGTTCCCACCGCGCCGGGCGACGCGAGCGCCTCGCGGAAGATACTCCCCAGCACCGGATCCCGGTTCAGGGATTCCAGCCAGCGCACGAAGGCGCGCGGCGTGGCGAGGTCGAGCGGCGACAGTCCCGACCCGTCCACGAAGGAGAGGTCGAGCGTGTCGATCCCGGCCTCCGCCAGAATCGACGCCAGGCGGCGGAGCGCGGGGCCCGCCGACTTCCCCACGGGGGCCGGATCGAGGTGACGCAGCAGCGCCTCGGTTTCCGCGTTCAGGCTGTACGCGTCCACCATCGCCACCACTTCGGATGCGGGAGGCGAGTCGAGGCGAAGGAGCGTGACCGTCTCGAGCGGAGGCGACGTTCCCGCCGCGACCACCGCCACCTTGC
>Ga0075423_10000072_pt1 | contig 57496 bp, 52 predicted proteins | sample SoiMethybrSBSTD2_FD_80114 | JGI IMG/M metagenome (GOLD analysis project Ga0075423, IMG submission 80114) | Bulk soil microbial communities from a Populus tree surrounding site in Tennessee, USA - Soil MetaG P. TD hybrid SBSTD2 | ecosystem: Environmental > Terrestrial > Soil > Tree plantation... | reverse complement strand
TTCGACTTCCTCTGCCGCGTCGTCGAGGCGGTGATTGCGGTCGGCGCGACGACCATCAATCTGCCAGATACCGTCGGTTACACGACGCCGGAAGAAACGCGCGACTTCTTCGAGCGCATCCGCGACAGTGTGCCGAGCTCCGACAAGGTGATCTTCAGCGCCCATTGCCACGACGATCTCGGGCTTGGAGTCGCCAACACGCTGGCGGCGATGCAGGGCGGTGCGCGACAGGTCGAGTGCACGGTCAACGGCATCGGCGAGCGCGCCGGCAACGCGGCGCTCGAGGAGATCGTGATGGCGCTGCGCGTGCGCGCCGATCGGATGCCGTACACGACGAACATCGAGGCGACGCAGATCTATCCGTCGAGCGAGATGCTCTCGCAGCTCACCGGACAGGGCGTGCAGGTGAACAAAGCGGTCGTCGGGCGCAATGCGTTTGCCCACGAGGCTGGCATTCATCAGGACGGAATGCTGAAAGACCGGCGCACCTACGAGATCATGCGCGCCGAAGATGTCGGCGCGCCGTGGAATCCGCTGGTGCTCGGCAAGCACTCGGGCCGGCATGCGGTGCAGCGCCGCTGCGCCGATCTCGGCTACAACGTCGAAGGCAACGAGCTCGTCGAGATCTATCGCGCGCTGATGACGATCGCCGACGACAAGAAGATCCTCACCGATCAGGACATCCGATCGCTGATGGCGACGCTGCGCTCCGAGCCGCATGTCTCGAGCGACCCGATCGATCCGTTCGACACCCCGTCGACGGCCACGCATCAGATGCACGAGTCCGGCTACGGACACGGCGTTTAAGCTGGCGCGTCACATCACGCCGGGCCTACACACCGGGCCCGGCCTACACTGTTACTTCCTGATCGGCGGCGCTGCGGCTGGAACCGCGATGTAGATACCCTTCTCGCGGAAGGTCTGGGCGATGCGCCTCCGCAACTCGCGCCCGACGATCCACTGCTTCATCGGCACCGTCTTGATGCGCGTCTTGACCACCATGTAGAGCTGCTCGAACGCGTCGACGCCGAACACTTCGAGCGGCTCGAGGATGTGCACGCGCAGGTTCGGATCGTTCATCAGACCGGCGGCGGCTTCTTTCATTGCCGCGATGATGCGATCGGGATCCTCGTCGTAGCCGACGTTCACGGTGACGACGTAGTACGAGAAATCTTTCGACTTGTTGGCCAGCGTCTTGACTTCGCCGTTCGGAAACACGTGCACCGTGCCCTCGTCATCGCGAAGCACGATCGTGCGCAGGTTCACGGACTCGACGAAGCCTGACTGCCCGTTGACGACGGCGATGTCGCCGACGCGCACTTGATCCTCGAGAATCAGAAAGAACCCGGAGATGACATCGCGGACGAGCGTTTGCGCCCCGAAGCCGACCGCCAGACCCACGATACCCGCGCCGGCGAGTGCCGCGGTGGTGTCGACGCCGAGCTCTTGAAGGATCGTGAGGCCGGCAATCACGGAGACGATCACCACCAGCGCGCTCTGCAGCAGCTGCCCCAGCGTCTGCGCTCGTTTCGTGCGCTCGATGACGTTCAGTCCAGAGCCGGTCGACATCTCGTGCTGAAGTCGCCGAATGGCTGCTGACCCGACACGAATGACGATGAACGCGGCGACCGCAATCAGCGCGATGTGAATGCCGCTGCTGAACACGCGCTCGGCAAAGACGTCGGGGTTGCGACCGATCGTGGTGTGATAGCCGACCAGCCGCAGCATGATCAACGACAACGCGGCGCCGGAGACCAGAAAGATCAGGAGGCGGATGGCTCGGCGCGAGCGGTCGACGACGTGCCGCTCGCGCTCATCGGCGATGAGCGTGTGCAGCGTCGCTTCGAGCCACCGGCCGCTTCGCTCGGCGATGACGTAGGCGCCGACGAGCGCCAGCGCCAGGGCCAGCGCCACTTGAGGCCAAGTTGGATTGGAGCCCACGATATCGACCGCGACGAGCGATCAGCGCCTGGGTACGCGCTCGATCGGCACTTTCAGCTCGACGCGCTTGCCGCCACGAATCAGACCGATGTTGACCGTGGTGCCAATCTTCGAGTCGGAAATCAGCCGGTTGAGCTGTGACGGTTCTTCCACCGACATACCGTTGAAGCTCACGATGACGTCTCCGGGTTGGATACCCGACTTGTACGCGGCCGACGTGCGGTCGATGCGGGCGATGATCACGCCTCTGGTGTCCGAGATCCCGAGTCTCTGTGCCGTCTGCGTCGTCAGCAGCTCGGCTTCGTAGTAGCCGACCGACCCGCGACGCACTTCCTGGTATTGCTGCAGGTCGCTGAAGATCTTCTTCGCCAGATTGCTCGACACCGCGAACCCGATGCCCTGATAGCCGCCGCTCTGCGTGAAGATGACGGTGTTGATGCCGATCAGTTCGCCGCGTGCATTCACCAGTGCGCCGCCCGAGTTGCCGGGATTGATCGCGGCGTCGGTCTGAATGAAATCCTCGTAGGCGTTCACGCCGAGATTGGTGCGACCGACGGCCGACACGATACCGAGCGTGACCGTCTGACTCAACTGATAGGGATTGCCGATCGCCAGCACCCACTCCGCGACCTTCAGCTTCGAGGAATCCCCCCACGGCATGGTTGGGAGATCCTTGGCGTTGATCTTCAGCAAGGCCAGATCGGTGGCGGGATCGACGCCGACGATCTCGGCGTGGACTTCGCGCTTGTCGGCCAGCGCCACGCTGACGTCGAGCTGCTCGATCGTCAACGCGCGCTGCTCGCGGGCCTCGCCGATGACGACATGGTTGTTGGTGAGGATGTAGCCGTCACTGCTCACGATCACGCCGGAGCCCAGGCTGTTCTCGACGCCGCGGCGAGTGCCGTACAGATCGCCGGGATCGCCGAAAAACGAGGAGAAGAACGGATCGATCGGCACCCGCCGCCGCACGACCTGCTGCGCTGATACGTTCACCACGGCCGGGATCGTACGCTCGGCGATGCGAGTGAAATCGGTGAGCGTCCCACCCGCACCAACCGGACCGGGCGTGGTGATCGACGGACGTGACTGCGGTGATTGAGACGGTGTTTCGGCCACCGCCTCGGCGGAGGAGCGGAAACGGCTCGCCAGCAGAACGCCGGCAGTGAAGCAGGCCAACAACACGAGGACGAACCCGAATCGGCGAGTCATGGCGATTACGTGATGTGAATGCGATGCGTGGCGCCGTCCTGTTGTTTTGGGCAGGCTACGGTGAGCACGCCATCGCGAAGGTCTGCAGTGATCGCGTCGGGGTGGACCGGCAGCGGCAGATGAAAGCTGCGGCTGAACGAACCATGGCCGCGCTCGACGCGGTGAAACTCTTCGCAGGGAAACTCGCGCTCTCGTTCGCGTCGCATGCCGGAGATGGTCAGCACGCCGTTATCGAACGAGACGTGAATGTCCTCCTGCTTCACGCCGGGAAGTTCCGCGGTGAGGACGTAGCGTTCGTCGGTTTCCTGAAGATCGACTGGCGGCCGCCAGCCGGCCTGGCTCGGGGCGTAGCGCTCCAAACGCTGCTGAATGGCCAGCAGATCACGTAACGGATCCCATCGCGCGAAGGCCACGACAGAATCGTACCACGAAGGCGTGCTCGCGGCTGTGTTACGATCTCGAGGATCTGCTGACTCGATTATGGCGTCCATACAAGCAACGCGTCTCAAGAAGGGCATGCTCATCAAGCTCGAACCGGACCTCTACCGGGTACTCGAGCTGCAGCATGTGACCCCTGGCAACCTGCGGGGGTTCGTTCGCATCAAGGCCCGCAACATCCGCAACGGCACGCTCTACGATCAGAAGCTCCGGTCGGAAGATTTCCTGGAGCGGGCCACGCTCGATGAGCGCGAGATGCAGTACCTCTACCACGAGGGCGACGCGTACCACTTCATGGACACGAGCACCTACGAGCAGATCCACATCGGGACCGACGCGCTCGGCGAGTCGGTAAACTACTTGAAGCCGGAGATGACGATCCAGGTGGAGTTCTACGGCGAGGAGCCGGTGGGCATCGAGCTTCCGCAGACGGTCGATCTGAAAGTGCTCGACACGGTGCCCGGCATCAAGGGCGCCACCGCGAGCGCGCAAGTGAAGCCGGCAACGCTCGAGACCGGGCTGGTGGTGCAGGTGCCGCCGTTTGTGAACACGGGCGATCTGATTCGCGTCAATACCGAGACTGGGGAATACCTGTCGCGCGCATAGTTCCGAGTTCCAGTTCCGGAGTTCCGAAGTTCCGGAGTCCCAATGGACGTCGTGAGACAACCGATCCAGGGATGGATCGAAGTCATCGTCGGCAGCATGTTCAGCGGCAAGAGCGAGGAGCTCATTCGCCGCCTGCGCCGCGCGCAGATAGCGCGCCAGAAAGTGCAGATCTTCAAGCCGGCGCTCGACACGCGTTATTCCGACGATCACATCGTGTCGCATGGCGAGATGCGGATTGCGTCGGCGTCGGTCGATGGATCGCGGCAGCTGCTCGAGCGCGTTACCCCCGATACCGAGGTCGTCGGGATCGATGAGGGGCAGTTCTTCGATGCCGGCCTGCCCGCGGCGTGCAGCGAGCTCGCCAATCGCGGCATGCGGGTGATCGTCGCCGGTCTCGATCAGGACTATCTCGGCAAGCCCTTCGACCCGATGCCGCAGCTGCTGGCGATCGCCGAATACATCACCAAGACCCACGCGATCTGCATGGTGTGCGGCAATCCGGCCAACCACACGCAGCGGCTCGTGGCGAGCGGCGATCGCGTGCTCGTCGGAGCGCATGGGCTCTACGAGGCGCGCTGCCGGCGATGCTTCGATCCGCTGTTGAGCCAAACCAAGGCCGCCGCCGAGCGTACGGATATGATCGAGCCCGCCCCCACGGATATCTCGAAGGCCAACGTCTAAGCGTCTGTCGTTGCCCGCCGATGAATGCAGCGCCCCTGGTATCGTGGTTCGCATACCTGGCGCCGCGGGTGCTGCTGCTGTTCGGCATCGGCTTCCTCGTCGCCGATGTCGTCGTGGCCCTCGAGCTCGTGCGCTACCACCGCAACAAGCGCACGGCGCTCCTCGTCTGGGGCAGATCGAAACCGCGATATTACTGGGCCAACCTGCTCCTGGGTGTCATTCTCGGGCTGCTGATCATCGCTGAGATTCTGCTGAAGCGGCCGACCTACTCGCTCTTCGGCGAAGCGATGATGTTCATCTACTACATCTGCCTCTACCCGCTGCGCGCACGCATCCCGCGCGGTTTCTTCGCCAACGGCGTGTGGTCCGACAGCGGCTACATGCGGTGGTCGGAGATCTCGGGGGTGTCGTGGCGGGAGGAGAAGCACATCACGCTGATTCTCATTTCCAAGGCGCGCAACCTGGCCCGCCGGCTCGACGTGCCGTCCGTGTACTACGGTGAAGCGAGGCGGCTGCTCAAGGACCGTGTCAAAGCGCACGATCTCAATATCGGGGCGGTCGGGTTGGACTTGGGCAGCCGGGAAGGTGGAGATTCGATCTAAGCCGTTCATAGTTCACGAGTTCACAGTTCCCGTTCCGAGTTCACGTTCTCGAGTTCAGCGGTTCGCGAGTTCCCCCGACAAGGACTCCGGCGGCAACGTGGATAGCCCGTGTCGGGCGAACCTCGAACCTCGAACCTCGAACCTCGAACCTCGAACGTGAACCCGGAACCGGAACGGTGAACTCGATGAACTGGTGAACATTTGCTGCGTTTACACCGATAATGTCGCCATGCCTCCACGACCAACTTGGAAGGGTTACCTCAAGGTCAGCCTGGTCACGATTCCGATCAAGGTCTTCCCAGCCACCGAATCGGCCGCGGCGATCTCGTTCAACCAGCTCCACGAAGAGTGCAAGACTCGGATTCAGCAGAAGCGTTGGTGCCCGCATTGCGAACGCGAGGTTCCCAACTCCGAAATCGTGAAGGGCTACGAACACGAGAAGGGGAAGTACGTCGTCGTGACGGAGGAGGACCTGCAGAAGGTGCGGGTCGAGTCGACGCGGGTCATCGACCTCGCGCAATTCACTGACGACACGGCGATCGATCCCATCTACGTCGATCGCGCCTACTACCTCGCGCCGGACGGCCCGATGGCCGCGTCTGCGTTTGCCGTGATGCGAGACGGGATGGCAGGAAAGGCGGGCATCGGCAAGGTCGCTTTGTACGGCCGTGAGTACCTGGTCGCGATTCGCCCGCAGAAGAAAGGGCTCGTGATGTACACGCTGCATCACGATGCCGAGATCCGCAGCATCGACACCATCGAGGAACTGGGTTCGCTCCCGGCCAAAGTGAAGCCTGAAGAGATGAAGCTCGCGAAACAGGTGATCTCCACGTTCGACAGCGAGCTGAATCTGAAGGACTACTCCGACGACTACAAGGAAGGTCTTCGCAAGATCATCGAGGCCAAGGTCGCGGGCGAGGAGATCGTTGCGCCGGAGGAGCAAGAGCCGCCGAAGGTCGTCGATCTGATGGAAGCGCTGCGCCGGTCGCTCGACTCAGTCAGCAAAGACAAGAAGAAGGCCGCCAAAGTCGAAGTGGCCAAGCCGGTCGTCAAGGCCAAAGCGACCAACGGAGCCAAGAAGAGGAAGGCTGGGTGAAGTTCAGAGTTCAGGGTTCAGAAGTTCAGGTTCCGAGTTCAGGTTCTGAGTTCACGGTTCTGAGTTCACGGTTCATCGTTCGAAAGGCGAGCGCGTCGGGCGGCCCGCTGTTGTTTGATGCGTTCGACGTTTCTCTTGGCCTCCGGGGATTGCAGATAGGCTATCAGGCCCCCGATGCCGTTCAGGACACCTTGAATCCGCTTCTCGTGCTCCTCGCGCACTGAGTCGCTAATCAGGCGTCGATCCATGGCGTCGACGAGATGATTCTGGCACTCGACGAGCGACGCTCTTGCCATCTTCAAATACCTCGCGTGATCGCCGGGCTCGAAGCGGCCGTACCCTTCACTGATTTGGCTGACGGCCGACGCGGCCGCCTCTCGCAATTGCTCGCGGAGGCGCTCGGCGCGGTCGAATGGTGGGGTTTCGACGAGATCGTAGAGCGACTGCTTCACCTCTCGCGCAGCATCCCACACCCGCAGTGCTCGATAGTTCTTCGCTCCGTTGTTCGACATGCGCGTCAGAAGTGCACGCGACATGCCGTCGGCATTCATTGGGGGTTTTGTTGTTCGGTCCGAAAAGATCGCAGAATCTGCCACGAATCAGCCGGTTGAAGAACGCAGAATCTTGAACTTCAGAACCGGAACTCGGAACTCGGAACCGGAACTCATGAACTTCTGAACTGTGAACGACTGTTCTCAGGTTCCGATCCGTTTCCGCTCCGCGAGGATTAAGTTGTATTCCGCCGTCCTCTTCCATACCCGGTTCGACATTTCAGTGAGTTGAACGGCTTTCAAGCCGTAGTACAGAAACCACGCGCCCAGCGCCGTGATGAGGACGTATCGCAACGCCATCACCCCTGATTCGCCGAGCGCCGGTGTGAGCGAACCGAACAGCATGAACAGCCCCACGCCGGCGAAGGCGAGCAGCGGGCTGGTCACCGTGCGGATGCCCCACGAGGCGACGCGCGACTGCTTTTCCATCAGCGTCGCGATCGTCTGCAGCCGATCGATGTTCGCCTTCACCGCACTGATGTCCTTGCCGAGCAGCACGTCTCGCAGCGACACCTGCGCGCGGCAGGCAGTGGCGACGCGGCGCTCGCCGCGCCACCACGACGGACCGCGGACGGTCGCGCGGTAGTCACGATACGTGCCGTGGACCATCGCCAGCAGGCGATCGCGGGAGGCGGGCGTGCACTCGCCCCACGTCGACACTGAGTCGATTTCGATCTGTCGTGACCTGGGGATGAAGACGAGCTCGTGGAGGTCGCCGGAAGACCGGTCCTGGACGTAGGCCGCGGCATGCGGTGCGACGTTTTCGTGCAGCATCGCCTCGTGGTCGAGGCAGGGGAGCACCGGCACCGTGGGCGGCGCATCGAGCGTCAAACGATAGAGCTTCACAGACAGAATCGGGCCGAACTGTCGAAGAACGTCGAGGGCCCGCTGCACCTCGGCCGCGTCCGCTGTCACCGCAGCCAGCTCCACAGGCCGGGGCCGCCCAGCAACGGGTCGCGCAGCCATGTCGGCGGCGTCAGCCACACGAACGCGAGGATCGCGATTACCCACACGTCGTACGGAATGGTGGTGCGCTCGTCCCGCCAGAAGAACGCGCGCCAGAAGATCCGCGCGATCACGTTCGAACCGGTCGGGATCGCTTTGTTGTTCAGCACGAGATATGTGTAGTGGATGCGATTCTCCACCGTGACAATCGACAGGATGAGAATCACCCAGAGCACGGCCGCCATGGGGTAGTGGAACGGTGGGACGGGCGAGGGGAACGATCCGATCCAGATCAGCACGATCCGCTCGGGCCGTTCCATGAAGCCGACTTTGCACTTCTCGATCAGCGATTCGGCGCGCGCGCGCGCGTAGCTCGTCATGATCGAGAACGTCAGCGCCAGCGCTGCAATCATCACGTAGTCGGTGCGGCGAAGGGTGGCATAGAGATAGATGAGGCCGAGGAAGAGCGCGATGTCCGAGAAGCGATCCAGCGTCGAGTCCCAGAACGCGCCGAACTGCGACACCTTGCCGGTGATGTGCGCGACCTTGCCGTCGATGAAGTCGAAGATGTTGGCGACGATCATGATCACGCCGGCGAGGATGAAGTGGCCCTCGCCGAGCGCGATGGCGGCGCCGACGTTGATCAGCACGCCGATGAGCGTCAGGATGTTCGGGTGGATGCCGAGAGCGACGCTGGCGCCGATGATGGCGCGCAGCGGGAACATGCACACAGTCCCGATGAAGCCGGTAAAGGTCATCGGTACCTAGGTGTGTGTGACCATTGAATAAAATGTTGGGTTGCCGTCACAGATGAACCCGCAATAGTAGCTGATGCCCGTTCACGACCTCAAGGATCAGATTGCGCGACTGCCCGAGCAGCCCGGCGTGTATCTCTGGGTCGACACCGCCGGCGGCGCGATTTACGTCGGGAAGGCACGATCGCTGCGCGACCGGGTGCGCAGCTACCTTGGCGCCTACGGCACGAGCCCCCGCCACGATGCGCTGCTCGAGGAGATCGCCGGCGTCGAGGTCATCGTCACCGACTCGGTGATGGAGGCGCTGGCGCTCGAGAACAACCTGATCAAGGAGCGCTCGCCCAAGTACAACATCCTGCTGCGCGACGACAAGAACTATCCGTTCCTGCGGCTGACGACGAGCGAGGCGTTTCCGCGCGTGCTGGTGGCGCGGTCGGTGGAGAAGAACGGCGACTTCTATGCCGGTCCGTTCTTGCCCGCCAAGCTCGGACGCCGGACGATGGCGCTCGCGCATCGGTTGTTCGGTATCAGATCGTGCAACGAGGTGATCACTGGTCTGCGCGCGCGGCCCTGTCTCGAATACGACATCAAGCGCTGCATCGCCCCGTGCGTCGCCGAGATCTGCACCGAGGAGCAGTACGGCGTCGCGGTCGCGAACACCAGACTGCTGCTCGAAGGACGCAACGACGATCTGATCGAGACGCTGCGCGATCGGATGAACGCCGCCGCCGAGGCCGAACGTTTCGAAGAAGCGGGCCAAGTCCGCGACGCGCTGCGCACGGTGCAGACGCTCCGCGATCGACAGCAGAAGGTGGCAACGACGGGATTGGGCGACCGCGACGTGATCGGCTTGAAGCTCGGACCGAGCGGCGGCGCGATCGAAGTCTTCCAGGTTCGCGGTGGCCGTGTGGTCGAGCGCGTGCACCTCGCGATCGATCCCGGGGCGATCGCCAGCGGCGACGCCGACGTGCTGCAGGCCGCGATCGCGCAGTTCTACGAGGGGCGCCAGGTCCCGCCCGAGATCAACCTGCCGGTCGAGATCGAAGAGACCGAGGCAGTGGAGCAGTGGTTGTCGGCCCGTGCCGGCCGTCGTGTGCGGCTGCTGGTGCCACAACGCGGCGACAAGCGTGCCCTCGTGGAACTGGCCACGCGCAACGCGGAGCTGTCGTATCGGACGCGATTCAACGAGGGCACAACCGCCCACTTCGAAGCGCTCGAGACACTGCGTGCCGTGCTGAAGCTGAACGCACTGCCGCGACGCATCGATTGCTTCGACATCTCCACGATTCAGGGCAGTGAGACCGTTGCCTCGATGGTCGTGTGCGAAGACGGTCGGATGAAACGCAACGAGTACCGCAAGTTCCGCATCAGAGGGCTGCGTATCAGCGGGCTGCCGATCGAAGGGGGCAGCCCTGAAAGCCGGTTCGGATCGGACGACTTCGCGGCCATGCGCGAAGTGGTGCATCGCCGGTATCGTGCGGTGCTGGAGCGTGGCGGACCGTTTCCGGATCTCATCGTGATCGACGGTGGCAGAGGACAGCTCTCGGCCGCCTACGAGGCGCTGGAGCAGATCGGGCTTGCCAATCTGGTGGCGATCGGTCTGGCGAAGAAAGAAGAGCTGCTCTTCACGCGCGATCGGCCCGATCCAATCGTGTTGAGCGAGCACGATCCGGCGCTGCTGTTGCTGCAGCGCATCCGCGACGAGGCCCATCGCTTCGCCGTGACGTTCCATCGCAAAGCGCGGTCGATGCGCGATCTGCGATCGGAGCTCGATGCGATTCCCGGAATCGGCGCGAGGCGACGCCGCGCACTCCTCACGCGATTCGGGAGCGTCGCGGGAGTACGCCGGGCCACTCGCGAGGACCTCGCGTCAGTGGTCGGCGCGAAGGCGGCCACTGCGGTGATCGACTACTTCGCTCGATCGGGGTAATCGGAGAAGACGGAGGAAACGGGGAGATATTACACGGAGGGAACGGGGGGAACGGAGAACATCAAAATTGGATCTCCGTTTCCCCCGTGAACCCCTGTGTGAGTCTTCCCAGTTCCCTCCGTATCAATTAGGCGTCGACCGTGGAGCGGTGACATCCCGCACTCTCTCCTTCGTCCTCTTGTCGACAGCCCACACATGACCGCAGTGGTCGCACCGGTAATAGTCGACATCGGAGTCCTTGCTGCTGTCGGCGAGATAACGACCAAGGTTATCGGGGCACAAAGGGCAGGACGGCTCTGGCATCCTGGAAGAGGGTCCCGAACCGGCCGGAAAAATACTCCTGGTTCCGACTGGCGCCTGCACCCCTCGCAGGTGCCCGGGAGAAGGCGTTTTTCTCGGGACAATCGAGCGATCACCCGATTCCAGCCGGACGTCATCGTTTGCACAATCCCCATCCGTGACGCCTCAACTGTGTCCGAACTGCGCGTATCCAGGGCGACTCCTGGCGAACGCGAGCGAAGGCGCCTCGCTCACCTCCTATCGATGCGATCGCTGCAGCTGTGTCTGGTGCCAGGACGAGCGCGATTCGAACTCGCCGCCGCGCGACATCCTGCGACCGGTTGCTGATCGCCGTCACCGAGTCAGGAAGTCCGTCTAGTCTCCCGAGTTCCGCCCCACACCTGGCGCGGGTCACGCCGCGGCCCGCGCCTGGTTCTCCTGATTCCTTCTGGCGCTGTGGTACGCTGACGCTGCGTGCGGCGTCTCGATTTCACCGCGATCCTCGTCCAATTCGTCCTCCTCGTGATCTCGTTGACCGTTCACGAGGCGGCGCACGCCTGGTCCGCCAATCGACTCGGCGATCCGACCGCGCGGCTCCTGGGCCGCCTGTCGCTCAATCCCGCTGTGCATGTCGATCCGATCGGCACGCTGTTGCTGCCGCTCGTCGGGATGATGAGCACCGGGTCGTTCATCGGCTGGGCCAAGCCTGTACCCGTGAACCTCGCCAACCTGCGCGGCAACTGGAAACAGAAGCACATGTTAATCGCCGCGGCCGGACCGGCGAGCAATCTGCTGCTGGCCATCATCGGCGCTGTCGCCCTGCAGGTCGTGACTGGCGGGTCGCCGTTCGAGACCAGCGCGTACGGTGTGCGGGTCCTGTTCTTCTTCGTCAACCTGAACGTGCTGCTCGCGGTGTTCAACCTCGTCCCGATCCCGCCGCTCGATGGAGGCAACGTGCTCGCGGCGCTCCTCCCGCGCCATCTCGCCGAGCCGTTCGAGCAGCTGCGACCCTGGGGCTTCCTGATCGTGATCGGACTCGCGGCGTCGGGCATTCTGTGGATGTTCATCGAGCCGATTCAAACCGCGATCCTCTCCGTTCTTCTCTGATGGCAAAACCTCGCGTCGTGTCAGGAATGCGCCCGACCGGCCGGCTGCATATCGGCCACCTGGTCGGGGCGCTGAGGAATTGGGCCGCGCTCCAGGATGAGTACGACTGCATGTACTTCGTCGCCGACTGGCATGCGCTCACCAGCGACTACGCGAACACCGAGCCGCTGGTCGGCAACGCGCTCGACAACGTGACCGACTGGATCGCGGCGGGCGTCGATCCCGAGCGCAGCACGATCTTCATCCAGTCACTGGTGCCCGAGCACGCGGAGCTCGCACTGCTGCTGTCGATGGTCGTGCCAGTGTCGTGGCTCGAGCGGGTGCCAACGTACAAGGAGCAGCGCGAGCAGATCACCGACAAGGATCTGTCGAACGTCGGCTTCTTGAATTATCCGCTGCTGCAGACCGCCGACATCGCCATCTACGACGGACGCTTCGTGCCGGTTGGTGACGATCAGGTCGCGCATCTCGAGCTGTCTCGAGAGGCGGTGCGGCGTTTCAATCAGTTCTATGGCGAGGTGCTCGTCGAACCGCACCCGAAGCTGACTTCGGTGTCGAGGCTGGTTGGACTCGACAATCGCAAGATGAGCAAAAGCTACGGCAACACCATCGACCTCAACGACAGTGCCGAGGCGGTGACGCAGAAGGTGCGTCAGATGTACACGGATCCCAAGCGGATTCGCGCCGATATTCCTGGCACCGTCGAGGGTAACCCGGTCTTCATGTACCATGACGCATTCAACGCCGACACGGCGGAGGTCGACGACCTCAAGGCCCGCTATCGCGCCGGCAAAGTGGGCGACGTCGAGGTGAAGACGAAGCTGGCGAAGGCCATCAACGCCGTGCTCGAGCCGATGCGCGAACGGCGCCAGGCGCTGCTGGTGCGACCACGCGACGTGCGCGACATCGCCGTGGAAGGCTCGCGCAAGGCGCGCACGATCGCGCGGGCGACGATGGAACGCGTCAGAGACGCGGTCAAGTTGCGGTACTAGGGACGTGGCCGAACATATCGAATTCGAATCCTCTCCAGACGCCTATCAGGTCAAGCTCGACACCTTCGAGGGGCCGCTCGATCTGCTCCTTCACCTCATTCGCACCAACGAGGTGAACGTCTACGACATCCCGATCTCGCTGATCACCGAGCAGTATCTGAGCTACATCACGCTGATGCAGGACCTCGACCTCGATGTCGCGGGGGAGTTCCTGGTGATGGCGTCGACGCTCATTCACATCAAGTCGAAGATGCTCCTGCCGCGGCCGGAGACCGATCTCTCCGAGGGCGGCCCTGAAGAAGATCCGCGCGAGGCGCTCGTTCGTCGCTTGCTCGAACATCAGAAATACAAGGCCGCGGCCGGTCTGCTGCACGATCGGGAAACGCTGCGCAGCGCGCAGGTCATCCGTCCGGATGCGCGCCTGGCCGATGTCGTCGGCGACGAGTACGAGCCGGAGCTCGAGGTCGATCTGTTCACGCTGCTGGCGGCCTTCAAGGGTGTGCTCGAGCGCGCCACGCGTCGCCCGCGGATGGTGCTCCCGCCCGAGCAGATGTCGATCGAGGATCGCATGCACCAGCTGCTGGGGCGGCTGTCGGAGACCGAGGCGTGCGGCTTCGAGGATCTGTTCAGCGACGGCGACGGATCGCGAGCGTTCATGATCGTCACGTTTCTGGCGATGCTCGAGATGATTCGCCTGAAGCTGATTCGCGTGTTCCAGTCGGGATCGGCCGGCCCGATTCGTGTGTACAAACGTGCGCGCCCGGCGGATGCGCCACATCCGATCGACGATCCGCAGAACGCGTGAGCGTCGGAGCAATCGATGACCAACGAGACCTTGAACGAAAGCGCCGAAGCAGGGGTTGACACCGCAACGACAGCGACGGCCGAAGTGAAGGCCGTGGTCGAAGCGTTGATCTTCGCCTCGCCCGAGCCGATCACGCCGAAGATGCTCTACAAGCTGCTCTCGGATGAACCCAAGGAAGACGTGCTCGCCGCGGTCAACGCGCTGAAGGCGGACTACGAGAATCGCCCCGGGCTGCAGATAGTCGAAGTGGCAGGCGGGTATCAAATCGTCACGCGGCCAGAACTGTACGAGTGGGTGCGGCGCCTCTTCCACGAGCGCTCGACGCAGAAGCTGACGGCGCAGGGGCTCGAGACGCTCGCCGTGATCGCCTACAAGCAGCCGATTACGGCGCTCGAGATCACCGAGATCCGCGGCGTCAACACGACGGGCGTGCTCTCGACGCTGCTCGAGCGGCACCTGATCAAGATCGTCGGCCGCAAGAACGTCGTCGGTCGCCCGTTCCTTTACTCGACCACGAAAGAGTTCCTGATCCGCTTCGGACTGAAGGACCTGAACGATCTCCCCAAGATCGAGGACATGGCCGAGGCGCTGGGGTTCGAACCTCCCGCTGGACTGGTCGAGCAGACCCCCAGGGAAGATGTGTTGCCGCTCACGGAGGAAGACTTCGAAAGTGGAAAAGTGGAAAAAGTGGAAGAAGTGGAAGAAGTGGAAGAAGTGGAATAAGTCACTTTTCCACTTTTCCACTTTTCAACTTTTCCACTTCCGCCGGTGTCAGTTCCCGCCACTGTCCGACTCTGAGGCTGCTATCTGCGAGTGGCCCGATGCGTATCCGACGAAGAGTCTGTACGGGGTGTCCGACCGCTTCGCACATGCGGCGCACTTGACGATTGCGCCCTTCGCGGATGGTGATCCGCAGCAGACCGTTGCCGTCGCGACGGCGCTCCTCGACGAGGACGACCTTCGCCGGCAGCGTCCGATGACCATCGAGAGGAATGCCGCGGCGCAGGCGATCGATCGCCTCGCGATCGGGCGTGCCCGCGACACGCGCTTCGTACGTGCGCTCGACGCCGTGGCGTGGATGCGTCAGCTTCGCCGCCAGATCGCCGTCGTTCGTGAGCAGCAAGAGTCCTTCGCTGTCGTAGTCCAACCGCCCAACGGGGTACACGTACTCGCGAACGCCGCTCACCAGGTCGATGACCGTCGCTCGCCGCTGCGGATCCGATCGCGTCGTCACATAACCCTTCGGTTTGTTGAGCAGGATGTACCGCGACCGCTGTGCCGACTTCACGCGCCGGCCGTCAACGCGGATGTCGTCCACTGAGGGATCCGCCTTCACGCCCATCTCGCGGATCGTTTCGCCGTTCACGGAGACGCGGCCTTCGGCGATCAGCTTCTCAGCGGCGCGGCGAGAGGCGATGCCGGCTTGGGACAAAATCTTCTGAAGTCGCTGCATTGGAGACTGATGATTGCAGAATGCGGATTCAATGCCTCAATTCAGAATGAGGAGTGCTGAATACCGTTGAATGCTGAATGCTGAATAACGAAGTCACTATCGCCGGTCTCTCTGCTTCGCCGTCAATACGGATGCAGTGAAAATGCGAAGCAGTTGCTCGGCTTCGTCGGCCATGGCGGCGATCGTCGCGCGTGCGCAGAATCCGGCGTCGGCGCACATGATCAGCCACATCTGTGATCGTCCGCTTCTTCGCAGCACGTACCCATGTTCGCGATGAATTCGGCGCGAGACCGCGTCCGGCGCGCAGCGCGGTAGTTTGCGGCCACCGATGTCGCCGCGTCTGTCAGCTGACCTCGAATCCTTCGCGATTCGACGGTGTCCGGAAGCGTCTTACTGAAGTTGACGACCCTCACTCCAAACGTATAGGTCCGAGTTTTGAGGGCTGCTGATTTCATGCCCCGTCGAGTCGCATGATCCATGCCCTCGAAAGAACCCCGACGATCATTCAGCCTTCCGCCAATCCGCACTTAAAAGTATTCAACAATCTGCACTCCGCACTCCGTCAATGAATTGCACAATTCGCAATCTGCAATCTGCATTTCACCGACTCAGCACGTCTGCCCAGAACGAAATCAACTTCCACTTGTCTGAAGCGGTCGCGGTCTTATTGACCTCCGCATGGGTGATCAGGTTGCTGAGCAGCAGGTGAACCGGAGTGTTCTTGCTCTTCAAGTAGTCATTCAGCAGCGCCGACTCGGCGGCCGGAATGACGGTGTCCTCGTCGCCGTGAAGCAGGAAGATCGGTGCCGTGGGCGCGTCGAGCGCGCGCTGCGGAGAAAGCGCCGGGTCGCTTGCGCCGAGTTGATCGAGGTAGGGCACGAGGGCAGGTCCGAGTTTCTTCACCGCGCGATCGTTGACGTAGTTCATGAACGTGCGCGAGGGTTCCGGCATCTCGTTCGCCATCGCTCGTGCCTTGGCGAACGTCGCGTTGGCCTGATCCATGTTGACCAGCGTGAGCTGCGACGCGAGCAGGAACGTGCGAATGCCATCGCGCAGTCCCGCGACCTGATCGGCAGGCACCACACCGCTGTCGGCGAGCCCATAGAGAATCACCGCCACACCGTAGTCGTGCGGTGGATGGACGGCCAGCCCCGCGACGTGTGGCGCCTCTCCGGTCGCGAGGTACTTCATCACCCGCGGCAGATCGCCGTGGCCACCGAACGAGAGCACGAAAGCCACCTTGTCTCGAATCGACGGCCGCCCCGCTGCAGAGATCGACAAGCCGCCGGCGAAGCTGATGCCGACGATGCCGACGCGGCCGTCGGGAGCAAGATTGCTCTGACGCGACATCCAGCCGACCACGTCTTCGATCACATCGGTGGCCCGCGGTGTGATCTTGTACGCCTGCAGATCGGGCAGCGCCATCGTCATCACGATGAAGCCGGTGGCAGCGAGATCGTTCGCCAGGGCAGTCAATCGCGGTTCTTCGATCCCCATTGAGTGGATGCCGGGGACGAGCAGAATGGATCGCCTGACGTCGCCGTCGATCGTGTAGAAGCGCACCTTGACATAGCCGTAGCGGGTGTTCACGTCCTGCGGCGGGTTGACCGTGACGTGATAGGCGTGCTCGGTCGCAAACGTATGAATGCGTCCCGGCAGATTCGCTGCGCGGACGACGAGCGAGGTTGCCCTCGCGTACGGCGCGGCGATGTAGATCCCAATCAGGATGACCGCGAGCAGGGCGATGGCGAGAGTGAGCAGGCGTCGACGCATCGGCCCGAGATCTTACCGCGTGGTACACTCGTTCGGATCAGATGGGCGTGAAGCGAATCCTGATAGCGATCGATGGGCCCTCGGGAGCCGGCAAGGGCACGATCTCCCGAACGATTTCCGCACGTCTCGGATACCGGCACGTGGATACCGGCGCGATGTACCGCGCCGTGGCCTGGAAAGCCCTGCACGATCGCGTCCCAGTCGACGACGAGCCGGCCGTTGCCGCGCTCGCCGAGCGGTCGACGATTCAGGTCGAGGGCGGCGTCGTCTCGATCGACGGACACGACGTGACGACGGCAATCCGCACACCGGAGATCGACAAAGGCGCGGCGGCGGTCGCGCGACTGCCGCGCGTACGCGCGGTGCTCGTCGCACGTCAGCGCGCGCTCGGCGGTGAGGGCGGCGTGGTGATGGAAGGTCGTGACATCGGCACCGTCGTGTTTCCGAACGCCGAGGTGAAGATCTATCTGGACGCATCGGCCGAGGAGCGTGCGCGCCGCCGCGCCAACGATCCGGCGCACACGAGCAGTCAGTCGGGCCAGGCGGCCGTGGCTGCCGCGATTCAGGCGCGCGATACGTCAGACACGACGCGCGCGGCATCGCCACTGATGCTCGCGCCGGATGCGGTACACATCGACACGACATCGATGCCAATCGACGACGTCGTGGAGCGTGTGTTGGAGTTGGTGAAGGCGAAGATCTGATTTCGCCGGCGGGTCTCAAGACCCGCCTCTACGTCGTCTTCTTCTTCGCCTTCATCGATTCCGCCACGACCTGTCCGAACGGCTTTCCGCTCGAGACGATCTCGATGACTCGAGCGACGCGCTTCGCTCGCGTCTCCGGACGCTTGGCGCCGTGGATCGAGTAGAGAAACATCTTGCGCTGGCTCTCGGTGTAGGTAGGCCAGTTCTTCTTCGCGCTCGGATTGGCGTCGATCGCTTTGCGCAATTCAGGAGGCAGCGTGAGCGTCTCGGACGGCGCGTGCCCCTTCCATGTGCCGCTCTTCTTCGCAAGTGTGACCAGGGCCAGGCCGGCCGCGGTCATGAGCCCCGCTTCGACGAGGCGCTCTACGCGTTTTCGATTGAGCGCCGACCAGAGGCTCTTCACCTTCCGCGGCGTGAACACCTGCCGGTAAAACGAGTCATCGATCGGATGGATGAGACTGTCGATCCATCCGAAGCAGAGCGCTTCTTCTACCGCGTCGTTGTAGGTGAGGCTCGGAATTCTCGTGTGCTTCTTCGCGTAGACCAACCAGACGCCAGTAGACGTGGCGTGGTTCTTTTTCAACCATTGACGCCACGCCTGCCTCGACTTGGGCTGAAATTGCTTCAGATCCGGCAACTAGCGATCTTCCCAATCGTCTGAGGACGCCGGATCCAATTCCCACCGATTGCGATCCCGCTTTGAAATCTTCGCCTCGCCTTTGAGCTCCTCGTTGTCCTGATACTCGACGCCAATCGCATGACCGATGTCGTCGACGATGTCTTGATCGGGAGTGGGATTGTCGCCACCCGGTGCTTCATCGCCGACGGCGTACGCCGATTCCCAATCGGCATCGACGTCGCCGCCGGTCATCGCCGGGCTCGTTTCGGTGTGCTCTGCGAGGCGTTCTTTCATCTCTCGCCTGCCGCTCCGCACGGCGGACGCCGAGCGATCGAGATCGAGCGAGGATGGCGGCGTCGGGACCACATCGTCATCGATGATGGTGCGGCGTTCGCGATTGAGGCTCGGTGCCGTACGGGCCACGGGTCGATTCGCCTTCGAGTGCGCGGGTGGTGCCGAACGCGCCGGCGCTTTGCGCGCGGTCGCCTTCGCTTTGGCCTTGACCGCGACCTTCGGGCGCCGTGCAACGGTCTTCCGCGCCGACGCTTTCACGGCTTTGCGCGGCGCCGCCTTGGCCGACCGACGGACGCTGGCGCGAGCGGTCTTCTTTGCGGTGCGCTTCCGGCTGGCGGCTTTTCGTGCAGCCGACCGCCCCCGGCCGGCACCGCGGCGAGAAGCAGCCGCCTTTCGTCGTGTGGCTCGTGCCGCCTTGCGTTTGGCCATCGCAGTCTCCCTTGCTTTAACGGTGTAACGGGTCCCGAACCCACTCGAGCTACCTTGACAGTGTCCGATAAGTTACCTAAAATCTAATGCTTATCGGCGAAAGAGGATGCCCGGCAGGGGAGTGGTCACGGGGGCTCCCGTCACGCCCCGTGCACGCCTGGTAAGGCCCTGCACTCATTTCAATCGCCGTTATAACGCGGGGGGCCGATCCCCGCAACCCTTCGATTACACTCAGGTCGCCCTTGAGCATAGTCGAAAGGCACGCCAACGACTGCGCTCAGGATAGACCTGATCCCATTCGAAGGATTCGCAAGAAAACGGCACACATTGAGAACGAGGAGGACGCACACGTAATGGCGAACGCAGACAACGGGTTGGTGTCGCCCGATCAGACGGGCGGACAGCCCGGGGCACCAGGACGCACCCGATCGGGGAAGCCCTCTGGTCCCGCCTTCAAGCCGATGCACCACGAGGACATGGATCCGAAGGAATTCGAATCCATGCTCAATGCTTACGACGACAGCTTCCGCAATATGGCCGAAGGCGAAGTCGTCAAAGGCACGGTTCTGAAGGTCACCGAGTCCGCGGTCGTAGTCGATGTCGGCTACAAGTCGGAAGGTCTCATCCCGATTCACGAGTTCCTCGACGAAAACGGTGAAGTCACCGTGCAGTCGGGCGATACGGTCGACGTGCTGCTCGAGCGCACCGAAGATCGCGACGGCTACATCGTGCTCTCGCGCGAGAAGGCCGAGAAGATGAAGATCTGGGACGAGGTCGAGAAGGCCTACGCCGACAAGAAGGTCGTCATCGGTCGCGTCATCGAGCGCATCAAGGGCGGCCTTGCGGTCGACATCGGCGTGCGCGCGTTCCTGCCGGGTTCGCAGATCGACGTGCGGCCGGTCCGCAATCTCGATGCGCTGAAGGGGCAGGAGCTCCGGATGCGCGTCATCAAGGTCAACAAGAAGCGCGGCAACATCGTGCTCTCGCGGAAAGCGCTGCTCGAGGAAGAGAACGCCGAAAAGAAGAAGACGACGCTCGAGACGCTCGCCGAAGGCAAAGTGCTGCGTGGCACGGTGAAGAACATCACCGACTACGGCGCGTTCATCGATCTCGGCGGCATCGACGGCCTGTTGCACATCACCGACATGTCGTGGGGACGCGTCGGCCATCCGTCGGAGCTCTTCAAGGTCAACGACGAGGTCGACGTCACGGTGCTGAAGTACGACGCCGCGACCGAACGCGTCTCGCTCGGCCACAAGCAGCTCGTGCAGGATCCGTGGGCGACGGTGCAGGATCGCTATCCGGTCGGCGCGCGCATGAGCGGCAAGGTCGTGAGCCTCACCGACTACGGCGCGTTCGTCGAGCTCGAGCCGGGCGTCGAAGGGCTCATCCACGTCAGCGAGATGTCGTGGAGCAAGCGGGTCAAGCATCCGTCGAAAATCCTCAACGTCGGCGACTCGGTTGAAGCGATGGTGCTCGGCGTCGATCCCGCCGCCCGGCGCATTTCGCTCGGCCTCAAGCAGGTCGAGAGCAACCCTTGGCACGAGCTGACCGAGAAGTACCCGGTCGGCACGCGCATCAAGGGCAAGGTGCGCAACCTCACCGAGTTCGGCGCCTTCGTCGAGGTCGAAGAGGACATCGACGGTTTGATCCACATCTCCGACATGTCGTGGAGCAAGCGGATCAAGCATCCGTCCGAAGTGCTCAAGAAGGGCGACGTGGTCGAGGCGATGGTGCTCAGCATCGACGCCGAGAACCAGCGTCTGTCGCTGGGGCTCAAGCAGCTGGCGACCGATATCTGGGACGACTTCTTCTCGCGTCACAACGTCGGCGACACGATCGAAGGCAAGATCACGCGGATGACCAACTTCGGCGCGTTCGTCGAGTTGGACGAGGGCATCGAAGGTCTCATCCACGTCTCGGAGTTCGACGACTCGCACGGCGGCGAGAAGATCGAGCTCACGGTTGGCAAGAACTACCAGATGAAGATCATCAAGCTGAGTCCGCAGGAGCGGAAGATCGGGCTCAGCATCCGGGCATTGAAGAACGAAGACTACCGCGGCGACTGGGAAGCGTATTCGGGTGAGGGCACCGGCACGGCCACGCTCGGCGATCACTTTCGGAATCGGTAGGGCCTTTAGGACTCGGTAGGCAAGGAGCAGAGTTTGAACACTCCTGGCGGCAGCATGACCAAGGCGGAGCTCGTGGAGGAAGTGTCACGAGTCTCCGACCTCACCAAGAAACACTCCGAAGTCATCGTCGACACGGTCTTCAAGAGCATCATCGACGCGCTTCATCGCGGCGAGAAGATCGAGCTGCGCGGGTTCGGCAGTTTCCGCTTGCGCAAGCGCGAGCCGCGCAAGGGGCGCAACCCGAAGACCGGCGACAAGGTCGACGTGCCGCCGAAGAAGGTGCCGTACTTCAAGCCAGGCAAGGAGCTCAAGGAGCTGCTGAATCGGGAGGAAGAACCGAATCAGCAGCAGCCGCAATCGCAGTCGGCCACGACGCCGGGATCGGAAGACTCCACCGTCGTCCCGGCGTGAGTGGATCGTCTCTTCACTCCCTGGCGTCTCGACTACGTGACGTCCAAGAAGTCCGACGACGAGTGCGTGTTCTGTCGCGCGCTCGATGGTGAGCTGCCGGATCCACTGGTTCTCTTCGTCGGACGCACCGCTTACGTCATCGCCAATCGGTATCCCTACAACAATGGGCACGTCATGGTCGTGCCCAAGCGTCACGCGGCCTCGCTCGTCGAGCTGACGGTCGACGAGCTGCACGAGGTCGCGACACTCACGCAGCGATCCGAAGCCGTGCTGCGCGAGGTATACACGCCTGGGGGCATCAACGTCGGTCTGAACCTGGGAAAGCCCTCTGGCGGCGGCATCCACCATCACCTTCACGTGCATCTCGTACCACGCTGGGTCGGCGACGCCAACTTCATGAGCGTCATCGGCGACACACGCGTCATCGCCGAGGAGTTGACGACCACGGTGGAGCGGTTGAGACCGATCTACGAGAAGTTGGCCGGTGTATTGTGATGTTCAGAGTTCAGGAGTTCAGAGTTCCGGTTCCGAACCTTGAACAGCACCTTTTATGGACTTCACTCTTTCCCCGTCGCAACGAACCTGGCAGGCGAACGCACAACAGTTCGCACGCGAGTTGCCGGCCGGTGCTGATGCGGCGATCGTCATCGCGCGTTCGGCACGGGCGGGCCTCGTCGACCGGCGCATCGATCTGCTGTCGGCGGCTGTCGCCGTGGAAGCGGTGGCGTGGGAGTCGGCCGCTGCGGCGATCATGATCGCCATGCACGCCAGCGTCGTCTACGGGCTCGATGACGCGTCGCTGACGAGTGGAGAGATGGTAGGCGCGCTGGCGCTGTCATCCGAGGACGTGCCTTGGTCTAATGAAGGGACGTTGTCGGGGCGCGCGTCGTGGGTGACACCGTTGTCGAAGAAGGCGCTGGCGATCGTCGGCGTAAAAGGGTCGGAGGGACTCGAAGCAGCGGCGGTTCCGCTCGACAGTCCAGGAGTCGCGATGGAACCGCTCGCGTCGGCGGGACTCCGCGGTCTGGTCTGCGGCCATCTGCGATTCGATCACGCCACGTTCACCGCCGCTGGACCGACGACGCCGTTCATGGCGCGGGTGCGCGTGCTGCTGGCTGCAGCGGGCCTCGGAATGGGCCGGCGCGCGCTGCACGAAGCGCTGAGCGTCGCGCGAGGACATACCGGACGAGGCGCGGGAGGTGAGCAGACCGTGCAAGGGCTGCTCGCCGATGCGGCAACCGATCTCGATGCGGCGCGAATGCTGATGTGGAAAGCGGCCTCGTCATCCGCGCTCTCGCTCTCCGATGCGTCGATGGCCAAGCTCTCAGCGACGGAAGCCACGCAGCGTGCCGTCGCGCGCGCCACGCAAGTCGTTGGCGTCGAGTCGTTCCGCTCCGGGCACATCGTCGAGCAGCTGGCGCAGGATGTGCGCGCGCTCGAACTGTTCGCCGGCCGCACCGAAGCCCTTCGCGAAGCGGTCGCGGCCGACATCCTTCCTCGCGCGTGATCACCGGCGGGTTTGAAGACCCGCCTCTGCGATCCCGTGACGCACGCAACCCAAACGCAGAGGCGGTCTTCAGAGCCGCCGACGTCTTCCTCTTGACACACGCGAATTAGTACTAAATACTTAGTAGACAAATGCGGACACCTCATCCAACGCTCACGCCGCAAGAGCTCGCCATCATGAAAGTCGTGTGGCGTCTCGACAAGGCAACCGTGCGCGATGTGTATGAAGCACTGCGCGACGCGCGACCCGTGGCCTACACCACCGTGATGACGATGATGAAGATCCTCGAGGACAAGGGGTATCTGAAAAAGACCCTCGTCGATCGCGCGCACGTCTATCGCCCCGCGCAGCGGCGCCAGCAGGTCGTCGGCGCCATGCTTCGGGACTTCCTCGACCGCGTGTTCGATGGGGCGCCCGACGCACTGTTGCTGCACCTGGCGAAGGACAACAAGCTCACCGAGAAGCAGCGGCGGATGGTCGAGCAGCTCATCGAGGAGGCCGACAAGTGACGTTCACACATCTTGTCGCCAACGTGCTGGCGTTCAGCGCCCAGACCGCGTGCGTGATCGCGGTTGCGAGCATCATCGCGTCACTCGTCCGCATCGATGCGGCATCGGTGCGGTATCAGTATTGGCGCGCGATTCTTCTGCTGTGCGTGGCGCTGCCGTGGCTGCAGCCGCGCCAGGAACCGGGTCCCGTTCTCAAAGTCGTGTCGGCCTTCGCATTGCCGACCATGACACGGGTCGAACCCGTGGCGACGACTGTCCGGGTGACGCCCCCGGGCCTTCCATGGGCGGTCATTGCGTCCGCGATTGTTGTTGCTGGCATTGGATTGATGCTCGCGTGGGTTGCGATCGGACTGCTGCGTCTCAGACGATTCCGACGACAGGGCATCGTCGCAACCTCGAACCCGGAGCACGACGATTTGCAGTGGGCGCTCGGCACGCGCGCCGAGATCCGATACGTGCCCGACATCCAGCCGGTGACATGCGGGCTCCGGCGGCCCGTCGTGCTGCTTCCCGACAGTCTCGTGTCGCATCGGCCGGAGATCCAGCGTGTCGTGCTCGCCCACGAACTACTGCACGTGCAGCGCCGCGACTGGATCTGGATGATGGGCGAGGAAGTGCTGCGCGCCGTCATGTGGTTCCATCCCGGGATCTGGTGGCTGGTGTCTCGCGTACGTCTCGCGCGCGAGGAAGTGGTCGACGAACTGACCGTGCTCGCGACCGGTCAGCGTCGAGCCTACCTCGAGGCGTTGCTGGCGTTTTCCGATGCGTCGGCGTTGACGCCGAGTCCGGCGTTCGCGCGCCGGCCTCATCTCTTGCGCAGGATGATGCTGATCTCGAAGGAGGCAGTGATGTCGTCGAAGCGAATCGTGGTCTCGTGTGCGGTGCTCGCGATCTCGGTGATGGCCAGCAGCTGGTACGCCGTCGGCGCGTTTCCGATGATGCAATCGCAGACGCAAACGCCTGGTGCCGTGACTTCGGCGCAGCCGACTCGCATCGCGGGGCCTGGACCGCTCGAACAGAGCGCCAAGCCGATCACACCGGAGAATCCGATTCCGCGACGCACGTACTCGGTGATGCCGATGTATCCCGGGGGCGCGGATCAGGGCGTAGTGATGCTGACGCTGCGCGTCACCGTCAACGGGTTAGGTCGCGTCGCGGAGGTCCGGTCGATGTCAGGTGTCATCGGAGGGCGGGCTGCGCCAGGCGCCGAGCCGTCGGGCCGTGCAGCGAGAGCTCCCGGGGCGTTCAATGACGCGTTTGCGAAAGCGGCGACCGATGCCGTGCGGCAATGGATCTACGACCCGCCGGCCGATGCGCCGATCTCATTTGACGTGACGTTAGCGTTTGCACCAGGAAGCGAGACGCGTCTCGTCGCGCATGGAGGACCGGTCGGTGTTTCGACGGGTGGACGAAACGGATCTGGATTCGGAGTCGTCGGTGGAGTCGTCGGCAGAGTCGGAAGTGGAGTCGGAGGTGGAGTTGGAGGCGGAGTCGGCAGCGGCATTCCCGGTGGCGTTCCCGGCACTCTCGCTTCGCCGCCCCCGCCCCCGCCTCCGCCGCCACCACCGCCGGGCTGGGCTGAAGGCGCTATTCGCGTTGGGGGCCAGATACGCGTACCCACAAAGCTGAGGGACGTCGCGCCTGTCTACCCGCCGATCGCGCAGTCGGCTCGCGTGCAGGGCGTCGTGATTCTTGAAACGATCATCGGGGCCGATGGAAAGGTGCAGGACGCGCGTGTCCTGCGATCGATTCCGCTGCTCGACCAGGCGGCCCTCGACGCCGTCAAGCAGTGGGAGTTCACGCCGACGCTCCTGAACGGCTCACCGGTTCCGATCATCATGACGACGACTGTGCAGTTCACCTTGCAGTAACTCCGAAGTTCCCGAGTTCCGAAGTTCCGGAGTTCCGAAGTTCCGGAGTTCTCAGGTCGGAACATCGGTATTAGGATGGTGTCGAATGCTCGGGGGCCTTCGATGCCATCACTACTCGTGGGTGCTCTCGCCGTCGTCGTCTCGCTCGGGTGCGGCGCGGTCTCGACCGTTGCCGCCCAGAGCGCTCGCGATACGTCCCCGCCAGGGCCGCTCACGCTCACCGGCTCGTTCGGCACGACGAAGCCGGGGCCGATCGAACAACGCGCCAGGCCGGTCACCGACGACAATCCGATTCCTCGACGTACGGTCTTCGTCGCGCCGAGTTATCCGGACGCGGCGGCGGTGGTCGAGACGCGCCTGGTTGTTCCGCTTCGCGTGACAGTGGACGAGTCAGGCTACGTCGCCGAAGTGCGCCGCCTCGGCGCGCCAATGCTCGCGGCGTGGCGGCATCCGCTACTCACGGACGACACCATGTCGTCGGTCTTCGACGCGCTCGTGGCGGCGTCGACCGATGCGGTCCGCCAGTGGCGCTACGATGCGCCAAAGGACGGTCCGATCACATTCGACGTGAACATTGGCTTCGCGCCGGAGACCGAACCGCGAGTTGTGGTGCAGCCGCTCGTGACGGTCAACCCGCCATCGTCGTTTTCAGTCATCTCCGACAGCACCCCGAGCGAGCCCATTGATGCGCCGCCTGTGGACTGGGCCAAAGGTGTGCGTCCTCTCAGCAGTTACATCGGCAAGGGTGCCATCCCGCCAAAGAAGACGAAGCACGTCGCGCCGGTATATCCGCAGGAGGCGAGGGACGCGCAGGTTCAGGGCGCAGTGGCGATTCAAGCACGCGTCGAGCCTGACGGGCGCGTGTCACACGCCCGCGTGCTGCAATCGATAGCGCCGCTCGATCAGGCGGCGCTCGATGCCGTGCTGCAGTGGGAGTTCGAACCGCTCATCGTCGACGGTGAAAGCGTGACCTATCTGCTGACCACCACAGTCGTCTTCAACTAGCTACATCTTGTAAACGATTGCCATCAGCAGCGCGACGTCGTTTTTCTGTACGGTCGGCAGCGGTGGTAGGTTCTTGAAGGTGTCGAGCAGCTCGATCTTCAGCTGCGTCCGCGTCGACATCGCGGCTGCCACTCCCACACCAAACGTATAGAGGGCGTCGTCGAAGTTCTTCGTCTTCCACAGCGCGGCGATCGACTGCGTCACCGTGGTCGTCTTGGTCACGGTTTGACTGAGCTTCTCGCCGAGCGTGAGCGCACCGGACGATGACACGTCGAGGCCGGGGTTCTTCTCCCATACGCCGCCGGCGCTGCCATCGACGGACAGCTTGGTGGCCATTGTGTCGAACAGCTTGTAACCGACACCCGCAGTTGGCGCGAGCAGGTAGTCGATCTGCTTGAACTCGTCTTTCAGGAACGCGTTCTGCCCGAAGACGTAGGTGCGCGGCGTGAGGCTGTATTCGTCACGAACGTTGACGCCGACGCGATTCGCGGACACCACGTCCTCGGTCTTGCCTCGCAGGAAGAGGGCGTCCGACTTCACGACGTTCTTCGTCTGCGGGTTGTAGACGAGATCGTATGCGGCGTTCACGGTTGATGTGTCGGTGTTGCCGCTGGTGAGCGCGAGGCCGGCGCTCATCTGCACCGTCCAGATCTTCGGTTCGGCCGGTGCTTGCGCGAACGACGACGTCGCTCTCGCGAGCAGCGCGAGTATGGTGAAGGCGAGAGAACGAGTACGCACGTGCTCAGCGTTGCGCTGCGGCGCTCAATTGATCGTCGTGCACGCCGGCGCCGGCACCGAGAATAATCCGCAACATGCGACGCAGCGGTTCGGCCGCACCCCACAGCAATTGATCGCCGACGGTGAATGCCTGCAGATACTCGCCGCCCATCGACAGCTTCTTCAGTCGGCCGACGGGAACAGTGAGCGTGCCGCTCACGGCGGTTGGCGTGAGATCGCGCAGCGACGCGCTCTTCTCGTTGGGCACGACCTTCACCCACTGGTTCGCCGACGCGAGCAGTCCTTCGACTTCGCTCAGGGGCACGTCGCGGCGCAGCTTCACCGTGAGCGCCTGACTGTGGCAGCGCATCGAGCCGATGCGCACGCAGATGCCATCCATCGGGATGCGGTTGTTCGACGATCGACCGAGGATCTTGTTGCCTTCGGCCTCGGCCTTCCATTCCTCGCGGCTCTGGCCGTTGCCGAGATCGGCATCGATCCAGGGCAGCAGGCTGCCGGCAAGCGGGAAGCCGAAGTTGTCGATCGGGAACGACGAGCCGCGCTGGGTGGCGATGACCCCGCGATCGATGTCGAGGATCGATGAACTGGGATCGGCGAGCAGCTCGGAGACCGATGCGTGGGCATGCCCCATCTGCACCAGCAGCTCCCGCATATGCTTGGCGCCGCCGCCCGATGCCGCCTGATACGTCATCGACGTCATCCACTCGATCAGATCGGCGCGGAACAGACCGTCCATCGCCATCAGCATGCAGCTGACGGTGCAGTTGCCGCCGATGAAGTCCTTCAGACCCTTGTCGAGCGCGCGATCGATCACGGCGCGGTTCACCGGATCGAGAATGATCACCGCATCGTCGGCCATGCGCAGCTGGCGCGCGGCGTCGATCCAGTAGCCCTTCCAGCCGGCCTTGCGGAGGGCGGGATGGATCTCGGCGGTGTACTCGCCACCCTGACAGGAGATCAGCGTGTCCATCGCGGAGAGTTCGGCGATGCTCTTGGCGTCCTTGACGGTCGTGGTGCGGGTGCCCACGCTCGGGGCCGTGCCGCCGGCCTGAGACGTGGAGAAGAAGTACGGGTCAATGAGCTCGAAGTCGCCCTCCTCGCGCATGCGCTGCACGAGGACCGACCCCACCATTCCGCGCCAACCGATGATGCCGACGAGCATGTACTTATTCTACAAGTGGAAAAGTGGAAGAAGTGGAAAAAGTGGAACAAGTAGAAGTGCTCAAGTGGTCAAGTCGACAAGTGCGACTGGGTGAATCGTGACGACATGGTGCGAAGTCGCGACGAGACGCCCAGCCCTACTTCGTCAACGTTGCGACTTGAGCACTTCTACTTTTTCCACTTCCTCCACTTCTTCCACTTCTTCCACTTTTCCATTTTTCCACTTTTCCACTTTTCCACTTACGCCAGTATCTGTCTCGCGATCGTCTGCAGTTGCAGATTCGACGTGCCCTCGTAGATCTGGCCGATCTTCGCGTCGCGATACAGTTTTTCGACCGGGTAATCCTTCACGAAGCCGTATCCGCCAAACAAGTTCACCGCCAGCGATGCCACGCGCTCGGCGACTTCCGACGCGTGCAGCTTGCACATCGCGGCCTCGCGCAGGAACGGTTGGCCGTTGTCGCGTAGCCGCGCCGCGTTGTACACGAGCAGCCGCGCCGATTCGATCTCGGTGGCCGCACGTGCCAGCTGGAACTGCACGCCTTGAAAGTCGGCGATGGCCGACCCGAACTGCTTGCGCTCCTTCGTGTACTTGATGGTGTGATCGAGCGCGCCTTGGGCGAGCCCGAGCATCTGCGCACCGATGCCGATGCGTCCTTCGTTGAGTGTTTCGATCGCCACCTTGTAGCCCTTGCCGACGTCTCCGAGCACATTCGCGCGCGGCACCGCGCAGTCCTCGAAGATCAACTCACACGTACTGCTGGCGCGGATCCCGAGCTTGTCTTCTTTCTTGCCGACGGTGAATCCGGGCATGTCGCGTTCGACGACAAACGCGGTGATGCCGCGATATCCATCTTCGGGCTTCACGTTCGCGAACACGATGAACACGCCGGCTTCGTTGCCGTTGGTGATCCAGAGTTTGCGTCCGGTCAGCGTGAAGCCGTCGCCGCGTTCAATGGCACGCGCGGCGAGCGCGAACGCATCGCTGCCCGATCCTGCTTCCGACAGCGCGTAGGCGCCCACAGTGTCCTTCGCCAGACGCGGTAGGTATGCGCTCTTGAGGCTCGCCGATCCCCATTTGAGGAAGGCGTTGACCACCAGCGTGTTCTGCACGTCGACCAGGACGCCTACCGAGGGATCCACTCGTGACAGCGCCTCGACGGCGAGCACGGAGTGAAAGAACGTCCCACCGCCCCCACCATGCGTGTCGGGAATCTCGATCGCCATCACCCCGAGATCGAACAGTTGGTCGATGAGCTGTCGTGGGATCTTCGCGTGCTCGTCCATCTCGCGCACGAGCGGCCTGATCTCGCGATCGGAGAACTCGTACACGCTGTCGCACAAGAGCTGTTCGTCTTCGGTCAGCGTCGTAAGGGCAGTGGGCACGGTTATGGCATTAGGCACCGGGATATTGTCGACCCCCAACTTCCAATTCCCAACTCCGAATTCGCCGTTTTTATTCCAAGTCTTTTGCAAAGCAGGTTGGAGGTTGGGAATTCGAGAAGTATCATCAGCTTGAGGCGGCACGACATGGGTAGATGGCAAGCTCTGGCCGCGTTTCTCTCGGGCGCGGTATGCGTGTGCATGGTCGCATCGATCACCGCGCAAAACACCCAGCAAGGAACCGCTCAACAGCCGTCGCGCGAAGGGCAAGCCGGCGCGCAGGGGCAGCAGTCCGCGCCGCCGCAGGGTGGAGTGCAGGGAGCGCAAGGCGGGAACGCGCAGACCAACCCGCAGCCGGTGTTCCGCGGCGGCATCGACTTCGTCCGCGTCGACGTCATCGTCAGCGACAAGAAGCAGCAACCGGTCACCAACCTCACGCAGAACGACTTCGAGGTGATCGAGGACGGCAAGCCGCAGAAGATCGAGCAGTTCAGGCTGGTGTTGGTCGACGGCAACCCGAAGCCGGGTGAGCCGCCGCCGCGCGAGATTCGCAACCAGGATGATGTGGAGCGCGAGGCAGCGCGTGAAGACGTCCGGCTGTTCGTCTTTTTCCTCGACGACTATCACACGCGCCAGTCCAACTCGATGACTGTGCGTTCGCCCCTCACGCGCTTCATCGAGATGCTGCGCCCCAACGATCTCGTTGCCGTGATGTACCCCTTGTCACCGGTCACCGATCTGAGCTTCACACGGAATCACCAACTGGTCCTCACCGCGATCCAGAACTTCGAAGGCCGGAAGTTCGATTACCGTCCGCGGAATCAGCTCGAGGAAAACTACGTTCGCTATTCGACCGATCAGGTCGAGCGCATTCGCAACGACGTCGTCATGACCGCGCTGCGCGGCTTGGCGACGCATCTCGGTGCGCTGAGCGAGCGGCGCAAGTCGGTGATCTTCGTGAGCGAGGGGTTCACTGCGCTGCTGCCGCCACAGATGCGGCGCATGGATGCATCGCGGCCGGCCGATCCGATCCAGGCCACCGCCGGCGCGGCGCAGCAGGACAGCCCGTTCGAGCAAACCCAGGAATGGTTCGGTCAGACCGACGTGCTGTCGCGCATGCGCGATGTCTTCGATGCCGCCAATCGCAACAACACGGCCATCTATTCGCTCGATCCGCGCGGGCTGGCGCCGTTCGAATACGGCTTCGACGATCTTCCGGCCGGCCCGCCGCCAAGTTTCGCGACCGACCGTCGCGCCCTGCAGCTGACACAGGACACCCTGCGCTCACTTTCGGAAGAGACCGATGGCCGCGCGATCGTGAATCGGAACACGCTCGAGCAGGGCCTGGCCTCCGTCGTCCGCGATTCGAGCGCCTACTACCTGCTCGGCTACACGACGACGCAAGCGGCGAGCGACGGCAAGTTCCATCAGATTCAGGTGCGCGTGAAGCGGCGCGATGTCGAAGTGCGTGCGCGCAAAGGTTTCTGGGCGCTCACGCCCGCTGACGTGGAGCGGGTGAAGAACCCGGCTCCCGAAGTCGCAAAGCCGGTGCAAACTGCGCTGGCGTCGATCGCACCCTCGGTGCAGGCCGGCAAGTACGTCCGCACGTGGATCGGCACCGAGAAGGGCAGCAACGGCAAGACGCGTGTGACTCTGGTCTGGGAGCCGTTGCCGCAGACGCCTGGCAGCGTGCGACGCGAACAAGCGGGTCGCGTCTCACTGCTGGCCGCGACGCAGAGCGGCGACCTCGTATTCCGCGGCCGCGCGCCCGACGCTGCACTGGCCGCAGCCGCGCCGCCAACCGCGCCGAACGATACCGGGCCTGCGACGGCGCGGACCCCTGTTGCCGCTGCCGCCAGCGCGCCGCAGCGTCTCGTGTTCGATGCCCCGCCCGGCAAGCTCGAGTTGCGCTTGACCGTCGAAGCCGCCGGCACCGGCGGCACGCTCGATCAGGAGATTCGCGATCTCGCGGTTCCCGATTTCACCGCACCACAGGCATCACTCAGCACGCCGCGCGTGTACCGCGCACGCACGGCCCGCGAATTCTCGACGATTGCCGCCGACGCCACTGCGGTGCCGATTGCCGGACGCGAGTTCGCCCGCACCGAGCGTTTATTGATTCGCTTCGACGCCTACGGGCCTGGCACGGAGAAGCCGGAACCCACGGCAACACTGCTCAATCGAGCTGGTGGAAAGATGGCGGATGTGCCGATCGTCGTCGGCACTGGCGGTTCAACCCATCAGATTGATCTGTCGCTCGCCTCGGTGCCGACTGGAGAATACCTCGTGGAGATCACGGTCAAGGGCAGCAGCGGTGAAGTGAAGGAGCTCGTGCCGCTACGCGTCACTTCGTGATTCAGGCATACATCCCTCGCAGCTTCGTCACGTTCCCGACCCGCGAGATCGCGACAATATAGGCGGCGGTCCGCAGGTCGGTCTTGTATTTGATCGAGTTCTGCAGCACGTCGTCGAACGCCTCGACCATCTTCTTCTCGAGGCGCGTGTTCACTTCCTCTTCTTCCCAGAAGTAGCCGTAGCGATCCTGGACCCACTCGAAATACGACGTCGTCACACCGCCGGAGTTGGCGAGGATGTCGGGGATCACGAAGACGCCGCGCTGATGCAGATGCGCGTGAGCCTCCGGGGTCGTGGGGCCGTTGGCGCCTTCGGTGACGATCTTTGCGCGGATGGACGACGCGTTCTCCATCGTGATCTGGTTTTCGAGAGCGGCGGGAATGAGCACGTCGACGTCGAGTGCCCAGAACGCCTCACCATCAAGCGGATCGGCGCCGGCAAATCCGGCGACCGTTTTGTGCTGCGCCGTGTGCGCGAGCAGTTTTGTGACGTCGAGGCCTTTCGAGTTGTAGACGCCGCCTTTCCAGTCGGTGACGGCGATGATCTTCGCGCCGATGCCGGCGAGCAGATCGGCCGAGACGGATCCCACGTTTCCAAATCCCTGCACGGCAACGGTGGCGCCCTTGATGTCGACGCCGAGATGTTTCGCTGCTTCGCGGGTCACGATCATCACGCCACGCCCAGTCGCCTCACGTCGTCCCAGCGAGCCGCCCATCTCGATTGGCTTGCCCGTGACCACGGCGGTCTCGGTGTGGCCGACGTGCATGCTGTACGTATCCATCACCCAGGCCATGATCTGGTCGTTGGTGTTGACGTCGGGAGCGGGCACGTCTTTTTCGGGACCGATCGCGTCGATGATCTCCGCGACGTAGCGCCGCGTCAGCGCCTCGAGCTCGCGGCGCGACATGCGCGTCGGATCGCAGACGACGCCGCCCTTGCCGCCGCCGAATGGGATGTGGGCGACGGCGCACTTCCATGTCATCCAGGCGGCGAGCGCGGTGACTTCGTCGAGCGAGACGTCGGGGTGATAGCGGATGCCGCCTTTGGCCGGACCGAGGGTGATGTTGTACTGCACGCGGTATCCGGTGAACACCTCGATCTGGCCGTTGTCCATCAACACCGGACACGACACGATGATCTGCCTCTTGGGTTGGGTGAGGATGCGCCAGATACCCGGATCGAGTTGGAGGATGCGGGCGGCGCCGTCGAACTCCTTGAGCATCGCCCCGAAGATGCTGCCGTGCTCTGCCATGCCTACAGTGTAGGGCGGGTCTTTCCGCCTTCGCCATTGGCTTCGGCGAGATTTCGGCTTTTAGACCCGGCGGTCAGAGACGCTGACGCCGACGCCGGGTCTGAAGACCCGGCCTACACTGCCCCCGATATAATTCGAGCATGGGTGCTCCTACGGACGCCGTGCACGCAAAGCGTGTCGTCGAGCGGCTCTACACGTCAGAGAGCATCGCTGATGTCGACTACACCCGCGACCTTGGGGATCCCGGCCAGTTTCCCTACACGCGCGGCATTCACGCGTCCGGCTATCGCGGCAAGCCGTGGACGATGCGGCAGTTTGCCGGCTTCGGCACGCCCGAAGAGACCAACGAGCGCTACCGACAATTGCTGAAGGAGGGCGGCACCGGTTTGAGCGTTGCCTTCGATCTCCCGACGCTGATGGGCCGCGATCCCGATCACGAGCTCGCTCTTGGCGAAGTGGGAAAGTGCGGCGTCAACGTCGCATCACTGGCCGACATGGAAGTGCTGTTCGACGGCATCGATCTCGGCGCGATTACGACGTCGATGACGATCAACGGCCCGGCCTCGATCATCCTCGCCATGTACGTCGTCGCCGCCGAGCAGCGGGGAACCGATGTGCGCGCGTTGTCAGGGACGATTCAGAACGACATCCTCAAGGAGTTCATCGCCCAGAAGGAGTTCATCTACCCGCCGCGGCCCTCGATGCGGCTGGTCACGGACGTGTTCGCGTTCTGCGCCGAGCACATGCCGCGGTGGAACACGATCTCGGTGAGCGGCTATCACATCCGCGAGGCGGGGGCGACCGCGGCGCAGGAACTCGCGTTCACGCTTCGCGACGGCATCGAGTACGTGCAATACGGCATCGATGCCGGCTTGGACGTCGACGCGTTCGCACCGCGCATCTCGTTCTTCTTCAACTCCCATAGCGACTTCTTCGAGGAGCTTGCGAAGTTCCGCGCCGCCCGCCGCATCTGGGCACGCGTCATGCGAGATCGGTTCAAGGCGAAATCGCCGCGCTCGTGGCAGCTTCGCTTTCACACGCAGACGGCCGGCGTCTCGCTCACGGCACAGCAGCCGTACAACAACGTGGTTCGGACGGCTCTTCAGGCAATGGCCGCGGTGCTGGGCGGCACACAGTCGCTCCACACCAACGCCCTCGACGAGGCGCTCGCGTTGCCCACAGCCGAAGCGGCAACCCTGGCCCTTCGCACGCAGCAGATCATCGCCGAGGAGACTGGCATCACCGACGTTGTCGATCCGCTCGGCGGGTCGTACTACGTCGAAGCTCTGACGACCGCGCTCGAGAAAGAGGCGCTCGAGTACTTTGCCAACATCGACGCGATGGGCGGAATGGTGCCGGCCATCGAACGCGGGTATCCGCAGCGCGAGATTGCCGAAAGCGCCTATCGATCGCAGAAGGCGATCGAAACCGGGGAGCAGGTCATCGTCGGGGTCAACCGGTTCACGGCCGACGGGGAAACGCCGATAAGCACCCTGTACATCGACGAGGAGGCGCAGAATCGCCAACTGGCCCGCCTGGAGGATGTGAGGCGAAGACGGGACGCTGGGCGAGTCCGGACCGCGCTCGACGCCCTCGAGGCCGGGGCCATGAATGGGACCAACACGATGCCGCTCCTCCTGGAGGCGGTTCGTGCCTACGCCACGCTCGGCGAGATGTGCGACAGCCTCCGAAAGGTCTGGGGTGAATACGTAGAGGACGCCATAATCTAGGCCTCAGGGCTCAGGCCTCAGCGCCTCACCCCTCGACGTTGCTCGGAGTGCCCTGAGCGAAGTCGAAGGGCTGGGCCAGGCCCCTGGAGCGAGATGCATCAGAGGATTCGAGTAGTCATAGCCAAGCCGGGCCTCGATGGCCACGACCGCGGCGCGAAAGTGATTGCGCGAGCGCTGCGCGATGCCGGCATGGAGGTAATCTATACCGGCCTGCGGCAGACGCCCGAGCAGATCGTCAGCGCCGCGCTTCAAGAAGACGCCGACGTGATCGGGCTGTCGATCTTGTCCGGCGCGCACATGCACATCTGTCCGCGCGTCGTCGAGCTGTTGAAAGAGAAGGGATTGTCGGGTGTGCTCGTCGTGGTCGGCGGCATCATTCCCGATAGCGATGTACCGAAGCTGAACGCGATCGGCATCGAAGGGATCTTTCAGCCTGGGACGCCGATGCAGACGATCGTCGAGTTCATCAACCGCCACGCGCGTGCGCGTGTGGCGGCCGATTCGTGAGGAGATAGAGGGAACCACGTGACACACAAGCTCCTGCTCGCCGACGATAGCGTCACCATCCAACGTGTCGTCGAGCTGACGTTCTCGGGTGAGGACGTGCAGGTGGTCACAGTGGGCGACGGTGAACAGGCGATCGCGCGCATTCCCGTCGAGCACCCCGACATCGTGCTGGCCGATATCGGCATGCCGAAGCGCAGCGGATACGAGGTCGCGGCCTTCGTGAAGGGGCGGCCCGATCTGTCGCACATCCCGGTGTTGCTGCTGGCGGGCGCGTTCGAGCCGGTCGATGAAGCGCGAGCGCAACAGGTCAAGTCCGACGGGGTGCTGGTGAAGCCGTTCGAGCCGCAGCAGGTGATCTCGCGCGTGCGCGAGCTCATCGACGGTGGCCGGCCGAAGGCGCCGCACACGATCGACACGACGCCGATAGCGGCGACGTTCGAACATCGGATGCCCGAACGTCGTGCATCACACGTCGAACCTCGAACAGCGAACGTCGAACCGGCAACGCAGAACCTCGAACATCGAACGCAGAACATCGAACATCGAACGCCGAACGTCGAACGTCGCACGTCGAACCCCGAGCCGAGAACGGCAGCCGTCGGCCCAGATCCCGCGCTCTCATCGGAAGATTATTTCGATTTCGACCGTCTCGATGCCGCGTTCGCGCGTCTCGGCAGCGATGCAGACTTGCCCGAGCCCTCGCGCAAGTCGCGCGAACGGGACGACTACGGTGCCGGCTTCGATGTGCCGACAGTCGACAACCTGCTGGCGTCGGCGCCGTTGCATGACATTCCCGCGTCTGCAGTGACACGCGCCCCTCTGCCGGCAGTGGGTGAGTTGCCGACACACAGCGAGACACCCGCGCCGGCGTCGTCTCCCGACGTGGATAGCGGCGCCAGCGGGCGCAACGTGATCGCCGACGTGTTCAATGCGCTGTTCGCCATGGAGCAGGGCGAGTCCGATGCCACACCGATTCGTCTCGCGCCATCGCAGTCGGCGGCGCCAGCGATCACCGACGAGCTCATCGACGAGGTGACACGTCGCGTCGTGCAGCGGCTGGCGCCGGGCGCCGCAAACGACCTGGTCGCGACGATCGTCTCCGAAGTGGCCGAGCGACTCGTTCGAGAAGAGATCGCGCGCATCAAGTCGGCCGTCACCAATCGCCGCTAAGAGTCGGCCGTCGCCGCCGACTACAATGTTCTGAATGTCCCACCCGATTCAGTTGCCCGAAAAGCCGGCACTTGAAGGTCTCGAAGCCAAATGGATGGCGCGCTGGGAAGCCGACGGCACGTATCGTTTCGATCGCCATCATCCACGCGAGGCGATCTATTCGATCGATACGCCGCCGCCGACGGTCAGCGGATCGCTTCACGTCGGGCACGCGTTCTCGTTCACGCACACCGACCTGATGGCGCGCTTTCAGCGCATGCGCGGCAAGATGGTGTTCTACCCGATGGGGTGGGATGACAACGGGCTGCCCACCGAACGGCGGGTGCAAAACTACTTCGGCGTGCGATGCGATCCCGCACTCGCGTACGACCCTGCGTTTCAACCGCCCGAGACGCCACCGAAGCCACCGATCTCGGTGTCGCGTCCGAACTTCATCGAGTTGTGCGAGCGGCTCACCGTCGACGACGAGAAAGCCTTCGAAGCGCTCTGGCGGTATCTGGGTCTCTCGGTCGACTGGTCGCTCACCTACGCGACGATTGGAAAGAAGGCGCAGAAGATCTCGCAGGTCGCGTTCCTGCGGCTGCTCAAGCGCGGCATCGCGTATCAGCTCGAAGCGCCGACCCTCTGGGATATCGATTTTCGAACGGCGGTGGCGCAGGCAGAGCTCGAAGATCGCGAGCAGGACGGTGCGTACCATCGCATCAAGTTCGCGCGGCCGGACGGCGGCGCGCTTGAGATCGAGACCACGCGACCCGAGCTGATCCCCGCCTGTGTTGCGCTCGTGGCGCATCCCGACGACGAGCGCTATCGGCCGCTCTTTGGCTCCGAGGTGTACACGCCGCTGTTCCAGGTGCCCGTGCCCGTCAAGGCGCATGCGTTGGCCGATCCTGAAAAGGGCAGCGGCATCGCGATGATCTGCACGTTCGGCGATGTGACGGACGTGACGTGGTGGCGCGAGCTGTCGCTGCCGATCCGCGCGGTCATCATGCCGAACGGCGCGTTCAAAGCGGTGACGTGGGGATCGCCGGGATGGGAATCGCGCGACGCCGCACGCGCGCAGGCCGCCTACGATCCGCTGGCGAATCTTTCTGCGGTCAAAGCTCGCGCGCGCATCGTCGAGCTCTTGCGCGAGTCCGGCGAACTGGTTGGCGATCCGCGGCCGATCAAACATCAAGTCAAGTTCTACGAGAAGGGCGATCGTCCACTCGAGATCGTCACCAGTCGCCAGTGGTTCATCAAGACGATGGACTCGCGCGAGGCGCTGCTCGATCTCGGCCGCCGGTTGCAGTGGCATCCGGAGTACATGCGGTTCCGCTTCGAAGACTGGGTCAAGGGCCTGGCCGGCGATTGGTGCATCAGCCGTCAGCGTTTCTTCGGCGTTGGCTTTCCCGTGTGGTATCCCGTGCGTGCCGACGGCGGCATCGATCACGCGAACCCGATTGTGCCCGACGAATCGCGTCTGCCGATCGATCCGTCGACGGACGTGCCGGACGGCTACACGAGCTCGCAGCGCAATCAGCCGAACGGGTTTGTCGGCGACCCCGATGTCATGGACACCTGGGCGACCTCGTCGTTGACACCGCAGATCACGAGCGGGTGGCTCGACGATCCCGAGTTGTTTGCGCGCGTGTTTCCCATGGACCTGCGCCCGCAGGCGCACGACATCATTCGCACGTGGCTGTTCACGACCGTGCTGCGCGCCCACCTCGAGCACGGCACGCTGCCGTGGTCGAACGCGGCGATCTCGGGCTTCGTGGTCGATCCCGATCGCAAGAAGATGTCGAAGTCGAAGGGCAACGTCGTCACGCCGATGGCGCTGCTGCACGAGCACGGGTCGGATGGCGTGCGCTATTGGGCCGCATGTGCGCGGCCCGGCGCCGATCAGGCGTTCGAGCCAGGGCAGATGAAGGTCGGTCGACGTCTTGCGATCAAGTTGCTCAATGCGGCGAAGTTCGCCTTGTTGCAGGCCGAGCCGCGCGGCCCGATTGTCGAGCCGCTCGATCGCGGCATGCTGACCAATCTGGCGTCGCTCGTCGGAGGGTCGACACGGGATCTCGAGGCATACGATTACGCAGGCGCGCTCGCCGCAACCGAGCGCTTCTTCTGGGCGTTCTGCGACGACTATCTCGAGTTGGTGAAGGCTCGGCGCTATGGTGACTTCACACCCGAAGGCGCCGCGTCGGCGAACAGCGCGATGGTTGTTGCGCTGTCGACGTTGTTGCGTCTGTTCGCGCCGTACCTTCCGTTTGTGACCGAAGAAGTCTGGTCGTGGTGGCAAGAGGGATCCGTCCATCGCGCCACGTGGCCGACGCCTGAAGAGGTCCTCGCCCCGATCAATGGTGCCGATCAAGGCGCTGTCGACGTGACCGCGTCGGCACAGGCGGCGTTGGGTGAGATCCGTCGTGTGAAGGCGCTTGCGAAGCGGCCGATGAAAGCGGTCATCGAACGGGCAGTGCTGCCGGCATCGTTTCGACCACTCGAGCCGGCGGCGCGTGATTTCAAGGCCGCAACACATGTCCGGAGTCTCGCGTTCGCCGACGTTGTCGAGCCTGAATTGACCTTTGCCGAGGAAGGCGCACCCGAAACGCAGGCACGATGACCAACTCGTTTGCGCCGCTTGCGGCGGACGCCTATCGCGATCTTGTGCGCCAGGCGCTCGACGAGGATATCGGACGCGCCGACATCACCACGCACGCGACGATACATCCCGCGCAGCGTGCGCGTGCGATCATCCTCGCCAAGTCGCCGTGCGTGATCGCTGGTCTCGATGTCGCCGTTGAGGCGTGTCGCCAGCTCGATCCCGATGCGTCGGTCACCGTCCATCAGCCGGACGGCAGCCGCTGTGACGCGGGTACCGTCGTTGCCGAGATCGAGGGCCTGGCGGCAGCGCTGCTGACCGCCGAACGCACGGCGCTCAATTTCTTACAGCGTCTCACGGGCATCGCCACTCTGACGCGTCGGTTCGTCGAACGCGCCGCCGAACGGATCACGGTGCTCGACACGCGGAAGACCACTCCACTGCTGCGAGAGCTGGAGAAGTACGCGGTTCGCGTCGGTGGCGGCACCAATCATCGTCATGGTCTTCACGACGGGATCCTGATCAAGGACAACCACGTCAGGCTGGCGGGAGGCGTGCAGCACGCCGTCGAGCGGATGCGTGACGCGGGTGGGTCGCTGCCGATTGAAGTGGAGGCGCAGAACCTCACGCAAGTGGACGAGGCACTGGCCGCTGGCGCTGAGATCATCCTGCTCGACAACCTGTCGAATCCCGAGATCTTCGAGGCTGTGACACGTTGCCGCGGTCGAGCGAAAACCGAGATCTCCGGTGGAGTCACGCTCGATCGCATGAGCGATCTGGCGGCCACCGGCGCCGATTACGTCTCGATCGGCGCGCTCACGCATTCGGCCCCGGCTGCGGATCTCAGCTTCGAAATCGAACCGGTCTGATCGTGGGCGTGCCCGCGCCGCGCGCGCTTCCCGATGAACTCGCGGTTGCGTTGTCACGCGTGGCTCCGCGCCTCGGATCAATCGGGCGCGAGGTGATCTGGTATCCAGACGTCTCGTCGACGAGTGATGTGGCCGCGTCGCTTGCCGAAGCCGGGACTGGAGAGGGTCTTCTCGTGATCGCCGACATGCAGACGGCGGGGCGCGGGCGGCTCGGCCGCACGTGGGCTTCGCCTCCTGGCGCCGGCATCTACGCCTCGATCGTGTTTCGTCCCAGCCCTGGCACGGCACGGCTGCTCACGCTCGCGGCTGGAGTCGCGATTGCGGAGGGGATCGCAGCCGCCACGGGGCTCGAGCCGGAGCTGAAGTGGCCCAACGATGTGCACTGCCAGGGCAGAAAGCTCGCCGGCATCCTGGCCGAGCGCGGCGCCGATCACGTCGTGCTCGGATTCGGTGTCAACGTGCTACTCGCGATGTATCCACCAGAGGTGCGCGCGCGGGCCACATCGCTCGAGCTCGAACTCGGCCGTTCGGTCGATCGCGCGCTTGTGTTGGCCGAGTGCCTCGCGGCGCTTGCCGCGCGATACGGCGACTTGAACGAGGGACGCGACGGTGCTGTGATGGCGGCATGGCGGATGCGAGCGGCATCTATGCTCGGCCGCCGCGTGGAGTGGGATGTGGCCGGCGCGAGCCAGCGTGGTCTGGCCGAGCGCGTCGATGACGACGGGGCGCTGCTGGTGCGAACGGAGAGCGGTCTGGTGCGGGTGATCTCGGGTGAAGTGCGGTGGATTCTCTGATGGACGATTCGATCGCTACCGCTCCGGATCGCTACTGCCGCGACGTCGAAGCGTACCTGTGCCGCAAGAACGACGGCCACCTCATTCGCATTGTCGGACCCGCGTTCGAGCAGGTGTGCGGGTGGGCGGCGAGAGGGGTTCCCCTGAGCGTCGTTTGTCGCGGCGTCGATCGATACTTCGAGCGCTACTACGCGAAAGGCCGCCGGCGTCGTCCGGTGCGCATCGAGTTCTGTGAGGCCGACGTGCTCGACGTGTTCGACGAGTGGCGTCGCGCCGTGGGCATCTCTGTAACAACGGCGGACCCTGCCGCTACCGAAGACGAGGACGAGCCGAGCCGACGTCAAGGCTCGCTGCCCGCGCATCTCGAGCGAGTGATCGCTCGTCTCACGGCGCTTCGTGCGGGCGACGATCGATCGCTCGATGACGTCGCCGATGCGATGGTGCGCGAGCTCGATGCCGCACGCGCGGGTGCCCGACACCTGCGCGGCGATGCCCGTCAGGCGCTCCTTGATCGCCTTCGCGATCTGGATCGCGCGCTGCTCGATGCGGCGCGAGCGCAACTCGATCCTCCGACGCGCGAGGCGCTTGCCGCTGAGGCCGCCCGCGAGCTCGAGCCCTTTCGCGATCGCCTGCCGCGCGAGGCCTACGAACGCTCGCTCGCGGCGTCGCTCGATCGCCTCGTTCGCGAGCGTCGGCGCCTGCCCGTGATCGGCTACGAATGATCGCTCCCGGCACCACAATCAGCGTTGAAGCGCTGAAGGTCACTGCCGGCGGGCGGATGCTCGCCAGACACGACAGCCAGCCGGTGTTTCTCTGGGGCGCGATTCCTGGCGAACGCGTCGACGCGCGCGTCGAACGAGTGGGGAAGGGCGTCATCTACGCCGACACCATCGCCGTGCACTCGCCGTCTCCCGACCGCCGCCCGGTCGAGGGCGATTGCCGATGCGGCGGCGCCGCGCTGGCTCACGCCGTCTACCCGGCGCAGCTCCGCATGAAGGGACAGATCGTCGAGGATGCGTTTCGTCGCATCGGCAAGATTGCGCTCGCTTCCACACCAACGGTGATCGGATCACCCGAAGAGGGCTACCGCATGCGCGCCCGCTTGCACGTGCGACACGGGCGCGTCGGCTTCTATCGCGAAGGCACCCACGACCTATGTGATGCAGCGGCGACGCGTCAGCTGATGCCGTCGACCAACGCGTGGATCACGTTCGCGCGCGATCTCTTCGCGCGCAATCGTCTGGAGGATGTGGCCGGCATCGAGGTGACCGAGAATATCGCCGGCGATGAGCGCGCCTGTCATCTCGATCTCTCCGAAGGCGCTGATTGGAAGAAATACGCACCGCTGTCCGACGGACTCGTCGGATTGTCAGTGGGCGTTGGCGAGCGCGGATCGACGTACACGCTTGCCGGTACGCCCGTTGTGCACGATGTCATCGAGGTGAACTCGCGCGCCGTGCGTCTACGTCGAGACGTGCGTGCGTTCTTTCAGGGCAATCGTTTTCTCGTGACGCGGCTGGTCGACGAGGTGGTCGCCCGGGTGGGGCGTGGATCGGTGGTGGATCTCTACGCTGGGGGCGGACTGATTGGACTCGCGATTGCCGCCGCCGGCGCCACGGATGTCGCCCTCGTCGAAGGCGATCCGATTGCGATCGGCGATCTCGAGGCGAACGCGAAGCCGTACTCGTCTGCGCATGTCGTGCGACGCAGCGTCGAGGCGTATCTCAAGGCAGGCGGCGGACGCGGAGCGGAGGTCGTGATCGTCGATCCGCCGCGCACGGGCTTGTCGACTGAGGCGGTCGATCGTCTGCTCGATCAGGTCAAGCCGAGGTCGCTCGTGTATGTCTCATGCGATCCGGCGACGATGGCGCGTGACGCCGGCAGACTGTTGGCCGCGGGGTACCGACTGGACGACCTGATCGCGCTCGACCTGTTTCCCAACACCGCACACGTCGAAACCGTCGGGGTGTTCAGTCGTGGGGGCCGGCTTTAGCCGGGCCGCCGCGAATGTTCTCGCGCGTCACCTGTCCTCGATTTAATCAACTCTTCAGAATCCGTTTAGGTGCTGCGCCGTAACATGGGATCTGGCGCTCGGCTGCGCCAGGAGATGATGGTTCGATGTTCGACAAAGTGCTGAAGGTTGTTGCCGGTGCTGCGCTGCTCACCTGTCTCGCGGCGGTGCCGGCGCTCGCACATCATTCGTTCGCGGCGGAGTTCGATGCCAAGAAACCGGTCAAGCTTCGCGGCACCGTGGTGAAGATGGAGTGGATCAACCCGCATTCCTGGATCCACATGGACGTCAAGGATCCGGTGACGGGGAAAGTGGAGCGCTGGATGATCGAGGGCGGCGCGCCGAACGCGCTGCTGCGCCGCGGCTGGACGAAGAACTCGCTGCCGGAAGGCACCGAGATCCTCGTCGAGGGTTTTCAGGCGAAGGATGGCGCGAACCGCGCGAATGGCCGCGACATCACATTCCCTGACGGCAAGAAGCTGTTCGTCGGATCGTCCGGCACGGGCGCACCAGACGAACGGCCCGAAAAGTAGCCGTCACTTCGCCTCGCCTTTCTCGTGGCTGTCGGTCAGCGTCTGTTGGCGCAGCGCCGCTGCGCCCAGCAGACCGCCCATGCCCATCGACTCGACGGCCGTGCTCGGCACCAGCATGAGCGCGCCCTTTTCTTTCAGGCCTTCATACAGCATGTTCATCGCCCGCAGGTGCAGCGCCGTCGGGTTGTCCTGATAGACGCGTGACGCGGTCTCGAACGATCGGGCGATCTCCATCTCGGCCTCGCCGAGGATGATGCGCGCCTGCTTCTCGCGCGAGGCCTGCGCCTCGCGCGACATCGCGTCCTGCAGCGAGCTGGGGATGACGATGTCGCGCATCTCGACCGAGTGAACGGTGACGCCCCATGGCGTCGATCGTTCGTCGATCAGCTTCTGCAAGTCTTGTTCGATCTTCTCGCGCCCGCGAAGCAGATCGGCCAGCGACGTGCGCCCGATGATGTCGCGCAGCGCGGTCTGCGCCGCCCAGCTCACCGCCACCGCGTAGTTCTGTACTTCGAGCGCCGCTTTCTCGGGATCGTGGACCATCCAGAACAGCACCGCGTCGACGTTCACCGGCACGGTGTCGGACGTCAGTGTTTGTTCGGCGGCGAAGCCGGTGGTGATCATGCGCTGATCGATCGCGCGCGCCACCGAATCGACGAACGGCACGATCCAGAACAGACCGGGACCGCGCATGCCGATGAAGCGCCCGAGCCGGAGCACGATCGCCCGCTCCCACTGCTGGGCCACGCGCGGCGACATGGCCGCGATCACGCCGACTGGAATGCCAATCGCCACCCAGACAGGGGAGCCGGTCGTGCTGGTCAGCCACAAGCTGGGGACCACGAAGACCAGCAGGACGATGACAGAGACGACGTTGAGAATCACGATGAGGCTCCTTTCGAGAGGGACGCAAGGGCGCGCCGGAGATCGGCGGCGGAGAATCCTTTGGCGGAGGCATCGGCCAGCGCCCGGGTCGCAATCGCGCGCAGCTCGCTCTCGCGCGCTTCCTCGTTGTGCGTGGAGTGGCCGGCATCGGCGACGAAGGTGCCGACGCCGCGCCGGGTCTCGAGGGCACCGGTGCGCTCGAGATGGGAATAGACCTTGGCGACGGTGTTGGCGTTGAGTCGGAGCGCCACGGCCAGCTGACGGACCGTGGGCAGCTGGTCGCCTGGCTGGAGATGTTTCGACGCGATCGCGACGCGGATGCTGCGTTCGAGCTGCGCGTGCAGCGGCGTGGCGTCACGCGGATCGACGCTGCGGGCCCAGTCGATGGTGTGTGCCATGACAGCTCTATTGTACTAGTACAGTGGTATAAATCAAATGACGGTGTCGGCCGGGCCTGATTTTTAGCCCGGCGTGATCTCCGAGGAACGACGTTGCTTCGACGAAGATCACGCCGGGCCCAGAAGACAGGCCCGGCCTAGACCGTCAGGATTTGTACTTCGCTTCTTCCGCGTAATAGGCGGGGAACCCCACAGCGCTCTTCAGCGCGTCGAAGTTCATCGTCTGCGCCGTGCGACCGGCGCGCAGCTCCTGCAGCGCCGCGCGCATGGCGCCGATCGACACGTTGAGCATGGTCAGCGGATAGACCGCGATCGTGTAGCCGATCGCTTCGAGCTGCGCGGGAGAGAGCAGCGGCGTCTTGCCGCCCTCGATCAGATTGGCCATCTTCGGACCGGGCACGGCTTCGCAGTAGCGCCGCATCTCCGCTTCCGACACCGGCGCCTCGAGGAATGTGATGTCGGCGCCAAGCTCGCGAAACGCCAGACAGCGATCGATCGCCTCGTCGAGCGACACGCAGGCACGCGCATCGGTTCTCGCCATGATGACGATGTCGGCGCCGGCATCTCGCGCGTCGACCGCGGCGCGGATCCGGGTCAGCGCTTCATGCCGATCGACCACCGACTTGCCCTCGACGTGGCCGCATCGCTTTGGCGCCACTTGATCCTCGAGCATGATGCCCGCGAACCCCGCATCGGCGTAGCCCCGCACCGTGCGTGTGATGTTCTGCGCGCTGCCGAACCCGGTGTCGCCATCGCCGATGAGCGGAATGGAGACTGAGTGACAGATGTTGCGGCCTTGGTCGACGAGCTCGCCGTAGGAGATGAGGCCCGTGTCAGGCATGCCGAGCCGCACGGCTGATACCGCGAACCCGCTCATGAAGCCGAGCTCGAAGCCGGCCTCCTCGATGAGCCGCGCCGACATCGCATCGTGACAGCCGGGCATGACGAGGATGCCCCCTCGACTCCCTTCGCTCGCTCGGGGCAGGCTGGCGCGGTTGAGTAGCGCGCGAAGACGATCCACCTTCGCGCCTTCGGCGCTACGCCGGACAGGGTCGGGTGCGCTGGCCATGCGAGCTTACGTGCGGGCGCGCGACGCCGCTTCCACGAATCCCTCGAAGAGCGATCGGAATTCGCCGGTGCGATAGAAATTCTCTGGGTGCCACTGCACGCCGAGACAGAAGCGCTTCGCCGGATCCTCAATCGCTTCGATGACGCCGTCGGGCGCGTTGGCGCTGGCCACGAGACCGGTGCCGAGTGTCATCGGCGCCTGATGATGACGGCTGTTGACCGGACACGTGTCGGTCTGCAGCCGCTCGCGCATCAGACGATCGAGCAGTGTGCCCTCGGTGATCCACACGTCGTGTGCGATCGCATGGGCCGGCTCCCGCAGCACGTGGTTGACCGTGGTGCCGACCTGCTCGGGAATATCCTGCACGAGCGATCCGCCGCGCGCGACGTTGAGCACCTGGATGCCGCGACAGATCGCGAGCAGCGGCAGATCGGCATCGATGGCGCGTCGCGCGAGCTCGAGCTCGTAGTCATCGCGTCCGGGCTCTGCGGCCGAGAACGTCTTGTGTGCCGGTTCGCCGTAGATCGATGGCAGCACATCGCCACCGCCGGGCAGCAGGATGCCGTCCACCGAGGCGATGACATCGGACGGCTTGTCCACGTCGCGATCGAGCAGGCGGACCTCGCCTCCCGCACGACGCACTGATTCTTCGTAGTCGTGCATCTTCGCGCACGGAGGAATAGCAATCACCGGCATGACTACATCCTCTGCGGTATTCCGATGCCCATCAGATCGAGCGCTCGAGTCAACTGGTTACGCACGTAGATGATTGCGGCCGCGCGCCAGCGTTTCACATCGTCCCGTTCTTCGTTCAGGATCGACGAACGACTCGGCGGCTGCAGGTTGTACCACCCATTGAAGGCTTGCGCCAGACCGAACGCATACTTCGCGAGCACGGAGAATTCGAGCGTTCGGACCACCTGTTCGACCACTTCGTCCAGCCTGGCCCCTTCAAGCACCAGATTCCACAACTCGTGCCCGCCATTGTCGCCGAGGATCTCGGCTGGTGAGCACGCAGACACCGAAGCGATCACCGCAGCCTCGCCGAGCCCGTCGCGTTGCTGCAGGTTCTGGAAGATCTTGTTCGCCCGAACCACCGCGTACTGGATATAGGGGCCGGTTTCGCCTTCGAAGCTGAGAGCCTCCTCGAGATCGAACGCGATCACCTTCCCGCGTGAGAACTTGATCAGAAAGTACCGCACGGCAGCGATCGCGATGGTCTGAGCCGTCCGTTGCACGTCGTCCTGCGAGAGCTCGGGGTTGCGTTTGGTCACTTCGGCGCCGGCCTTCTGAATAACGGCATCCAGCAGATCGTCGGCCTTCACGCCGAGGCCCTTGCGTCCCGACACTTCCACGAACGGACGCTTGGCGTCCTCTGAGCCGGGCGGCGGCGCAAACCCCAGCTCGCGCGCTGTGGCATGCGACAACGCCACCATCTCGTAAGAGAAGTGATGCGATCGCTCCGCGCCTTCCGAATGACCCACGGCGATGAGCGCCTGCTTGAGCAGCTTCTGCAGATACGACTGACGAACGTCGATGACGTTGAAGACGTACGACGCGCCGCCAAACGGCGGGTGCGTGCTCACGCCATCCTGACTGCTCGTCGCCCACAAGGGGCCGTGCGCCCGATTGGCGAAGACGCGGTACTTGAAGTCGCGCCCCAGCAGTCCGAGCTTCCAGAACTGATACGCGATGTCCTTGCCGACATACGTGACGACGCCATTCGAACGGACGATGACCTTCTCGCGCTCGTCACCCTCATCGTCAGACTGCGCCGGTGGCTCGGGCTCGGTGCTCTCGACCTTTGACTCTTGACCTTTGACCTTTGACCTATCGACGTCGGCGTCGATAGGCATGACCCAGCAGCCGGCCAATCGCCCATCGGTTCGCAGGTAGACCGCCTTCTTCTCTTTGAGTACCTCGAACGCCTGTGCCCAGAACTTGAGCCGCAGGATGTCGCCTTCCCACGTCAACAGGTCGTAATCCACGTTCATCCGCGCCATCGTCTCGAGGTGACACCGCACGATGCGATCGGCGATGAAGGCAGCGATCTCCGCGTTCTCGCTGCCACCGTGCTCGATATCGTGAAGCGTCTGCGCGCGAACCTGCAGCCGTTCCTTGTCGACGTCGTACCACTCGGTGACGCGGGCGTACAGGTCCCAGCAGTAGAAGTCGAACCGGGTGCTCTCGGCGATTCGGCGGACATCTTCGAACGATTGATTCTCGAGCGCGCGAAAGCCGACGACGACGTCGGCCACCTGGACGCCGGTGTCGTCGATGTAGTTCTGCACTTCGACGTGCGTGCCGCGGAAGCGTAAGACGCGAACGAGGGTATCGCCAAGCGCCGAGTTCCGCAGATGGCCGATGTGCGCCGCCTTGTTCGGGTTGATCGCCGTATGCTCGACGATCGCTTTGCCCTCGCTCGGACGCGTACCAGACGCACCCGTCGGGTGTGTGAGACGCTGGAGAAGAAACGCCGGTCGTTCGAGAAAGAAGTTCAGGTAGCCGTTCGGGGCCGCGGCGACGTGCCGGATGCCCTGGAGCGTCCCGAACGCCGACGCGATCTCCTGCGCGATTGCACGAGGCGCCTTGCGCAGGCGCCGTGCCAGCTCAAAGGCGACGGGCGTTCCCAGGTCGCCGAGATCGCGATTGGGCGGGTACTCGAGGGTGATCGCCGGCATGATAGGGGCGTCGAGCCCCTCGACTCCGCTCGGGGCAAGCGAGTACTGCTTCGCGAGGAGCGCGACAAGGTGCGCACGCAGGCTGTCGTGAACGGGGAGAATCATTGCGTGAATGTGCAGTCGTGGGGGTGATTGTGATTGCGGCGGCTGTTCGAGGTGCGGTACCCTCTGCGATCAGTAGTGCCGTTCAACGGCCTCCGAACGCTCCGGCCCCCCCGATGCGATCGTCATCTCTCACACCCGGCGGCAAGCCCCGCTCTGTTCCGCATCTTAGTCTATGAGCGATGCTGCGGTAGGACGGTTGCTCGTCGCCAGCCTTCATCAGAGTATCGCCGACCTCCTGCCCACCCGTCTGGAGTTCTACGAATCCTGGTTGAATCCGGGTGGGCTGCGCGAGGGGCGCATCGGGCTCGCCCCCCTGGCGGCGGTCCTCAGCTTCCTTCGCTTGGAAGGCGAGCCGTATCACTTGATTACGGCGCGAGCGGGCGAATACACCGCTGAATGGACGGTTGGGGATCTTCCGCCCTGGCGAGTGCGATTGATTCATGCGATGCCCCCTGCCTTTCGCAAGCGACTGGTGATTGGCGTCGCCCGCTGGATGGTGCGCAGCACCTATGGCGACACGAACGTCCGCGTGCAGTGGCGGCAGTGGCGCGCCTCGATCGATCTGCGCGCGTCGCTGTTCTGCGAGGTGCGCGAGCCGGTCGATCATCCGCTCTGCGAGTTTTACGCGTCGGCCCTTCGAAAGTTGATGGCGCTCTTCGAACTCGATGCCGACGTGATTACCGAGCGGTGTCGTGCGACCGGGGCCGGGCAGTGCGCCATGTCGCTCGTCGTTCGCCCGCCTGGTCCCGCGCCCGCGTAGTAGTCCAGTAGCGACGGTCCACCCGCGAATCGATCGTCGGTAATCGATCGAAAGTGAAGATATGCGTGGAAAAACCGGTGCCGGTTTACCGACAGTGTGTTAAACTGCGCACACTTCTATGGCAGACGAGGGCGTTCACGAGATTCAACTGAACGGCAAACAGCTCGTCTTCATGTTCATGGCGGTCACCGTAGTCGCCGTCGTGATCTTCCTGTGCGGCGTCATGGTCGGCCGCGGCGTTCGCGCCCCGCGTGCTACGGAAGTGGCCGACACGACCAGCGAAGCGCCCGCCGATCCGACCGCGACGGTGCAAGGACCAGCGGTCTCCACTGAAGCCAACACTTCTTCGAGCACGACTTCCACGGGAACTCCAGCGCCGTCGACGACGCAGGAGAAGTTGACCTACGCCGATCGCTTGTCATCGTCGACGTCGCCGCCCGAGACGCTGAAGTCTGAGCCGATCGCGCGCACGGCACCACCACCCGAGCCTGCGCCGGCGACGAAGGCGCCCGTGGCGGATCCCAAACCGGCGTCGAAAACAGCACCCCGTGTGGAAACAAAGGTGGAGGCAAAGGCGGGAGCGAAGGCGGAGGCAAAGAGCGAATCCAAGGCCGAGCCGAAAGCGGCCTCGAAGCCGGCCGCGGCCGAGCCGCAGGACGCCGGCAACGGGTTCGTTGTGCAGGTTGCGGCCGTAAAGGCGCGTTCCGAGGCCGATACGATCGCCAAGCGTCTCTCGTCGAAAGGGTTTCCTTCCTACGTGACCACGCCCGGTCCCGGCACCGCGCACGTCTATCGCGTTCGAGTGGGCAAATTCACCGATCGGCGTGAGGCTGAATCAGTCGCCCGCCGCCTCGAAAAAGAAGAACAGTTCAAGCCCTGGATTACGCGCTAGCCCTGATCGCGGGCGCCCTGCTCGCGCTCTGCTTTCCCCGATATGGACACCCCGCGTGCGCATGGATTGCGCTTGTGCCGCTGCTCATCGCGCTGAGTGGATGGCGAGGCCAATCGGGTGTCGTGAGGGGACAGCCCGCCCTCCGTGCATTCCTCCTCGGTCTCATCACGGGTGTCGCATATTTCGTCGGCACCGTCTACTGGACCGGTGCCGTCCTCTCGGAGTTTGGCGGGTTGCCGCGACCCCTAGCAATCGTGGCGATGCTGCTCCTCGCTCTGTACCTCGCAATCTATCCCGCGATCTTCGCGGTGCTGTTCGCTCGGCTCGTCGCACGCGCCGGCGCGCCAGCCCTGCTCCTCGCACCGCCGGTGTGGGTGGCCACCGAGTTCCTGCGCGGGTATGTGTTCGGCGGATTCCCGTGGGTGCCGCTCGGCAACAGCCAGGTCACGGTGCTGCCGGTCGTGCAGATCGCGAGCCTATTCGGCGTCTACGGTGTCTCGCTGGTTGTCGCCTTCGTGAATGCGGCGATCGCCTTCGCCTTGCTCGAGTCTGGGCGTGCACGCATCACGGTCGTCGTCAGCGTGGCAGGGCTGCTGATCGCAGTCGCGGGCTGGGGTACGTGGCGCATTGCCGACGGCTCGTTGACGCGCGAAGGCACACCGATTCGCGTCGGCCTGATTCAGGGCAATGTCGCGCAGGAAGACAAGTTGAATCTGACGCCTCAGATCGCGAGACGTATTCTGACGACCTATATCGCGATGACGCGGGACGCAGTCAGACGAGGAGCGGAGTACGTCATCTGGCCGGAATCGTCCACTCCATTCGGGTTCGACGAGAGCGCGATCGGTCAGCAGGCCCTCCGAGATTTGGCGCGTGAGGTGCGAGTACCGCTTCTCGTCGGCAGCGATCATCTCGAGATGGGGCCGCCCCCGGTCCAGTACAACTCGGCGTTCCAGCTGTCTCCCAACGGTGAAACGGCCGCGATCTACAACAAGATGCACCTGGTCCCCTTTGGGGAGTTCATCCCGCTGCAGCAATGGATCTCCTTCGTCGCGCCGCTCGTCAAGCGATTCCTTCCATTCTCCGAGGGCAAGTCGTCGGTGATGTTGCCGGTGGGATCGCATCGTGCGAGCACGTCGATCTGCTATGAGGTGGTGTTTCCTGCGCTCGTCCGCGACGCCGTCAACATGGGAAGCGAGTTGCTGACGACGATTACCAACGATGGGTGGTACGGACATTCATCGGCGCCGTACCAGCACTTCGAGCTCGCCTCGATGCGGGCGATCGAGCAGGGCCGGTATCTCGCCAGGGCTGCCAACACCGGCATCAGCGGCGTGGTCGATCCGTATGGGCGAGTGGTGGCGCGGTCGGGTATCTTTGAACAGGTTGGGATGGTGGAGGAGGTGCGGTTCCTCTCCACGCGGACGCTCTACGCGCGCATTGGGGACGTGGTCTCGTACGCGTCGATGATCATCACGCTCGTCGCGTTGGTTGCTGTGCGCAAACGGGCCGCCTGAAGGCGGCCTCTACGTACTGGGGGATGTGGTGGCTGTGGATCTGGCTGATAACGAGGATCGATACGAGGACTTGAAGAGGCGTGCGGCGGAATTGCGGAGGCATCTTTGAGAACGCCCACCTCGACGACCAGCTTGCCGACATAGAAAAGACGATCGCCAGTCCTGCCTTCTGGAGCAATCAGACCGAAGCACAAAAGGTGATGCAGCGCCGGCGGCGGGTCGAAGACGATCTCACCCTGCTGCGATCGCTGCAACGCCGCATGGACGATCTCGCCGTACTCCACGAGTGGGCGACGGCGGGCGAGGACGTGCTGGCCGATTTCGATCGCGGTCTGTCCGAACTTCAAGGGGAAGTCGAAGCTGCCGAGACAAAGAAGATGCTCGGCGGCGAGCACGACCGCTCGAATGCGATTGTGACGATCCATCCCGGCGCTGGCGGTACTGAATCGCAGGACTGGGCTGAAATGCTCCTGCGCATGTATCTGAAATGGGCCGAGCGACGTGGGTTCAAGCGCGAGGTGATCGACTACCAGCCGGGTGAAGAAGCCGGCATCAAGAGCGCGACAGTCACACTGACGGGCGACTACGCCTACGGGCTGATGTCGGCCGAGGCCGGCGTCCATCGTCTCGTTCGCATCTCGCCATTCGATCAAGCGGCACGACGGCATACATCCTTCGCCTCGGTGTTCGTGTGGCCCGAGTTGCCCGAAGACGTCGACATCGCGATCGAAGACAAGGACCTGCGCATCGATACCTATCGATCGAGCGGCGCCGGCGGTCAGCATGTCAACGTCACGGACTCCGCCGTCCGCATCACACACCTGCCCACCGGGATCGTCGTCTCGTGTCAGAACGAGCGGTCGCAGCACAAGAACCGTGCGCAGGCGATGAAGGTGCTCAAGGCGCGGCTGTTCGATCTGAAGATGAAAGAGCAGCAGGCCAGGCTCGAACAGCTCGGTGGAGAGAAGCGCGACATCGCGTTCGGCAACCAGATCAGAAGCTACGTGCTGCAGCCGTATCAGATGATCAAGGACCACCGCACGAAGTTCGAAGTCGGCGATGTGAACCGCGTGCTCGACGGCGATCTCGATGGCTTCATCAAGACCTACCTGATGAAGAAGGCAAGCGGTACGCTCGGCAGTGCGGCCGCGGCCGACGAAGACTAGGTCGAAACCCGCGAAAAACAGGCCGGTTTTCGCGCAGATCTTGTGAAAGAAATCACTTCAGAATTCCCGGCGCGCGCGGGCGTATAGTTGACTCGATCGGTGTCCGCGTCGCTCTACTGAGGAGGTACGAATGATCTCACTCCTGCGCCGGTACTGGAACGATCTCGTCAGCTACGACGGCGGTATGTCGCTGTTGATGATGGATGGACTCTTGCTCGTTCCGCTGGTCATGGCCGCGTTCTTTTATCCAGTTCAGGTACTCATGTTCGTCGGTGCGCTGTTCCTGCTGAGCCTCGTCGTGTACGAAGCCGTACATGTGTGGCGGAAGCATCATCCGCATCACCACACGCCACACGCTCACGTCTGATCGTGGGGAAGGCCCCCACGCGATTCATTCTTCGAGAGTTGGAGTGCCCGCCGCCGCTGACGGCGGCGGTGTGGATTGCGCGGCGTTCTGAGGCTGAGTGCCGTTGATGAAGGCTTCGGTGTTGCCGGTGTCGAGCGTCACGAACACGATGTTGCCGGGCGCTTCGAAGCGCGGTGGATTCTGATGATCCCCGTGCTTCTGGATGTAGACCTTCATGAAGTCCATCCAGATCGGCAGCGCGGCAGCTGCGCCCGTCTCTCCTGATCCGAGCGGCTTCTTCTCGTCGTAACCCACCCACACGCCAACCGTGATGTCGGGATCGAATCCGATGAACCACGCATCGGTGTACTCGTCCATCGTCCCGGTCTTCCCGGCGAGCGGCCAGTCGAGTGCAGCAGCGGCGTTCGCCGTGCCGTGCTGCACCACACCACGCAGCAGGTTCGTCATGACGAACGCCGTGTCCGCACGCAAGGCTTCATGCGGCTCGGGGCGATGCTCATCGAGGATGTTGCCTTCGCGATCGGCGATGGTCACCACCGAGTACGGCTCCAGCCGCACGCCCTGGTTGGCGAATGCGGAGTACGCGCTCGTCATTTCGACGAGCGTCGCTTCGGCCGCACCGAGCGCCAACGAGAGATAGGGCTGGTAATCGCCGCGCAGGCCGAACCGTTTAGCGTAGGAGATGACGTCGGCCGGACCGACCTCGGCCATCGCTTTCACGGCGGGAATGTTGCGCGACTGCTCCAGCGCGCGGCGCAGCGTGACGCGCCCCTCGTACTTGCGATCGTAGTTCTGCGGCTCGTATCGCGGCTGGTTAGGACCGGCCTCGTACGACACCGGCTCGTCGATGAAGGTGGAGATCGGTGTGAAGCCGCGATCGATTGCCGCGGTGTAGACGAACGGCTTGAACAGCGACCCGACTTGTCGCTTGGCCTGCGTCGCGCGATTGAACTTGCTGCGATTGAAGCTGAATCCGCCAACCATCGCCCGGATCTGGCCGGTGTGGTTGTCGATCGCGATCAGGGCGCCTTCGACCGCCGGCGGTTGCTCGAGGAGCAGCTGCGTCGGCTTTTTGTTATCGAGCGCACGCACGTTCACTTCGACCAGGTCGCCGACTTTCAGGAGCACAGCCGCGGACGCCTTGCCGGTCCAGGCGAAGGCGGTTCGCGGCAGATCGACCTCGTACGTGCCGATACGGACGCGTGCGTCACCTTTTGGACCAGTCGGAACGAACGTCACCAGGGCGGGGACGATATCGCCGGCTAGAATGGGCTCCGCCCACCGTTCAGTCGTGAACGTGTCGAGGGGCTTGCCCTCGGCGACGAGATTGCGTCGTGGACGCCGGAATCCGTTCTTGCGCTTGTCGATAATCCTCAGACCGCGATCGATCGCTGCGTTGGCCGCCTCCTGCAGCGTGATGTCGAGTGTGGTCTGCACGCGAAGACCGTTTTGATAGAGCGTGTCGGCGCCGTACTTCTGCTCGAGCATCTTGCGGATGTCTTCGACGAAATAGGGAGCGATCGATTGCTCGGGCGTCGGCTGTCCCTGCAGCACCAGCGGCGTCGATGCGGCATCGCCTGCCTGTTGGCGCGTGATGAAGCCTTCAGACACCATGCGCGGCAGCACGTAGTTGTTGCGCCGCGACATGTTCGCCTTGGGATTGACAAAGGGGCTGAGACGGGCGGGCGTCTGAATGATCGCGGCGATGGCTGCAGCTTCCTCTAGCGTGACGTCCTTGGCCGATTTGTCGAAGTACATGCGTGCCGCCGCTTCGACGCCGTACGCGCCATGTCCCAACGGAATGTGATTCGCGTAGAAGGCGAGGATCTCGCGTTTGGTGTAGCGCTTTTCCAGCTGGAACGCGAGCATGGCTTCCTTGAGCTTTCGCTCGAGGCCGGCGGTGCCCGAACGCGCGAACACGCCGCCCTTCATGTACTGCTGCAGAAACAGAATGCGCGCGACCTGCTGCGTGATCGTGCTGGCGCCAAAGCGCTGTCCGCTGACGACGTCGCGGATCGCGGTGACGGCGAGTCGCGAGAAGCTGATGCCGAAGTGCTTCTCGAAGTCGCCGTCTTCGCTGGCGATGATCGCCTGGCGGAGTACCGGCGCGATGTCGTCGTAGCCGATGACGATGCGGCGTTCGGTGGCGAACTCGCCAATCGGCTCACCAGTGCTGGCGAGCAGCCGCGTAATCGTGTTGGGCTTGTAGTTGTCGAGCGCGCTGACCTCGGCGACGTCGTTCGCATAGGCGAAGAACACGCCGCCCACCGCGCCAAGTGCGGCCACGAGGACGAAGAGCGCGGCGAGGCCGGCTCGCCGCGCGAACCGGATCACAATCCTGGTTGGCGAGGGCGGAGGAGCCTCGGTGGTGGGAGGCGTTTCCGGTTCGGGCTCGAACATGCGATCTCTGTCCAGTATACGAAGGAAACCGTTGTCGTGCTGGCGCTTACGTCGTTATCGGAGAGATTCATGCGCTGGCTTGCATTGACTACGATACACTCAGATTTGATAATGGATAGAGCCTAAAGACCCACCTCCGCCAGAGTGCGAAGGCGACGCAAGCGCAAAACGAGAAGGACGCGAGAGACATGAGCAAAATCATCGGGATCGACCTTGGCACCACCAACTCCGTTGTGGCCGTGATGGAGGGTGGCGAGCCGGTTGTCATCACCAATCCAGAGGGCAGCCGCCTCACGCCATCGGTGGTGGCGTTCACGAAGAGCGGCGAGCGGCTCGTGGGCCAGGTCGCGAAGCGCCAGGCAGTCACCAATCCAGAGAACACCATCTTCTCGATCAAGCGCTTCATGGGGCGCCGGCACTCCGAGGTCACCGAAGAAATGAAGATGGTGCCCTACGCCGTCGGCTCGGCGCCGAACGGCGACGTGCGCGTGAAGATTGGCGACAAGGACTATGCGCCGCCTGAGATTTCGGCGATGGTGCTGCAGAAGCTGAAGCAGGCGGCTGAGGAGTATCTCGGTCAGCCGGTGACGCGCGCGGTGATCACCGTGCCTGCGTACTTCAACGATGCCCAGCGTCAGGCGACCAAGGAGGCCGGCAAGATCGCCGGCCTCGAAGTGATGCGCATCGTCAACGAGCCGACGGCGGCGGCGTTGGCCTACGGCCTCGACAAAAAGAAGGACGAGACGATTGCCGTCTACGACTTTGGCGGCGGCACCTTCGACATCTCGATCCTCGAAGTCGGCGAGGGCGTGGTCGAGGTCAAAGCCACCAACGGCGATACCCACCTGGGCGGCGACAACCTCGATCAGCGAATCATCGAGTGGATCGTTGCCGAGTTCAGGAAGAGCGACGGCATCGATCTGAGCAAGGACCGCATGGCGCTGCAGCGCCTGAAGGAGGCGGCAGAGAAGGCGAAGATGGAGCTCTCCACGGTGATGGAGACCGACATCAACCTGCCGTTCATCACGGCCGACCAGAGCGGCCCCAAGCACCTGCAGTTGAGACTCTCGCGTGCGAAGTTCGAGCAGCTCGTCGAGGATCTGCTGCAGCGTTCGGTCGGACCGACGAAACAGGCGCTCGCTGATGCCGGTGTCGATCCCTCGAAGATCGACGAAGTGGTGCTCGTCGGTGGATCGACGCGCATTCCGCGCGTCCAGCAGATCGTGAAGGACCTGTTCGGCAAGGAGCCGCACAAGGGCGTGAATCCCGATGAAGTCGTGGCCATCGGTGCGGCGATTCAGGCCGGAGTGCTCGCGGGTGAAGTGAAGGACCTGCTGCTGCTGGACGTCACGCCGCTATCGCTCGGCATCGAGACGCTGGGTGGTGTGCTGACGACGCTGATTACACGCAACACCACGATCCCGACGCGCAAGAGCGAAACCTTCTCGACGGCGGCCGATAGTCAGACGAGCGTCGAGGTGCACGTGCTGCAGGGCGAGCGTCCGCTCGCGCGCGACAACCGCACCCTCGG